>Ga0210394_10000648_pt1 | contig 68304 bp, 61 predicted proteins | sample IncBWC12MmetaG_FD_160121 | JGI IMG/M metagenome (GOLD analysis project Ga0210394, IMG submission 160121) | Forest soil microbial communities from Barre Woods Harvard Forest LTER site, Petersham, Massachusetts, United States - Inc-BW-C-12-M | ecosystem: Environmental > Terrestrial > Soil >... | reverse complement strand
CAGCCGTCGCAGCCGGAATTGTGGTTGCCAGCGCGGTACCCTGCGCACATACGAGGTTCGCGTGCAGCGCCCCTGCAGTCATCCAGGTGCTAGCCAGCAGAAGAGCCGTGACTCTCATTTCTTGGTTGCAAGTGCAGGTAACCCGCGCGCGCCGAACAATGAGTAGACGGCAATCGACAATTATTTATTCCCAAACGGAGCCCTCACCGGTCGACAACTATCCTCGGGGCACCGGGCCGCCATTACATCTCACTCACGTCCGTGTCGGGCCTGTACGTATTGCGGACTCTCAGGCGGAGCTGTCAGTCCTCGCCCTTTTCTTCGTGTTCCAGCTTGATCACTTTTCCATTCGCAAGGACGTGAACGCTCATTTCCCCGCCTGATTTGGTTGGCGCCTCGAGCTCATATTCCTGTGGGCTTGTGCCCTGAATGAGTTTGGCTTCGGTAGGCGCGGTGCCCAATGCTTTCTGTGCAGCGTCAATGGCTGCCTGGGGCACTTCTGACAGGCTGATTGTCTTCTCCCGGTATTCGGCCTTGAGGCTCTGTGCGAAGCCAGGAATACTCACCACCGCTAGCGCGCTGATTACAACTGGTATTAAAACTCTTGAGACGTTCATGGGAAACTCCTGGAGGCTTCTCTCGGATAAAAGAGGCCGGCTCATCAGCGGCCGGCCTAGGGGGGGAGCTTGTTCACTAGACACTCTTTAATCAGCTTTTATTCCCTCCAGAAGCCTGAGGCTCGTGCCGATGCTGTCGGGAGCGGTTCCTGATGATCGCCATTGAGAACGGGAACGCGCGTACGAAAGAGTTCGAGGAATAACGGTGCCCTGTTCGGGCTCTCATTCCAGTAAGGATCAATTTTAGGAATTCATGGCCTAGCATCGGCCGTTCGATCGGGCACCCGTGCCCGACGCGCTGACTCAGCTGCGTCTTCTGCGCCGCGACGCTGATGGTGGAAAAGTCATTCGAGGGATGTCGAAGAACGCGAGCGTGAGTGTTGCTCGTATATGCACTGCGTTTGTGCTTGCGATCGGCGCGTTTTTGGCGGGCATCACCACGAGCGTGGCTGCTGAGTATTGCCCCAGCGGCGCGACTGAAATCGCCACGGATCGACCGGACGTGACGAACTCGAGCGTGGTCGTTCCGCAAGGAACATTGCAGATCGAGAGCGGGGTCAATTGGACGGCGCGGCCAGGCAACAGTGTGATCGACGGACCGACGAGCAGGGTGCGGCTCGGTGTAGCCCCCTGCACTGAGCTACTGCTCGATCTGCCCAATTACTTCCATCCTGTACGCGGCCGGGGAGCGTCCGGATTTTCAGACCTCTCGCTTGCGATCAAACGTCAACTTGCACCCTTGCCGGGAGAGTTCCAATTATCGGTGACCGCAGGCCTGGAATTGCCGACCGGGGCTGTCAGCATCTCAGGTTCTGGCTATGGCGGGTATATCCAGTTGCCCTGGTCGAAAGAAATTGGCGACGGTTGGAGCGTCAGCGGAATGTTCACGGCTTTCTGGTTTCCGGGCCAGCGCAGGAGCAATCCGACCTTGGAGCCGACATTTGTTGTCGAGCGGCAAGTGGGTCCGCGGGCTGACATGTTCATTGAATACCTCGCTGACGGCCCGCAACATGGTATCTCCAGCCAGGCCATCGATTCTGGCGGAGCTTATCGGCTCACGTCTACCCAGCAGGTCGATTTTCACGCCGGTTTTGGGCTCAACCGCGAGTCACCGGATTTTTTCTTCGGTGTGGGTTACTCGTTCCGTCTCGACGGCTTGTTCCGATAAGCCGCGGCCGACGTATAGCCTTATCGCTGCGACGTCAGGATGCCGCGGCGGTCGAATTTCAGCCTCAATGCTCGAGTGATTTTATCGCGCTGGGAGGCGAGCACACCTGCTGTCGTGGCATAGCGCGGCCATTCTTTAACCGTGTCCAACACTTCGGTGAGGATTGCTTCAGGCCTTCCACGCTTGAGTCCCGCCACCTGTGCGACCGCCTCGAAATCTTCCCGGGTGAAATCGTCAGTCTTGCCGTTGATAGTCATTTGGTGGCGGTTTGTCCACAGGCCTGTCGGGTTATACGCGTAGATAACATCAAACGCGGGTGAAAGTGACCAGGCGCCTGCCTTGTCCATCAGGAAGGCGATATTCTTCACGTGATCGTCCTGGTTGCGGGCGACAACGTTGAAGATCATCCGACGAAACTGTTGTTCGCGGGCACGCATGGAAAGCCCCAAGCGCTTGATTCCGTCGAAGGCCTGCTCGTAGGAGTGAGCGCCGGCGGAGTTGAAATCGAAGTGGGCGAGCGCAGCCAGGGACTGCATGTGCAGCTTGCCGCCATCACTCAGACGATCGAACCGTCGCGTCATGAAATGGCGCCGGCCGCCCTCTTCCAACAGACGACATTCAGACATCTCGATACCGGCATCAGCGGCCATGAGCGCGTACGCATACTCGATGGCCGTATACCCTTGGGGGTCCTCGAGCTCTTTGTCCTGGTTGGCGCTGACCCCGTCGAACTTGAGCAACCAGTAGTCGAAGCCGGCCGGGGCCTTCACTTGCCCCGAGCGCACTTCGTTCGTGTCTCGGTTCCACGCGACGATGGCCTTCGCCCGCGCACCGCCGGCAGAGGTGCCCACCCGCAGTATCTCCTTCAGCCCATCGTGCCGCCGACCAGGGGCAAATGACACTTGGAGTGAGTCCCGATGCGTGAGCACCTGGGAAGCGAGTCTGACCAATTCATCCACCTGCACTTTGGCGGATCGTCTCAGCGGCGGTCCCTTCGCCGGCGTGTATTCAAGAGCACCCATTCCGCGAACTCCGATGTAGCAGAGCCGCTCAATTGCGTTGAAGCTCTCGGGCCGTCTGCCCTGAGTGGCGAGCCACGCATCGATCAGTGCATTGCCGAATTTATCGGGCAGTGAATCGGCAAGCAGGCCCGGCAGACCGTGAAAGGACCCCTGCGGTAGGGAAGGAAACTGATAGACCCGTCGCGACAGGGGCATGGTGAGCGGCGAGAGTTCAATGCCACTGGCGAGAAACGCGGGGTCATATTGGAACGCGGCGATACGGGCCCCCTCCTCCAGTGAGACCGCGCCGATCGTTCGGCCCCACAGCCGCACTTCCGCTACCGTGGCCACACGCTACTCGCGCCACTTCCAGGGCGGAGCCGGCTTGGGCGCCGCGGTGCCGTCCGGGGACCGCCGCGAATGTCCCACGCGCTTGCGCGCGCGACCTCGGCCCTTGAGGAGCACAAGGGGGCTTTGCGGCAGATCGGGTACTAACTGATCCAGCGCCTCCATGAGTTTCAGCACCCGCAGAACGCGCAGTAGCATGACAAAGTCAGTGCTGTGGCCCGCCTCGATCCGCTCCACCGTGCGCTTAGAGATGCCGGCTTCCTCGGCCAGCTGGACTTGCGTCAATCCCGCATCGATTCGGCGACGCTCCAGGCGGTCGCCGATCTCATGCAGAGCCGCTATATCGGTCAGCTCAGATGTGATCCTCATAACTCGTCTATATGGGCGATTTAAGCGATGAAACTCGTAATATTCGTCTCATGAGACGAATACTATCATATCTCATATTGTTCTTAAACTCGCCTATTAAGACGATTTATAGTGATTTACGACATTTACTCGCCTAATAAGGCGATTAATACAAGTCTTGTCCTCCGGGGCACGCCCGCAATAACGCGATTCTTCGTGATCCACCGTTCGCGACGTATTGCCTAGCCTGACGTCACCTCTGTCGTCAGATGATTATCGCTACTGAGGGAATTCGTCACCAGACAACTTGCCTCGGCCTTTTCCAACAATTTCTTTGCCTTTTCGGCGTCGCCACCCGCGGTAATGCGCAACTTGGCGTGCGTCAGAAACTTAGTGAAGCGCATCTTCCCGTCGGTCCGCTCAACCGTCCCTTCGGTGCGAACATCGAGACTAACCCAGCTGAACTTGAACCCAACGGCAATGGCGCGAAAGCTCAAGACGAAACAATCGGCCACCGCCGCCGCCAACAGGGTCTCCGGCGACCATTGATTGCCAGGACCATCGAATTCCCTGGGCATGGCTGATTCGATGACTCGCACGCCGTCCGCCGAAAGCGGCACGTCGCCGGACGGACGTGCGGTGGCGGTGACGACATAGTGGTGTGGAAATGGATGCATTGCTGCCTCACGGATCGTTAGGAAATCATCTCGGCACCGAGCGCTGGAGTCGACGTCTGAGTCCGCTCAGTCATCGCGCCGCGTCAACGCCAGGGTACTCATGATGTCATGCGGCGGAAGCATTTGTCTCCAGGCATCAGGACCGTCACGAAATCCCCAACGCGCATAGGGCGTCCCGGCGAACATCACCAGCGTTCCAGCGTCGCGCATAACCGTGGGCAAACCCGCGGCTTTCGCATCGAAAGGCCACATGATCATCCAATGCGGGCCGATTGGAATGGCCGGGCTCGTCCGATCAAACGGATCTGTGTAGCTTCGCTGGGTGGCGCCGTTGAGCATGTAGATCAGTCCGGGCGTGGCATTCGTTGGTTTCGGCTTCTTCGCGAGGCAGTCCATCATCCATTGCATCCCCATAGTCGCAACACATGTCCGCCTCTCCGATGATGTTGTCGCCTCAGACCATTTTGCACTGCGGTCAATCGAGGATGGTCGCGGAGTTGTGGGTCACCGCTGGATGACTATAATGACCACTCTGACTATCCAATGCGAGGAGGTGTTGTGAACACCGATCTTTGGACCGTAGCCGAAGCCAAGGCGAAGCTCAGTCGGGTGATCGAGGAGGCTCAGAAGCGCGGCCCGCAGACCATTACGCGCAATGGCCGGCGCGCCGCCGTCGTCGTCGACGCCGAAGAGTGGGAGCGCAGAACCCAACGTGATGGCACGTTAGCGGATTTCTTCACGGCCTCCCCGTTGCGGGGTTCCGGGTTGAAGCTGCGACGCTTAAGGGACCGACTGCGTCCAACAGGTCTGTGAGGTATCTCCTCGACACAAATGTGGTCTCCGAGTGGACCAGGCCGCGACCGAATCCGGGGGTGGTCGAATGGCTCGCCCAGGTAGATGAGGACGAGGTCTTCCTCAGCGTCGTCACCTTCGCGGAGCTGCGTCACGGCATCGAGCGGCTGCCGGCTGGCCGTCGGCGCCGGCAGCTGGACGCTTGGCTGCGCGGGGAGCTGGCGCAGCGATTCGAGGGGCGGATCGCCTTGATCGATGGCGCCATCGCCGACGAATGGGGGCGGCTGGTGGCGCGCCACGAGGCGCGCGGACGGCCTATCCACGCGATGGATGGGCTCATTGCCGCGACCGCGCAGGTCCATGCCCTGACGCTGGTGACGCACAATGCGGCGGATTTTCAGCTGTCGGTCAAGTCCGTGCTCAATCCCTGGAGATAGTTGCGGTGCCTCCCCCTGACGTAGATCGGCGCCTCGCGGTCTTTGCGAGCGCAGAGGGCGGTGACATTGGGGCCGGATTCGTCACTCAGTCCGCAGCGGTCAAGACTCCTGAGGCGGTTCTCGAAGACTACAGGCTCACGTCGGCCGGACGCAGGTTCGAGGAAGCCACGCAGTTTGCCCGCGCATACCCGCGTGACCTCCCCCGTCTGGAGAGCCTCTTGCTGCAGAGCGCTACTCCCGTTCTCGTCCTCGCCGGGAAGGACGACCCGATTGTCCCTCCGCCGAACGGGCAGCTGCTTGCGGACCTCATGCCTCACTGCCGCCATACTCTCCCGGACGGTGGCCGCCTCATCTGGGAAGACGCGGCGGAGGCATACTCGTCGCACCTCGGGGAGTGGCTCACGAAGGGCTACCGCGCGGTTTAGCACGTCGACGGCGCCCCTCGCGTCATTGGATCGACGCGGGGGCGTCTTGAACCGCAGCCATACACGGAAGGCAGCCATGAAGAAGACTCCGACTATCCCATCACTGCCCCTCAGGGGCGGCACGAAAATCCCGCAGATCGGTCTCGGCGTCTGGCAGGCAGCGCGCGGCAGTGCGAGCCACGATGCAGTCGCCGCCGCTTTGCGACTTGGCTACCGCCACGTGGACACAGCGCAAGCCTATGGAAACGAGCACGACGTCGGGGAGGCGATTCGGTCGAGCGGACTCAAGCGGGAGGAGGTGTTCGTCACGACCAAACTCTGGAACGACGATCAGGGATACGATTCCGCACGCCGAGCATTTGACGCTAGTCTGGCGCGGCTCGGTTTCGACTACGTCGATCTCTACCTGCTGCACTGGCCGGTCGCGGGCAAACGCCTCGACTCGTGGAGAGCTCTCGAGAAGCTGCACGCTGAAGGGCGTGCGCGCGCGATCGGAGTGAGCAACTTCCTGGTTCTGCATCTCGAAGAACTTCTCGCGCACGCCAACCTGCCGCCATCGGTCAACCAGATCGAAGTGCACCCATTTCATCAGCAGCGCGACACGCGCGCGTTCTGCGAAGTGCAAGGCATCACTGTGGAGGCATACAGCCCGCTCACGCACGGAACCCTCATCGATCACGCCGTCGTGACCTCCGTGGCGCGAACCGTGCAAAGGTCGAATGCTCAGGTTCTGCTTCGGTGGGGCATTCAACACGGCATGGTCGTGCTTCCAAAGTCCGTGAGCGCGGTGCGCATCGCAGAGAACGCCGACGTCTTCGGCTTTGCACTCGAGCCGCGGGAGATGCGCCTCCTCGACGACCTGGAGCGGGGGCACGCAACAGGATGGGACCCGCGCGAGCAGGCGTGACGGAGACGCCGAGGGAATCCAATATGCCAACCAAGATCACACTCATCATTCGCTTCGAGATCAAGCCCGGCCGAATGGCCAGCGAGAAACTTGGTCCAAGGCATCATGTCGCAGTGCGAACACGAACCTGGGCCTAGATGGTCTGCTGCGGGGGCTACGCCACTGACAAGTCTTTGTTTTGATTATTAGTTTATCTTGGAACGTTCGGGACGCGGGAGTCGCAGGTTCATTAAATCCTGTCACCCCGACCATTGAATCCGAAGGCCGCAGCCGTTACTGTAGACGTATAGACAAGCTTCTACCTTTATATACTCTTGTATGGCACTGAGCATCAAAGATCCCGAGGCGGATCGTCTGGCGCGCGAAGTGGCGAAGGCTACGGGCGAATCCCTGACCACCGCCGTGGTTCAGTCTTTGCGCGAGCGCCTGGCGCGCGTGCGACGCATGCGCGGACCTCGACTTAGCGAGGAGCTATTGAAGATAGGCCGGCGCTGCGCTCGGCTGGCCGTGAAAGACAAGCGATCCGCCGATGAGATCATCGGCTATGACGAACACGGGCTGCCTCGCTAGCCGAGACAGACTGTGGTTGTCGACACTTCTGCATTGATCGCAGTCCTCAACATGGAACCTGAATCGGCACGCTTGGCTGCCGCGATGGAAGCAGACCCCAATCGCCTCATATCAGCAGCCACGGTCGTGGAGGCCGGGGTGGTGATCGAAGCGCGCTACGGGTCAGCGGGCGGCCGCGAGCTGGATGTGCTCATCGTAAAGGCCAGCCTGTCGATCGAAGCGGTCACGGCGCAACAAGCTGAGGTCGCTCGTGAGGCCTGGCGTCGCTATGGCAAGGGGCGCCATTCCGCTGGGCTTAATTTTGGCGACTGCTTCAGCTACGCGCTCGCCAGGGTTACGGGTGAGCCGCTGCTTTTCAACGGGGATCACTTCACTCACACGGACATCACGCCGGTTGCCTACTGAGCTTGGCGCACTGCGCGCCTGGTTCGTGCCTGCAGGGCTTCGACCGCGAATAGATCCCCCGGCGCCATGGAAAGCGCAGGTCCGCGCGAGGGAATCCACTGTCGCCGGGCGCGGACATTTCCCGCTTTCAGCCGATCAGTCGTACGCTCGCACTCGATGAGCGAACGATTGGTGATTCCGGACCGGGCGGACGCGGAGAGCGAGCTCTCCGTGGCACATCCCTGGTGGCAGTTCTCCGTACGCTTCAACGTTGCCGTGTCCCAGAGCGTTCCCGTGGCTCGAATGCACGAGCGCGAATCGGAGGGCGTGATGATGCGGTGGGGTCTCGTGCCGTCGTCCGCAAAAGGTGACGTCGCGCGGCGCGAGTGCGCTCGCGTGCGGGGCGATGCCCTGCAGAGCTCGGAGGACTTGCGCACCGCCTGGTTTAATGGACAGCGCGGCATCGTGCCACTCGCGGGCTTCTACGTTTGGCAGCGCACTCAGGCAGGACACCGCCAGCCGTACTACGTGCGGCTGGTCAACCGCCTCGTGTTTGGAGTTGCGGTACTTTGGGATCGTTCGGTGAACGACGATGACGAGGTCGTCGAGAGCTGCGCGCTGGTGACAGTCCCGGCCAATCGGTTGCTGGCCGAAATCGACAACACGACGGGCCAGATGCCCGCGATCCTGCGCCGCGAGGATTACGATACCTGGCTCCGATCGAGGGTAGCCGAGGCGAGTGAGCTCCTGGAGACCTATCCCCAGACTCGGATGGTCAGTCATCCGGTGGCGCCTTACGTCAACCATCTCGAGTTCGACGAGCCGCGGCTGATCCAGCGGGAACCCCAAGAACCAGTTCAATAGAGTGCATGTCGGCGCCAGAATGCCGACGGATTATGTCTCGATGAGGACACGGGTCCCGGTGCGGGACGCAGTTCTCAGAAACCCGCCACGGTGCGTGGTTACATCAAACAAGAAGGATGTACGCGAGCGTCGCCCGGATGCCAACGACTGAACACGTCCTGCTCGAGTCGGACTTCCGGCAGGTGCCGGACCTTCAGGACGCGCGCACGGTCCACGCGCGAATCGAGTTCCGCAGCCGACTTCGCAGACGCATCCTGCAGCTTGAGATCATCGACTACTACTATCTTTCCGTACGCTCGCACTCAAGCTCCATCCTGCTCGAGTACGTCCTCGATCTGCGGTTCGTCGATGCGCCACGGCGGTTGCGGCACATCGCATGGCGATGGATCACCTTCTCGCTACTATTGATAGCCCTGGCGTTAGTGATCGCTTCGCGGATCGACTCCTCAGCGACGCCGTGGTGGCAGCACGATTGGCTTCTTCCGGTGTGTGTCACCGTCGTAGTGGTGTGGCCATTCGCGATGCTCGTGGCTGTATACAGGACGACGGAGACCGTGAGTCTGTTCAGTACCCACGGGGGGGCGAGATTGCTGGAATGCACCGGCGGGCTTGGAACCTTCCATGTCTTGCGGCCCTTCATGGCAAAGCTCGCGGCGCACATTCGGCTCGCGTCGGCGGCGCGCCGACGCACGAAGGCCGAGCACCTGCGCGACGAAATGCGCGAGCATCTGCGCCTCAAGGAAATCGGGGTGCTGCCTGCAGAGGAGTACGAGACCGCCAAGGCGCGCATCCTCGAGCAACACTCTCCCGCCGCGCAACCCTCTCCCGCCGCACAACCCTCCCTCGCTCGTGCGTCAACGAGGTTGTAAGCAGACCACCCCGCGTTCGCAATCGGTGGCGCTCGGTCGCTTGTGCCGCTCGGGGACTCCGAGCGGAGGATTGCTGCGAAGCAACAGCTAAGTCCCGGGCTGCGCCGGCCATCGCCTGCTGTCTCAGCGACGCGCGGCCACCGGCGAGCTCAGTCCAATAGCTACCCTGTTCGGGACATAGGAGTCGGAGATTAAAATGCTGTCACCCCGACCAATATAATCAATACGTTAAGCGCGCAGGTCAGGCTGACCCTGGCGTTTCTCCCGCGGGACATCAACGCAATGGCGGATAAAAACGCCCGCGGCATAATGTAGAAGCAGGAGAACTCGGAAAGGGCGAGAGCCTTCTGGCTACGCGAGAACTTTTTGGGAATGTGCCGGGCAGGGACATTGGCCGGGCCGATGGCCGGAGCGCTCGCTCTGGCCCTCTCGTTCGGCTCGGCCGCGCAGCCGGTGCTGCAGCGCGGATATGACGCAGGTGTTTCCGGCGCGAACCTAGCTGAGACCACGCTCAACACCTCGAACGTCGCCCCGAACAAGTTCGGCCTCGTGTTCACGCTGCCCGTGGACGACAACGTCTTTGCCCAGCCGCTGTACGTCCCGAACGTCGCGATCCCGCTGCGGGGAATTCACAACGTCGTGTACGTCGCGACGATGAGCGACACGCTGTACGCCTTCGACGCCGATGCCGGCGGCGCGCCGCTTTGGTCAGTTAACGTCGCGACTCTCGTCGGCGCGATGCCCGTGCCGATCGCCAACTGGGTGTTCGGGGGCAACAGAAACATCATCGGCAACCTCGGCATCCTGAGCACGCCGGTGATCGATCCCTCCACCAACGTCCTGTATCTGGTCGCCTGCACGCTGGAGAACAATACGTTGGCGTATCGGCTGCACGCCGTCGATATCACGACCGGCGTGGAGCCGTATGGCCCCGGCGTGCTGATCTCGGGCAGTTACGGCGGGTCGACCTTCGACGCGCGATACCAGACGCAGCGGGTGTCGCTCGTACTCTCGGGCAATCACGTCGTGTTCGCCTTCGCCGCAATCGAGCTGGAGTACGCGGGTGGCTACGTCGGTTGGGTAATGGCCTACGACAAGAGCACGCTCGCGCAGAGCGGCATTTTTGCGACCGTGACGACGGGTGATCGGGGCGGCGGTGTGTGGCAGTCGGGGCGCCCGCCGGTCGTCGACAGCGGAGGGTTCGTCTACGTATTCACCGGCAACGGTTACAGCAACGGCTACGACGGCATCAACAACTTCAGTGAAAGCGCCCTGAAGCTCGATCCCGCCAATGGCCTGAAGTTGCTCGACTGGTTCACGGCCGGCGACTGGAGCTCCCTGGATACCAACGACCAAGACCTCAGCAGCTCCGGGCCGCTGCTGATCCCCGGCACGAGCCCGAGCCTGCTCGCCGGCGGGGGCAAGACCGGCAATCTCTACGTGCTCAATACCGCCAATCTTGGAAAATTCAACGCCACCGACAGTCAGATCGTTCAGAAAGAAGACATTACAGGGGGACGGGAGCTCCGCGGCGGACCGGTGTACTGGCAGCGATCGGCCGCGAACGGCGGTCCCTTGCTCTACGACTGGGGAGCGGGGGACTCGGTCAGGGCGTACCCGTTCAACGGAACGACTTTCGCAGCCAGCCCGAGTTCCCAGGGCAGCAGCGCTATCTGGCCCGGGGGCATCCTCGCGCTGTCGGCCAACGGCGAGCAACCGGGCAGCGGCGTGCTGTGGGCTGCGCTCGCGTCGAGCGGCGACGCCGAAAGGAGTCCCCCGGTCCCGGGGGAGCTGCACGCCATCGATGCCGCGAACGTTTCCAATGAATTGTGGAACTCGACGATGAACGCGTCGCGCGACGCATTCGGAAATTTTGCGAAATTCGTGCCGCCGCTGGTCGCAAACGGCAAGGTCTATGTGGCGACCTGGTCGAATCAGGTGGCGGTCTACGGACTGCTGATGACCTACACGGCGTCTCCGACGTCTTTGGTGTTTGGCAGCGAGATAACGAACGTCGCGAGTGCGCCGATGGTGGTTACGGTGAGGAACACCGGCGCCGTGGCGCTGGCCGTTACCAGCATCGCGCTCTCGGGGGCGGACGCCTTGCAGTTCTCGCAAACCAATAGCTGCGGGGCGTCGGTCGCGGTCGGATCCAACTGCACGATCAGCGTAGTGTTCACGCCAACCTCGGGCGGCTCGAAGGCGGCGACGCTGAAGGTCAACGGGGGCGGCGGCGCCGGGACGCAAACCGTGGCGCTCAGCGGAGTCGGTGTCATGCTGACCTACACGATGTCTCCGACGTCTTTGGCGTTTGGCAGCGAGATAATGAACGTTGCGAGTGCGCCGATGGCGGTCACGGTGACGAACACCGGCACCGTAGCGCTGCCCGTCACGAGCATCGCGCTCTCGGGGACGGACGCCTTGCAGTTCTCGCAAACCAATAGCTGCGGGTCGTCGGTCGCGGTCGGATCCAACTGCACGATCAGAGTGGTGTTCACGCCAACCTCGGGCGGCTCGAAGACGGCGACCTTGAACGTCAACGCCGGCGTGACACCTACCCTGGTGGCGCTTTCCGGTGGTGGGGTCTGGCCGGTGGTCTCGGCCACCGTGACGGCTTCACCCACGACGCTCAGCCCCGGCAGTCCGGTCATGATCACCTGGACGTCGACCAATGCGACCAGTTGTATCGGCTTGGGCGGCGGCGCGAATGATGGTTGGGCCAATTCAAGCCGTCCTGCCACCGGGAGCGTAGCGATCACGGAACCCGGTGCAATCGCTGCCGGTCAGTCCGAGACGCTGACGTTTATCATCGAGTGCACGTCGAGCGCCAGCAAGCTGTCTGCCCGCTCATCCGTCAACGTCATGCAGTTAGGGCCAACTGTTACCGTTACCGCGCGGAGCGGAGGTGGCGCGTTGGATTCGCTGTCCCTGGTGTTCCTGTTTAGTATTGTCGCCTTGCCTCGGCTCCGACGGCGCGGCGGCGCAACCCAGGTGATGAAGAGAGGGCACTGACGGCACAGAGCAGAACCCCGGACTCTCCCGCCGCGCAACCCTCTCTCGCTCGTGCGTCAACGAGGCCGACCAGACCGCGAGACAGTCGATTCAATGCGGTCTGGCCAGATCCCGAATGAGATTCGCCTCCTTCGGACTGTATGGACTGCCGTCGGCGCGCAGAAGGTCGTGGTGCCAGATTTTCAAAGGTCGGTCGACGTAAGGACTCTGCCAAGAGTCCCAGGGGAAATAGGTCTGGGTCTTGCCTGCCACCAATCCCCAGTTAATGGCACCCAGCCTATATCGCTTGGCGATCGGCAAGATACCCTCGATCGTGCTTCCGAAGCTGCGCGCCAGATACTCCGAGAGGATGATCGGCCGTCGATAGCGCGTCAGTAAGCGCAGATGTCGCTGGAATTCGCTGGGGTTCTGGTAGTTGTGAAATGAGACGATATCCGACTGGCTGATCTGGATCCGTTCGATCGGCTTCATCCGCCGCTCCGACGACCAATCGTCCTCGGGGATCCAGAGCGCGCTCGTCAGTGGCTGGCTTGCACTCGCGGCCCGTGCCCAGCCGAACACCCGGGGCAAGAGCGCCAATACGAGTTCGGCCTTGCCAGGGGCTTCAGCCCCCGGAAAAATGGAGTCGTTGATGTTAGTCGGCTCGTTCCACACGTCCCACGCCAGGATGCGGCTATCGGTGGCGAATGCGCCCACGATGCCTGTCACATAAGACCGCAGGCGGGCGTATTCCGCGGGATTTGCGAGCGCCTTGGCCGACGGACTCTGTACCCAACCGGAATTGTGAACGCCAGGACGAGGCGCAGGTTGCGGTCCCAGGTGCGGCTGCGGATTCCAGCAGGAATCAAACAGTACCAGCATCGGCCTGATGTCGTGCCGAGCTGCGATTTGCAGAAAGCGGTCTACCCGCTGCCGAAATCCCTCGCTGTCCTGTTGCCAAAGCAGATCGTGCAGAAACACCCGCATTGTGTTCATGCCGAGTGCCTGCGCCCAGCCCAGCTCCCGATCGATTCTCTCCGGATCGAACGTCTCGGGCTGCCACATCTCAAGCTGATTGATGGCGTTCGCCGGCACGTAGTTAGCCCCGACGAGCCAAGGTTGCCGGGCATACCAAGCGGCAGCCGTGGCTTGCGACCATCGCTGTCCGGTCGCACCAGCAACCACTACCTTGTCGGTCAGGGCTCCTGCCGCCAATATCCCCAGCAGAAAAATCCTACGACTCGGCCGGTGTGTCATCGCAGCCTCGCTGCACACCGCCTCGCGACGGCTTGCCTGACGTCTACCGGTAGCCCGGGTGGCCCTGAGCGTTACGCTGCCTCGCGGTCAGCGTTCGGCTGCGTCGCATAAGAATGAGCTGCCGCCACACTTGCTGGCAACTGGACGACGACCTTTGAGGCCCTCCACCGACGGAGCCTGAGGTACATGGCCAGGCCCCTGATGATGAAGTGCTGCAATCCCAGCAGCGTGAACCATGGCGCGAACAGGGCCCAGTCCGGCAGCTTGTAGCTGACACCGATCAGGCCGACTGCCGCGTAGAACACGTTGAAAGCGAGCAGCACGGCGAGCACCTGGCCCTCGGTGAGGCCGGCTCGCATCAGCACGTAGTGAAAATGCTCACGCCCCGCTTGCAACGGCATCTTGCCCATGACCAAGCGCCGTACGAAGCAGCTGAAGAAATCCGACAGCGGCATCAGCGCGAACCAGAGGGCCGCGACCGGGGACAGCGACCTGTCTTCGCCATGGGAGATCGAGAAGGCGAACCATACGACAACGAACCCCAGCAGCGTGCTGCCGGCATCACCCATGAACGTACGCAAATGACGATTGCGAAAAGCGGGAAAATTGAACAGCAGGAACCCGAGGGTCGCCCCGCAAGCCATTGCGGCCACGTTCACTGCCGGCGCACTCAGTCCGGTCGCGAGGCCGGCGGCGGCCAAGCCAATCAGCGCCGTCGAAGCCGCCAGGCCGTCGATGCCGTCGATAAAGTTGAAGGCATTGATGACGCTCAGCGCGAACAACACGGATACGGGAATGGCAAGAATGCCGAGCCCCAAGCGGCCGGTTCCGAACGGGTCGCCGATATCCCTGAGGTACAGGCCGCCGCCGATCATCATGATGAGCGCGGCGCAGATCTGTGCCGCAAGCCGTGCCGACACCCCGACGTTGTAACGGTCGTCGATGACGCCCACGATGACGAGGAGCGCGGCGGGGACCAGCAACGTCCATAGGCCCGTGGGTTGCACGGCGGCCATCGCCGCAACGAGGATGCCGATGAACATCGCGATGCCGCCGACCAGCGGAATCTCACCGATATGCTGCTTGCGACCGCCGGGCTTGTCCGTGATGCGAAGACGAAGCGCGAGGGGACGGAGCGAGAGCGTGAGAACCACCGTTACTGCAAACGCCAGGGCAGTAGACAACGATAGCCCCAAGCAAAGACTCCCTCTATCTGCCTACGGCTCGAGAGTACCGAGAAACCCCACTGGACGATCAGGCATTCCCCTCGGTCGAGGTATATACGCCGTTGTGCCCCAGTTTAAAAGTGAAGGTGAGGTGACGTTTCATTCGCACTGTTTGGGTGCAGTGGCCTCGGTCTAGACGAATGGTCGTTACCACACTTCCACCAGCGAGACCTGAAGCGAGGCCACCGTGACAGAAGGCAACTCTGCGCCACGGACGGGCGTGATGCGGTGACGAACAGCACGAGGACATATCGATGACGCGGTGCGGTCGAGCCTCAAGGAGACGCTGAACCCACTGCAACGCGGAAGCGGACCAGTTCTGCGGTGCACAACGCACGAGCGTCGGCGGATCGCCGGCATACACGGGCGATTGCCCAATTCCGGCACATTCATTAACTTAGCATCAAGACGCGAAGTATTTTCCACGCCATGAGCCAGTCACTTGGAGCGTAACGAATTGAAAAACACACCCATCAGTGGCGTGACCGGCCAGGATGGCGCGTCTCTCGCGGTGTAGGGCTCTAACGCCACCATGCTCGCGCTTGTTACGGCAGCTAAGAACTCAATGCGTACCATAAGGGACGCTTTGGAAAGCGCGGCGTCATTCAGACACAAGGTCAAGCACTATCTGATTGATGCAGCCTCGTCTGACGGAACGCGCGAATACCTTGAATCGTTTGTGGCAACGACTGGTAACAGTGTTCTTCTATCGCAGACGGGCACAGGTCTTTACCCTGCGCTGAACCAAGCGGTCACAGCTGCTCTGGCGGATCCTGAGGTCACGCATATTGGCTTTCTGCACAGCGATGATCGCCTTATCTCGACACAGTTCGGCGAGTACCTTTCCCACATCGACTCCAGTCGATGCGACTTCTTCTACTCCGATATCGAATACCACGATAAGCATGATCGACGCTTCCGGGTCTGGAACGCGGGACGCTTTTCGATCTTCAAGCTCAGGACCGGCTGGATGCCGCCGCATACGAGCGTGGTGGTTACCAAGCGCATCTATCGTGATTTCGGCGTCTACAATCCGGCGTTCGGGACAGCGGCCGATTACGAATGGATTGTTCGGGTCTTGTCCTCCAGCCGAGCTAGCGTTTCATACTATCCCCAAAGAACTTTGACAATGCTCGTCGGCGGGGCCAGTGGTGCGACACTTGCTGCGCGCCTTAGGGCCAATGCCATGGACGGGAAAGCCTGGGCAGACCGTTCTCTGGCTCAGTCGTCGCTCATAAGGGTGTCGAAGCCGATGCGAAAGGTACTTCAATTCAGCGCGTTGCTGCTATCCGTCAGGACTACGGAAGCTCGCCGTGCCGAAGCGAAACGCTTCCCTACTTAAATCAGGGGCCCGTGCGGTCGGGCATTTATAGGGCAATCGTTTCACGAATGAGAACAGCCTCACCGAGACTTGGACGCGACCGAGGATGCAGACTTGTGGAAGAACGTTCTGCGTGGCCCATTGTGTGGGTTCTCGGGTAAGGGGCGAAGCCTGACTGTGTATCCACGGATTGACGTCGGGTAACTCGTAATGCCTTGGTTGTCCATTTGTGGAACATAGAACATGCCAAGAGGCCACGTAAAAAACAGCACGAGAATCCAAGCGGGGTGGTTCCCAGAAATCGGAGCAGGTGGTTTTACGTCATTGGACGGCACCATTGAGTTTTACACACGGATCAATGCGCTGTTGCGCCCCACCATGGCGGTTCTTGATTTCGGAGCAGGCCGTGGTGCGGCGCTCACTGATGGGGACTGTGACCATAAAAAGAAGCTGATGACCTTACGGGGAAAAGTCGCGAAGGTGGTTGCCTGCGACATCGACGACGCGGTGCTGAGCAACTCGGGGGCCGACGAAGCCGTGGTGGTACAAACGGATGCGCGACTGCCGTTTCCCGACGCTTCCTTCGATCTGATCGTCGCGGATTTCGTCTTCGAGCACATCGCCGGACCGGCCGTCGCCTGCGCAGAGCTTCGACGTATTTTGAAGCGCGGTGGTTGGATTTGTGCACGCACACCGAACAAGTACTGCCTGGTCTCGCTGATGACGCGAGCGATCCACAACTCCCAGCATTCGCGACTGCTACGCTGGGTGCAACCAAAACGTAACTCGATTGATGTGTTCCCTACTGTGTTCAAGCTGAACAGCAAGCGTGATATTGTCAGATGGTTCGGCTCGGATGCCTTCGACGACTTTACCTATCGCTACGAGGCGGAGCCATCATACTTTTTCGACAACCGCGCGGTGTTCGCTTTTATGTTGCTCATCAATCGCCTATTACCGCGCGCGATGAAGTCGGGGTTGTTCGTATTCCTTCGCAGGAAGATGGGGCCTTAGGGCTGGGCACGCGAAGATGGCAGCGCTAAGTGATCGCCCGCATCTGGCTGACCACTTCGGCTTTAGCGTTTCTAGGCCAGGATTGACACCCGTGCGATCCTGCCACCCAAACGATCCTGGAAATAGAGACCGATATCGTCGTTAGAGAGGACCAAGAAACCTTGCTATGTCTCTGGGTTGAGAGGAAAAACCGACTGGTGGCAACGGTTCCGGAAGCAAAGACACACTTCCTTGACCTTATTTGTACGTTCCGGCCGCTGGCAGACGTGCACTGAAGAGAACGAGCGTTTTCTCCGTCGACTTCACAACCGTTGGCCGTGCGATTGCCATCACGAATATCGACGAGTTGGGTATAGCGTCGCAAAATTTGGTTGATCGAGCCAGTAAGTGAACAATCGCTCGAGTGATCCGGGCTCCCCAGTCTCGCTGCCACATTTCTGTCGATAGACAACTCCTCGTACGAAAGCGGCCAAACCGAATTGCCGAGCACGGCCTGAGTAAGATTGGCGTCAAGAAGCATACGCGTTGGGTCTGGGTACGTCGGCGTAGGAAAGAGGCTGGAGTCGCAACCAAATTCTCACCGCCTTCGAATTTCAGGACCGTTAAAGCGTAGCATGTGGTGTCCGGCAGAACCTGGGCCTAAGTAGCGTCACGAAGGCGCGCCCGGGTGCTCCAGTTGAATGTCGAGTACCGCCGCAATGGCCTCTACCACCTCGCAGCGATGCTCTCGCATGTAGCGCTCGACCTCGGCCACCTTGGCATCCACTAGGTAGCGATACCAGAAGCCCTGCAAAACATGAAACGCGGTACCTGCCCATCCGTCCAGAACTCCCAGACGAACTACATACCGGTAAAAAAAGTAAATGAATGCCCGAAAGCCCCTTGGTAACCGGACGTACACCTGCTCTTTCATCCAGCCCTTGACGGATACCTGCGAGCGGTTTTCAAGGCTTGCGACCCTGTCGACCCGCAGAAAGCCGTACTTGAGATTGAGCAGGTCCACCGCTTCGCGGCTAGCGTAACGGTTGTGCTTATCGGTCCACCACGTTAGCGAGTTGAGATTGTCGTCGATAAGCGCGCCGCGGAAAGTTGTCGTCTGTCCGGCCACTTTGATGCACTCGTCCATCCACCGGGTTTCGCACCGCCCGCGGCCATACCGGAAAAGCCGTAAGATACGAATGCGAAAGAGCCCGCCGAAGCGGAGCAGACGCCCCTGAAAGATCCTCCGCAGACTTAAAAATATTCCGTCCACCGTGGGGTCCATGCTCGATAGCCGCTCACGGATCTCCGCAGCCAATTCCGGGGTGAGGTACTCGTCCGCATCGATACGAAGGACCCAGTGCGTGTCCTCGTCAAGTTGCGTCAACGCCCAGTTGAACTGAGTAGCGTGATTGACGAACGCGTGCTGGACAAACCGAGCTCCATGCGACTCTGCAATACGACCCGTCTCGTCGCTGGAAAATGAGTCCGCCACAAGCACATGGCCCGCCACACCCTTAAGGCTTCCGAGGCAACGCGTCAAATGACGCGCCTCGTTCAGTGTCAATATGATTGCAACGAGTTTCACGGTTTGCATGCGATCGCGATCATCGATTTAGCCAGCGGGCGTATGCGTTCAGCCCACTTGAAGTGCACGCTCACAAAGCCGACTTCTTCCAGCAACATTGATAGTTTTGATGTGCCGTGATCCCACAACGCAGTGAAGTGATCATCCATCCTGAGCGCCAGAGCGAGATTCTTCCAGCAGCCGTGAAACGGGGTTCAGCCAACGGGCCGTGTCTCCCTGAACAGGAACTCGCGCTTCTTCACCGACTTAGCAGGGTTGCCTGCTGCCACCGTCCAGGAATCGACGTCGGAAAACACACTCGAGCGAGCAGTGACAACAGCGCCGTCCCCGATTGTGACGCCAGGCGCAACAAACACATCAGCCGCAATCCACGCGCGCTCACCAATCGTAATCGGCGCCGTGACCAGCGGCATGGCGGGATCCTTATAGTCGTGGCTAGCGGTACAGAGGAAACTGTACTGGCTAACTGTCGCATGCGGCCCGATGCGAATCTTGTCCACACAGTAGCAGTCCACGTCCTCACTCAGGCAACTATGATTCCCCATCTCCAGGTTCCAAGGCGCCCAGATACGCGCCGAAGGATAAGGATGGACCGCCTCTCCCAGCCTGGCGCCGAACGTTCGCAACAACATGCAACGCCAAGCATGAAAGGACCGAGGCGTCGGGCGAAACAGAAAAAGCCAAACGGCTTTCCAAAGTACGCGGCAGATCTTGTTGCGTAAGGAGAAAGGCGTGGCGCGCAGAAGGCGCGTCCGTTTTGCTTGTACCTCGTATTCCATTCTTTCAGACACTTCGCTACCCTAGCCCTAACTAGGGGAGGATCAGTGGTGGCGATCCATACAACTGCAATAAGCTACCGCGTCAGCCGCTTTAAACGCGCCAAGTGTAACTACAGCGAATCGCGAAAGTAGCGGCTCACTTAGAAGTTACGCATGCTGGCATCGGACCCCGACCGAGAACCCACGAATAAACGGAGCGCATGCTGGCCGCCACCGTAGGCCAACTGAAACGCTCTTCCACAAGTCTGCGTCCTCTGTCTCCCATGGCCCGCCGCTCGAGTTCTGTCATGCCGAACAATTTCCTCAACCCTACGGCGATGCTCGCGGCTTCCGGCGACACAGCGATGGCAGCCTTTGCGACAAATCCTTCGGGCAAGTTACATTGCGGCGTCATCAGTACCGGTAGCCGATACGACCAGGCTTCCAGGACCGCCATGGGCAGGCCCTCACTGAATGACGGTAAAATGAACGCGGCCGCTCGAATCAGGCTCGCGTCCTTTTGCTGGTAAAACTGCGGGCCAACGAAATGGATACTCTCGCCGAGTCTCAAGGTAAGCGACAACTGTTCCAACTCCTTCTGGTGTCCCCCCTCCTCCCATCCTGCAATTACCAGGTGCCAGGGCTCGGCGGCCGACGATGACTCCTGCTTAACCCGCGCCCACGCATGCAGCAGGTGGTTCAAGCCTTTTTTTGGATGAATCCGGCCAATGAACAGCAAAACTTGGCTGTGGCCTGGGAGTAGATTTTTCCACTCGGGCTGCCCACAGTCGGAAGGCTCGCTCGGCAAATCGACCCCATTAGGAACGATGGCCACTGGGTTTCGAAGCCCATAGGCACGAATGGACTTGTACTCTGAGGCGCACAGCGCATGCAGGCAAGCCGCGGCGTTTAGGTGCGCATTCTCATACAACAATCCCGCGAGGCGTTTCTTCCACGCCGAATTGCGCATCGCCCACGAGTCCAGCATGCCCCTGGGCGAGACCAGCAGGTACGCACCGTTACCGGCGGCCCAACGTACCGCTGCCATGGATGGGTACATCCACAAGCCCTCGACGTGCAGGAGATCGGGTCTGTAAGCTCTTAAGGCGTTCATCAGGCCGCGTTGGAAACCGAAAGCCCGCGGACCGACGGTGGGCAACACTGTAACCGGCGTCTGCCCCCACTTGTCGCGGTCTTCGCCGGAGTATGCATCCTCGCCGCCAAACACGCGGACATCGCAGCCACTATCCATCAGGCTCCTGCTCAGCGCCCGAACTGACCAGAAGAGACCGCCCGCCTGTCGGGAGATCGAGGCAGTAAGTATGGCGGCGCGAAGGCCGGGTAACCCGGGTACCGCGGGGAGTGAGCGCCGGGAGGCGATCTCCATGCTCATGTCGTGGCACACCTTCGGTGAATCAGCATCATCCGCAGCAGTAGCCGATCGACCCAGTCCGTTGGCGGTCTGGGAGAGTGTTTCACCATCTCCGCGAGTTCGATCAGGTTCGCGGCGAATACGTCCGGCGACCACGCTTCGATCAGGTTCGCACTGGCTTCGCCCATTCCTTGTCGTCGATCTTCATTTTTGGCGAGCCGCACCATCAGCCCCGTAAGTGCTCCGACGTCCCGGGGGTCGAAGGTGTAGCCATTCACTCCCGGTTGCACTAGGTCGCGCGCACAACCACAACGCTCCGACACCAGTACCGGCAGGCCGGATGCCATGGCTTCGTTCACCACCAAGCCCCAAGTTTCGTGGGTGCTCGCAAGGATGAACGCCTGTGCCAACCCGTAATACAGGGGCAGTTCGGGATACTGCTTGAATCCGGGCATCAGCACCCGAGTACCTAGTCCCAGCGTCGCCACGCGCCGCTCTAACTCTCCACGCAAAGCACCTTCGCCGAGTACAACGAGGTGCCACGCACCGGACGCCAGGGTATGGTCATCCATCACCGCCAGAAAGTCAGCAAACGCCTGGATCAGCCCTGGCAGATTCTTCTCCTCGATGAACCGCGCCGAGGTGAGCAAGTACGCCTCCGGCAAGCCATGCTGCTGTCGCAATGGCCCCGCGTTTGCGCGGGCCCGGCCCGCACCATTATCAAAGTACCCGTTGTCGACCACATCGTAGCCCACCCGAATGCGAGTCGCATTCATGCCGAGCTTGACTAGGTAATCGCTATGCGGGCGTCCGCCAACGAGCGCGCCGTCGCAGCAACCGAGGTAACGGCGCTTGATCCAATCCCGAAAAGTTGCGCGTGGGAAATCGATTTCCTGAGAATCGGACATCACGATCACTGGCACCCTGCGCCGGAGCGCCCAAGCGACCGCCGAAATCGCTTGTTCACTTGCCCAGCCGGGCACGGCTACTACGTCAGGGCCGAACCCGGAGAGCACTTCGCTGATGGCCCGGAGCGTTCGTCTTGAGGCGGCCTCTCTTGGAACTCCGGCATTCTCGAAAAGTGTCACGCGACGGAACGGCACTTGCGCGCTCGGACGCCAGTCATACTCCGCACTGTTCGCGTGCTGCTCAACAGCGAGGAGGTCGCAACGAGACCCGAGAGCTGCCAAGCGGGCGATATGGTAGGGCCCAAGGTTGTCATACAGAACGGCCAGTTTCATTAATCAAGGTATTGATATCTTTAGCCTGACGTTTGGGGTTCAAAGAACTTCGCCATTGTTCTCCTTCGGGTAGCCAATTGGCAACGCGTAGGCCATCTGCTCGTCCGGATACCTTGAGCGTTTCATAGTCTGCTGCGTTTGATTGATGGCAGGCGGGACGTTAGAGAGCACCGATAAAATGGGGAGGATAAGTCCGCAACTGGCTGATTTATTTACCTCATCCACAAATATCTTTCTCAGGAGCTCGGTCAACGGTTTTTCAACATACTTGTACGAGAATACTGCCAAGGCACAACACAACAGAATCGCAACGCAAGCCGTGAAGAAGGCGTATGCGTCATTGCCGGAGCCCGGGCGGCCAGGTCAAAGTCCTCCACCTGTGGCCGGGTCAAACTCCTCCAGGTGATGCGAGGGGATGGATGATGTTTACGCGTTCGCAGCTTGCTTGGCAACCCGAGCTGCGGCCTCTTTGAGTCGCCAACTGCGGCCTTCGAACTTCAGCAGATGGCCGTGATGCATTAGCCGATCGAGGAGCGGGGCCACGACGACCACATCGCCGAGCAACGCGGCCAGTCCTCTCCGGCAGCATCGGCATAATCCGGAGATCGGCGTAATGAACGCGACAGCGCTGCCAGGTCGCCGACAATACCTTGTAGGCTGCGGCCCTTAAGCGTTTCTTCGAGGCACTTTTAAATCCCTACTGTCTTGCGCGGTCTCTTGCTTTCTTCGTCGCGATCAATGCAGACGTCATGCTCTTCTCAAGGCTGCTCTCAAGGAGGCGAACTCCGTCGTAAGAGAGATGCGAATCATCCATGTAAAGTCTCCGCCCGTTGGCCTGAGCCACGCATCCTTGATTGCCGCATAGGTACTCATAAGGATGCAAAATCTGGACTCTTGGTTCAAGATTGGCAGCAGCTTTCAGTAGCGCCTGATTCACAAGGCCTTCCGTCTCGGTGAGGTCTGTCACTTGATTTTTTTCGCAAACGTTTTCATCCTGACGGTTGAACAGTGCCCAGGTTATACAGTCCGCCGTGGGCGGTAACGGCACTTCACCAATTAGAATCACCTGATGATCGCTGTCTACCAGCGCGGTGAGCATCTTCCGCAGGCTAACAACAAAGAGTTGACGCGAGTCACTTACTGAGGGCCGCGTGCCGTCCAGCGTGAGTAAGGCCTCATTGCCGGAATAAGATCGAACCAGTCCCTTAATCATGGCATCCCACCGAGCAGCAAGAACTACAACACGGACCTGTTTGTCCGCAAGCACAGTCCTGAGGGCCGCATCGTTAAAATCCGGACATTCCGCCCGCATCTCGTGGGGAGGGAAAAATCTTACACCGGGAACTGGAGGACACCCGGCCTTTGTGATTTCCCGGGTTGTGACTCCAATGCGTTTGCCGATCTCGTTGAACGCAGGAGCGAGATGCGTAGCGTGGGAATCGCCCAAGAGAACCACCTCATACCGGGATGCCGGAGATAGCGCGCCGAGGAGACAGCCTTCGGCTCCGGGAAGCGATGCCCCTCGAGCCAAGCAAGGAGATCCTTGAAGCGACGTTTCTTCGGCGGCCACCTCCCTTTCGAAGCTACGAACGTCCGGTCTACGCGCCGGCAAGCCGTCACGCATGAATAAAACTGCACCGACTGTGACGAAGACGGCGCTTGTCCCAAGACCTCCAATCACCCAGTTCCGACTTCCGGACCTGACAACATGTGCATTGCGGAACGGACTTTCGACAAATCGCCACGACAGCCCTGCAACGATGAATGTGAGCACGATAAGGCTGCCACGTTCAACCGCGTCCAAGTTGCGGTTGGCTATAAGGTGCCCGAATACCAAGATTGGCCAGTGCCACAAATACAGAGAATAGGAAATCAGCCCTATCCAAACCAAAGGCCGCAGCGACAAGATCCACCCACCTATCGACGGCCCTCCTTCTCCCGCAGCGATGATAAGCGCCGCGCCCATACAAGGCAGCAGCGCGGCGAATCCAGGGAAAGGTGTCAGGCTGTCATAAGTAATTACCGTTAGACCTAGCAACAATATTCCAGCTAGCGAGGCAATTGAGGCGACACTGCGCGGAATGCGTACCAAGATCCTGGAGACGAATGGGACACAGAGTACCGCGCCTAGCGCAAGCTCCCACGCCCTGGACGGCAGTAAGTAGAAAGCCGCGTTTGGTTTGCTGTTCACCCAGTGCGCACTAAGCATCAGGGAGCCGAGGAGTACAGAGAGCAAAGCTGGGACCTTCCCCTTCGACGCCGCTGGGATACTAAGAACTCCGAGAAGCAGCGGCCAGCAAACATAAAACTGCTCTTCGACAGACAGCGTCCACGTATGTAGCAGAGGTGCATATTCAGAGTTGGGAGCAAAATAACCGGACCGCCGGTAGAACAGAATGTTCGAGGAGAAGGCGGACGAGGCAAGCAGCGATTTTCCAAACTCCTTCAGTTCGAAAGGCGGCAAAAAAAGATAGGCAATAAGGCTCGAGGCAGCGAACATAAAAAAGAGAGCGGGAAAGATTCGCCGTATCCTACGCTGGTAAAACACAAGCACTGAGAAGCGGCGTGCCTTCAACTCTCGCTCAATTATTTGTGTTATCAGATAGCCTGAGATCACGAAAAACACATCGACCCCGATGAAGCCGCCTGGTAAGAAAAAACTTGCATGGAACAAGATGACTGGCAAAACAGCGAGCGCTCTCAGACCGTCAATGTCTGGCCGGTAGCAGTTCTTCGGCGGCAGATCACCCCAAATGCCTGGTGGTGACCGGTCAATCAGATTGAGCAGTCGCATGGCCGTTTTCGAAGATAAAACCTACCCGATCATAAAATCTGGGTGACCGGAGAAGAATCGAAATACCGTGGCCAATAGCCGGAGCACGTAGGGATGAAATAGATACAGTGAATAGCTTGCCTCGCCAATCAGGAGAACGCCTCGAGGAAGCTTGACTCCGGACAAGCCCATGAACGATCGATGCAGTGCGGGGTACCTGTGACTTGCTGCCATCGAGATGGCAAATAGCAGATAGAAGAACATGTCATAGTTAACGCTGGTAGTGGTATTGATTAAGAGGTGCGGCACCGTCAGGGCTACGCAAAACACGCTAATAGTGCCTGCCCAATAAAGTGGGACAATCCCAATAACGCGTTTTGCAAAAAAGTGCTTACCGGATTCCTCCGTTACGTAGCAAATGATGAAGTCGCTGACGACAAAAAAAGGTCCACGCCCCATGCACCATTCCCAAACAAAGGAATGTGAGCCGAGACAACCGCCACGGCGGCAATTGCGCGCAACATCTCATACCGTTCATGCATCGTCTAGGTTTCGGGGATATCCTCCTTCCGAGAGGCACGTGAGACCGAATTTCAGTCACTGGAGCAAGTTAGCAGGTATCGCCACTTGACGATGTTGACGCAGCCCTCGAACGCTTCCTGGCGATCAGCGGTGGCAGCGTATACAAACTAACCGAAACAACAGGCTATCGTTCTGGAAAGACTCAAAGCTTACCTGGACTACGTCGCACGTCCGAAGACATTTTATCCATGGGGTGGCCCCATGAACGGCCAAACGGCCCGTCTTGAACTGTGTCGCCAAATCCTCACGGGCTTCGATATCCGTCAAATTGTCGAAACCGGAACGTTTCGAGGCACGACCACGGAATGGTTCGCGCAATTCGGTCGTCCGGTAGTAACGTTTGAAGTGAGTGAGCGGTTCGCCACGTTCTCAGAACTGCGCCTTCGCAAGTACCCGAACGTTCAGATCGTCAGAGGGAACTCCGTCGATGGCTTGCGAACACTGCTGCACGACGGAGTTCATCGCATGAGCACGGTCTTCTATTATCTGGACGCGCACTGGGGACATTACCTGCCCCTCGCGGACGAGCTTCGGCTCATCACAGCGCAAAGCCCGCGTGCCATCGTTTTGATAGACGATTTTGCCGTGGCCGGCGATGCCGACTATGAGTTCGACGACTACGGACCGGGAAAGGTGTTGAATCTGGACTACCTCGTTGCCAACGGCTTCCGTGATCTTTCGGTCTTTTTCCCCGCCACGCCGGCGCGTCTTGAAACAGGGAGGCGGAGAGGCTACGTGCTGTTGACCGCGGACCCGAACCATTCGGCTGCTCTGGCGCGATTGGCACACCTGAGAGCGTTCACATACTCCCGAGAGCCGTAATCCTGGCTGCAAGCGGGCGAGGAGAATGACTCGCCTGAACCCGGCAGATTCGCAATGGCGGCCAAGACTCTGTGCAGATATCTCTGATCGGCCCATGCCCATGCCGCGAAGGCAAGGTGGACCGCGACGCGCCGGTTACGCGGATAACTCGGCCCCGTCGAGCCGATTGTGCCGAGAGCTCATTCTCGAGACTGTCGCGGTGAAAGTCGACCTGGTTCCGCTCACGCATGAGGAACAGCATCTTGGTCGCAAGCTCCTCTGGGGCGAGCGCCAGAAATGCGTCGACGTCAGGAGTGCGTACTACCAGCTCCGTCATGGCTGCGTATTCACCCGTCCTTCCCCGAGGACTTTCCGACTTTCCTAGCTAGTAGTGGCCTGTAACAACTGAACCTGTACCGAGATGTCGGCTGGGATCAGCGTACTTCCACTTCACGGTCCGCGGTGCCTTGTTGTAGTGGGGGATGTAGCGCATGAGCTTTCTCTTGACGCGCGCGATCGCGTCGCGCTCGATCTTGCCGAACCACAGCTCTACCTGGTTGAGCCAACAGGAATAGGTCGGAGTGAAGTGCAGATGCACGTTGGGGTAAGCCGCGAGAAACTCTCCCCGCCCGAATGATCCGGGCGATAGCGGCCGGGATTCTTCGCCAGGTACTGCTGGTGATAATCCTCCGCTCAGTAAGGAGTATGGATCTCAAGCCTTAAAAGGCGCTGACCCCACAATAACCGATAAAATCGCGGCAATCGACAAGGGGAGGGGCCAGGCGGCCATGACGTCTTCAGCCTTGGTCGGGCTTCAGGGAAGAGGGCCGCGAGATCGGGGTGACCTGATGCCAGGTGATCAGCTCATGACCGGCCACACGGACTAGCCGCGAGAGCTCATTGAGGGCGTTGGACTCCTGGCGGCGCCACTCCTCCCGCGACCCGGGATGCACACCGACCTCCAGTACACCCGCCAGATTGCGGGCCAGCAGCGCGCAAGGCCAGCTGGCGTCCCCAGCGCATGAGGACATGTAGAAGTGCTCTGTCGTAGCGAAGTGGCGACGTAAATTCCGCCCCCACCCCCCCCTCAGCCACGACGTCGGCCGGCTCAACGGCCGGCGCAAGTATACGTTCTGGACGGCGCGGACGCGGTCAATACCGAATCGCGGCAGCACCCGCTCCAGTGCCTCCAGAAACGGAGGAAACTTGTGCAAATGGCCATGCGAGTCGACATGCGATATCCGGATTCCATGATCCCGCACCAGCGCCAGTTGTGCGCTCGTTTCGAGCACGATTTGCGAGACAGGAACGCGTCCCGTGAGTGCACGCAGACGCAGCGTGTTCGACGGCAGAAAGCGGCCGTCGTCCCGCACCAGAGCGGGAACACTGCCCGGCGAGCTGACAGGCGTCTCCACCGTATCGCAAACGTAAGTCAGATGCACGCCGAAACTCATGTCGGAGCGTTTGCGCGCGTAGGTCATGGCCCGCTCGCTCGCTGGCATTCTTGCCATGATCGTCGCGCTGCTCAGCGCGCCTTGTTCGAAGTGTGCGATCGTCTTCGCAACCGTGTCCTCGTCGTAACCGAAATCATCTGCGTTGATGATGAGCTGCATGCGAGCGTCCCGGAGATCATCCGCATGGTGCGCGCGCACGCAACCGCGCGCGCCGCGCCCGACCTCCAACCCCTCTGTACTCAAGGGAAGATAACGCGCGGCCGACAGCCTTCCACAATGCATTACAGGCCCCACCCCTTCGGACCCGCCCAAACGCGGTCTGGTCGGAAGTCATGGATTCAGGTTTTCAAAGACTCTAGCAAGGCGCCGGGTTCCCTGAGCATGGCGCAGCTTCCTGTCTCCGCGCCGCGTCAAATAGAGAAGAACAAGCAGTGGCATGAGCATTAGGGGTAGCGTGGTTATCCAGAATAAGGGGGTACTTGCTGCGTCACCAAATCCAATTGGCACGATCACCAGCATATACAGGACGAGATCCCCCTCTCGCTTTTCCGGCCTGTTCAATATCGTGCGTATGGCACGAAACAAGCCGCCCGTAAATAGACCAGCGAACACAAGCGCTACGGCTCCACCGACCGCGTACCAGTGGCCGATATATCCAAATGCAGGACCGCCGAGCATTGGAGTGGTCCCGTAAGGAATCCAGTGCCGGGAGAGATCCTCCATTTGATAGATCGGAGTGAACGCTTCGTAGTGGGGATACCGCTTTTCGGGCCAGATGCTGCGCGGCACAATACGCGTCAGAAACTCCAGCTCTGAATACCCATAATTGAATGGAATTTTATTCGGGACCAATTTGACTGCTGCCATCGTACAGCTGAATTCAATACCTTTGCTGACAATTACCTCATTCTTAACTTGAGTTCCTGAGAAAATCCCGAGTGATTGTGCAATTGCCTTGTCCCAATTTATGTTTTCAAGGTTGAATGACAGATTGGAGAAGTTTCCACGGTACAGCGCGAGGAAATTATTCGTGGCAAAGAGCGCCAAAAAAACGGCCACCAGAAGAAGGGGTCGTGGGTTCTTTCTGCGGGGCAGGTAATAGGCCATCAACGCCGTCATGACCATGATAATTGTTCGGCCGCGCGTCCCCAAATAAAGAAACCACAACAACATCAACGCGAGGACAAGCCAAGCCACAGATCGCTTCAGTGGAGTAGCCCGGTGCATTTCTACATGCAGCACCAGGAGTCCGACCCCTGCCGGTAGAAGCGACGTGATGATGCCCCAGTAGCCGGACAACTTGTCCCAATCTGTCCCCCCGCGCGCCACCGAAGCCCACTTCTCAATCCCGCCAGCACTAGCAAATTCCCCGGAATAACCATACAAGCCCAGTGCTATCAGACTTAAGGCGGCACCAAACAAACCGTGTCCTGACAAATGCTGCGGCAAAGCCGGAACCATTTTCCCCCATCGAACCCCCCATCTGCCTTCATAGCCAATCACAACAAACGACAAGCCAAAAAGAACCCATAGCAGCGTCTCCTCAAGAATATCCTGGCCATACCAAGCGACAAAATAATCAAAAAACGCTATAGGTTGATAAAGATAGAGGATGATGGCCCCAGCCCAGAACATATTCAGGGGATCAAATACAACAAAACGGCGTCTCAATTTCAGTGTCAAACCATGCCCTACCATGATCCCGGCAATCATGAGCAACAGGACGTCAACAACAATTGAGGGCGTGAAAATCATACTGGCTCGAGACTTAGCGCGCGCAACAGGCGCTCGCTGTAGCCGGCAATAGAAAATTCCCGCGTCCCCGCCATTGCGTGTGCGCCAAAAACACCTATCCGCACTGGTTGCACAATGAAATGACTTAAAGCCTGAATGACCGCACTGGCATCACGTATCGGGACTATAAATCCATCTACTCCATCGGAAACCAAGCTTCCCGTGTTTGGCGTGCATATCACTGGCAACCCGGCAGAGAGAGCCTCATAGGTGACGGTTGCGGAGCCTTCGCAAATTGAGGGCAGAAGAAAAACATCAGCCCAGGTGTAATGGCGGAAGATTTCCGATCGCGGCACCGGCCCTGTCAACTCAACATTCTTACGAAGTTCGGCTTCAGCCTGGGGTGATACCCCGATTGAACCGACCATGCGGAAAACCGCTTCCTTCTTGAGAGCCTTCGCAGCCTCAAGTACATATGGGCTGCCCTTGCCCAAGCCTACCCTTCCAACCGTCAGGACGCGCAGGCGGCCTGACCGTGCTGTGAGGTCGCGCTGCGGAAATAACACATCCACCCCATAGGGAACGACTCTGCAACGTTCTGCGGACCCGCCCATCTGGACGATGCCTTCACGCGCGAACTCCGAGCCACATAGAATTAGGTCAGCAGCATCCCACTCAGCTTCTTCACGGGATGTGAATTCATCGCTAAGCGCGTCGTTAGACTCCAGTTCCCACCCGGGAAGCCGTTTATGCTCCTCATCCAGTAAAGCCCGTTCGATCCGTTTAGGGGCACTGGTCTGTTCCATAACACAACGAAGACCGGAACTGCGCGCAGCCCGCATCAACTCCAGACCGGCGCTATTGAATGTATATATCCCAGATGCTGCACCAAATCCTTTGTTGCGAATGAGTTCACAGAATCTTTTACCCGCCCATAGATGCACTGCCGTCTCTTCAGTAGAAGACTTTGCGCGAGATCGTCGTTTTGCGTACACCCAGCCGAATTGCGTAAAGGCACTAACCCGATTGACTGGTACCCCATGGGGAATCCGCCCAGTTAGACGTCTAATTGCTGCAGGCATTATCCTTGCGGGTAACTGGGGCAGCAGGCTTGGCCAGCCTTTGATGGCACAAATGTCAGTAAACAAATGCTCCAGCAAATCTGCATCGGCAAGTATCCGAGGGACGGCGTAATGCATGCGCGCACCAAGCTGAGCTACAAGCCAACGCATTGGCATATTACTCATCATGGCTCAAAGACAATAAATACCTTTCTATTTTTTCAGCCATGGAATCGTAGGACAACTCACCCTTTGCAATATTTCTCAACCTAACACGTTCACTTTCCTGACGCTGCTTGTCACGCGCGCCTAGCAGTTGAAGCGCTTCGGCGATGGAAGAAGGATCCTGCGGGTCACATACTTTCCCTAGGTCGTACTTTAGTACTGCTAATTCCAGAGCCGGAAAATGCGAAGCAATTACTGGTATGCCACAGCCGATATACTCCGTCAGTCTGCCGGGCGCTTGAAAGAAATTCCCAACCCCGTCATCCGGGTATAGAAGTACGCCTACATCGCAACTTGCAGTGATTCGCAGAAGTTCATTAAAAGGCTTTCTACTAACAAAAATAATTCGCTTATGTAAGCCTAGATTCTGGGCAGCGCTCCTACCCAGCTGTTCCTCGCGGCTGTTGGGTGGCGTTCCGGTGAAAACTACCAGGTAATCATGTGGCAGACACGCCAGAGCACGGAGCAAAGCATCACTGCACCTCACATCGCTATAAGCACCTTGATGCAGTACAAGCTTCCACTTCGACACATCCTCAAGGCCTAAGAAAGCCAACAGATCTTTTCTTATGGCCGGGTCTCTATCCGGCGTTGGCCATGCTGCAGGCAAGGCAGTCCTCACAACCATCGGCACTTGTGACAAAGAATAGTGTGAAGCCATGAAGCGTGCCCTTGCGGGCTCGTTACAGATCACGAGTCCGGCGCGCCGCGCAAAACGTTTTTCAATTGCAGCACGAAACCAGAAGCGGGCTGGTTCCAAATAATCCTGAGTGTGGTAAACGATTTTTCTACGTGAGACAAAGAGCAAGGCTGCCAAAGCCACTGGGGTAGCCGGGCTGCCCCCTATGTAATACAAATCAGTTTGGCCTTTTAACCTCACCTGAAGAATTTGCCAAAACATCTGGAATTGCCACCCGATCTTACCGAGCCCGCGGTGTTTTGGAACGCCGCTAGCCGGTATGCGCGCTAACGGTGTATTGATGGACAACCTATTTGCGCAGCCCGCCGTAAGTAGATGCACACGCCATCCCCGGGAGGCAAGCCAAATACCAGCCATGGCGGCGTGTGGCGCCCCTTCTTCGGCATCGTTTGCCGAGACAAACAAAATGTTGAACTTGTACGCCATAGGATCAGGGACGACTACACTGTGAAAGCTATCTATACTTGACCACGACGTTGAAAGGCCGCACGTCCATAGGCCATCACTTCCTTTATTGTGGACATGTTCAAACCGACCATTTGACGGTAAGACAAACCCAAGCGTCGATGCAAATAATTCAACAAGAACGAATAAGCCAAGATCCCCGCCGACACTACGGCGCTTATCAATCCGATGAGACCAAACTTTCGCGCAAGCAACCAACCGATGCTTATAAAGACTAGGAGCGCCAGCGCCTCTGCCATGGTGGCTCGCCGTGTTTCACCAAGCCCACGTATGGCCCTTACTGTCATTTGACGCAATGAAACGGGGATGTAGGCTAGAAGGAGGAATTGTGCAGGGACCACAGCATCCTGAAATGCATGGCCAAACAATAGCGGAATGAGCCAGGGAGTAACTATGCAGAGAGAAGCTGATACCGTGACCAGGAGAAGGGTGGTCAAACGCAAACCACGCCCTATCAATTGCGCCTGATCCTCCGTCCGCTCAAGCGCTGAAAGCGCGGGAAACAATACGTCGAAGGTAGTGTTAACGACCAAACCGAAGCCAGATACGGCCATGGTAAGCGCTACCATATAAAGACCGATCTCTTTGTTGCTCATGTTGGCAACAGCCAGAACTTGATCGGCTTGTGCTGCCAGGACTAGCAAGACCGTGACCCCATGAAAACGAAATCCGATTTTCAATAACAGCCTGGCTTCAGAAAACCTGAGGGGAAGTGATACAGATCGCTTTAGTGTCCTCAACCGTAACCCAGCGACAACAACCGTCCCAATTAGGTTTGCATAAACTACGTTGGCTACATTTATCCTGTCCAAGCGCCATAAAACGACAAGACCAATAAGATAGATGATGGGAGGCAGCAGCCTCTGCACGTTATATGCAGAAAAGCGCTGTTTCCCGTGATCAACGGCTAAAAGCGTCAGGACAAGAAAATTGGAAGGCACAAACAACAATAGGTAAGCCTGCGCAAGGGGCACTAAATACGCGCGCTCCGCGCCCAGCAGGTGCGGCATAGACCAGAGACCGAAAACGCAAGAAATCGCAGCCAGCAACCCTGCTGCCACTAACCCATTCGAGGTAAGGGCAGCATGATCAACTGCAGCATGACTAGCGCGATGAGTAATAGCGTCTCTCAGACTCAAGAGTCCCAGTGCAGCAATCAATTGAGGCCACAGAAGGACGGCTGCGAGTTCCCCCCTGCCTCCCGGTAATAGAAACCGTGCGCTTAAGACACCGGTAAGGACCCCTGCGAGTACGATGACGACGTTCGCACCGAAGGTGCCGATCCAAGCTCTAAGTCGGCTCATGGCCGTCGTTCTTACAAGTGAAATCGCACGCGCAGTAATTGACCTTGCCGTGGCTGACGTCGAATTGGGCGGTGAGTCTTTGCACGAGTTTGGCTAGAGATTGAAACCGATCGACATCATGCGCTGATGAAACCTGTCTTCATCGAAGCCAGGCGCCGCCCCATTTGAGACCAACGGGACGTGGATTGTTTTCCCTATGTAGCGATCACCCGTGTAGTGCACTGATTGATTTTGTCTTGGTCGGCAATCATTTCCGGTTCCCCGATGGAACTGCCACCGGCTTGCTTGCTGCCATCCGTGCATGAGTCGAGACGGTAGAAATGGAGATTATTGCGAAGTGCTTCGAGGGTTACCCAGCCAGGCACGAAACTGATCGCGTTGACGCGTTTGCGGACCCGTCAGAAATTGTGTGTGAAGCGGGATTTAGGCCTGGAGGCGGTGAAGCGATCGCCATGCATTTCAGCGAACTGGCTCATGGCTGTCTTCCAGTCATGAACGGATCTTTCCCTGTTGGCGAGGATCTTCCGTAGTGCCAGTCATTAAGAGACGTCAGCATTGCCGTGCGGCTGCGTAGCAATCTGCCATTATCCTGCGCCGTGGTTCGTCGATTTGAAGGGACTGAGTCGATTTGAAGGGACTGATAGCTGATGCCCCCTGCTCTTTTCGCGGCTTCAGGTAGTATCTGCTGCAGCCGAGGACACCAGCCGGCTGAACACGACCTAGGAACTGAAGACGGCCTGTCCACGAAAAGCGTACCCGTATAAGGCAGTGAGAGTGTGCCCCAAAGGGTGCCAGACTGCTGTCACTCCCGACCCAGACTTACGTGGAATTGGAGAAATTTTGCGCAAGTCATTGAATGTCGTTCATATATCGTTTGTTGCAGAACCTCCACAGGTCGCTCCGTGCCGCGTTCATCTGAACTTGATGATTGGCGTTTGTGGTTGCCAGTAACCAATGCGCTGCGTTGTGGACTGCGCTTGGTCTTGGGTGCGTGCTTTTTTACGTTGGCACTTGCTTACCCACAAGACCCGGAACAAGGCCAGGGACCAACGCTGGTGCGCAGCGGCGGGTTCTCGCTCGAGTCATCGCTCGGCATCGAAGCCCTTGATGACAGCAACATTTTTCAGAGCTCGACGGATGTGCAGTCTTCGCAGATCTGGAAGCTTGCGCCCAGCTTACTGCTGCGGTTCGAACCTGCTCGCAGCCGCCTGGAATTCAGGTACCAGGGCGACTATGGCTGGTACGACAAGTCGAGTCACGACGACTACGCCGATCATGCGTTGCAGGCGGGCGCGTACCTGCTGCTGGGTGAGCGCAGCGGACTGGACCTCGTGGCGTCCTACGATGAAGCACACGAAAATCGAGGCACCGGGTTGTCGCTGGGTCTCGACCCCGCTTCTGGCGCCTTTCCGCAGAGTCCGGATCGCTACACCACCGGGCAGTACCTTGCCCGCTATACGTATGGCGTCTCTCATACGCGGGCCTTTGTAGTTATCGAGGCGAGCAGGGAGAAATTTGCCTACCAGAACAACCTGGCGCTCACCCAGCCTTTCGATCGAGACGACTCCTATGGTCAGGTGACATTCGGGGTCCGTGTTCGACCGAAGACTTCGCTCGAGCTGAGCGTGCAGGCGCGAGACATCACGTACGAGCGTACCCGTGCATCCGGAGTGAACCCGGATAGCCGGGAGTATCGCTACCTGCTTGGGGTTGTATGGGAGGCAACAGGCACGACGACGGGCTCCGTGCGGCTTGGCGGGGTAACCAAAAAATTTGACGACCCCGCTCTCCCCGATTATTCGGCCCCGAACTGGGAGGTGGCGCTACGCTGGTCCCCCCGGACGTACTCGCATTTCGACCTGAGCACCAAAAAATATCTGGCAGCACCCGTCGACCTGTCCGGGGATGTCACCGATTCGGCAGCTTACTCCCTGAGCTGGAGTCACGCATGGAACAGCCGCCTGGAGTCGAAGTTGGCCATATCGGAACTTGTACAGACGTATAGGTTTGTGACGGGGAACCCGCGTAAGGACAAGAGCCCGCAATACAGCCTCGCCCTGACCTACAAGATGCGATGGTGGCTGCGCTGGGAAGCCGGGTTCGACATCAATAAGCGGGATAGCCCCCTCGGGAGCTATAATTATAAGGAGAACATAGCTCGGCTCGGGGCCAGGATCACATTCTGATGTGTTGGCATCCAGAGCCGCTTTTGAAGGAGGGGCGGACGATATGGATCTGTCCGCCCTGGATGCTTTTCCTGTGGCTCGCGGCTGCCGCCGCGCTCGCCCAGCCCACGGACAGCGTTTACAGGCTCGGCCCGGGCGACCGGATCATCATCAAGGTCTTTGGTGAAGAGGATCTGAGCATGGATTTTCGGCTCAACGACTCCGGCCGGCTCAACTATCCCTTTCTCGGTGAGCTTGTGGTGCAAGGCCTCACGGTCGCCGAACTGGAACAGCGCATCACCCGCGGGCTCAGGGATTCCTATCTGCGCGACCCGGCAGTCACCGTATCGATCGCCGAGTATCGTCCATTTTTCCTGTACGGCGAGGTACAAAAGCCGGGCGGCATTCCCTATCAACCGAGATTGACGGTCGAGCGCGCCATCGCACTCGGCGGCGGGTTCACGGAACGGGCATCGCGCAGCAAGATCGAGGTGGTGCGCGCCAGCGACCCGAAACACAAGGCGGTGCGGGTTGAACTCTCCGATCCCGTGTTTCCCGGTGACGTTATAACCGTGAAGCAGAGCTTTTTCTAGTCGCGTGCGATGATGAACCGGGACAAGTTGACGATACCGGTGGATGACGACTGGGAAACCGGCGACGCGATCGACTGGCGCTATCGCTGGAACATCATCAACCGGCGCAAGTGGTCGATCATCGGCCTCGCCATGGCCGTGGGCCTGTTGACCACGCTGATCGTGTTCTCCATAACACCGATCTACCGTGCTTCCGCCACGCTGCTGATCGAATCGCAGGCGCCCAAGGTTGTCTCCATCGAGGAAGTCTACGGCCTCGACACGCGCAGCCAGGATTATCTTGCGACCCAGATTGAGATCATGGGCGGGCGGCCGATAGCCGAGACAGTCGTGGATCGCCTCGGGTTGATCGAACAACCTGAATTCAGGCCGGAGCAACAGCGGCCGCTCATGGGCCTCGGCTGGCGGTCCTGGCTGCCGTTCGGAATGCAGAAACAAGCCAGCCCGTCGCAGCAGAACCAACGCGAGCGTGCGGTCGATGCTTACCTCGACAAGTTGAGGATCGAGCCCGTGCGCATGACGCAGCTCGTGCGCGTCCAGTTCGATTCGGCGGATCCGAAACTCGCCGCGAGGGTCGCGGATGCGCACGCCAAGGCCTATATAGAGAGCACGCTCGAGGCGCGCGCGGATGCGACCCGGTCTGCCACCGAATGGATGGCGACACGGGTCGAGAGCCTGCGCAAGGAATTACAGGCCTCGGAAGCCCGCTTGCAGGCGTACCGGGAACAGGAGCAGATCGTCGACGTGACGGGGCTCAAGGCACTGCCTGCCGCGGAGATCAGCAATCTTTCTGCCCGTCTGCTGGAAGTGCGACAAACGCTTGCCGCGGCGAAGATTGCCTACCTGCAGGTCACTGGAGGAGGAGAAAACCTGCTGGGCGTACCCGCCCTGCTCGCCGACGATGGCATGCGCCGTGCCCAGGCGGCCCAGGCGACTGCACAACAGGCGGTGGCCGAGCTGGAGAAACGCTACGGGCCGTCACATCCTAAAATGATCGCCGCCCAAAACGCACTCGCCCAGGCCACCGAGAATCTCAACAACCAGGCCCGCAGCGTCACTGAAGGCATCAGGAAACGCTACGAGGCGGCGAAGTCCGAGGAGGCCGCGATCGTGGCGGCGCTCAATCGCGCCGGCCAGCAGTACCAGCAAGTGGGCCGCAAGGAGTCGAAGCTCGAGAGCCTGCAGCGGGCCGTGGACACGAATCGCCAGGTCTACGACCTGTTTCTTAAACGGCTGAGCGAGACGTCGGCCACTGGCGATCTCGCGACCGCACAGGCGAGAATCGTCGAGCGCGCCATGGTACCCCACCTGCCCGCCAAGCCGAACAAGCGCCGAATCGTGTCGACCGCGGTGCTCCTGACGCTGCTGTTCGGTGTCGGCGTGGCCTTCCTGCTCGCGTCCCTCGACAACACCGTCAAGAGCTCGAGGGATGTCGAGGAAAAACTCAAGCGTCCCCTGCTCGGCATAGAGCCGCTGCTCAGGAACCAGGCGCTGCGTGCGGCCAGCACGATCGGCAAGAGCGACGAGACGAGCGAAGTCGATCCGCGTTTCGCGGAGGCCGTGCGCACGATCCGCACGGCCATCTCGCTCGACAATCTCGACAAACCGCACAAGATCATCCTGGTCACCTCCTCGATCGGAAGTGAAGGCAAGTCCATCTTTGCGCTCAACCTCGCGGTCGAATTTGGCCATGCAGAAAGGACGTTGTTGCTCGATGGAGATCTGCGGCGACCCTCGGTCGCCAGGATGCTCGGGCTGCCGCGGGATGCGCCGGGCCTGTCCGAGCTGCTGACCAATCGTGCCCGGCTTCCCCAATGCGTGATCGGCACGGGTGTCATGGATTTGCACGCAATTTCAACGGGGTTCATCCCCGCCGATCCGCTGCAGATCCTGTCGTCGTCCCGCATGGCCACTGCGCTCAAGGTGCTGGCCCACCACTATTCGCGCATCGTCATCGACTGCGCGCCCATATTGCCGGTCAGCGATGCGGCCGTGCTGTCAAAGTACGCGGACTGTGTACTCTACGTCGTAAAGTCGGACACGACCAAAGTGCCGCAAATCAGGAACGGCCTCAGCCTGCTCGAACGGGTCAATGCGCCGATCATGGGCATCGTGCTGACCCAGTTTGATGTTCGCAAGGCCGAAAAATACGGTGATTATGGCTATGGCAGCAGTTACGAGCCGTATGCTCGAAGTCCGAGGCGGCCCGATCGGCGGCCCGATTCGAGGGGGCCGCCCCGGGCATGATCGACCTGCACTGTCATTTTCTGCCAGGCATCGACGACGGTGCGCAGACGCTTGCCGACGGGCTCGCCCTGGCGCAGGCCGCGGTGGCCGATGGCATTACGTATTCCGTGATGACGCCGCACATCCACCCGGGCCGCTACGAAAACACGCGCAGCACCATCGAGAAGGCGTTCAAGGACTTCCGGTTGGCGCTGCGCAAGGCTCGCGTACCGCTGCATATCGGCATGGCGGCCGAAGTACGGCTGTCGCCCGACATCGTCGCGCTGCTGAGCCAGAACGAGGTGCCGTTCCTCGGCGAGCTGGACGGCTACCGGATCATCCTGCTGGAGTTTCCGCACACCCAGATTACTCCCGGTGCGGATAAGTTCGTCGAGCGGCTGCTGCAGCACAACATCAGGCCGCTGATTGCGCACCCGGAGCGTAACCAGGACGTGATGCGGGATCTCTCGAAGATCGAGCCATTCGTCGAGATGGGGTGCTTCCTGCAGATGACAGCGGGTGCCCTGCTGGGGGATTTTGGGCGGGCGCCGCAAAGGCGTGCGCTTCAGTTGCTCGAGTTCGATGTCTTCAAGGTTCTCGCCTCCGACGCCCACAATCTCACCGGCCGGCGGCCTGCGCTCAGGGAAGGCATGGAGGCCGCGGCCAGGGTGGTCGGCGTGCAGGCAGCGCACGACCTCGTCAACCGGAACCCGCGGATGATCCTTCGGGGTGCAGTGGCCGCCGTTGCCTGATACAGCCCCCTCGCCACTCGTTCGGACGTGTATCGCCGCGCTCCTGCTTCTGCTCGGGTACGCCCTGAGCCTCGCCGCACGTACGGGGCTAGCCGACGCTTACGCCGCACCGGCCAAGTCCTATCTGCAGACGAAGCGCGGCGCGGACGAGATACTGACCCGGGACGAATGGCAGGCCCTCTACGAGAGCCTGATGCGGGCGTTGGCGCTGGCACCAGGTGATCCGGAGAACCTCAGCGAGCTCGGCCGCCTGCATCGCATCCTGCTCGAGGCAGACGATCTCGATGCCGGGGAGATAGCGCGTTTCGGCGACGCGGGCGCCGGCTACTACCAGGCGGCCCTTGCGCTGCGCCCGACGTGGCCTTGGGATTGGGGCAACCTGGCGCTGGTAAAATATCAGCAATACCAGGATACGAGCGGCGTCTATCAGGACGCACTCGTGCGCGCCGTCGAATTCGGCCCGCGGGAGTCTTCATTGCAGGTCCGGGTCGCAGAGCTCGGCGCGGGCAGCTGGCGGGCCCTGAATCCGGCCGCTGCCCTGGCGGTGCTGACCGCCGCCGACCGGGCGCTCGAGCGCGATGCCCAGTCGTTTTCCGGGATGTCCGATGCGAAGGAGCGATGGCGGCCGCTGTGCACCCGCGCCGGCGACTCCTTCGCATATATAAAGCGTCGCTGCGAGACGCTCGGCTTGACCTAGTGGGCGGGCGTGATGATCATACTCAGTCAGCCCATCAGGGAACCCCCTTGCGCGTGGGGAGATCGTCATGAAAATCAGACCGATCGTCATAGCGATGGCGGCTGGGTTGCTCCTGCCCCTGGCCGGTGCGAATGCCCGAGCCGTATTCGATCCAGGCCTGAATCAGGCCGGCGTGCCGATCTCGAGCGCGGCGCATACTGCGCAGAACTTTGGGCGCACAGAGAACGAGGGCACGGGCGACAAGGACCGCAAGTGCGACGATGGCGACCATAGCGATCGTGGCCACCCTGGCGACGATTGCGACAAGAGCCCGAGCAAACCGCACTAGGGCTCAAAGAAAATAACATCAGACGCCGTACGTTCAGGACGTACGCCGTTTTTCTTTGGGGAATCGCAAGTGATGGCGCCACGGGCTCCCGCCGATCGCTTCCTGTTTCATGCCTACCTGGCACTTTTGTTGTGGATGCCTCTGCCGTTCGGCAGCAACGTCGCCTGGGCCTGGTCGCTCATGGAAGCCTGGGTGTTCCTGATCGCGGGCTTGTGGCTCGTGCAGTACTACTGGGGCAAGGTTTCGCTGAACCGCCCGTTCGTCCGTGCGTGGCCCGTGACCGCGTGCCTGCTCGCCACCCTGTTGTGGATAGTGGTGCAGGCGCTGCCCTTGCCGGCCGGCGTCCTCGGCCTGCTCTCGCCGCGGGCCCTTGAAATCCACAGCACCACGCACAGCTACCCGAGCCTGTCGCTCGACGTCTATGCCACCCGCCAGGCGGCCCTGCAGACACTGGCCTACCTGCTCTTCTTCTGCCTGACATTGCTGCTCGTCAACAACAAGCCGCGCATCAGGTTGCTGGCGCAGGCAGTCATCGTGGGCGGCGTGTTCCAGGCCGTCTATGGCTCACTCATGACGCTCTCCGGGCAGGACGCCGGGGTTGCCACCGGCACGTTCATCAACCGCAATCACCAGGCGGGTTACCTGGAAATGTGTCTCGCGACCGGCGTCGGCCTGATGCTGGCGGAGCTCTCGAGTACCCGTGCGGCCGGCTGGCGGGACAGTGTGCGCGAGCTGTTGCGGACCCTCCTCGGCAACAAGGCGCGCGTGAGGCTCGCGCTCGTCGTCATGGTCACGGGCCTCGTGCTCACGCGCTCGCGTATGGGCAACGTGGCGTTCGTCGCAAGCCTGACCGGCGTGGGCGCTTTCTACCTGCTGGCTGTGCGCAAGCTCTCAGGCCGCACGATCACCTTCTTCGCCAGCCTGCTGGTCATCGATCTGCTCGTCGTCGGCAATTTCTTCGGCATCGAGAAAGTGGCGGAGCGCTTCCAGCAGACGTCCATCCAGCGCGAGGAGGATCGCTACGACACGGATCGCGACGCCCTGGCGATGCTCCGGGACTTCCCGCTGACGGGCATCGGAGCGGGGAGCTTCCATGCCGTTTACCCCATGTACACCAGCGCCGTCGTCGTCACCGGCTTCACGCGCCATGCACACGACGATTACCTGCAGTTCGCCTGCGAGTTGGGACTCGTTTTCGCGGCCGTGCTGGGCACCGTCCTGCTGGCGTCGCTCTGGACGGCCATTCGCGCCCAACTCAAGCGCCGCGATCCGCTATTACAGGGCATGGGGTTCGCGGCCACGATGGCCATCGTGGCGCTGCTGATTCATTCGGCGGTCGACTTCAATCTGCAGATACCGGCCAACGCGGCGATGTTCGTCGTCATGCTGGCCCTCGGATGGGTCTGCCGGTACTGGGATCCACTGGTGCTTGCCCCGGGAGACCGCGCAAGTCACGGAATTGAGGATTGATCCCAAAACGCTTGCCTACCGCTCTACCCCGCAGGAGCGCGGCAAGAATCACCAGCCAAATCCTGTGCCGGGTTCCAGCAGGGGCATCCTGAAGTTCGACAATGGCCCGCGCACCGGGGTGCAGCGCAAGCGCGGCCCTTGCTGTGTGCATCGGGTGACCGTTCATTTCCTCTCCATGCCGCCCCGCGCTTCCCTGTCAGGCACGCGACTAGGGCCGCAGTGTCTCGTGGCGTGACGCCTGTCACGGTGTTATGTCCTGTTGAGGCGTCTGATATCCGCGCTGGCATCGACGAGTCAGGAGAGCGCCGAAATGCCTCTCGTGAAATCCACCAGAGTGCGGCAAGGAAGTTTCCGACAGAGCTCCGGCGTCCCCAAGCGCGGGGCACCGCGTTCGGCAGTCCCGTCGGCCCAGGCGACACCAGGTGCGCCTCCGCAACCCACGCAGCGTCCCAAGACGCACCCCGTTACGTGGGCAGTTGCAGCGATCGTGATACCGATCCTGGGTTGGGACGTCTGGCAATCGGGGCGGGAATCGAAGCTCCCACCCATGCCGGTCAGCGTAAAATTTCGCCCGGCCCTGTCAGAACCGGGGTTCGTTCTGATGTTCGAAAACACCTCTCACCAACCGCTCACTTTAGTGGCCCGTCTCGAACACCCGGCCGTCCGGGACATGAAAAAAGTCGGCCTCTACCTCGGACCCAAGTCACACGTCGATGTCGACAACGTCAGTGGCTGGGTCCCGAAGTCCGGTGACCGCATCACGGTGGAGAATTCCGATTTCAAGACTTGGAGCGGCTCGATCCCGTAGAGGCCTTTGGGCCCGCGTCTACCGGCTCTACATATAGATGAATTAGCTACCTGACGCGACTACCCGCGCGCCGCAAGCGCACTGGCGGCCTCGGCCTGATAGAGCACGACATTCTGCCGAGCGTCATACTCGAACACCAGGTACTCCGTGGCGGTCAGCAGCAGGGCGGCAAGCAGCGCAACCAAATTGGTGACTTTCATGAGACGGCTCCTCGTGTGATCCATGGCGTGCAGTGTTGACCCTGCGCGCCCGACCAGCAAACGCGATGTCTGAACGACGCCTAAGAAAAACTGAAGCAACGCCTAGCTTCGATCGGTTTACTCCTGCGCCAACTCAGCTCCGTGAGCAGTGCGACGGAATTCACGCTAACTGGCTTTTGATCGAGTCCAACGCCGAGAACGCGAGCCCGAACACACCGTAGCCAACTGCCACGTGATTCGCGTCACGGCGGATTCGACCTATTCTGGCGTCTCATATCCGCGTTCATAGGGGACTCATCGGGGGTAGCGGAGGGCGGAAAAATGGATCTGGTGACGTGCTCTGAAAACGGCAACGGTGCTTCCGAAACAACCGCAACTGCGCGGCCTAAACAGTCGCGCAAGACGCACCCCATCATGTGGGTGGCCTTCGCGGCGATCATACCGCTCCTTGTTTGGGACGCGTGGGAGTCCCGGAGGGAGTCGAAGCTTCATGCAACGCCAAGTGAATCGGCTCGACCGTTTCATTTCAGGTCCCTGAACCAGTAGAGCCGCCCCGCGAGCCGGCGCCCCCGTTCGCGAATGGGGGGTGCTCCCGCCTTAGTGCTCCACCGCACCGACCACGCGCATCGGCGCGTGGTATACGACTCTCGACAATCGCGCCTCCAACTGAACTTATTTATCAACGTGGCGAGCGCGTGTCCCTGCGGGGTGCCTTTGGGGCACCCCCGCATCCGTTATCCTCGGCGACATGTCCTGCGCTGTTTGGGGACAGCCCAGACCAGTAGCGTAGGTTCCAGGAGAGTCACATGCACGGTCGCACCGGCCTGCCATTGATCGGTATGCTTCTGCTCTTGGGCGCCTGTGCTTCCTCGCATGTCATGATCGGTGCAGCCCGGCCGGCCATCTCACCGGATCAAGTGAAGCTGTACCTTCACCCGCCCGAGAAATACGAGGAAATCGCGATTATCGACGCCTCGAGCAGACGCTCGATCGTATTCACCGACCAGCAGAAAATGAATAAGGTCATCGCGCGCTTGAAGGAAGAAGCAGCAAAAGTCGGCGCGAACGGGATTCTGATTCAGGGAACCGGCGACGAGCAGGCGGGTGAGGTCAGCACCGGAGCGGGTACCGGTACGGTTTCAGGTCATTCCGCTTACGGCACGGGCATAGGAGTGTCGGCCGACAGAATCATGAAGACGGGCCAGGGCATTGCCATCTACGTCCCGGATAGACCGCCGTGAACCAGGATCAGCGATCCGCGCGGCCTTCACGGCTGCTGCCCGAGGCAAGCCTGCACTGCAGCCGGCGGCGCCCCCCGAAGGCGACGCCGCCCGCTGCCTGTGCAGTTCCGCCCGGCGCCCTGGAAGGCTACCCGCGCGCCGCAAGCGCACTGGCGGCCTCGGCCTGATAGAGCACGACGTTCTGCCGTGCGTCATACTCGAACACCAGAAACTCTGCGGCGGTGAGCAGCAGGGCGGCAAGCAGCGCAACCAAATTGGTGACTTTCATGAGAGGGCTCCTGTAATCCATGGCGTGTAGTGTTGACCCTCCGCGCCCGACCAGCAAACGCGATGTCTGAACGACGCCTAAGAAAAACTGAAGCGACGCGTAGCTTCGATCGGCTGCCGCTGAACGCGCTGCGCGTATTCGAGGCGGTCGCCACCCGCCTGAGCTTCGCCGACGCCGCCGACGCGCTGCACGTGACGCCCGCGGCGGTGAGCATGCAGATCCGCACGCTCGAGGATTACTTGCGCGTGCCGCTGTTCCGGCGCAGCGGCCGCGCGATCGCGCTCAGTGCCGAGGGCGCGCTGCTGCTACCGGGCGTACGCCGCGGGCTCAATGAGCTGCAGCAGGCGATGCAGCAGTTGCGCCAGGACCGCAGCGGCGGCGCACTCAACATCAGCACGATCGCCTCGTTCCTGCAGAAGTGGCTGCTGCCGCGCCTGCCGCAGTTCCATGACCGGCACCCGCAGATCGAGCTGAGCATTCACACCTCGCGCGATCCGGTGGATTTCACGCAGGGCGATTTCCACGCCGCGCTGCGCATGAGCAGCGCGCCCACGCCGGGCCTTTACAACGAGAAGCTGCTCGATGAATGGTTCGTGCCGGTGTGCAGCCGCGAACTGCTCGCGCGCCACGGCCCCCTGCGTACGCCGGCCGACCTGAAGCGCTACCCGCTGCTGCGCTCTTCCGATGAGTCCTGGAGCCTGTGGCGCCATCCCGGAGCCGAAGCCGAGTGGCACGAGCGCGGCGCCGCCTTCGACGATTCGCTGACCGTGCTGGCGGGGGCGGAGCAGGGACAGGGTCTGGCCCTCACACGCTGGGCGCTGGCCGCGCAGGATCTCGCCAACGGCCGCATCGTGCGCGCGAGCGAGCGGATTGTGCCCTGCCCGCGAGCCTATTATTTCGTCTGCCCCGAAAGCTACCTGGCGCTGCCGAAGCTGCAGCACCTGCTCGAATGGCTGCGCGAGATGGCCGCGGCCTTTCCAAGGCCCGACGACGCCGCGGCCTTGATCAGCGCAGTCCCGGCGCGCGTCACGGCATCAGCGCGCGGTCCTGCGGCGCCTCAACGTGCGCCGTTATCGGCGCGTCGGCTCCGGCCGCGCAAGGTGGCCAGGTAAGGCAGATTATTTCGCGGGCGCGCTGTCGGCTCCCGGATTCTTTGGCTTGGAGGCCACGCGCTGGTTGCCGCGGGCAAAGTTCGTGGCTGCGTCGGCCACCGAAATCATGCCTTGCGAATTCTTCATCTTGTCGAATTTTTGCCCGGCGTATTTCATGAACTCGTCTTTTGAGACCGTGCCGTCATGGTCGGTATCCATCGCTTTGGCGTCGAAGCTCAGATTTCCGCGGGCGAAGTCCTGGGCGGCCTGAGCAACGGGAATCGAGGGCGCGCCCTTGGCCATCATCTGCCACATGGTGTCACCGTATTTCATGAACTCATCCTTGGAGATCATTCCGTCGGCATTGGCGTGCATTGCCTTGACATCGAAATGCATATTGCCGGTGGCAAGGTCGTCCTTTACCTGCGCATGCGTGCCGCTGGCGAGCAACAATGCGGCTGCCGCGAGAGTCAACTGGTGTTTGAACATGGCATCTCCCCTCGTCTGGACGTGGCGGTGGGGGGAGTATGCGCCTCTCGACCTGGCCGGGCGAGCAACGCGCAGCCCGCCTCATCGAGCGGTGACCGTTACAGCTGCCTTGCGCCGCGGCGCACGGACCCACGGGTCATGGGCGGCTAGAGCAGCCCGTCCAGCCGGTCGAGGTCGTTGATGACGCGCCAGCGGCCGCCGCCTTTCTCGACCCTGACGCGCCAGGCCTCGAGTCGCGAGAGGTATTCGCGCGGGTCGAAATTGTCCGAGCGCAGCTTGGTCACGTTGAGCGCCACGACCTCGAAGCCTTTGAAATCGAGCGGAAGGTTGCGCACGTAGCCCTTGGCCAGCTCCTCCTTCATGTCGGAGAAGATCAGGATCTCCTTGCGGCCGGTCTTCTTTTCGTTCAGGAACTCGATCGCCTGCAGCAGGCCGCCGGTGATGTCGGTATAGGGCGCGGGCCTGGTCTCATCAATGAACTTCTCTACGCGGCTGGCGAACGCGCGCTTCTGCTGGTTTGCGGTACTGGGACGGTCATCGAACGTGGCCTTGGCGATGATGTTCTTCTCCGTGAAGCTGCCGGTGTCGATCCGCGCGACTGCGAAGGAATCCAGCGGCTGCAGCCGGGAGAGAGCAAACAGGATGATCTGCTCTGCCTTGCTCACCTGCCGGGTGTAGGTACCCGAGGTATCGACCAGCAGGTACACGCCCGTGTTGTGCGGTGCCTGCGGCGAGCAGGCTGTCAGCAGCAGCGCCGCGCCTACGAAATGCCGCCAGTTCATGACTTCACCTTAACCGGATGCGCATGCGCAGACTGCGCCGCAGCGGCGATCCTCGCTTCGATCCATAGCGGCACGAACAGCGGCAGGTCGTAGATCCGCTCCGCCAGTGTGCCGAAATGGCGCAAACCGTTACCGAGAACGCGCAGCAGGAGCGCGAGCGCCCGCAGCACCCCGATACCGATCAGCCCCATCACGGTGCGCAGCGAGTGCACGAACGTCTCGAGCGGGATGGCGGCAAAGACCAGCGCAAAGGGCAGGACGAATCCCATGCCCATCTGCGCCATGGTGGTGATCCACATATGCCCGTTCAGCAGCGCTCCCGCATTCTCGCCACGCAGCAGCGCGGTGGTCGCGAGCTCGTCCTGCAACAGCACTTCGCGCATGTACGCGAGGCCCGCCTCGATACTCGCCATCAGCAGCAGGATCATGAATGTAATCCCGATCATGCGCACGCGCATTTTGTCCGACAGCGCGCCGATCACGGGAAATAGCCGCGTGATGCGCAACGACTCCATGAGAAACAGACCCATCGAGATCTCGACCATGATGATGACGAGAGCTGCGATATCAGCGGTGCGGAACACGCCGATGAAGCTCGTCCCGCCGACCATCTCCGCCATCGGCCGCGCGATCAGCGTGAAGTTGATCGCAGCTCCGGCGGTCGCCACCCCGAGCACCAGCAATGAGACGAAAAAGTTCACCAGCGATGAGGACGACAGCACCGACAGCGCGCGGTCCTCGCCGCGCACGATTGTCTCGTACTCCTGCATGTGGCGGTCAATGACCAGCGCGCGCTCGATGACGCTCGTGACGCTCTTGTTCACGCGGCCGAGCGTCTCCTGGATCATGCGCCAGTCGGGCATCATTTTTCGCAGCAGCGCGTGCCGCTCGCCGCTCGCCTTGCGATAGTCGTCCATCGCTTCGCCGTGCGCCTTGACCATCGATTTGTGAATGTCGGCGAGGATATCGGCGCCGGCATTTTTCGCATCGAGCTTCGCGATCACCTCGACCGCCTTCGCCCAACCCGGCGCCTCCGGCGGCACCTCCACCGCTTTCTCCTGATCCTCCTCGATGCGCAGGATCGCTTCACTCAGGCGGCGGTGCATGTCCGGATAGTTCGCCAGATCCTTGCGCGCGGTATCCGCAACGCGCACAAATTCGCGTTCCACCATGCGCTCCTTGGCATCGCGTCCCGCAGCGAGCAGTACCTCGCGATTGCGCGCGGCGAGGCGCTCCTCGGCGTGCGCGACCGAATGCGAGGCCAGGCGAAAGCCGCGCGCCAACGCGCTCGTGACCGCGTGGATCGCCTGGTGAGCGGTGTGCCGTGCCAGATATAGCGCCGCTATCAGCAGCACCAGCAGGATCGCTGCCGACAGCGTCGGCCAGGGCGTGATCGTCAATAGATTCGTAATTAACATGTGGAGGCTCGCTTGCGTTGGCCCGAAGGCGAGAAGACGGCGGACTCACGCCGTCAAGTGCGGAAGCTCAGGCTCGGTGCGGGCGATCGCCGCAATGATCGGATGACATCCAAGACGGCAACCCCGCTGTCATAGGAAAACCCCTTAGACCGGTGGCTTTGCGGCCCTTTCTTTCGAAAGGTGTGCCTTTGCTGAACCGCGGTCAGGGTGCTCTCCGAGGGTGCAGCTGTCTACGCATTACGTCGCACTTTGAAAGGCAGCGTTATGTCACCACGCGGCCCGACAGCCCCTGTTTCGCCTAAGACAGGGCCGGCAGTGCGAAGGCAAACGCGATGCCCAGCGCGAAGCTCGCGAGTGCCACGCCGTAGAGCAGCGCACTGAGGCGCCTCAGCCTTCGGCACGCCTGCGCCGCACCAGGATCGATCGGACACGGCAGGTTCCGCCCGTACCAGAGCGCCATGCCGCTCACCGCCAGGAGCACGGCCGCGCTCCCGAACACGAGCGGCTTGTGCTCACTCAACCAGACGAGCTGTGGCACCGCGGTCACGAGCCCGGCGAGAGCCGCCCCGGCACCGAGTGCCACCAGCACAGCCGGAAGGACGCAGCAGACCAGTGTCACCGAGCTCGCGAGCAGTGCGCCGGCCGCGAGGCCCGCATTGGACAGCGCAGGATCCACCCGACTCATGGCCTGCCCTGCTTGAGGCGCTCGCGCAGTTCAGCGAGCGGCGTTTCGGTGCGCTGGATGGCCTTGACGGTGTAGCCAGCATTGGTGAGCGCCCGACGGAGCTCGGTGTCCGGGATGTCCTGACCGTCTTTCAAGGCGACGGCGACGAGGTTGTGCTCGAGACTCACGATGACATCGGCGGTCGCCGGGAACTTGCGCAGCTGTTTCTCGATGCCCTGCGCGCAGAACGCGCAGACGAGGCCGTTGACGTTCATCTCGATGGTGGCGGCCTGGGCGGACGCACTCGCCAGTAACAGGAGGGAGCTCAGGACTGCGGGTAAGAACTTCATGAGTGGGTGCCCTCAGAAATTGAACATGGCCATGGCCTGGAGCTTGCCGCCGTTGGTGACGCCGGCCTCGATCCACGCACCGCCTTTGAACAGCCGCACCAGCAGGGCCGACTCCGTTCCGCGATGAATCCCGCCGGTGTACTGGCGGCCCTGGACGAGCAACCACGTCGCGACGCCTCCGTACTCGTGCTTGTAAGGCGCGAGACCGAGTTGCAGGGTGTCGATCCGATGGGAGAACGCCGAGCTTCTCTGCAAGTCGGTTTTGAGCGAGCCGTAGACCCGACGGGTCTCGTAGTCCGCCTGGGCGCCGGCATTCTCGGCGAGGAGAGTGCCGGAAAAGGTATTTCCGGTCGCGCTGCCCAAGCCACCCCAGGCAAAGAGGTTCGCCTGGGCGTCATCGAGGTTCCAGCGGTGGACCAGATAGTTCAGCCGCGCGTAGTTGATGCGGCGGGATTTCGCCGTCTCGTCACTGTCGAGCTCGACATGGCCGCCGCCGACGGAGAAGTCGTAGCGCGGGGCGTAGAAGAGCTGCACCTCCTTCATCGTGCCGGCGCCGTATTCCGCCATCAGGGTATAGCCGTCGGCGAAAGCGATCGGCTTAGCCATCACACTCATGGGACCGGCGAGCGCCAATGCGCCCGCGAGGCCAATAGACCAACGAGACATGGGGATTCTCCGCCAGCACGAAGGACGAAGCTCAGGCGGCGCGAACGCCGCTTGAGCTCACTCGAACGAGCGCGAACTCAGGCGATGGGAGGTCGGAGAAGAGGTGACGGTCGTTCCGTGGCAAATGGCACGGAGCCCGAAGGGGACAGCAAGAGGTATGACGGCGCGACCGGCAGCGTGACGGGCGCCGAAGGCATGCCAGTGACTACCAGGCCGCCGGCGCAACAGACACCCGGCAGCATGCCCTGCGGGCAGCAGGCATTGTCGCTGCCGCTTTGACCGAGGATGTGGGTCGCGCAGGAGGCCGGCATGTTCTTCGCCGTGGCGGCAGCCGCGTAGGCGAGGCTCGGCCCCTGCAGGCTCATTGCCAGCACGACCAGTAATCCGACGAAACGTCGATTCATGGCAACAGCTTAACCCGTGTAAGCCCCGAGCGGGCGTGCCGCGCGTCTCCCTTGAGAGCCGATGACGTTTCAGTAGTTCCCCGAAGGACGCGTGAAACGCCCGATCGGGGAATGGCACCGGACGGGTGCCGGTCAGACGCTACAAGGCGCGTGCGGCATCGCTCCAAACGACCACGGCCAGGTAAACGAACAGCACAGCCAGCGTAGATCCGATATCAATCAGAAGGAATTCCATAGGTCACCATTCTTTGGGCCCATCAGCTTGCAGTCAGTCTAGGTGCCGCCGACCGGGCGGACAGCCCCCTGACGGGGGATCGAACCTACGGATTCAGGGGGCGGTGACCTACATCTTCAGGGGGAGACGCGCCGCTGATCCCCTCACCCCGAACCATGGAATCAGGGTTTTTCGCCTTGCACTGCGGCCCGCATGGCCACCTTGCCGCGCGGCTACTCCGATAGATTCATCTTGCGCAGGAACGCCTTGTAGCGGGGGTCACCCTCAAGTTTCTTTAGGAGCGGATCACCCTTGATAAAGTATAGATCTTGATCCCGCGCGTCGTAGGCTCGGTCCAACCACTCGAACGCACGATCCTTTTCGCCGCGAAAGGCGTATACACGCGCGATTTCGGAGGGCCAGGAGGGCCCGTTGTGGCGTATCGCCTCGGCGAGTTGCGCATCTGATTCGGCTTTGCGCCCGGTTGCGAAATAGAGCATCGCGGAGCCCTCCAGCTCGCCATCGTCCAGCGTCTCTTTGCGATACTCGGTCAGCGCTGCCTCGTGACGGCCCTGAAGCAGCAGGGCCGTGCCCAGATAATATTGGCCACTAGCCCATCCCGGTGCGATCTGCAGCGCGCGGCGAAACGACTTCTCCGCTTCAGCGAAGTCACCGGAACCCAGGTAGATCTGGAATCCGGGCGACCCCTGCGCATCCGCGTCAAGCGGGTCTAGCTCGATGGCCTCGACTGCGAGTTGTCGGGCCTCATCCCATTGGCCGCGTGCCGCCGCCAATCGGGCTGCGGTCTGTACGCCATAACTCTCACGCGGGCCCAGGGCGAACGCCTGTTTCAATTCTCGATCGGCGCCAGCCCAGTCCCAGTCATGGTGCGTATGGATCTCTGCCATCGAGACATGAGGTGTGGGGCTCTTTGGGTCCAATCGCTGCGCGAGAAGCGCAGCCTCGCGCGATCGCTCATATGCGACCCGTGGCGGCAACCAGCCCTCCGACCCGATAAAAGCATAGGTCCTCGCGAGGCCAATCGCGGCCGGCGCAAACGTCGGGTCCAGAGCTAACGCCCTGCGGAAGTGAGCTAGGGCAGCCTCACATCCCTCCCGCGTGGTACGAGCCAGGGATTGCAGGCCACGCAAGTACACGTCGAGGGCTTCTGGCGACTTGACCGAGGAACGAGGTGCCGTGTCGACCTCGACGGCGATCTGCAACGCGCGCGCGAGCTCGGCCGCAATGGTGTCCTGCACATGGGTGATGTCGATCATGTCGGAGTCGAAACCGTCCGACCAACGTTGCGAACCGGTACGCGCGTCCACGAGCTGCGCGGCGACACGCACGCGCCCAGCGTCTCGGCGAACACTGCCCTCCACGAGGTAGGCAACGCCGAGCGCGGCTCCGATGTTGGCAGGGTCGGTGTTCTTGCCCTTGAACTGGAAGGACGATGTGCGACCCACAACCCGCAGGCCCGGCACCCTGGCCAGCCGATCGAGCACCTCTTCGGCGATCCCATCGGCAAAGTATTCCTGGTCCTTCTTCTCGCTCATGTCCGTGAACGGCAGGACGGCAATCGACTTGTCGCTGACCACGGCCGTGCGCACGAGCGCTGGCTGTTCGGCAGTCACGTGCTTCGACACCCGGAACTTGCCTTCGAAGACGTAGGCAAGCGCCATCGCCAGCACGGCGGCCGAGGCCAGGAGCAGCCAGCGTAGTCGTCCGGTCGCCCGCTCCCCGCCGCCACCCTCGGTCATGCCGCATGGTCGCGGATGCTCTGTGGGTTAGCAACCTGCGTGAAGGCGACTTACTTGAGGGGATCCTGTCGGGCCCGCATGGCCACCTTGCCGCGCAGGACCGTGATCGATGCGGGCGGCAGCGTAAAAGTCGTATCGGGACCACTGTTGAGGGTGGCGGCCGCGGGCGGCCCATCGGGGTCGGCGGTTCCACCCTCGACATCTGGACGCCAGTGATATTCGGCCTTGCCGAATACGATCGCGCTCACGGGACCGGTGAAACCGCCGGATCGGTGGCGAACGGGATCGTCGAAACGGACTGCGACCTGGTATCCGTTTTCCTGGTCCTTGTTGACCACCAGGAGCGCCCAGTTGCCGTCGGGCCGCAGGACCGGATACGCCGTGACCAGCCGGTGCCCTGCCCCGTCGGTGATATCGCCGCTCGCGGCAAACAGGCGATGCTGGCCACTGCCCGGCTGCAGCCACTCCAGATTGATCAGCTGGCTGGCGAAATATTGCGCGAGCGGCTGCTTCACCTTCAGGTCCTTGTCGGCCGAAAAGAAATTGAAGGTGCCCGGGGAGCCGTTATGGCCGGCCCCCATCTCAAGCGGCAGATAATGGAAGTAATAGACGGCGTTGCCACCGCCGGCGAGAAACGCGCCGACATAGTCGGCCAGCCACAATCCGCCCCACAGGTCCAGGTAACTCTCCGAATACTGGGACGAGATGTTGGATTCGGTGATGAACAGCGGTACCGCGGGCGGCACGCCGTCCTCGCGCCACACCTGCATGATGTGGGTGACCCAGCGCGCCTCATCGTAGAGGCTGCTCCAGGCAATCTTGCCGGGATCGATCGGGTAGTGCTCAAAGGAAAAGAATGCAAGCTCGCTCAATTTTCCGCGGGTCCTCAGATAGTCGATGAAGCGAGCGGTCCAGGAGCTGTTGCCGTTGGCGTCGGGCCAGGTCTGCACGTCTTCGTTCTGCCCGGTGAAGATCGGTCCGCCGAGTTTCAGCTTCGGATCGATCTTGTGCAGGGCCGCGGCGAACTGCAGATAAAGCGCCGCGTAGTCTTCCGGCACCGTGTAGTGGCCGTCCGGTTCCTCGCCCATCTCGACGTAGGAAATTGGATAGCCTCTGCGCTCGAGATATTGAAGTTCCGCCGCCGCGTCCTCGGGAGTCGAGTAGAGCATGGCGATCGGGATCATCGCCGGCAGACCCCGGGTGATACCGCTCGTGAAAAACCGGTCAAAACCGACCTGATCGCCGGCCCGCTCGTCGAGATCCCGGCTCTCGTGCCACGGGTCGACCGAGGAGCAATAGGTCGCGGTCTGGTCCTGGTCGGGGGTGTGGCGAACCAGGTCGTGGAACTTGCCGCCGTCGCTGATGCTGCCGACCGAGATCTCGCCGATGGCGTAGCCGACGCAGTTGCGCCGATCGGTGCGATTCACATCGGCGCAGCTGTTCGATGAGCGGGTCATCAGGATGCGGATGAACTGCGCCTGCAGCGGATGATCAGTGAGATGCAGCGTTTCGCTGCCGCCCCGACCCTCCGCCATCCGACCACGGGGAAACAGTTGCCAGCTCCCCGCCGCGGGCTTTTTGATCGGATCCTCGCCGGTCCAGAACTGCACCAGGTACTGACTGGCGTAAGGCGCGGCCCAGTCGATGCGTATGGCGTTCAAATCCTGTTTGCCCGCCAGATCGAGGATCACCCACTGCGGATGCGCGGCGTCGTCTTCGCCGGTGAAACTCTGCGTGAGATAGGGATTGCTCTTCCAGATCGTCCCCGGGTCGCCGTCGGTCAGGCGCGAATAGCCGATCGTATCGGTACCGTCGTCGCGGGTGACGCCACGGCGCGGCAGCGGATAGCCGTAGGAGTGGATGATGGGCTCTTGCCCCGGCAGTGCATCGCCAACGAAGTAGCCGCGCGCTCCCGCCTCACTCCATGTGCCGCGCGGGTTCCAGTGCCAGGCCTCGGTATGCAGCTCGGTATTCTGGCGGTAGCTGACCGTCTGCCAGCCGGCGGAGAGCACCCGGCGAATCGTCTCGGCGTTGAACAGCTTGTCGGCGGCCCCGTAAGGCAGACGGTCGACACCGGCGCCGAGCGCTTCCGTCGGGCGGATGGTGTTGGTCGAGTGCTCCGCGGCGGCATCGACCCGGATCGTCTGTGCCATCGAGGGCACGGCGAGCAGCGCCAGCACAGCGCCCGGCAGCGGTGATCTCATGCGATTCGTCAGAATGACAGCCGCGCCCCCAGGTAGTACTGCCGCCCGTTGGAGTAAAAGGCCTGCGGCTGCTGCGGATTGGAGTAGTACTTGAGAACCGGGTTGTTCAGATTCAGGCCGTCGAAGGTCAGCGTCAGATTGTCAAAGACCTTGTAGTTGAGCGAAGCGGCCAGGGTGCCGAGCCCGGCCTGGTATTGCGATGTCACGTTGGCCAGGCCCACCAGGAAGGAAGAGCGGTAGGTATAAGCGGCGCGGACACTGAAGCCATGCGCTTCGTAGTATAGCTCTGCGTTCGCCGTATTCTTGGATGAGCCTACCAGCGCCGAGCCGTCGGCCGCATGGCCATCGGCATAGGTGTAGTTGAGCAGGGCGCCGAAGCTGCGCCACAGCGGCTGCTGCCACGACAGCTCCACACCATGATTCTTGGCTGCGATGTTGAACGGCGAGGTCACGATGAAACTGGCGATCCTGGCGGTAGTCGTGTCGAGGAACGGGCGGCTGTTGTAGCCATAGGTCACGTAGGACGGCAGGTCCATGTAGAACGCGCCGACCGCCAGGATCGACTGCGGCGCGAAATACCATTCGAGCGCGGCGTCGAAGTTGTTCGAGCGGATGGGCTTGAGGTCGGCGTTGCCGCCGGTGCCCGTCAGGTCGAGATTGTTGAGGGTAACGGCGGGTGAAAGCGCGGAATAATCCGCGCGCGACATGGTCTTCGACACCGCGAAACGCGCGACCAGATCGCGCGTCACATCGACGCGCAGGTTGGCGCTCGGCAGCCAGTCGAAGTAATCGTGCGACACCGCCGCCGGCACGAAGACATTGCTGGCGTTGAGGTTGTAGGAGCTGCTGAGCTGGCGGGTATCGACCAGGCGCACACCCAGGTTGCCGCGCCAGCCGTGGCCGGCGAGATTGGCCATGGCGTAGACGGCGGCGTCCTTCTCATCGAGCGTGAAGCTGCCCTGGTAGTTGGGACCCGTCAGGATGCCGTTGTAGGTGCTCTCCCAGGCGGCGATCGCGCCGGTGGTCATCACCCAGAAATGCTGCAGGTAGCCGGACCCCATGCCGATGCCGGAGCCGAAATTGCCCGGAGACATGGTGTTGTTCCAGGCGGGCGGTGGAAAGAGCTGGTTGGGATTGGTATAGCAGGGGTCGTTCGGGTCGAGGGAGCAGCCATAGTTGAAGCCGGAATCGCTGCGGTCGTGCTTCGCGTAGCGCACGCCGAACTTGGCCGACTGCATGATGCCGCGTTCCACACTCCACAGTGCATCCGCCTGGCCGTAGCTCTCCCGGTCGGTCACCTTGACCGTATCGGACCAGCTGCCACCGTTGGTCACGTTGACGGGATTGCTGAAATTGGTGGTGTCCACGCCCGGAAATGACACGAGCGCCGGGGCGACGGTGCCGTTCAACTGATAATTCAGCGGCGAATTGATGAGGAAGGCCTCATAGCCGTAGTCGTGCGGCGTCTCACCGGTACCGCGCGTGTACCCCAGCTTGGCGGTGACGAGCAGCGCGGTGCTCGGTCGGAAGCTGGCGTCGAAGTCCACGTAGCCGGCACTGGAAGCCGCCTTGGGGCGGGAGATGGAGTCGCGCACGCCGGGGAAGGCGGAGCCGCCGGGGTTGTTCGGGTCAAAAACCTGTTGGGGAAAGCTCGCCGCCACCAGGGTTCCGTTGATCACCGTGTACTGGCTGGGGGAGATCCCCGCGGCCAGCTCATTTAACGGACTCGCCATGAAGTTGGTATCGAAATTCGTGGCGTCGAAATGCGAGTAGAAGCCGTTCAGGTCGAGCGTGAGATCCGCCGACGGTTTCAGCTGCAAGTCCACCAGCCCGCCCACGCGCTTGCTGTGCTGGGTGAAGGCGGCTGAGCCGATCTGCGTCGGATAGACGACTCCGGCAAGATCGGGATGGGCAATGGCTACCGGATCACCACTCGCGACCGTGCCGATCTGACCCTGGCCCAACAGGAACAACTCCTGGCCGTCGCGCCGTTCATGGCGCGCCTCGGAGAAGCCCTGCAGCAGGACGCCGAAGCTGTCGGTGGCGTTTTTCCAGTTGAGCAACCCGTTGACCTGCGGATCGGTGGTCTGCGGCAGGTCGCCGCGCAGCCCCTGCCCCGTGATCTCCACGGTCAGCGGCTTTGTGAAGCTGAGCGGAGTGCGCGTCACGATGTTGATGTTGCCGACGGTCCCGCCCTCGATGTAGTCCGCTTGCGAGCTCTTCTGCACTTCCACCGAGCCGACGATCTCCGCAGGTAACAGCGTGAAGCTGACACTGCGTCCGACCGTATTGGTCTGGTCGCCGATGTACCAGTCGCCGGTGGCTACCGAGTGGCCGTTCACGGTCGTCTGGGTCAGACTCGGATTGGTCCCGCGTATGCTCACCCGGTCATTCTCTGAAAATCCGCCCTGGCCGCCCGAGCCGGAGCTGATGTTAACGCCGGGCACGCGCTGCACTGCGTCGGCTACGTTCTTATCCGGCAATTTGCCGATGTCTTCGGCACTGACGACGTCCATGACCGAATCCGCTTCACGCTTCCTGGCGAGTGACAGCTCGCGCGATGCCCGGATACCGGTCACCACGATGGTCTGCAGAGTGGTGGCGTCAGCCTGGTTGCCGACTTCCTGCGCGTGTGCTGGCGCATAGAAACCGGCCAGTGCCACCGCCATCAGCGTCGCGACGCTGGTGTGCCGTGCCTTCATGATCGTTTCCCCCTTTTATTCATCGCGGTTTCTACTCACTAGGTCGCACTGCGGCGCCCGCGCAGCACGAAAAGATCGAGGATCCCGACCGTCTCATTGCGAACCAGCGGCCGCGCCCACCATGCGATGGTCAATATGAAGCCGAGTGTTACGAACACGGCGAGCATGGCGATCCGCAGCCCGCAGCGGTCGCCCAGCACGCCCACCAGCAGCGGCACGACTGCGCCCCCGAGTATCCCGGTGCACAGGATCCCGGAGAGCGCGCCGTGGTGCTGGCTCACGGAGTTGAGCGCCAGCGAGAAAATGATCGAGAACATCACCGACAGAAAGAACCCGCTCGCAGGAAAAGCCCGCAGCGCTACCTGCGCCGGTCCGAACAGCGCGAGGCCAACGCACAGGAGCGCGAGCGTGGTGAAGGCCGCCAGGACGATCTTCGCGTCCAGCAGCCTCAGAAGCACCAGACCGAGCACGCAGCCGATGGACATCAAACCCCAGAACAAGCCGACCGCGTGTGCGCCCTCACGGATAGGTGAGAAAGCGTGATAGGTGCTGAGGAACTGCGACATCCAGTTCGCCAGGCTCTGCTCGGTGCCGACGTAGGCGATGATGCCGAGAAAGAACAGCTGTACGGGCCGCTGGCCGATCAGCCTGCGATAGGTATCGAACCCGCCTGCCCGTTCGTTGTCGGCCAGCGCCAGCCGCGGGATGGCTAACCAGGTCGTGGTCGCAATCAGCAGCCCGAATACGGCGACAAAAGCCCAGTAGAACGCGACCCAGACGAGCGGCCGCTGCGCCGCCGCCGGCGCCCGCATCAAGGCGGAAAAAATCACCGGGCTGAGGTACGACGCGAGTCCAAACACCAGTTGTCCCATGACCGAGAAAAAGGCGAAATGTCCTTCGCCCCCGGTCGTGCGCATGAGCGGATTGATCACGACCTGCAGCATGGCCATGCCGAGACCGATCACGAACAGCCCACCGATGACGACGGCGTAGCTCGGATAGAGTCCGATCGCCAGACAACCGCTCAGATTGAGCGCAAACGCCGCCAGCAGCGTGGCGCGCGGTCCGCGGGCCTCGACCAGTGCCCCGGCAGGAATGGAGATCAGTCCGTAAGCGAGGAAAAACGAGAACGGCAGGAAACCCGCCAGCGCGAGGCTCAGATGGAAATCAGCGATGATGATCGGCATCAACGGGCCGATCAGGTTCGTCACGAAAGAGATGACGAACCACACGACCATGATGTAGAAAATGATGAGGCCGGATTTCATCATGTGAGTGCCGCTGCAGCTGAACGAAGCGGCGCGCGCAGAGCGCTCAAGTCCCCGGGTCCGATCGAGCGGCGCGGGAAGCGCGAAATGATCGCCGATGCGGCGTTGCATCCGGCCGCCAGGGATTCGGCGAGTTCGCAGCCGCCCAGGCGCGCCAGCAGGTAACCCGCATTGAATGAATCGCCGGCGCCGATCGTGTCGAAAATCGTGGCTTGTGGCGCGGCGCACTGGCAGCGGCGGCCGTCCTGGATGGCCAGGGCGCCGCGCGAGCCGGTTTTCACCACCAGGGTGGCGCCGGGCTTGAGGATGGGCGCGAGGCGCTCGAGGGCGACCGTCAGATCCTGGGAATCGGCGAGGCTCGCCACTTCCAATTCATTCAGCAGCACGTGCTCGCAGTGGGCGATCCAGTCGGCCACCTCGGCACGTACCGCGACATTCCAGTCCTGCGGAGGCCAGTTTGTATCCAGGGCGACCCGATAACCCAGCGCATTGAGCTCGCGGATGAGCTGCGGATAGGACCTGCGGAGCGCGGGAGTCAGGAAGACGCCCGACAGGAGCCCGATGGCGTTCGGATGTGCTGCCGGAGCCAATCGCGGGCGCACGAGCTCGTAGGAGAGCTTTTCAAGGTGGCCCCGGGTTGTGAAGAAAGTGCGTTCGCCGCAGCTGTGGATCAGGCCGATGGTGAGTGTCGTCGGCGCGTCGCACACCTCGAGGGATGCACCGAGATGCTGGAACTGCTCACCCAGCCACGCGCCCATGTCGTCGTTGCCGACGATCGACAGCAGCCGCGCGACACCTCCCAGGTAGCTGACGGCCAGGGCCGCGTTGCCCGCGGAGCCGCCGGCGCGCAGCTCGCTGCGCTCCAGGATGGTTTCCGTGCCGGTACGAGGCCACCCGGATATCGGGCCCAGCACGAAGTCGACGCCGACGTCGCCGATGATCGTTAGCGGGTGCCCCCCGGTGCCCATGGGGACTGACTATAGGTAAGGGCCCGGTGACCTGTCAATAAATACAAATAGTGGGTGTAAGTATCTCTACAGCCGCCCTGCACGGGTAATCGCGCGCTGCCCCATCAGGTCCGCGAGATCCGTCTCCACCCGCCGATCCTGTTGCAGAACCTCGAACCGCGGCGAAAGCAGGTCATAGATGGGCAGCACCGCGGCTCCGAGAATCGAGCTGTCCTCCTGGCGCTCGGAAAGCAGGATCCGCTCGGTCGGTTCGGCGACACCGCCGCGAACCGAGTGATGCAGCGGCCGAGCCAGCATCACGAGCCGCTCGACCAGGGGCTTCGGCGCCGAACCGCCGATGATGATGGTGCACGGATCGAGCATGTTTTCGATGATGCACACGGCGTCGCGCAGCCGGTCGGCCGCCTGGCGGCACCAGGCATGCAAAGCCGGGTCGGTGTTGCGCTCGAGTTGCGCGACGATGAGGGCATCCCGGTTGCGGTCGTCGGCGACGCCCAGGGCCTCCGCCAGGGAATGCAGTGACAGGTAGCGCTCCAGACAGCCGGCGTTTCCGCAATAGCAGGACTTGCCGCCGGGGACCACCGGGATGTGGCCGATCTCGGTGGCATTGCCGTCGGCGCCTCGGTAAGCGGATCGATTGACCACGAGCGTACCGCCGAGCCCCACGCCGAAGTGCAGGTAGAAGAAACTGTCGAGTGACCTGGCGACGCCAAATAACGTCTCCCCCAGTGCCGCCGCGACGCTGTCGACGCTATAAAAGACCTGCAGTCGAGTCGCAGCGCGCAGCTCCTCGAGAACCGACAGGTCCGTCCAACCTTCGAGAGCCGTGGGTCCGACGAAGCTGATATCGGTCTTGACCAGCGGACCGGGAAGCGCGACGCCAACGCCCCAGAGGCGCTCGGACGCGGCCGGTCGGCGCAGCAGGTCGTTGATCAGCCCGACCATGGTGGCCAGCACTTGGCGCTGATCGTGCGTATCGAGGTCGACTTCGCGCCGCCCGAGAATCTCACCCACGAGATTGACCAGCGCGGCGGATACCCGACCCGGCTGCAGGCTGATTCCGATTGAGTTGCCGCCGTTCGGGTTCAGTTCAAAGGCAATGGGGGGTTGGCCCCGCGACTTCGCGCCGGTCAGCCTTCTGGCGACGATGAGTCCGAGCGTCTCGAGATCGTTGGTGATGTTCGCAACCGTCTGGGGGCTCAGCGAGACCAGCCCGACGATCTCTCGTCTCGAGACCGTCCCCTGTCGACGGATCACATCGAGCACGATGCGCCGGTTGTAGGGAGCGCTTGACTGCTGCGTCGTGCCGCGACTAACCATAGGTCATCTGCCTGCGGGTCCCGATTGTTACGCGGCAGAGAGGATTATAAACACATCCAGTGGTTTAATTACCAAGCGCGGAGGGGCCCCCTTAACGCTGGCGCGATCAGGGTCCTGCAGGGCTCATCGCGCGACCGTAGTACAACTCGTTGGCGCGCTCCGGCCGGCGCAGCGCCAGTTGCTGGTTGGCGGCGGCCAGCCCGGCATGGCTGCGCTGCAGGTCGCGGGTACGCCGTTCGACCAGCGTTTCCAGATCCTGCATGCGCCGCTGGGCGATTTCGCTCAGGCGCCACTTCTCCGTCAGAGCGCTCGCAAGCTGCAGCACTTCCATGTTGTCGAACGGCTTCTTCAGGATCAGCAACCGGTCCGAATACCCGAGACGACCGAGCATGTCCTCCCATGAGTGGTCGGAATGGGCGCTGCAGATCACGATCTGCACCCGCGGATCCAGCTCCCAGATGCGCAGGGTGGTCTCGATGCCGTCCAGGCCTGGCGGCATGCGCATATCGACGAACGCCATCGCATAGGGGTCATTTTCCGCTCGCGCCCGCTCGACCAACGCCGCACCTTCGCTGCCTTGAGCTGCGAAATCGACGTCAAATACCGGGCGCGGGCTGGACAGGGTCTCATCGCCGAACAGGGCGGTCCGCGACTCAGCCAGCGGCTGCGCGCTGGCGGGACTCGCTTCGAAGATCTTGCGAAAATCGTCGTGAATCGCCCGGTTGTCGTCGATGACCAGGAGGTGTCGGTTACGCCGCTCGGAACTCTTATGCATGGGTCGTCTCCACTGAATAAAGCGGCAGCTCCAGGCTGAAGCTTGCGCCGCGTCCAACACCGTCGCTGTGCACACTCAACGTTCCACCCAGCTCGCGCGCTGCCAGCGCCCCGCTGTGCAATCCGAAGCCGTGCCCGTCCGCGCGGGTCGTAAAGCCATGATTGAAAATGCGCGTCAGATTCTCAGGCGCGATGCCGACGCCATTGTCGGCGACCACGATGCGTACCAGCCCGTTGGCGCTGCGCACACTCAGGGTCACCTGCCGACCCGCTAACCCGGATTCCGAGCACGCGTACTTCGCATTGCGCACCAGGTTGACGAGAATCTGCAGAACCTTGTGCTTGTCGATGTTCACCAGCGGCTGGCCCTCGAAGTCACGCACGACATCCACACCATGGCGAGCCAGAGCGCCGGTATTCATGCGCAAGCTGTCCTCGAGCAGATCCACGACCGCGATGATTTCGTGCACTCCGGCCACCTTCGCGTAGCTCTGCTGCATCGCGACGATGTCCTTGATGTGCTCGATGTTCGAGCGCAGGGAGTCCAGCTCCTTGACGATGGCGGCCTGCTCTGTCTTGAGATGTTCCGCGAGATGCCCCAGATGCACCGGCAGGTGCTTGCCGCGTGGATCCGAGGCGATGAACTCTCCGAGATCGTGCGCGTGCTCACGCAGCAACGCGACCACCCGGCCAAGACCGTCGGCCTTGGACTTCTGCGCGAGGTCCGAGGCGAGGATCGCGGACACGTTGACGCTGTTCAGGACGTTACCCACGTTGTGCAGGACGTTGGTTGCGATTTCCGCCATGCCCGCCTGGCGCGAAGCCTCCACCAGCTGGCGGTGAACCCGCTCGAGCTCCGCCTGAGCCTGCGTATGTTCGGTCACTTCCTGCTGCAGCTCCTGGGTGCGTTCCGCGACGCGCTTCTCCAGCTTGTCGCGCGCCTCCTGCAGGGCGCTGTCCTGGATCTGGATCTGACTCAACATGGCGTTGAACCCGTCTATCAGGCCGCCGAGCTCGTCGTTGCCCTGCTTGGCCGCACGCACGGCATAGTTCTTCTGCGTCGTGACGGTGTCCACGACATGAACCAGATGCGACACCGGCCCGGAAATCGTCGTATGCAGCTTCGTCGCCAGCAGCATCGCGGCGGCCGACGCCCCTGCCATGACCAGCAGCATGGTCAAGGCATAGCGCCACATGCGCGCGCGCATCTCCGCCAGGTCGTGTTGGATGTAAACCGTGCCGACATGCTCACCTGCGAGGTTGATTGCGCGAAACAGCCGCAAGTACCCGCCGTCGAACCGATGTCCCTCGCGCTCGACGGCGAGCGCCTCGAAGTTGCCCCCCGCCCACCCGGCGCGCCGATAGATCGCGAAGGGCTTGCCTTTCTCGTCGTAGATCGCCGCCCCGACGATGTGCGGGTCCTCAGCGCCCAGGGACTTGAGCGTCGCCGCAGCGGAGGCGGGATCATTGAACATCAGGGCCGACGAGCTGTTATCCGCCACCATGGACGCTGTCGTTGATACGCGCTCGACCATCGACCCGCTCGACACGACCTGCTCGTAGGCCCCGAACGCTAGGCCGGCCACCAGCAGCGCCAGGCCGCTCGTCAACATCGAGATGATGGTGAGCTTGCGCTGAATGGGAACGTCGCGCAGCCCGCGCATGGGGTTCACGTCGGACTCCTATGCACGACGATCGCCAGCTTCTGAAGCTGGGAACTGATCTTCAGGCCCGCGCGCTCGGCCACACCGATGTTGATTTCGAAGCGAATCTTGTCGCCCTGCGGCACGAAATTGACCGCGCCTCCCAGGGACACGAAGCCGGGAGACTCTCCGACAGTCAGGACCGGTAGCGACTCGATGGCGGGCTTCAGGCCGGCAAATCGCGCCTCGTGCGCAGAGCCGACGAACAGCAATTGCGTGAGCTTCGCCTCTTCCGCCGACGCGACCGGTCTCACGAGTATCGTGCGGCCATTGACCTTGCGGTCCTTGACGAGGCGCTCCAGCGCCTGGGCGCATGGAGAGTCACCGAGCACGCCAATCACGATCGGCGCGCCGGCGTCGGCGAAAGTCGCAGCGGGCCAGTCGACGAACTTGGTGAAGTTGTACAGGAAGGCCGCCTTGATTTCGTACTCTCTTGCAGGCGCGGCGGCGGCGCCATCGGCAGCCGCCGCGTTGGAAGGTGCTGCGCACATCAACGCCAGCGCATGCACAACGATCGCCACCGCGATGGTGTGACTCCTGCGACTCAGCGTTGACAGCGACAGTCCCATGGTTGACAGCCGCTCAGTAGCGCCAGGTGAACTTGGCGTAGACGCTGCGCTGGACTTGCGTGGAATTCACGCTGGTCACGAGATCGTTGGACTCGACGTGGAGGTTTTGCAGCAGGTTCTGCCCCACCACGCTCCATTCCAACCGTTCCGTGGATCGCCAGATCAATTGCGTGTCGAGCCGCGTGTACGACGGCACCTGTTGCGCGGGCAGACGGTCGACAAAATAAAGGCTGGTATTCCAGCCCAGGCCGTGGGGCAGATTCACCGCGGAGCGCAGCTGCGCCTGGTGGCGGGGGTTCGATCCTTCGATGTCCGCTACGCTCGTGGTGTCGAGGCTGCCCGGCTCGGTGCGCAAGTTCATGTGCAACAGCGCATAACCGGGGCTCAGTGTCCAGCGATCCGTTACTTTGAAATGGGCGCTGAGCTCGAGCCCCTCTGTCGTGCCATGCATCTGGTTGCTGTACACGAGTGGCAGGTCGAAATGAGGAACCGGGTCGGTTTCGAGAAAGGGTGCACCCGGTTCCAGGGTCCGCAGCTCGCGATAACGGTTATAGAACATCGATAGATCGACGGCGACCCGGCTGCCCGCCTGCACTCGGTAGCCGAAGTCAGTGGCGAGCAGATGTTCGGATTCCTGCCGTGGGTTGCCGACTATACCGAGCTCGCCAGGAGCGCCGTTCGGCAAGGTGAGCGCCGCAATGTTGAAATCGCCATTCGTATCGTTGCGATCAGGTGTGCGGGCAGCCTCCGCAACCGCCACCCATAGCGTGTCGCGAGCGCTGGGGGTCCAGCTCACGCGGATGGTCGGCTCGATCTCGAAGCCGCTGATGCTCTTGTGCTCGAGCTTCGTTCCAAGCGTCAGGAACACGCGCTCAGGCGCAAGCGTGATTTCATCCTGCACGAAGGCGTTGAAGAGGTCGAGCGTCTGGTCAGCGGGAACAAAGGCGCCGTCGATCGTGCCGCCGATCTGATCGGCGCTGCGGCGATATCCAGCGCCCCAAACCAGCTCCTGTCTGGAGCCCAGGCGCTGGTGCTGCTGGAAGTCGAAGTCGGCCGTATTGCGGGTTTCGAAGGTTGAGGGACCCAAGCGGATATAGCGGTCAAAATAGACCTGCACCGTGGTGTCGGGGCCGTTGGCAAGAACGTGATTCCATCGTCCCAGAATATTTCCCCCCGATAGATCGGCGAGTCTCGGTACGATCACATTCTCGGGAGGAGAGAACGAAGCTATGTGGCCGATCATCGCTCCTTCGCTGCCGCTGTAAATGTCCCCCTGAGCCGTCATGGAATCGTTCCCGGATAAGCCCCCGTCCACCCGGAAACCGCCGTGCAGCAAGTGCCAGCCGTCGTTGGTGAGCCGTCCCGTCAGATCGGGTAAATCGTTGTGATCGAGATACTTGGTGAACACCCGGTAGCTCGCATCCTCAGCGATTTTTCCGCCGTATTGCGCCGTACCCAACGCCTTGTCCTGCGTTCCGCCACCGGCCGTCAGCAGTACGCCCTGGGTATCCTTGGCCTGCTTGGTAATGACGTTGATCACGCCATTCACGGCGTTGGCGCCCCACACGGTCGCGCCAGGGCCGCGAATCACTTCAATGCGCTCGATGTCCTCCAGCGGAACATCCTGCGTGTCCCAATTCACACCCCCGACGGTCGGGGTGTAGACGGCGCGGCCATCGATGAGTACCAGTAGTTTGTCTGCAAACTGATGGTTGAAACCCCGCGCCGAGATGGCCCAGGTGTTGGCATTGATCTGCGCCACATCCAGCCCCGGCACCATGCGCAACAGGTCTGGAATATTCAAGGCTCCCGAACGCCGGATGTCTTCCTGGCTAATGACGAACAGCGCCGCCGCCACCTGCGAACTCTTCTGCTCTCGCTTCGAGACCGACGTCACCGACTCGTTCATCAGCTGCTCGATGCTCAGATCACCGAGCTCGCGAGCTCCTGAGCTCTCTTGCGCAATCGACCCCGGCACGCGTGCGGCCGCGGCCAACGCCATGAAAAGGACAAGCTCGAGGCGGCGCCGAGTTACGCTGTGCATGGACGCGGCGCTGTCAGATTCCCAGCCCTGCTCGAGGACGCGTCTGTGTTGAGGTCGGGTTTGAGCAGGCGCAGCGTGTCAGTGAATGACGGGCGAGCGGCCCACTCGGTGAGCAGATGCCGACACTCCTCGGCGGGCAGCGGCCGGCTGAAGTAGAACCCCTGCGCCGTATCGCAGCCGAGCCGGGCCAGCACCGCCAGCTGCTGCGCCTTCTCCACGCCTTCGGCCACGGCGCGCATTCCCAGACTGTGCGTCATGGTCAGGATTGCGCCCACGATCGCCTCATCGGTCTTATGGGTGTCCAGACGTGTGATGAAACTGCGGTCAATCTTGATCACATCCAGAGGCAGGTGCCGGAGGTTGCTCAGACTCGAATAGCCGGTACCAAAGTCGTCCATTTCTATGGACACTCCGTTGGCCCGCAGTCTCTGCAGCTCCGCCGAGTGACGCTGGGCGCTCTTCATCAAAGTGCTTTCCGTCAATTCCAGCGCCAGACGCTGCGGCTGCATGCCCTCCTCACGAAGGATGCTTCCAATGCACTCCAGGCTTTTCAGGCGCTCGAGCTGCACTCCGGAGACATTCACGGCCACTGGCACCACCGGCACGCCGGCCCGCTCCCAGCGCACTACCTGTTGGCAGACGCTGCGCAGGACGAACTCACCGATCGGCATGATCAGCCCGTTCTCCTCGATGATCGGGATGAACTCAGCGGGGGAGACCGCGCCGAATTCAGGATGCCGCCAACGCAGCAGCGCTTCGAGACTCACTACGCGCCGGCTGACGATGTCGACCAGCGGCTGGTAGTGCAGTGTGAACTGGTTGTCGCGCAACGCGTCGTGCAGCGCTCGTTCCAGCGCACGACGACGCTGGGCAGCGCTATCCATTTCGTTTCCGGATCCTGCAGGCGCGGCGGCCGGAGACTGATTGCCCGCGGTGAGCTGCGCCTCGCTCCCCGGTGCAGCCAGATGCTCGCGGTTGCGCTCGCTGATCCGCCGCTGCAGCTCTTGCAGATGACGCTGCTCGCTGCGCGCGAGTCGCCACTTTTCCGTCAGACCGTCGGCAAGCTGCAGCACTTCCATGTTGTCGAACGGTTTCTTGAGGATGACGAGCCGTTCGGGACGCGCAAGCCGGGTGCGGATCTCCTGCCATGAAAAGTCCGCATACGCGGTGCACAGGACGATCAACACATCCGGATCCTGTTCCCACAGCCTGGTGATGGTCTCCAGGCCGTCCCATCCCGGGGGCATGCGCGCATCGACGAAAGCAACGGCGTAGGATTGATGCTGGTCGCGTGCCTGCCGGACCATTGACACCCCTTCCTGTCCCTGCGAGGCGCAATCGACCTGGAATACCGGTAAAGCTGCGCTCGTGTCTGCCGCATCCCCGAACACGGCGGCTGCGGATTCGGTCACCTGCGCGGAATTGACCAGTCCCGGACCGAGGATCTTGCGCATGTCCTCGTGAATGGCCGGATTGTCATCAATCACCAGCAGGCGCCGGTTGGCACCCTTACTATGATTCGTCACTAGTGAGACCGCGAGCGCGGCTCTGGGTTGGAAATGCTGACGGCGTGACGCACTCTCGAGTCCGAAAGTGTCCTGGATCTGGTCTGAACTGTGTTCCGGCGCTTCACGTCTATCTCTATCCGTGCTTTTCAAGATGCTCGGGGGCATTATCGTAGTCCGACAAACATCCGGAGGTTCCCGGGTATCGAAGTGCGACTTGCGCACGTAGGTACTTTCCGCGTATGAGTACTGTGGCTCGCGCGGCCGACTTGCACACGTAGGTACTTTCCGCATATGACTGCTATTGCTGGCGCGGGAGGCGTTCCATGAGCGACCGGGTGCCGATCGTGTACATCGTCGACGACGACGAGGTGACACGGAGTTACTTCGACGCAGTGTTGTCCTCGGCAAATGTGGGGTGCTGCCGGGTCGAGTCCGCAGCGGCGTTTCTCGAAATGTACGATCCCGAGCAACCCGGCTGCCTGTTGCTCGATGTTCAGATGCCAGGAATGACCGGTCCAGAGCTGCAACATGAGCTCAATCTGCGGGGCGCGATCATTCCGGTGATCTTTATCAGCAGTCATGCCGGGGTCCCGACGGCCGTCGAGGCGATGCTCCACGGCGCGTTTAACTTTCTTCAGAAGCCGGTGTCCCACGAGACGCTGCTGGCCCGCGTACGCAACGCACTGGAGTACGACGCTGGCAATCGCGCTGCCTTGCAGGAGCGCGAACAGTTGAGCAAACGGTTCGACGCGCTCACGGCACGCGAACGCGATGTATTCGCATTGCTGGTCGCGGGGCATGCAAACAAGGTCATGGCCAGCGAATTGGGCTTGAGCGAGCGTACCGTCGAGGTCTATCGCGCACGCATCATGAAAAAGACCGCCGCGCGCTCGCTCGCGCAGCTGGTGCGCATGGCAATGGAGATGCAGATCATGTCTCCCTCGTCGCAGCGCACTAATGCGGCGCGAGCCAACCGAAAATAAGAGGTGAGGCCACGCAAGAGGTGAGGCCGCGCGCGATGGAAAATCCGACCGCCGGACGGGCCCACCAGCGTCCCGCGCTACTGGTATTAGTTCCCTTCGGACTGATGAGCGTGGGGCTGTTGGCCGTCGGTCCCAAAGACTATCCCGAGCTACACACCATCCTGGATACCGGCATGTGCCTGCTGTCCGGCGTAGTGGCGTGGCAGTTCTGGGATGCGAGCAATCGGAGCGGCCGGCCGTTTCTCGGCTGGATCGGGATCACCTTCGCATTCACCTCCCTGCTGGAGCTGGTTCACGTTCTGGTCACCATTGAGTGGTCTGGGCCGCTGGCTCCCATCTCCCACGCTGCGAGCATGCTGCGGCCGGCCACCTGGCCGCCCGCAGCGTATGTGTTGCCCGTCGGGATCGGCGTATCACTCTGG
>Ga0210394_10000647_pt1 | contig 68353 bp, 75 predicted proteins | sample IncBWC12MmetaG_FD_160121 | JGI IMG/M metagenome (GOLD analysis project Ga0210394, IMG submission 160121) | Forest soil microbial communities from Barre Woods Harvard Forest LTER site, Petersham, Massachusetts, United States - Inc-BW-C-12-M | ecosystem: Environmental > Terrestrial > Soil >... | reverse complement strand
AAAGGTGGGAAGGAATACTTCGTAACGCGGAAACACAAGCATAACCTCAGAGATCTGGCTCAGCTGTGGGTAGGCTCAGAGCGGCTTTGCGGCTAACAGGTTTTACCTCGTTATTCCGTCGTAGCTTTTATCTTTGGCGGTTGGTGATCCGTTTCCGCGCCGGTGCAGTGCCCTGCAGTCGAACAACGAGCGCAATCGAACCCTGTTCGGCGGCCTGCTAGCCCCTTCCGCTAATCGATCCAAGACATAAGCAATATCCGAACTCCACGCAGTTAGGAACTTGCTCGCGCAGCGATCCCGCTCCGGGCCCGTTTTCTCCAAGCAGACTTCCGGATTATTCTCCGGAATGCGTTTAAGGATCCTGCCGTCAGGGAAAGAGACGATGCCAGTGCGGTAAGGCGCGTCCACGCCCACGACGATATATCCGTGACTCGCCAAGTCTTCGGCCAGACTTGAGTAACTCGCTACCTCTAGCGAGGCCCCCGCTCGCATGATGACCACGGGGTACGATTGCTGCTGCGGCGAAACGTCAACATTCCGCAAGCTGTGCCCACGCACCTTGGACAGATCTCGCGTTAGAAAATCTGAGAGCAAAACTCCGGTCTGGCGTGCGATTGCTGTTCGCAGTGGCTCGGGTAAGTAGTCGTCAACCACCGCGGATTGACCGCTAGTAGCGGGGTACCACATCCATACTAGTAGCTCGCGTTTGGTTCCAGCCACCGGGGCCAAGCCATCGAATATCTTACTGTCAACCCAATCAAATACCGCGCGACCAACCGCGAATGGTCCCGTAGGCTTTGGCAATTCGATCCAGAAGCTGTGCTCTAGCCAAAGCGATCCCATTAACACCCCGATGGCGAGAACAACGCAAACTGCCATTACCGTAAACAAGGTTAAGACTCGACGGAAGAGCCACCACAACCTGTTTGGTGCATCCATTACGGACTCCTGCGAACGCATCTCCATTTGGTAAACAACTTCACATTACAAAGTTGTGATAGGCAATGGCGATGTGGGCATGAGAGCCTGGTAACGCGATACGACCGAGGGGCTCAAGTATCAGATTGATTTTGGGAAAGTTCAAACGGCGACGGTCTTGGAACGGCAGATTGTCAAGGATTAGGTGCCCACATTTGCCTTGCGCGCCTTGGAACCCATTATGCAAATGAAGGTCTCAACGCTCGACGAGGAGTGAATGCAGCATTTTAAGAGGCGTCTTAGAGTAAGCTTCATGCAACTCACGATAAGTACGTTTCTGGTTTCCGCAATGATCTTTCGAGCGGCTCGCGTTAGTGCTGGATCATCGGAAAACCACCACAGCAAGGCATGGGTATCAAGGAGCGCGCGCAACAGAACTACTCCCAGGCCGTCAGTTCGCTCATAGGAAGAGGCGCAAAGAATTTGGGTCCAACACGCAGTTTGCCTTTCAAGGATCCTGGCTGGCGTTTGCCCCTAACCTCGCCGACCGGAACCAGCCGGGCTACGGGTTTTGACCCACGTGCAATGTGGAGATTGTGACCATAAACGTCGGCGGTCATTGGACTTGCGCTGCCGGACACAATCGGTGCCGGATATCCGACTGAGTTTGCTGTTCAGCATGCATATTTGGCACTCTCAGAGACTCGGACACACTCACGGACAGTCAATGCAAACTGTATAGACTCAATGAGTTGCAGGGGAACTGGGGTATATGAGCAGACCGACAGCGCCCTACCAAGTAACACTTTGTGTTTTCGCAAAGCTCAGCGCGAGCAAAATCGCTGTAGTGAGCGCGATGCTCAACCTGATTGTTCGGCAAAAGTGAGAAGCTCGGGCGTATACTTTTACCGAGGTCCCCGCCGGCAGTTGTGTTTCGCGCGAACACAAATGAACAGTGATGTCTTATCGACAGTACAAAAAATTCTTGAACAACTCTTCGACGTCGACCCACACTCAGTTTCCCTAGAGACGAAAGCATCTGACATCCCCCAATGGGACTCGGTGGGCCACTTGTCCCTTTGCGGCGCTCTGGAAGAGGTTTTCGAAATACGGTTCGAAGTAAATGAGATGGCCGAGATGACTAGCGTTCGCACAATCGTCTCGGTCATTGAAGCGCGGAAGGCTCCGAACTGAGGCACCTCGATGCAGCGGAGCAAATTGTCCGTGCGATTGTCCGCGAGCTGGGTACAGAGCCGTCCAATGTGAGCCCACATCCCATGGCGCTTTCGCTGATTACGTTGTTGTTGGCTGCTGTACTACCGTGTAAAGCCCAAAGTCCGCCTACGAACCAGAAGGTCGGGAGTTCGAATCTCTCAGGCCGCTCACCTCCATCATTCACTTTCCATTCGTAGCAGAGATGAAACTCCGTCTCATTTCCGGTAGGATGCTCGTTCCGCCGGAATCGAAGTTGGGAGTTAATACGTGAAATTCTCATTCGTTGGCTGCGCTACGGTTTTTGCAATGGCCTTGGCGGTCGGCATATGTGGCGCGGCAAAGAGTGGCGCGGAGACCAGTGCGCAGAACTCCCCAGAAGCCGCCAAGCTGAATCAGCGTGGCGTGGAACATCTCCAAAAGAAAGACTACGACGCAGCCATCGCGAACTTCCGCGAGGCGTTGCAGCAGCAGCCCGAATTTCCCGAGGCCCTCGACAATCTCGGTAAAGCCCTAGACGCTTCCGGCAAAGACGGTGAGGCGGTCGCCGATTTCGACAAAGCGATTCAATTGGCGCCGCAGAATGCCGCGGCCTATGCCGACAAGGGCCTCGCGCTCTTCCACGAGGGGAAATACGAAGCCGCCGCCGCAGCTTACCGGCAGGCTCTCGAACGTCATAAGGAATTCTCCGAGGCGCAAAACGGGTTGGGCGGAGCGCTTCTCCACCTCGGCAAAACCGACGACGCCATCTCTGCGTTCCGTTCCGCGGTCGTGATTAATCCCAAGAACGCCGACGCCCTCGGCAATCTTGGCTCGGCGCTGCTTTCGCAAAACAAGGCGTCGGAAGCGCTCCCCTTTCTCCGCAAAGCCCACTCTCTTCGTCCTGATATACCGGAATTCCTCGAGAATTACGCGCGCGCGTTGGAAGAAACCGGCCAGACTCACGAAGCCATCGCTGCGTACCACAAGGCCACCGTGAAGCATCCCGATCAACCCACTGCGTGGGCGGGTCTCGGCCATGCCTACTTCAAATCCAAGCGCTACGACCTGGCCGCTTCCGCGTTTCAGAAAAGCCTGGCACTGAAACTCGACCAACCGGACGTTCTCTCGGCTCTCGGGCAGGTGCAAATCGGGGAAGGCAAGGCCGCTGATGGTATTCAGTCCCTTGAGAAATCCCTCTCTCTTAAGCCCGACGACTTCTACGCGCTCTACAGTTTAGGGAACGCGTATTACGCGCAGAAGGATTACGCAAAATCGGCTTTCTACTATGAGAAGGCCTACCAGCAAAAGCCAGATTTCCCGGATTCGCTCGCCGGTCTCGGCGCCAGCCAATTGGCCGCTAACAAGTTTGGCGATGCAATTGCAACCTACCAAAAACTCGTTGCGCTCAAGCCGGGCGACGCCAATATCCGGTTCAACAGCGGCACCGCTTTTTTCAATGCCGGGAGATTTCAGGAAGCTGTGGACAATTACCGCGAAGCCGTCCGCCTGAATCCATCCTTCGCGCACGCTCACTACAACCTGGGTATGGCGCTGCTGCGGCTCAACGACGCGAAGTCCGCACAAGCGGAATTTGCCGAAGCTCATCGCCTCGACCCGAGCCTAAATCCTCCAGGCGCCGCAAAATAGTTAAGGCAGCAGTTGGTAGCTTACGAACGCGAGGTTTTTGCTGTCGGGCGACCAAGACGGCACGTTAATTGTTCCCTGTCCGCCAAACAATTTTGCAAGAATCGTGATCTTGCGATCCGAAAGCAACATGAGACGTAGCGTTACATCCTTGTTTTCCGGATGACCACTCACATCCTTTCCGTAGGAAAGAAACACGATCCATTTCCCGTCCGGCGACGGATGCGGGAACCAATTATTGAATTCATCCGAGGTGATTTGTTCTTGCGCACTGCCGTCCGCTTTCATTCTCCAGATCTGCATCTGGCCGGTGCGCTCCGAATTAAAGTAGATAAATGATCCGTCAGGGGTGAAGTCCGGGCCGTCATCCAATCCTTTTGCGGTTGTCAACTGTTTCTCGGCACCGCCTGTAGCTGGAATTGCGTAAATGTCGAACTCACCATTGCGTTGACCCACAACCGCCAGAGTCGTTCCGTCCGGCGACCAACCGTGCCAGTAAGAAGGCGAGTTCTGCGTGACGCGCTTCGGATCACCTCCCGAAATCGGCAGGACATAGACAAGGGAATTGTGGTCTTCCTGCGATTGATCGCTGACCACCAGCCATTTGCCGTCCGGCGAAATGCCGTGATCGTTGTTGCAGCGATTCGCAAAGCCCGTGTTGATTTGTTCTGGCGCTCCGCCTGTCGCCGGAATCTTCTCAATGTGGCCGTTGCGGTTGAAAAGCAGGTAGCTTCCGTCGCGCGCCCAGTTTGGCGCTTCAAAACGTTCCGGCGCGACATAAATCACGTGGCGATCCGTCGAATCAATGCTGATCGTTTCCAGTGTGCTATACAAAGCGTCATGGGCGGCGGAATTCAACGGCCGAATATTCACGTTTGAGAACACCGCCTGCTCCACGATGTCCTTCTCGTGGGAACACAAGCCGATGCCGACGTAATACTCTCCGTGAATCGGCACACGGATCGAGCCGCCCGCGACTTCCACCTTTCCTCCGCGAGGACCGAGCAGCATGGAAAAATACTCCCCCCTTTTTTCCAGCTGCAGTGTCTGTGGAGCGGAAATGTTCGCCTGGATTTCGTGCGTCGCCGCGCCTTTCTCGTCGCGATATTGCAGCGAAGTCAGACCGACACCATGAAGGGCGATATCCACGTACGCCGAATCCGGGTCCAAGGATTGGCGGATGATCACCACCGCCTTGCGATGTGGATTTTTGCCTTCGCCAAGAAAATTCACGTCGGCCCTGATGACATTGTCACCGCTTGCTTTTTTCCATACAAACTGAAATGCGTCCTTGTTGAACCACATATTTTCGCCGCTGGCGGCGACCGTGTACTTTCCGGTCGCCGCTTCGAATGTGGCCGAACCGGGGTGCAGAACCGCGCCAACATCACCATTGTCTTCGAGGATCCCCAACCGCGTATCGCCAGTACTCCGGCCCACAACGCAAAGACCCAGTGCCATCGCGAAACCCATGGAAAGAATGATTCGGGCCCGTGTAACCGACGTCGCTGCAACGAATCGCATCATTCCGCTCCTTTTTCCGCCAATCGATTTAGCCGCTCACTCACGTTCAAAAGCGCCCGCCCGTCATGGTACGCGGCTTTCCAGATGTCTCCTTTTACATTGTCGACGGCCTTGCCGTCCTCGCCAACCAGTTGATAGACGCCGTGAAACTCCGAATCCATTTGATATTCTCGGATGAAATCCCATTGCAACTGGAACGCTTTGAAATAGACGTCGGTTTGCTTGCCGTAGCGGTCGTGCATCAGAAGCAGCGCATTCAATCCTTCAAACTCCACCCACCATTCCTTGGTTTTGCGCTCTGGCAGACCCATCGTGGTGCCATCCTGATAGAAGCCGCCTAGCTTTTCGTCCCAGCCATAATGTAGCGCGTGATCCACCAGCATCCGCGCCATCCTTTCCGTCCGCGGGTCGTGGCCTTTACCGAGCACATCTTCCGCTTCCAGCATCAGGTAAGCGGCTTCGACGTCGTGCCCGTAGGAATCGTCGTCGGGAAACGCCTGCCAGGCATTGGTGAAGTAGAGGTTCATCGCGCCTGGGTCAACGCAAACCTTGTCGCGAATGATCGCCAACAGCTCTTCAATCCTTTGCCGCAACACATCGTCTTTCCAAACTTCGTACAACTGCGTAAACGACTCCAGTAAGTGAATATGGGTATTCATGGATTTGTAGCCGACCGGAAATCTGGAAACTGGCATGAGTTCAACAGTTCCTGTTTCCGGATGCCCTTCAAAGGGATGGCCATCGCGTGTCAAGTACTCGAAGTAGCCGCCATTCTTGCCGTCATGCGCGTGCTCTTCCATCCAGCGAAATCCGTTTTGCGCATATTCCAGGGCTCGCGGATCTTGCGTCGCCTGATAAGCCGACGCCAGGCCATAAATTGCGAAGCTCATGCCGTAAAGCTGCTTTCCGTCGGTGTAAAAAGGCGTAGTCTCTCCGGTTTCCGACAAACCCCAATAGAACCCGCCATACTGCTTGTCCCAAAGCGCTCCGGTCAGGTAATCAATGCCGTGCTTCACGTATGGCAGATACTGCTGTTTCATCGCCGGTCGCCGTTGCACGATCTGCGAAGTGATCCAGGTCATCCGTCCTTGAAACACGGAAAATTTGCTTTCTTTTCCGTATGGTTTCCATTCCCGGGAGAAATTGGAACGAAAACCGCCGTAATCGTTATCTACCGTTCGGGGAAACCAGACTTCGAGGTTGTGGTTCAATGCGTCATCAACCTGCTTCGCAAATTCCAGGTAAGATGCGCGTGTCGCGGGCTGGTAGACGATTGCATCGGTCGCCGGCGGGGTCTGCGCCATGATGCACCTCGCAAGCGCGATGAACAGAACGAAGAGCTGCAAGAGCACGAGCACAAGCCTTTTTCGACAAAAGCACATCGAAGAGCTCCGATCACTGGATTAGTTCGACCGCTACTTGAAAAGTCCTCGAGAAAGCAAATTCATTCTGGCGCCTCAGGCATTAAGAAGCAGCTCCAACATTTTTCGATCCAGCTTATGGCTCTTAAAGTCTTCATATTTTACGTCCGCGCGTTCGCTGTCCATTACCCCAAAGGAACCGCGAAGATTCCACAGTGCGTTGCCCCACCTTGCCTGCTTCCACACCGCCAGGCAGTCCGCCATCCACGCGAGCGCAACCTCATGGGGAGTTTTGTTGAAGCATCCCCATTCACCGACATGGACCTGGACCCCTTTCTCCGTGATCTCTTTGTAGAGGTCGACATACACCTGCTGCAAATGGGCACGATCCCAAATCTGGCCATGGTCGTCCGTCAGCGGCCACGTCGGTGGATTCAAAGTTTCAAACTCGTCCTTGGGAACCCAGGTGGCTGTGTAGTGGCTTACCGCTTTGGGCTGATAGCCGCGAGTGCTTTGCACCAAGCCCAGGTCCGCAATGCCGACGACCGGCGCCTGACCGATATTCATTCCATCCGCGAAAATCAGGCGACCGGCATCGATCTCACGAATCGCCCCGACCAGGGCGTTCACAATCTCCACGTACCGTTCCTCAAGTGCTCCTTCATAAGTGCGCATTTTTGGCGGCTCGTTGATCAAGTCGAAACTCAATTGGCGATTGGGGATTCCTTTGTAGCGCCGCGCAAACACCTGCCAGTGGAGCTTCGCCGCGGATAGGGCTTTCTCGCGCTGCGGCTTGGTGCCCGTAAACAAATCGGCGGGCTCCAGTTCCCGCTGATTGATGCAGTACCCCGGAATGCGATGAAAATTAATGTTGATGTGAATTCCGTGCTGCTTGCCCAAATCGACCGCACGATCCACCTGCTTGAGAGGTTCCTCGCGAATCACGGTCCAATCGTCGCGGTTCCCCCAAACCCAGTACGACAGCGGAAGGCGCGCGAAATCAAACTTCCACTCGGCCATGGTTGCAAAATCAAATTCATCGAATGCGGGTCCGTCATAGGGATGACCGGGCCACGCAAAGCGACCCTGAAGGTTGAATCCGCGCCAGCGAGGGATGTCGGTGGCGGTTATATCGTCCGACGGAGAATTTGTAGTGCGGAAGGGAAAGGAACGAGGAAGCCCAGAACCGACAGAAGCGAGAAACGTGAGGTCCTTCACAAATGTCCGGCGACGCATGCGCAGTTTCCCCGAGCGACGCGCGATTATACGCCTAGTTACAAAACACGTCTAGATAATCGTTTCTGTAGCATTTTGCGTTTTTCCGGTCCCGGACGCCCCGGAGGTTTACCAGACAACCCGGCGTACTGCGGCGTTAGGTATTTCAGAGTGCCAGGCGTTAGAATAGCTTTTAACTGCACGTCGAGGGCTCTGAGCTGAAAAAGTGAATTTCAGTTAGCAGCGGATGCGGGCCTCATCATGGGTCCCAGAGGAAATTTAATGACAGGTGCAAAACCCCGGTCCAGACAAAACGGAACTGTTGTCACGCTTAAATCGGTTGCGCAACATCTTGGGCTCACGCCAGGCACCGTTTCGGCCGTGTTGAACAACACTAAGGCCGCCCGCACGATTCCAGAGAACACCAGAAAAAGGATTTTCGAAGCTGCCCGCGAGTTGAACTATCAGCCGAATTTTCTGGCGCGTTCCTTGCGTGTCAAGAGAACTTACACCGTCGGAGTCATCGTCGAAGAGATCGGCGACACCTACGGAGGCTCAATTGTCGCTGGCATCGAACCCTACCTCCGCGATAACAATTTTTTCTTCCTCACGGTGGCTCATCGTCACGATCCGAAGCTGCTGCAAACCTACTCCCAGTTGTTAGCTTCTCGCGGTGTCGAAGGGCTCATCACCATTGACACATCGATCGATGAAGAGGCGGTTCTGCCCACTGTCGCCGTCGCCGGCCACCAGAAAGTAGAAAACGTCACCAACATTATTCTCGATCATCGCCGTGCCGCGGAACTTGGCCTATGTCACCTCAAGGAACTCGGCCACGAACGGATAGCTTTCCTTCGCGGTCAGCCAAAAAGTTCAGACTCGGCGTCACGATGGGAAGCCATCCAGGAGGTAGCCCGCGAGTTTGACATCAGGATCCGGCCGGAACTCGTTCTGCAACTTGAAGGTATGGAATCGACGCCGGAACTCGGTTATCCGTATGGGAAAGCCTTGATTGCCCGCAACATTCCGTTCACCGCCTTGTTTGCCTACAACGACATTTCGGCTATCGGTGCGATGCGGGCTTTTCAGGAAGCGGGTCTTCACATACCGGAAGACATCTCGGTTGTGGGATTCGACGATATTTCGATTGCGTCTTTTTCAATCCCGCCCCTTACAACGGTTCGTCAGCCTCTCGAGAAGATGGGAAGAATCGCTGCCCAAACATTATTGGACCGGATCGAAAACCCAGACGAGTTCATTCCGGAAATTGCTGTCGAACCCGAACTGATCTCCCGCCGGTCGACCGGCCCACCGCGAAAGCTGTAGCTTCGTCTAACTCCACAAGCGATCCCAGGAGCGTTCCTGATCCCATTGTGGTGTCGGCTCGAAGTAACCCGTTCCTGGCGCCAAGTGTTGCTTCACCAGATCTTCATTCAGCGTCACGCCAAGGCCAGGTCTGTCCGGCACTTCTATCCACCCATGATTGACGATTGGAGTCTTCACTCCCTCTTCCACCAATGAAGACCACCATGGCACATCCAAGGAGTGATTTTCGAGCGCAAGGAAATTTTCAGTCGCCGCCGCGCAATGAACGTTTGCCAAGCAACTCACTGGCGTTCCCGCAAAGTGCATGGCCATCGGAACGCCATACTCTTGCGCCAAATCGCCAATCTTCTTCGTTTCCAAAATGCCACCCGAAGTGGCAAGGTCCGGCTGAATCTTGCCGACGGCGTGATTCTCACAAAGCACCTGGAAGGGCTCCTTCAGATAAATGTCCTCGCCTGTTAGAATCGGCGTGGGGCTTTCCAGAGAAATCTCCTTCAGCAGGTCGGTGAAGTTCCAAGGAATCACGTCCTCCATCCAGGACAGATTGTATTTCTCATAGGCCTTGCCGAGGCGAATTATCGATTTCACGCCAAGATGTCCAAGGTGGTCCATCGAGAGAGGAATTTCCATGCCTACGGCATCGCGAACCGCCGCAACATATTGCTCCAGCATGGCGATTCCTTTGTCCGTCACTTCCATTCCCAACAGAGGATGCGGCAGCTGATGCGGCTTCCATTGCTCGATGTCTGTGGGGTTGGTCACCGTGCCGGGGGTATCCGACACCATCTCTATGCCTAAATCCATCTTCAGCCAGGTGAGACCCATAACCTCCTTGCGCTCCTTCATCCGTTGCGCGTAAACCTTGGGATCGTTGGACTCGGTCGTATCCGCATAGATGCGAATCTTGTCGCGAAACTTTCCACCGCCGAGCAGCGCATAGACCGGAGCGTTGTACACTTTGCCCGTGATGTCCCAGAGAGCCATTTCAATGGCTGAAACTCCGCCGCCCTGCCTGGCATGGCCGCCGAACTGTTTGATCTCGCGAAAGATTTTGTCGAGCTGGAGTGGATTCTCTCCAACGATGCGGCTTTTCAAGAACAACGCATAAGTGGCGCTGGCGCCGTCGCGCACTTCGCCCAGGCCGTAGACACCCTGATTTGTGTCGACCCGGATGATCGGACAAGGGCTGGGCCCCGGCTTCACGACGGTAGCTATGCGCAGATCGGTGATCTTCAGCGTAGACGGACTGGAGTTCGTGTTTACTCCCTTAGGGTAGGCTTCGATCGACTCACTCGAAAGCAAGCCAGCGCCGAGCGCCAACGCGGACGCTTTCAGAACGTCGCGTCTGCCGAACCTGTTTCCGTAGTTTTTGTACATGGAAGGAACCTCTTCGGATTCTTATAGTCGCAAATCTTCACAGCTTCCAGCGAATTCTGCTTGTTCGTCTCATGAGAGCGGATATCCAGAGATCTGGAAGCCATCACAATCTACCCAAGAATATCGTTATGCAGAAATTCAAAATGCATCCTACCATTGCTTCGGCATCTTGGAGCATGATAAGTTGCCACCGATTTGGGAAGTTCGGCGGTTTGCGTTCTCGCAACAAAATTTCCGCAGCATTGGGGTCTCTATGACTGAGGCGCTTCGCAGTTCGTCCGCAGTGATCCGGTCGGTCGCCGTGCTCGTCTTGCTTTCGGTCGCGCTCCTGTCTGCCGATTTCGCACACGCACAGTTGATGACCTTCTCCAGGCAAGACTTGATCGATTACACGGCTGCAAATCCATTTGATCGCTTTCCCGACGGCAGGCCGAAAGTGCCTGACGCGCTTCTTGAACGAGCAAGAGACCTGTCGGCAGAGGACATCTGGGCGACCCTCCAGGAAAAGGGGTACAACAACCAATTCGCCGATGGCTTCATCATCGTCCATCCTGGGAAAACCATGGTCGGCCGCGTGTTCACGGTGCAATTTATGCCGGTGCGGGAAGATCTCGCGAACGCGGCGGAAAAGAAGGCAAAGGAGCACGGAATCCGCCGCTTGACCAATCAAACTGCGATCGACATGCTGCAACCCGGTGATGTGCTTGTCGTGGACATGTTCGGGAAGAAGGTAAATGGGACAGTCGTCGGAGACAACCTCTATTTCTACGTGATGACCGCCACGCACAAGGGCGGACTCGTTGTCGACGGCAGCGTTCGCGATCTGGACGGAATCACTGAAATCGATATGCCCGGGTATTTTCGGGCCACCGATCCGACTCCCATCGGTAACGTCATGCTTACGGGGATTAATATTCCAATTCGAATTGGCGACGTTACGGTGATGCCCGGAGACCTCGCGGTAGGTGATCGCGAAGGCGTGTATTTCATTCCTCCCCAATTTGTAAAAGAAGTGTTGGACCGCGCGGACGAGATTCACGTTCACGACGACTGGACGAAGAAAAAGTTTGCGGAAGGGAAGTATAAATCCAGCGAAATTTACTCTTCGCCGAGCGACCCGAAATTGAAGCAGGAATATCAGGAATATCTCAAACAGAAACTTGAAGAACTCAAGAAACAGCGCGGTTTAGAGCAATAGTGAAAAAGGGGAACGGCATGGCTGATTCGCCGGAAAAAGAAATCTCGCGCCGCGGATTTTTCGGAAAAATGGGACAGGGCCTGGCCCTGGCCACCGCTGCCGGAACGCTTCTCAAAACAACCGCCGCGCAGCAGGGCTTGGTTGTTCCGGAACCGCCTGGGAAAAAGATGGGTTGGGCGATCGTCGGCCTCGGCAGCCTGTCCATTTACCAGATCTTGCCGGCATTCGCGAAATGCGAGAAGTCGAAGCCGGTCGCTTTTGTAAGCGGCCATCCCGACAAAGCCAACAAATTGGCTGCGCGCTACGGGATCAACCCGAAGAATATCTATAATTATCAGAACTACGATTCGATCAAAGAGAATCCGGAAGTCGACATCATCTATATCGTCCTTCCCAATTGTATGCACGCCGAGTACACGATTCGCGGTTTTCAAGCCGGCAAGCACGTTTTGACAGAAAAGCCCATGGCTTGCACTCCCACCGATTGCCAAAAGATGATCGACGCCGGCCGCGCCGCGGGCAAGAAGCTCATGGTCGCCTACCGCTGCCGCTACGAACCTTACAACCAGGAAGCCATTCGCATTGCGCGCTCCGGTGAACTCGGACCCACCCAAGTGATTCTTGCCGACACCGGATGGAACGCCACGAATCCCGATCAATGGCGCTTGAAGAGGGATCTCGCTGGCGGTGGCTCACTGATGGACATCGGCATCTACGCGCTCAACGCCTCCCGTTATCTCTCCGGCGAAGAACCGACCGAAATCAACGCCATGATCTACACCGCGCCCGGTGACCCACGTTTCAAGGAAGTGGAAGAAACCGTCAATTTCCAATTGCGCTTTCCGAGTGGGACCATTGCCAACTGCACGTCGAGCTACGGCTACTATGCGACCAGCCACTATCGTGTAATCGGAACCCAAGGCTGGCTGGACATGGATCCCGCCACTTGGTACAGCGGCCTGCGCATGAAGGTGGGCAATCGAAGCGGTATCCTGGAAAAGGAACTCCCGACCCGCGATCATTTTGCGCTCGAAATGGATCACATGTCGCACTGCGTGATGGAAAACAAGGAACCTCTCACGCCGGGTGAAGAAGGATTGAAGGACATCTCGCTGATGGTGGCCATCTACGAAGCAGCCCGCAGTGGAAAGACCGTTAAGGTGTAGGACTACGAGCGCGTAAGCACTACTGATCCCGCCATCGTCTTCTTCTAGGGTAACCGAATGCCGACTTCACAGCGTGTCCCGCGATTGCTCCCGGTTTCCGCTTTGCTCGTACCGTCTCTTGCAACGCTTTCTTTCTTACCCTCGGCGCCTGCGGCCGACAGCCTTGTCCACGGGTTGTGGGTTTGGAAAAGTCCGACCGTACTGGAGCAGCCACGCGCCGCTGAGTCCTTGCTTGAGTTCTGCAAATCCGAAGCCATCAACGAAGTGTACGTCTCCATCTCCGGACGAAGTAAGGATGCCGAGGAAGGCAAGCTTGTGCAGCTCATCAAACTCCTGCACCATTCCAAAATTCGGGTGGAAGCATTGCTGTCGAGTACGGAAGCTGACGAGTTGGGAAAACACAGGGATACGTTGATCCGTCACGTTAAGGAAACCCTGGAATTCAATCATCGCCATCCGTCAGAACATTTCGACGGCATTCACCTGGACATAGAACCGCAGCAACGGCCGGAAAATAAAGGTCCGGGAAACCTGCGATTTCTTCCTGGCTTGGCGGATGCGTATCGTGCTGTGTGCTCGGTCGCGGAGCCTGCCGGGTTGACGGTCAATGCGGACATTCAAAACAAACTCCTCAAGGGCGACCTTGCTCAGCGAAAAATGCTGCTCTCCGCGGTGCCAAGAGTCACCTTGATGATGTACGAACTCACTAGCCCCACAGACGGCGAAAACACCGAACAAAAGGCCCATAAGGCTCAACAATCCAGCCAAAAATTTCTCGATATGGCGTTTGAAGGATTGGGCGAACGGAATTTGGCGAAAATGGCCATCGCCCTGCGCACACCGGACTATCTCGAGCTTCTCCCTGAAATGCTGAAGAAGCTCGACGATGCGAATCGCTCAAATCCGCACTACCTCGGATGGGCTCGGCATTCTTACAACGACCACCCCGCAATGACCACGCTGCCGATCCCTCCTCGAACTCAACGGTGATCCCAGGAACTATTTGTCGGTTTTGCGGGAATACTCCGATGGGCTTCGAAACAGAGGGAAAGGTACGCTCCATGGGACAACAGAATCCTTCGAGTGGGCGTCCATTTTTAGGGATTCTTCCGCGAACGCCGCAGAAGCAGGACAAGCCAACCTAAATGAACTTTGCCTCGCAATATTTTCATGTCGACCCCCAAATCCGCCGCTTAGCATTGGCTTGCCTGATTGGCATTGTTTTGGTGGCGCCGTGCGGCGTTTTCGGGCAAACTCAGCAGTCGGCGCAGCAACCAGCCCCCAAAACACCACCGCAGACCGCAACGCAAGATCCTCAACAAGGGCACCCAAAGATCGCCGTGCAGGTGAACACAGTCAGCGTGCTGGCCACCGTTCACGACAAGCATGGGGAAATTATCTCGAATCTTTCGAAAGACGATTTTTCATTGGAAGAAGACGGCCGGCCGCAAACCATAAACTATTTTGCCCGCGAGAGCGACTTGGCCTTGCGTCTCGGACTCCTCGTGGACACTAGCTTGAGCCAGCGAAGGGTGCTCGATCAGGAGCGAACCGCGAGCTACAGCTTCCTGGATCACTTGCTACGGGAAGATAAAGACCTTGCATTCTTGATTCATTTCGACAGGGAAGTGGAGTTGCTGCAAGACTTCACCCCGTCGAAACCAAAATTGCAAGCCGCCCTCCAATCGCTCGAAACTCCACAATTCGCAGGGGGCGGTCGTGGAAACAGCGGCAATGGTGGTGGAAGCGGCGGCGGTACCGGAGATGGTGATCCTGGAGCTGGCGGCGCGAGTTCGGGAGGCCGTGGCCAGCGCCCAAGAGGCGCGGGAACCCTCCTCTACGATGGGATTTATCTGGCGTCCGACGAATTGATGAGAAAACAACAAGGCCGCAAGGCGCTGATCATTCTTTCTGACGGTGTAGATCACGGCAGCAAGGAAACTCTCGCGGAAGCCATCGAAACGGCTCAGCGCGCGGACACGGTGATTTACTCGATTCTGTTCAAGGATGATGAAGGTTACGGTCATTCCGGCGGGGGAATGATGGGACCCCATGGAGGATATGGCGGGGGCCGTCGCGGCGGGGGACATCCGCAGGAACAGCGACCCGACGGCAAGAAAATCTTGGACCAGATTTCGAAGGCGACCAGAGGTCGGTTGTTTAAAGTCTCCAAAAAACAGACAGTCGACAAGATCTATGCGGCGATCGAGGAGCAGCTGCGCAATCAATATAGCCTGGGCTACACTCCGGACAAAGACACCGGCCCGGGTTATCACAAAATTCAACTCGCGACCAAAAACAAGGACCTAGTTGTGCAAGCCAGAGACGGCTACTATTCGACAAAATAGCGGCCGGACCTGTTTATCAGGATGCCGAAAACTTGATGAATTGTTCTCTCAGTATGAAAAATCTGTAAACGGCACTCGCTAGCCTGAACTGTAACTATTGACAGTTCCTAGAAGAGGTGATTTTTCATATACTCTCTCTACTCTAACCGTGCAGATGCATTTTTCGCACGGTTCCGAAAGGGATTCAGGAAGAGCCTTTTTTTCAGGCCCACTTTCGCGCAATCCTGTGTGGAAAATTTTGCATTTGCGTTGATGCACGATTCAACGGAAAAGCAAAACCTTTAGGATCTCTTGGGCGGAGATATCCTAAGCTACGCAGGATTGCCCGGTAGTGGGCCTTTTTTTCTCTGCGCGACCCGCCAACTGCTACTCCTCTTCGGATTCTTGCGTGACGATGTGCACATCCACCGGGGGCGAGTCTCTCAAAAACCGGTGTACTACCGACAAATAGAGATACTTGCGCCAGTCGCGAATCGGCGCTCGCCCAAAAACAATCTGCGTGACATGCTTGCCCCGCACGAACTCCGCAATCGTGTCCGCCACGCTCTTTCCCTTGAGCTTCACCACCTGCGCGCCGAGATTCTCCGCAAATCTCAAGTTCGCTTCCAGGATTTTGGGGTTTCTCTCTTGCGGAGCGAATTCGCGCTGCACATGCAGCACATATAACTCCGCATCCATCTTTCTCGCCATCCGCGCTGATCGCGCAATCAGGTACTGCCCGGCGGGACTCCCGGAGACACAAACCGCGATCCTCTCTCGTACGCCCCAGTTCTGGCGGATCTCCTTGGCATCCATGTAGGATTCCAGGCTGCGGTCGACCTGCTCCGCCACCTGCCGCAAGGCGAGTTCGCGTAAAGCAATCAGGTTGCCCCGCCGAAAAAAATTCTTCAGCGACTGTTCCACCTTCTCCTGGCTGTACACATCCCCGCGTTTCATCCGGTTTTGCAGCGCTTCCGGCGTAAGATCCACCATCAAGGTTTCCGACGCGGAAAGGGGCACCCAGTCCGGCACCGTTTCTCGAACGGTGATGCCCGTGATTGCACGCACAGTCGGTGCCAGGCTTTCTATGTGCTGAATATTCAGCGTGGAGACCACGTCGATCTTCGCGGCAAGCAGTTCCTGTATGTCCTCATACCTCTTGCGGTGTTTGCTCCCGGGAATATTTGTGTGCGCCAGTTCGTCGACCAGCACCACTTCGGGTCTTCGTTCGAGGATCGCGTCCACATCCATTTCCTCAAACATCGTTCCCTTGTAGTCCAACTGCTTTCGTTTCACCGCTTCCAATTGACTCGCGAGTTCCTGCACGCCTTTGCGTCCATGAGTCTCTACAATGCCGATAACTACATCCTCGCCGCGGCTTTTCCGGCGTAGCGCCTCGCTCAGCATGCTATACGTCTTTCCCACACCAGGCGCATATCCCAAAAACAGCTTGAAGATGCCGCGGGATTTCGCCGTGGGCGATACCGCTTCGAGCCACTCTTCAGGCTTCTTTGGCAAGTGACCTTTCTCTCCCCAGTGGGAATTGCCGCTGAGTTACAATATCTGCATGTCGCGCTTGGTCGCCGGGCGCGGGATCGGTTTTGTCGTCGCCTCGATCCTGCTTGCCTCCATCACTTTCGGCTACAGCAAGCTTCTTCACGTCAATCAGACCACGGTGGCCCTGTCGTTTCTTCTTGCGATTTTAGCAGTTTCCGCCGCCTGGGGCATGGTTGCCTCCGTCTATATGTCGTTGACCGCTATGCTGCTGTTCAACTACTTTTTCCTTCCCCCGGTTGGCACATTTACCATCGCTGATCCCCAAAATTGGGTCGCTCTGTTCGCCTTCCTCTGCACTTCCATCATGGGCAGCCAACTCTCGGCCCGCATTCGCAAGGAAGCCGACGCGGCCCATAGCCGTCGCCGCGAAGTCGAGCGCCTCTACTCCTTCAGCCAAAAACTCCTCGGGGAAGGCAACGTCATCCAGCTAATGAACGCCATTCCCAATTTCCTGGTGGATTGCTTTGAAGCCGGAGCCGCTGAACTTTTCCTGCCGCAGAAAGAGAAATACTATCGCTCGGGTTACGGCGCGGCGCAGGTCGACGAAGAGCAGATGAAGACCGCTTTTCTCCGCGACGAAATGATCTCCGACAATTCTCAGGCCCTGTATTTCGTTCCTGTGCGGCTCGGTGTCAAGCCCATTGGCAGCCTCGGCATCTCCGGCGCTCGGCTCGCTCGCCAGACCCTCGATGCCATCAGTTCACTCGTCGCCATCGCCATCGAACGCGCGCGCGCCATCGAGCAGATCGGCGAGACCGAAGCTGAACGGCAGGGCGAACGCCTCAAGTCCGCTCTCCTCGATGCGATTGCCCACGATTTCCGCACTCCCCTCACCGCCATCAAAGCCGCCGCCACCGATCTTCTCGTGTCTACGTCTCAAAGCTCACCGCAACAGCACGAACTCCTCACCATCATCAACGAGGAATGCGACCGCTTGAATCGCCTGGTGGAAGAAGCCGCGGAGATGGCCAAGCTGGAAGCAGGTGAAATTCAGCTCCATCTGGAACCCGTGTCTGCTTCTGCCATCGTCGAAGGCGCCGTTGATCACTTGAAGAAATCTTTGGGCGATCGCCCGATTGTCGAAAACGTACCCGAAAACCTGCCGTTTGTTCGCGCCGATTTTCAAAGAGCCCAGGATATTCTGGTCCAACTCATCGATAACGCGCATCTATACTCTCCCAAGGAAAAGCCCATCATTATTTCCGCCGAATTGACGGGTAATTTCGTCGCCTTCACCGTCGCCGATCAAGGACCCGGCATCGATTCCTTCGAGCAAGGCCTTGTTTTTGATAAGTTTTATCGCGGCAGGGATCAACGCTATCAGGTGCGCGGAACCGGGATGGGCTTACCCATCGCTAAGGCGATTGTCACAGCGCACGGCGGTACGATTTCGGTCACCAGCCAGCTCGGCAGAGGTTCTGTTTTCTCTTTTACGCTTCCTGTGGCGCAGGGGCGGGAGTGACGGGCGATGAACTCCGCAAATATCCTTGTGGTCGATGACGAACCTCAAATTCGGCGTGTCTTGCGTTCCACGCTCTCGTTTCGTGGCTATACCATCATCGAAGTTTCCTCGGGCGAAGAAGCTGTGGATCTCGTCGGCAGGGTCAAGCCGGATTTGATTCTTCTTGATGTGAATCTTCCCGGTATGAGTGGCATTGAGACCTGTCGCGAAATCCGACGCATCACGGACGCTCCAATCATTATGCTGACGGTTCGCAGCGCGGAACGCGACAAGGTCATCGCCCTCGATGCCGGAGCCGACGATTACGTCACCAAACCGTTCGGCATTGAAGAGCTCCTCGCCCGCGTTCGCGCCTCGCTCCGCCGGCATCCCTCTGCCGACGCGCTTCCGCCCTTCATCTCCAAGGAACTATCGGTGGATTTTGAATTGCGTCGCGTGATCGTGGCCGGAGAAGAAGTCCATCTCGCTCCGAAAGAGTTCGAAGTTCTTCGTCACCTGATCGCCAATGTGGGCAAGCCGGTCACACACCGCCGCCTGCTTCAAATTGTCTGGGGCCCAGAATATGGCGATGAGACGGAAAATCTTCGAGTCGTCATCAATCAACTGCGCAAGAAAATCGAGAAGGATCCCTCACAGCCCAAATTCATCCTGACGGAACCCTGGGTAGGCTACCGCTTCCAGCCTCCCAAAAGCCCGCCTGCAAAAGCCTCCACGCGCTCTTCTCGCTAGCCGCCTGGCTTTTTAGTGGTGGGCCGCTGGACCGCTTCTTGCGGTGCATGCTCGCTTAAAAGAGCAAGTCCTTCATTCCGAGCGGAGTCCGCGAATTGAGGAATCTCTCCGAGATTGCGGATTCTCGCAGTCCCGCCATTTACCGCCGAATTCTCAGCCAAATTCAAATTCAATTCCAAAACATTGACTCTGGCTTCCCCAAAGCTGCACCCGCGCCACTAACAAACGGTGAGTGCCACATTAAGAAACCATAAGCATGTCAGAGGGAATGAAACTGTCGATAGAAAATGCCATTTTAATCCATTCGTTTCGTGCGCTTGTCTGCCTATCGATCTTGTGACACACTCCTTTTTCGATGGCCTCGTCCCCGATCTCTCCTTCTGCGCCAAATCTGAGCCGGGAATGGGCGCTTCTGCATACAAGTTTTGTCCTCATCGGCATAATTACCACCCTCCTCGGCCCGATCTTGCCCTCCTTTTCGCATCTTTGGTCGCTTAACGACGCCCAGGCAGGTTTCTTCTTCACCTCTCAATATTTCGGGAGCACCCTCGGCGTAATCCTCACCAGCGTCTTGCTTCCGCGCTTTGGATTTTCCAAGGTCATCGGCGCAGGCTTCATATCATTCATCGTCGGCTTTGCTTTCCTGGGCCTTGGCCCCTGGATGATTTCCGCCTTTATGGTCGGAATCATCGGCCTCGGTTATGGCCTTGCGAATCCCTCCATCAACCTACGCGCCACACAACTCCCTTCCACAAACACAGCTGCAGCCGTCACACTGCTTAATTTTTCGTGGAGCGTCGGCTCCGTTCTTTGCCCGTTCCTGGTAGGCGCGTTGCTCCCGCTTCTGCATTTACGTGGCTTCGCGTTGCTGATTGGTTTCTTGTCTCTCATCCTCGTGCCGTTCCACTTTTCTTTGCGCCCCGCTCCACAGGCTGTTCATCTGATCGCTCCAACTCATCCATTGTCGGATTGGCTTTCTCATCTTCGCTTGCCTCAGGCAATGCCTCTGCTGGCCCTCTACTTTCTCTACGTCGGCGTCGAAGTGGCCCTCGGTGGCTGGGTCGCCACCGCCGAGAAACGCCTTCCGGGAATGAGTGCAATTACCCTCGTTGTTGCTCCATCCTTCTTTTACGGTGCACTGCTTTTCGGTCGCGGCGTGGCCCCCATTGGCCTGCGCTATGCGTCTCAAATCCTAGTCTCCGTCGGCGGGCTTTCTATGGCGGTTCTCGGTGGTTCCATCATAGTCATAGCTCGTACTCCGCACATTTTGTATCTCGGAGCGGCAGTCGCTGGGTTGGGTCTTGCACCGCAATATCCCATCTTCGTCACCTGGCTCGCGGAGATATTTCGCCAAGACTCGAGTTGGATCGGAGCTCTGTTTTTCGGCGCCGCCGGTCTTGGCGGCGGAGCCATCCCGGGGCTCGTGGGCGTCGTTTCTTCAACGACTCATTCGCTTCGCGCCGGTTTTTTCATCCCGCTGGTGATCAGCTTTATCATGATGTTTCTCGTCTTTCGCGCGCGGCCCCACTCACCCGTTGTTCAAATCCCAGTGTAATCTTCGCGGGGCGTCTCCGAAAATCCAGCTCAAGGTTCTCTTGTTTGCTCAACTGCTCCTATCGCCATTACAATTTCCCGCATGATGCCCGAAGCTCGCGTGGCTCCTCCGCTCACACCCGCCGACGCCTCTCGCATCGCCAACAGCCAGTATGGCCTCGAAGCTACGGCGCGCCCTCTCCCCGGCGAATACGATGATAACTTCCACCTGCGGACTTCCGATTCTCGAGCCTTTGTCCTCAAAGTCATGCATCCCGCGCGGGAAGAATCCTTCGTCGACATGCAAAGTCACGCGCTCAGCCACCTCGCGGCCCGCGCGCCTCATCTCGCGCTTCCTCGGGTCATTCCAAACCTGCAAGGGCGCCTCATCTCGCGCCTCCGAACGGAAGATGGCCTCGCCCGGTTCGTCTGGCTCCTGACCTTTCTTCCCGGCAAGACGCTGGCTGAGGCAAAACCTCATTCGCCCGGACTTCTCAGTTCTCTCGGCGGCCTCCTTGCTGAAATCGACACCGCGCTTCTCGACTTCTCTCATCCTGCCGCGCAGCGCGAATTGAAGTGGGACCTATCCCGCTCTCTTTGGGCGCGCGAATTTGTTCGATATATCCGGGATGACCATCGCCGCGCGCTCGCTAATCAATTCCTCACGCTCTTCGAGACCGAGGCAGTTTCACGATTTCAGGAATTGCGCCGCAGCGTGATTTATGGCGACGCCAACGATCACAACGCGCTTGTCTCCCCTCCGTGGCCGTTGCCTCGCCGCGTGGTCAGCCTTGTCGACTTCGGCGACATGCACACCGGTTACACCGTCGCTGAACCCGCGGTCGCCGCCGCATACGCCATCCTCGGCCACGAAAATCCCCTGCCATTCGTGTGTGCGTTGCTCGCGGCCTACCACAGGAAATTTCCTCTCAACGAGGAGGAAATCGCTGCGTTCTACTCTTTGATGTGCGCACGTCTCGCCGTCAGTGTCATTAACTCCGCGCATCGCCAGTCTCTCGTTCCCGATGATCCTTATATCACTGTGAGTGAAGCCGCAGCATGGCAGGGGCTCGAACGCCTCGCCAAAATCAACCCGCGTCTGGCTCATTACACATTTCGCTCGGCCTGCGGACTCCCCGCTGTACCTCATGCCGGGAAAATCCATCGCTGGCTGGTCGAGAATTCCCGCTCCGCGGCTTCCGTCATTCCGGCGAATCTCCGGGAAGGGAATTGCGTTGTCCTCGATCTAAGCGTAGGCAGCAAGCTCCTGGGCGCCGATGCGACGCAATCTGCCGAGTGCCGCATGACGGCGGAAATTCAATCGCTAAAGCGCGCCGCAAATGCTGCGGTGGCAGTTGGTCGCTACAACGAGCCTCGGCATGTTTATAGTTCCCCTGGTTTTGCCGGCGGGCCCAATCCCACCGACGAGCGCCGCACCATGCATCTTGGAGTCGACCTCTTTGCTGAGCCAGGAACGCCGGTCAGCGCACCTTTCGATGCCACAATTCATGCCTTTGCGGACAATCGTGCCCCACTCGATTACGGTCCGGTCGTCATCCTCAAACATCAAACCGTTAGTGACCTCGAATTCTTCACTCTCTTCGGTCATCTTTCGCACGAATCTCTCTCCGAATTGCGTGTCGGTGATCGCCTCGCGAGAGGCCAACCCTTCGGCCGCATTGGCGCTGCTTCCGAAAACGGCGGCTGGACTCCGCATTTGCACTTCCAGGTCATTCTCGATCTTCTCGATCGCTCTACCGATTTTCCCGGAGTGGCCTTTCCTTCTCAGCGAGAAGTCTTCACCGCCCTCTCTCCCGATCCCAATGTCATCTTGGGCATTCCCGAAAAATGTTTTCCATGTCCTGAGTCTTCGCTCCACGCCACACTTTCCGCCCGAAGCAAACTCCTCGGCGGAAACCTCAGCGTCTCCTACGATCGTCCCCTCAAGATCGTCCGAGGCTGGCGCCAATACCTGTACGACGAAAGCGGCCAGGCTTACCTCGATGTTTATAACAACGTTCCGCTGGTCGGGCATTCTCACCCACGTATTGTCGCGGCCGCGCAACAGCAACTTGCCCTCCTCAACACCAACACGCGCTACCTCCACGACAACATTCTCCGTTACGCCGAGCGCCTCACCGCACTTCTTCCGCCCCCTCTAGAGGTCTGTTATTTCCTGAACTCCGGCAGCGAAGCGAACGAACTCGCGATTCGTCTGGCTCAGGCGCACACTGGTCGTGAGGACATCATCGTCCTAGAGCATGCCTACCACGGCCACACGTCCACGCTGATCGACATCAGCCCCTACAAATTCAACGGCCCGGGCGGACGCGGCCAGAAACCGTGGGTTCACGTCGCTCCAATCGCCGATGACTATCGCGGCCGCCACCGTCGCGGTGAACCCGATCTCGCGAAAGACTACGCTGCCTATGTCGAGCAAATCCTGGAAAAGCTGAAGGGAAAAAACTGCGGAGCGGCGGCATTTATCGCGGAAACCCTTCCCAGCGTCGCCGGACAAATCGTTTTCCCCCCAAGTTATCTCGCCGAAGTATACAAACACGTCCGCACCTCAGGTGCCGTGTGTATCGCCGATGAAGTCCAGGTCGGATTCGGCCGCCTGGGCACGCACCTGTGGGGGTTCGAAACACAAAACGTCGTTCCTGACATTGTTGTCTTTGGCAAACCGATCGGCAACGCCTTCCCGCTCGCCGCCGTGGTTACTACCCCCGAAATCGCCGCTTCCTTCAACAATGGCATGGAATTCTTCAGCACCTTTGGCGGCAATCCCGTCGCCTGCGCCGCGGGTCTCGCTGTCCTCGATGTTCTACGCGACGAAAACCTCCAGCAAAACGCCCTCGAGGTCGGAACGCGTTGGCTCACGAGTCTCCGCGAACTGCAATCCACCTACGACCTCATCGGCGACGTCCGCGGCTCCGGCCTGTTTCTCGGCCTTGATTTCGTCACAGACCGCACCACGCGTCAGCCCGCAGCCAACCAAGCCTCCTACGTCATGAATCGCTTTCGCGACCGTGGGATCCTCGTCGGTACCGACGGTCCTCACCACAACATCATCAAGCTCCGCCCTCCCTTGATTTTCTCGGATGCCGACGCCAACCTGTTTACGTCGACGCTAGCCGAAATTCTGGGAGAGGATCCCGCCCAACCGAACGTGTAGCCCCACGCCTTCAGGCCGGCATCTTGGGTTTGACGCGAACTTTTTTCGCTCTTGCAATTCTCCGCACAAATCCGTATCGCATTGCCAGAATCTCGCATCGAAGGGACAATACCCAATGTGCGCCGCGCCGCTACTGGCGCTGTCGGCTCCGGGATTCTAGGACATGGCGAAAAAACCTTTCATTCTTGCACTGGATGACGACCCTGCGGTCCTTCGAGCCGTAGAACGCGACCTGAAATCCAAATTTTCCGGCGACTACCGCATCCTCGCTGCCGATGCTCCCGACAAAGCGATGGAATTCGTCCAGCAACTGACCTCTCGTGGCGACCGCATCGCTCTTTTCCTGGTCGATCAGCGTATGCCCCATATCAGCGGCACCCAATTTCTCATGAATGCCCTGCCTCTGCAGCCTGACGCCCGGCGTGTTTTGCTCACCGCCTATGCCGACTCCAACGCCGCCATCGATGCCATCAACAAAGTCAAACTGAACCACTACCTGATGAAGCCCTGGGAGCCTCCCGAACAGAATCTTTACCCCATTCTCTCGGACCTCCTCGACGATTGGAACGCCACCAGCCGCGAATCCTTCGAGGGCATCTATGTCGTCGGCACGCGTTGGTCGCCCAATACCCACGAGCTGAAAGATTTCCTAGCAAAGAGCCAGATCCCGTATCGCTGGATCGAACCCGGCTCCACGTCCGATCCGCGCATCCACGCCGCGGTCGGCGATTCGCCAGAAATATTACCAGTCCTGATTTTTCCCGATGGTTCCGTCCTGCAAAAGCCTGCTCTGCCCGATGTCGCCGCAAAACTCGGGCTCACCACCGCTCCCACGCGCGATTTTTACGACGTCATTATCGTCGGCGCCGGCCCCGCCGGACTCGCCTGCGCCCTCTATTGCAGCACCGAAGGCCTTCGCACTATTCTCGTCGAACGCGAAGCCGCCGGCGGCCAGGCCGGTCTCAGCTCGCGCATCGAAAATTATCTCGGCTTCCCCGCTGGTCTCAGTGGCGCGGACCTGGCGCGCCGCGGTGTTACGCAAGTGAAACGGTTCGGCACGGAAGTCCTCGCCCCCGTGCAAGCCGAATCCCTCTGCGTCCAGGGCGAGTACCGCGTCGTGCGACTTTCCACCGGCCAGGAGCTGGTCGGCCACAGCGTGGTCATCGCCTCGGGTGTTCAATGGCGCCGCCTCGATGTGCCCGGAATGGATCGGCTCACCGGCGCCGGCGTTTACTACGGTGCGGCGAACACCGAAGCAGCCTCCTGCAAGGACGAAGACATTTACATCGTTGGCGGCGCGAATTCCGCGGGCCAAGCAGCCGTCCATTTTTCCCAGTATGCGCGCTCCGTCAAAATGTTGGTCCGCTCGGATTCGCTTTCGCGCTCCATGTCGCACTACCTTGTCGAGCGCATCGAGACGATCCCCAATATCCAGGTCCAGCCGCACACGGAAGTCATAGAAGTTCAGGGCCAAGACCGTCTTGAGGGTCTCACCATTCATCATCACGACACAAAGACAGACGAACACCGCCAAGCCGGAGCGCTTTTCGTTTTCATCGGCGCCGAGCCGAGAACGGAATGGCTCGAAGGTGTCGTTTGCCGCGATGCCAAAGGTTTCATTCTTACAGGTCAGAATCTTCTGCGCGATGGCAAACGTCCGCCAGGCTGGACCCTGGAACGCGACCCCGCGTTGCTGGAGACCAACGTTCCTGGCGTTTTTGCCGTCGGCGACGTACGCAACGGCGCCGTGCGCCGCGTGGCCAACAGCGTCGGCGAGGGTTCCATCGTCTTATACTTCGTCAATCAGTATCTCGCGAACCGCTAGCCAAGGAGGGCGCACTCATGCCGGATTCCTGCGACCGCCTTACCCCCGATGAACTCGCGAAAATTCCGCTCTTCGCCGACGACGATCGCGCCGCACTCGAATGGTTGGCGGACCATCTCACGGTGCAATGCTACGAATCAGGAGAAATCATCGTTCATGAAGGTTCCCCGGCGAAAGATTTCATCGTTGTTCTCGAAGGTGAGATGCATTTCCGCCGGCCCTTCGATCCCTACGCTCCGATCTTTGTCCGCTCGGCGGGTCATCCCACCGGCGTCCTGCCTTTTTCGCGCATGAAAGTGATCGGTGGTCGCGGAACCGCTGTGGGCCGCACCCGGCTCGCCGTTATGCCCGCCACGGAACTCCGCGAACTCGTCTATCGGGCGCCCAATCTGGCGCAAAAGCTAGTGGCGGAAATGACCGATCGCACCCGCGAAATGGCGCGTTCCGAGGAACGTACCGCAAAAATGCTTGCCCTCGGCAAACTTTCCGCTGGGCTCGCCCACGAATTGAACAATCCTGCTTCGGCGGCTTTGCGCTCCGCCACGCTTCTGCGCGAAGCGCTAAACAACCGCCGCCGTGAAGCAATTGCTCTGCGTGGCCACGTGATCCCGATCGATGCGCAAGACTTGATGAATAAACTCAGTGAGACCATCGCCGACTGCGGAGGCGGCACCAACACACTCGACGCATTACAACGTGCCGACCTCGAATCCGAACTCGCCGACTGGCTGCAGGAACGCAAATTCACGGGGGATCTCGCCGGCGATCTGGTGGACGCGGGAATCCGCGCGGATGATTTGGGGCCGCTCACAAAGCTGCTCTCTCAGGAAGACTCCCAGCGTGGTATGCAAATTTTGGTTTACGACCACCAGATCCTGTGCCTGACGCGCGAAATCGAGGAGGCATCCCGGCGCATTTCCGATCTGATTCAAGCCGTCAAAGCCTACTCCTATATGGATAAGACACCGATCAGCGAAGTCGACGTCGAGTACGGTATCGACGTGACACTTCGCATGTTCCAGCACCAGTTGAAGCATGGCTTCGAGGTAAAGAAGCAATTCGCTGGCAATCTCCCCAAGATTCCCGCCAACGGCAGCGAGTTGAATCAGATCTGGACCAACCTGATCGACAATGCCATCGGCGCCATGAATTCCCAGTCAAACGGAGAGAAAGTCCTCACCGTGCGCACTATCCTGGAGCCCGACGACGTCCTCGTGGAATTCACTGATAACGGCCCGGGCATCCCCGCCGAAATCCGGGACCGCATTTTCGAGCCGTTTTTCACTACCAAGCCGGTGGGAGAGGGAACGGGCTTGGGCCTGGATATCGTCCAGCGCATCGTGCGCACTCATCAAGGCGACATCCGCGTCAAGTCCCGTCCCGGTGAAACCTCCTTCCAGGTTCGCCTCCCTTTGGCCCGCCAATCTCCTGCCCACCCCAGCAATTAGTTCGTCGACCTTCTAATTCGCCCAAAGGATGAGGTTTTCGTCTGCGTCTAGCCATACGCAAACATGATCGGCGGGGTTCACACAATTCTCTATAGCAAACAGCCCGATGCAGTTCGTGCCTTTTTTCGCGACGTACTCGAGTTTCCGTCCGTGGATGGCTGATCTTTGCTGCTCGCTGCAGCCAAAGGAGTCGAACTCTCGGAGCCCATCACCGAGCTGGGTTGGGGTTCGCTGACCAAACTCAAACTGCCCGACGGCGAATCACTTGGTCTCTATCAGCCCAAACATCCGATGGCGATAAAGATGAGCAGTACACCTCGCGCACGGAAAGGAAAAACAATCCAAGGTCCGAGCGCGAAGAAACGAAAGCGTGGACGGGGCTAGCGTGTCAGGGGATGGAACAGGCTTGGGCGTCCGCTTTCATGCTCCAGGAGCCAGCGCTTGCGCGCAAGCCCGCCGCCATATCCCGTCAGCGAACCGTCGGATCCAATCACCCGATGACAAGGCACGACAACCCCAACCGGGTTGGATCCATTTGCCAAGCCGACGGCCCTGACCGCGGTTGGCCGGCCGATTCGCTCTGCTAGTTCGCTATAGGAAACCGTCGTCCCGCAGGCGATTTCCCGAAGCGCCCGCCACACCTCTTGCTGAAAAGGAGTGCCGCCGGGCTGGACCGGCAACGAGTCGATTGCCCTAAGTTCTCCCGCAAAATAACCAGCAATCGTGTCCGCCAAACCATGGGGATTACGGGCTTGTTCAATCTTGAACCCGTTCTCGCTGTAGTGGAGCCTCAGGCTACGCGTCATGCGATCCTCATGCTCCGTCCAATCTGTCGCGCGCAAATTCCCGTCTTCATCCGCCACGATCAACATCTCGCCGATCGGCGTCTCGATTCGGTCCATCACCAAGCGCAGAACATCATTCATAAGCTTTTTCGCCAACCGGGTTGATGGAACTGCAGACTGCGAGCGCACACGCATTCAACGTTCTCCCTGGTGCCGATTTTCCCATGCATCCTTGACGTGAGTTCGCTGTTTTCGGACGTCAACCTTTCTCGACTTCGGTCATCCGGCCGGATGACCGTTGCAGGTTTGTGCCGAACATTCCACATGATAGGAACCGATGCTTCAGGCAAAGGTTCCGTTGCGGTCCGCATGCTGCGTCCCCAGACTCTCCCACGTGACTTAGAAGCGTCAGAGGTCACTCAGAGTCGACGATAGCCTTGAGCGAAAGATATGGAAGAAGAAGGAATGGCGAAACCGTCATTTCCAGAGAGGGTCGAGACAGAACGGCTGCTGTTGCGACGCTATGACGGCGAAGATGCCGCCGGCATCCTCGACCTAGTCTACTCGGATCGCGACAAGTTAATTCGTGAATTTTCTCGACTAGCGGGTTTGCAGGACCTTCAGGAAGCCCAACAGTTTGTCCAAGACAAACGGGAACAGTGGAAAGCGGAAAAGACCTTTTGTTATGGGATTTGGCGCAAGGAGGCGCCGGAACAGATCGGGCAAATCCAGGTAAAAAACATCGCCTGGGACGTTCCTTCAGCAGAATTGGGCTATTTCATATGCACCGCGAGGCAAAGACAGGGCTACGCCAGCGAGAGCATGAGAGCAATCTCACGTCTGGCATTTCTCGAACTGGAATTTCAGCGCATTTTTGTCCGCATCCTTCCATCAAATCGGGAAAGTATTCACTTAGCCAGAAAGTTGGGATTCCACGAGGTAGGTGTGCAGCGCAAGGCCTTCCGCTGCGGCCCGGGCAACTGCATGACGTGCAGTATTTGTCCCGGACCACCGAGGACAACGGCAATCACAACGGCAGCGCAGCGCGACAAGACGACAAATAGGATCGCCTACCATCCTCCCCATTGAGCTTGAATGAGGTTATTCCTACCTGGATTAAAGAACTGCCGCTGTTTCAGAGCAGGATCGACGTCTGAGAGAGCTGCTTGCCTCGCAAAATGCAGAGTGCCGGAGCATCGAGCCCCGGCACCTTTGCAAATCTAACTTACTTGGCTATCTAACCTAGCGGCGAAAGCCTCGAGCGTGGTATCCGCCATGGTAGACCGGAGCCGGGTGTCCGACGTACGCATGAACGGGAGCTCGATAGCCCGGACGGTAGCCGTATCCACGCCAATACCCGTAGCCTGGACGACCGTAAAATCCGTGCCCATAAGCGCCGTGATACCAAGGGCCGGCACCGATGAACGCGCCGCCTAGAAACCAGCTAGACCCATAGTAACCGTACGGCGCGCAAGCGTACGGATAATAGCCGTAGTATCCATATGCGCAAACCGGCGCTGGGCCTACGGCGGCGGCAACAGGACCCACTCGAACGCCCACGGCAACCTGGGCATGAGCGCCTCCTGCCACGACAAAAAGCAAGATTCCTAGCAGTGCGAAATATTTTAGGTAACGCATGGTCTTTCCTCGCTTCCGCCCGCAAACCGCCGGCAAACAACGGAGCGGGAATGCTTCCCAGTTATCGCGTTGGGTGAAGCACCTTACACAAGGAGAAACCCGAAAACGGGAAAAGAGTTGCGGAGCGCCTAGGCACAGCTAAAACGCGGCTATTTCGCGCGACTGCAAAATCGTCAATTCTGCGAGTATCGTCCGCTAGGCCGTCAGGACTTTTTTCAGCCGTATGGTTGTTTTGGTGAGTTGCTTCTTGAGCGCTTCGACCTGTTTGGAAATCTCGTGGAGCTCTTCCTTCGTGGCCTTGTGAGCCTCGGATAACTTGCGCGCGTGCATATGCGCCTTCTTGTCGGCTTTGCCAAGCGCCTTGCCGATTCTCTCGGTTACTTGGGTGAGCTTATCTTTCTTGGCCATGCTAGTCCTCCCCTTCTATCCTTCCCACATGCTATCTCAATCGAGAGTCAAAATGGGCAATGGAATTTCGCGAAGTCTGAGCTATAGCTAAGCTAGTCGGACTGACCGGGATGCGCGGCGCGTTCCTTCTTCTTCTCTTCTAATTCCTTTCCCGAAGGCGGGTAACTCTCGAATCCCTTCGTGATCTCATCGTCTGCTTTTTTCCACTCCTTGTCCGGGGTGGTGATCCTGTGGATCAGGTACATCCGCCAGGCCAGCTCTTTGGATCTTGGGTTGATGAGATCGATGATCAGCGATCCTGCTTTGGCGCTGCTGGCAGAAACGTCGTTATACGTCCATGCCCAGGAAGAACCGATGTACGGCGAGTACGGACCCCAGTTGCCCATGGTCACCACATTCACTTGTGTCGAAGGGTTCCCCCAGAAGCGAATGACGAGATCGGGGTTTTGACCCGGTTGGACTTCGCGAAGCCCTTTCTTGGTCAGTTCGCGGTTCACGGCGCGATGAACCCGGTCCGTGACAAGCCCGGGATTGACCTCGAACATAAGTAGATTTTCGACACCGCCGAGAAACGCAAACGTTTTGAATTCCAAAAAATCCACGCTGGGATCGAAATCGACGACCGTCTTGGCTGGCACAGGTGGAACAGTAACCAGGCCCGCGATGACCAGCACTGAAAAAATCAAAGCGATTCGGCGCTTTCGGTGGGGGCGGTTCATTCTCGATCGCTCCAAAACAGCAATTACCTTCAATCATTAGTTTAGGGGATAGGGCGCCCTTTTTGCGAGTCCACGCGATTACTGTCCTCATTCTTGGAACCGGCTCTTCCGCCGAAGGGTCTCAACCTGGGAAACGGATAAAGGTCGTAATCAATCGCTTTCTGGCTCCAGTGGTTCACTGTGGAACAGCCGCGCCAGTTCCGCGTGGTCCATTACAACCGCAGGGTCCCGATGGATAGCGTCGAAGTATTTTTTCTGGAATCCGTCGCCCGTCTCGGAAGGCGCAAAAATCTTTCGCGCGAGGGAGATGGCGACGTGCGAGTCCTTATCCGTCACGCCTTCTTCGCCGGACAGTGACTCGTCGATGCGTACCACGAATTCCGAGATATTGTGCAGCCAGGAAAATTGCGGGTCGTCGACAAGCAAGCGGAAGAGCTCGCCGGCCGTCACGGCGCCATGTTCTTTTTCGTAGCTGCGGCGTTCCATCTCTAGCAGTGACTTATGAATGTGCAGCAGTGCCTGCCGAAGGGCTACAAGCTTCTGCCTCGCCGGCGTGTCGCGCGCATCGCCTTGATTGGAATACGGATCCTTAGGTAAAGCCACCTTTTCCACTCACAGGAAGACTGCCTTGACGTTTTAAATCCTACTCTGCCGCAATCTCCTTCGAACGCACTACCAAATCATTCTTAATTCCAGCGACGTTGGGCACCGCGGCTACCCGCGCCCCCGCCGCGTTCCTATCCGAAACAGACTCGACCGATCCTTCCAGGGCGACGCCGCCATTCTTCACGATGATGTGCACTGACGGCATGTTCTGAACAGCGTATCGAGCCAGCGTCGGATCTTCATAGAGAGAGCGATATACTGCACGCCGCAAGTCATCGTCGGTCGGAGAAGTCGGCAGAACCTCAATGTGGTTGACCACCACGGCAACTCCCTCGATGTTCTTGACCGCTCCTTCGGCGTTCTCTTTCAGTGTGTGGCGCAACACCTGCCCGGTAAGCGTGACCTTGCGACCCTCGAGAGTAAAGTCAATTGAATCAAACACGGAGTAAAAAGGCAGCACCAGAATCTGGTGGTGAATCTCCCGTGAAAGGCTGGACGAACGATTGTCCTCAGATTTCCCGGGACTCTTGGCCGCGGTCGTCTGACCCCGAACACTGGACGTTACCAGAGCGAATAGCAGCGCCAAAAGTGTAGGCCAAATTGCGATACGCCTCATCGGACGGAGCCTTTCTCTAATCAAAGCAACAGCCGGCTTGTGTTTCAAACGGCACGCCGGCCCTTAGCCGGCAGTCGCCCTTGGGGTACACTGTTAGCATACGACAGGGAATCGCGAGTCCTCATCCGAATTCTCAAACCGCCGATTACCCTTGGAGAAAGCGAATATCGTGCTGGCCATTGCCCACCGTGGCGCATCTGGATATGCGCCGGAAAATACCTTCGCCGCCTTCCGGCGTGCGGTTGCGCAGGGCATTTCTTTCATTGAAACCGACTTGCACCTGACCCGTGATGCGCACTTCGTGGCCATCCACGACGAGACCGTGGAGCGCACCACCAATGGCAACGGCTCGATCCATGAGATGACATTGGCCGAGGCGCGCCGTCTCGATGCAGGTTCCTGGTTCGCCAGCGAATTCATGGGCGAACGGATTCCCACTCTGGAAGAGATCCTCGAATTCACGAAAAAGAACGACGTGGTTTTTTATCTTGAACTCAAGCCGAGCGGCTTCTGGGGCGGAGAGCACGCCCTCATTAGTGCTCTTCGCGATTCCGGCGAAATTCAACGCAGTGTCGTGATCTCCTTCGATCCCGCGATTCTGGCGGCCCTGCGAAAAATTGAACCAACCCTGATGACCGGCCTGCTTTATGACGGCAAAATCGACAATCCATTCGAAAAAGCCGTGGAAATTGGCGCGCGCCAAATCGCTGTCCGCGGAGACCTGGTGACCCCGAACTTTTTACAGGAAGCGCGAAAGCGGGACTTGCAGGTTGTGTGCTGGACCGTGAACTCTCCGGCGCACATGCGGATTCTGGCCTCGGCAGGCGTCGATGGGATCATGAGCGATTACCCCGACCGGCTCCTCACGGTGTTGAAGAAATAGCCTGGTACACCGCGAGAAATTGCGTGACCGTCAACTGCTCCGCGCGAGCATCTTCCCTTAACTTCAGCGCATTCAGAATTTTCCGAACGCGTTCAGGAGTTGAGACCGGTCGCAGATTGTTGGCAAGCGTCTTACGTTTTTGCGCGAAGGATACTTTCACAAATTCGAGAAAGCCTTCCGCCTGGCTGGGCTGGAAATCTGCCCGCTGCGCTGGAAACCTCAAGGTAACCAGCGCAGACGCGACTTCCGGTGGTGGGCGAAATGCCGCTGGAGGAAGCCGAAGCACAAACTCCGGCCGGCTGTAGAACTGCGTCACTACAGAAAGATAGCCATACTGCTTGGTGCCAGGCCGGGCAGTGAGTCTAGCCGCGACCTCGAGCTGTAACACGATGTGGGCTTCGTCGATCTGATCTGCATAGCGGAAGAAGCGATGGAGAATCGGCGAAGTAATATAGTACGGCAAGTTACCGTAGATGCGCATCCGACGTCCGGCAGCAAGCGCGCCGAGATCTGTCTCAAGGACGTCCCCCCAAACCACCGTAAGATTCGCGTGAGCGCCGGCAAGCCGCTGTAGGCCGGACACCAGCGGTGGATCAAGCTCAACAGCGATCACCGGAGCGCCGCTCTTAAGCAGGTGCTCGGTCATTTCGCCGTGTCCAGCGCCGATTTCTATCCAGCAGTAATCCTGGCTTGACGCCGCACCAATTTGCATCCCATGAGGAGAAACACCGATGGCGCGAGCAATCTTCTCCCGCCATCCCACATCGCCCAGAAAATGTTGACCGAGCCGCTGTCTCGCCATGAAGCTTGTGTACAAAGTGTAGCAGGAGAGGAATGAACTTCTGAGACCGTGCTAGCATCGAACGTCTTTGAAACCAGGAGCAGAGCATATGGCAAAGGGTTATTGGATTGTGTTTTATCGGTCGATTTCGAAGCCAGAAGCGCTGGCGGAGTACGGAAAACTGGCCGGACCTGCAATTGAGGCCGCAGGAGGGAAGGTTCTGGCGCGTGGCCTGCCAGTGACAGCTTACGAGGCCGGACGGAAAGAGCGTACCGTCCTGATCGAGTTTGAAAGCGCCGCGAAAGCAATCGCCGCCTACGAAGGCGAGCGCTACCAGGCCGCGGCGAAACACCTGGCCGGAGCAGTGGAAAGGGAAGTGCGCATCATCGAAGGCACTTGAGCCCGAACAGCCGACCATCGGCGAAAACCGCGGGGTCGTGGCGTTCGCCAAAGCGATTTTCTCTAACGTGCAAGCGCCAGCGGCGGGGCATAAGTTTAGCCCGGCCTGTAAGGCTGCGAAGGTCTTGAGAACGGGAGTGCCGTAGGCGCGGCACTCATCCAAATCGACGCTCCATAATTCCGCAAAACGCGTTTTCAAAGACAGCTGTCATTCCCAGCGCAGCGGGGGCCGTGCTCCCTCTTTCCGGGGTCGAAACTCCTGAGAGGAACTTGACGCTGCGACCGTCGTCCGATAGCGTTAGAAATTCGTCCTGACCATGCGCATCCTCTTCGTAGCCTCTGAAGCACTGCCGTACGCAAAAACAGGTGGTTTGGCGGACGTCATCGAAGCCCTGCCGCGAGCCCTGGTGAAATTGGGCCATGAAATAGCCGTTTTTCTGCCTCAATACCGCGGCGTGATCCCCGCCTCCCTGGACATCCCCAGTATCACCATTCCTCAAGGAACCCGTCTGCGATTTCCCGCCATCACGAATGGCGGAACCCACAAGGGCGTTCGCTATTTTTTTCTCGACGATCCCTTCTATTTTGACCGCGATGGAATCTACGGGAGCGACAATCGTGAGTATCCGGACAATGCCGAACGCTTCACGGAGTTTTCGCGTGCGGCCATCGAACTGGCGAAACAAGTCTGGAAGCCGGACCTCTTCCACTGCCATGACTGGCAGACCGCGATGGTTCCCGTTCTGTTGCGTACCTCGTATGCCGATGACCCGGCGGTCCGGGATCTTTCTGTCGTCTTTACCATCCACAATATGGGTTACCACGGCCTTTTTCCGAGGGATGCTCTCGACCGCACCGGTATTCCCGCGGCCGTATACCACCCTGGCGGACTCGAATTCTTCGGCAACGTTAGTTTCCTCAAAGGTGGACTGGTCTATTCGGAATATCTGACTACCGTAAGTCGCAAATACGCCGAGGAGATCCAGACCTCCGAATTCGGTTTTGGCCTGGAAGGCGTCGTCCGCATGCGAGCGAACCGCTTGGTGGGTATTCTGAATGGAGTCGACTATTCCACTTGGAGTCCCGACCGCGACGCACTGATTCCGATGAAATATTCCGCAAAAAACCTTGCGGGGAAGCGCGTTTGCAAGGAAGCTCTGCTGGAAGAATTCAAATTGATGAAGGACAACCCGGCTCGTCCGGTCCTGGGGATCGTTTCGCGCTTCGCGGACCAAAAGGGCTTTGACTTGATCGCCAGGATCGCTCGTGAGCTGATGCAGGAAGATGTGCTGCTAGCGGTTTTGGGAGCAGGCGAGCACCGCTATGAGGAGTTGTTCCGGGCGCTCGCCATCGATTTTCCTGGCCGCGTCGGCGCCGTCATTGGTTACGATGACCGGTTGGCCCATCTGGTGGAAGCGGGCGCCGACATCTTTCTGATGCCGTCGAAATACGAACCTTGCGGCCTCAACCAGATTTATAGCTTGCGCTATGGCACCGTTCCGGTCGTGCGAGCAACGGGTGGCCTGGACGACACCATCGAATCCTTCGACCTTCAGCACGGCACAGGAACGGGATTCAAGTTCTGGGAGTACTCCGGCGCAGAACTGCTTCACGCGATCCACCAGGCTTTGCATCAGTACTCGGACGAAGGCGTGTGGAAGCGCATACAACTCAACGGAATGGCCAAGGATTTTTCGTGGAACACGTCAGCGGCGGAATATGCGAAACTATATGAAGCTGCCGGTGCGGCACGAAACCAAACTGCAGTTCCTTCATCTAATTAAAATACGAAAGCGGCTGCTCGATTGCGGCCGGTCGAGGAAACTAGAAAAGTTATGGCTGAAAACATTCTGACGGTGAACGATGGCAATTTTGAAGCCGAGGTGCTGACCGCGAGCAAAGCTCAGCCGGTCATGGTCGATTTTTGGGCGGAATGGTGCCGCCCGTGCCACATGCTTGCGCCCACAGTCGCCGAAATCGCGCAGGACTACGCCGGTAAATTAAAGGTAACAAAGCTGAACGTGGACGAAGCGATGAATTCCGCGGGACGCTTCAACATTCGCGGAATTCCTACGTTGCTGGTATTCAAGAACGGTCAGGTCGTTGAGCAGATCGTCGGTGCCGTGCCGAAAGATCAGATCACTAAGGCACTCGAACGCCATATCGGCTAGCGCGCGCGGCTGATCGAAGGACATTCAAACTTGGCGTCGACCCAATCCGCTCCTTCCCGGCGAGTGAAGCCTCCCGATCATCCGCCCTTGTTGGCGGGCGAACGCGGGCCGATGGCCATCTCTCGCCCGGGTCTGCACTCCACCGTAATGAGCGTGTTGAATCCGCTCCCGCGGGGACGCGTTCTGGATTGTCCCACCGGCGAAGGCGCCTTGGCGGAACTATTGGTCGCCGCCGGTTTTGACGTTCGCGCCTGCGATCTCTACGACGAACTGTTTCGGCTCGACGGCGTAGAGATCAAAAAGGGCGATCTGAGTGGTACTCTGCCCTACGAAGGCAATTCCTTCGATTACATCACTTCTCTCGATGGCCTCGAACACATCGATTCGCCCCCGCAGGCGTTTCGCGAATACCGCCGCTTGCTGAAAGCGAACGGCCATCTCATCGTCAGCGTGCCGAACATCATGAATGTCGAGGAGCGTCTGAAGTGGCTCTTCTTTGGCTACACCTCGCACTTCAAGCCGCTGTCCCACCAATTCAAAGCGCAAATCGATTACGATACCGCCGGGAAAAATGAAATTTCCGTCCACGCAAATCCGATCGGCTACAACGAACTTCGCTACTACCTCGAGCTGAACGGTTTCGAAATTCAGGGCGTGTATCGCGACAGGGTCAAAGCCAATCAGTGGCTGTACTTTCCGGTGACAGCTCTGATCCGGCTGATGGCCGCCTTAACCCCGGAAGCTCGCCGCCAGAATCGCTGGACGCGCGAACTGGCATCCGACCCCGTGCTCCTGGGCGGCAACACTCTGATTATTCATTCCATCCTGAAAAAGTGACAGCGATGACGGTGGTACGTGACAAACTGGCGCGTTGTACCTGGGCCTCCAACGAGCTCAACACCAAGTACCACGACGAAGAGTGGGGAAAACCGGTCCACGATGATCGCGTGTGGTTTGAGTTTCTGATCCTGGAAGGGGCGCAAGCGGGATTGAGCTGGGACACCATCTTGCAGAAACGTGAGCACTACCGGAAAGTCCTCGCCGGTTTTGACCCTTCGAAAGTCGCGCGATTCGACAAGAAAAAAGTTCGCGCGTTCTTGCGCGATCCTGGCATCGTGCGCAATCGTCTGAAAATTGCCTCAACGATCACAAATGCTCAGGCGTTCCTCGAAGTCCAGAAAGAATTCGGAAGCTTCGACAAGTATGTCTGGAACTTCGTCGGCGGTGCGCCGATCCAAAACAAACGGAAGGCGCTCCATGAAGTTCCCGCGAAAACTCCTCTCTCCATCGCCATGAGCAAGGATTTGCTGAAGCGCGGCTTTCGGTTCGTTGGCCCCACGATCTGCTACGCCTTCATGCAAGCAACCGGTCTCGTCAACGATCATCTCGTCACCTGCTTCCGCTTCCGTGAATTGCAGTGAATCAAGGCTCTTTTAGCGGCGTTGGGTGCACCACACGCCGGTCTTGCGTGTGGGTTCGTTGGCTTCCCGTTCCCCGCTCAAACAACCGACGCGAGCAACAGCAAAAGGAACTTCACGAGGTAGCCCGCGGCATGCGTCAGCACAAAAAGCACAGTCTTGTTGTCGCACAAGCTAGTCCCCAGAAGCAGGCTCGCACTCGGCAGAATCCGCCACATGCCCAAACCGACGCCGCACTTCCAGTCGACGACGCCAAGTATTCCCTTGACTAGCGTAAGCGCCTGGCAGGGAAAGAAGGCGATGGCGAACTCGCTGCACGCCACGACCGTCGCGATCGCAACCAAATAGTTTGTTTTCATGAGATTCCCTCTCATCCATTGGCCAGCGCCGCAGACCAGCCCGCGAAAAGCGCCTCCAGATTTCAACTTCTTTCACTAGGTAGTCGAAATCACCGCCCCGAATTCGACATACTGGTGAGCAGCTAATTCACACGTTGAGTGCCGGGAGCAATTCACGAAGAGATATGAGCGTAGACGCCAACAATCAAATGAATGAGCAGCTAGACGCAATCTACCGCGCCGAATCGCGCCGCGTCTTTGCCACGCTGATCCGCTTGCTCGGCGACTTCGATCTCGCCGAGGAAGCTGTACAAAACGCCTTTGCCGCCGCCATCAAACAGTGGCCGCGCGAAGGCCTGCCTGCCAATCCGCGAGCCTGGCTCGTCTCGACGGGGCGCTTCAAAGCGATCGACACCCTGCGCCGCCAGGCGCGCTTTGATGCCACAATCAAAGGATCAATGACGCAGCTGGAAATCGCGCAGGACCCTGCTGTCGGTGAACAGCACGAAGTAGAAGATGATCGACTTCGACTCATCTTCATTTGTTGCCATCCGGCTCTTCCGCCCGACGCGCAGGTAGCGCTAACCCTCCGTGAGGTCTGCGGCCTCACCACCGAAGAAATCGCGCGCGCCTTCCTCACCTCCGCCTCCACCATCGCGCAGCGCATCGTGCGCGCCAAATCCAAAATCCGTGAAGCGCGCATTCCCTACGAAGTCCCTTCGCGCGCCGAACTGCCGAATCGCCTCGATATGGTCCTCCGCGTCATCTATCTTGTCTTCAATGAAGGCTACTCCGCTTCTTCCGGGGCTGCCCTGACGCGCCACGACCTTTCCACCGAAGCCATCCGCCTCGTTCGCCTGTTCCTCGAACTCCTGCCGGAACCGGAAGCCCAAGGCTTGCTCGCCCTCATGCTTCTTCACGAATCCCGCCGGGCAGCTCGTACTTCGCCCGACGGCGAAATCGTTCTCCTCGACGACCAGGATCGCTCGCTCTGGAACCGAGGGCAGATCGCCGAAGGCGCTGCGCTCGTCCGTCGTGCCCTCACGTCCCGCCGCTTCGGCCCCTACACCCTCCAGGCCGCCATAGCTGCTATCCACGCGGAGTCCGGCAGCAGCGAATCCACTGACTGGGAAGAAATTGTCGGCCTGTACGACCTGTTGTTGCGCATCGAGCCTTCTCCGGTCATCGAATTGAATCGCTCCGTAGCCGTCGCCATGCGTGATGGACCTGAGGCAGGTCTGCATCTAATCGATGCCATCCTTGCCAGGGGCGACCTCGAAGCCTACCCCCTGGCCCACTCGGCCCGCGCCGAACTCTGCCGTCGCCTCGGCTGGACATCCGAGGCCCGCGCATCCTTCGAACGCGCACTCTCGCTCACCGAGCAGGATTTCCAGCGCCGGTTTCTCCAAAGGCGTCTGGCGGAATTAAGCTAAAATTCCTCACGGTCCGTTGTCGAATTCGGCCCCTCCTAATCGACTATCCGGTGCAGATGCGAGAGCCATCCGAAACCATTGGGAGGAACCATGAAATATCTATGCCTTGGCTACACAGACGAGAAGAAATGGGAGCGCATGTCGGAATCCGAGCGCAATGCGTTCCTAGACTCGTGTTTCGCTTACGACGACATTCTTCGCGCGAAAGGCCATTTTGTGGCCGGCGAAGCCCTTCAGAGTTCCAAGACCGCCACCACCGTCCGCCCGCAAGACGGAAAACCGTCAGTCACCGATGGGCCCTTCGTTGAGACCAAGGAGCAGCTCGGCGGTGTCCTGATCCTCGAAGCCAAGAATCTGGACGAAGCCATTCAGTTGATCTCGAACCATCCCGGCATTGCCACTGCGGGCTTCGAGATTCGCCCGATCGCCGATCTGAGCGCCATGATCCGCGAAAGCGAAAAGCGCCGCGGTGCCAAAGCTTCGAGCGCGCCTCGATAAACTTGCCCGGCGATCTGTCGAATTCCAGCAGGCCGAACGACTATTGCATGTAGGATGTTTTCAAAATTCAGCAACCGGAGGAACCATGAAATACATTTGCCTTGCGTACGTTGGAGAAGAAGGATGGAGCAAAATGACCGAAGCGCAGCAGAACGCCGCGCTCGACGAAGTCTTCGCTTACACCGACGAGCTTCGCAAGAGCGGCCACCTCATCAGCGCCGAAGGCCTGCAAAACGCTCGCAGCGCTGCCACTTTGCGCGTTGTGAACGGCAAGGTCTCCGTCACCGACGGCCCTTACGCCGAAACCAAGGAGAAAATCGGCGGCCTCTACGTCCTCGAAGCACGCGACCTGAACCACGCCATCCAGCTCATGTCCAAACATCCGGTCGTCCGCGCCGGAGGCGTCGAAATTCGCGCCGTCGCCGACATGACTCCCATCCTCGAAGCCAGCCGCCAGCGCCGCGCCGCTTCTAACGCCTGACGCCCAGGTCTGGGGTGGGCGGGTGTCCCACACGCCGGTTTTGCGAGTGGGTTCTTGGGGTGGCACCAGAGATCCTCTCAACATTCCAGCCCTGTTGTTGGAGCGTTTCAATCCCAAGTTGAAAGAGGCGATCTCGTCTTTTTTCACGCGTTGTCGTTGTGATGTAGCACCGTCGTTTTTATTCGGAGACTGAATGCGTCAGACAGAAGATTCGAAGCCGAAGTAGGTGCATTCTACCGAGACCGGGTTGGGGTTTTCTCTGGCTGGGTGGTGGCTCTGGACTGTTCTACCACGAACGCGATGTCCGAGGCGACTGGCGTGGTTCAAGCGCCTGGGCGAAGATTACTGGCACCCCAGTAACTTTCATGAAGAAGCTGACCAATAGCACAAAATACCCCGGCCAGACTCTCGTTGCCGCAGTCCCATGGCGCCGGTTTTGTTGATGACTCGGTGGTGGAAGATCTCAACGTTTACCGCGAAGTGTCGCGGGTCCACAAATGGAACGGTCGATTCGGTGACCTGATCCGGCAATGTGGAGGCGTTTTGTTCTTCCACGCGATTTCGGTTGTGCAAGCACAACGATTGGTTGACTTACAGATCGGGGATTTTATCTTCGACGGCACATCCCAACGAGAAGATGGTCGGTGGCGCGCGAGCGACATTGAACGGTACTCGCGTGAGGAGCAGCAGAGACTTCAGCAGGCGTTACCCGCTTACGAAGTTGACTTCGAGACGATCAAAGCGGAGTCCTTTGTCGAACCCGCATCGGAACTTCTAACCCAGGCCAACCGGAAGAAAACATTGTTGGAGTTGATCCAGGAGAAACGAAATCGTCCGCGGTTTTAACTTGTCCTGTGCATGCTTTGAAACACTCCGGTGGGTCGCCTTCTTTCTGGAAATCACTTCCGAGTTGCCCGTCAGGAGAAATCGAGGAACAGTTCTGGAATGTACACAGCGTATTTGAGAAACACCCCGAAGATGTACAGGACTCTGGTGAGATGTCGCTACAAGCCGGAACCATGAACCTTTGTGGCCCCCACGAAGGCCAATTATCAAGCCGCTCTACGCATCGATGGCTGGGCCAAGCAATTGTTTCAATGCCCGGACATATTCGGTTAGGGCTTGTCGGCCGGTATCGGTAATGCGATAGAGAGTTTGCGGCTTGCGCAACACGAACTTCTTTTCGACAGCCACGAATCCGGCTTCTTCGAGCCTGAGCAGTTGCGCTCCCAGATTGCCGTCGGTGGCCTCAGTCTTGCCGCGGAGCCATGTAAACTCCGCCGCTTCCACTCCGACGAGCAGCGAAAGCAAGGCCAGTCGCAGCCTGCCGTGCACCACAGGATTGAGCTCAGGCAAATCAGGCATGGATTGGACCGCGCCGTTTGCGCTCCTGCGCTTCGGCGATCACGCCGTAAATGCCGAACGCGATCTGGCAGAGAAAGATGGCCACGAGAAACACGATCGTGCCCTGCGAGTCGGTGCCAAAGCACGTAGCTACAGCCGCCACCCACCACACGGCGGCACACGCAAACTGAACCTTCCAGCGAAGAATCAGGCCTGATGCTCCGTTGGCCATCCCAAGGATGGCTGATATCACAGCCGCAAAGAGATGCTGATCGGTCAGTCTTCCACTCAGGCCTAGGGCTAGAAAAAGCAGAAACATCGATATTCCCAAAGCAGTCCAGATAGACCCGATCGCCCGGCCCAGGGTGGTCCCCGGATGATTGCCAGCTTTCAAGGAAGCAAGGGTAATGGCAACAACACCAGCGATCAACATTGTGACCGGCCAAGCCCGCGCGCTATGGCCCCACGTGGACCAGGCCATCGCGACGTAGTAAGCAACGCCCCACAGGACGAACATCCATCCCCATCGCTCTGTATTCCGGCGTCCCTCGGCGATCATGCTTTCGATGAGACTCAACCTGTCCTTCAATTCCTGCTCGGTGGTGTGGTCCTGCATGGCAGTTCTCCTTTGACGAAGCTCGAATTACCGCGTACTCCGTGCGCTTTGCTCCCACAGCAACGCGTGCGAGTCGCTTCACGGCTGATGCTGGAGTTGCATGTCCACGCTGCGGTACGGAGGATTGCTGCCAACGGTCACCTCGGTGACCTCGTCCCACTCGTCTTTGTCGGTCAAGTGCATGGTGTTCACAATGTGCGCCGGCCCGGCCGTAAAGCCCCACGAAAAGCCGTTAGCAGGCACAGAAAGCTCCGTGTCAAGGTAGTGGCCGTCATGGAAGGCGCGGAAGTGATAGGTGTGGGAGGCATCGTCGTAGGCAATCGTGGCCAGGGCGCTGAAAGCTATTTTGCCGTCGGCGCCGGTGCTTTTGCCTTCGATGAGCAGGACAAGGCCATCAAGTTTGTACTCGACGTCTTCCGTCTGCCTGAAATGCAGCGGTTCGCCGGGTCCGCGAACGATGGCAGGCCCAGACCAGTGACCGGCCAGAAACGATAGCTTGCGCATGGCCTCGCGTTGCACGTCCACGCTGTTCGTGGTGGGCTGCTGTGCTGCAAGCGAAATACTCAACGAAATGATGAATGCTGGTGCGAGCAATGTTGCGGAAAGAAAGCACCGAACCGTAAAGCTCGAAGTCGTTGTTTTCATTGGCAAGCTCCTTGGCGCAGATACTAACTCGACCATTCCAGAGACTCGGGCACATGTAGAGTACTCTATTTTGTAGAGTACTGTCAATAACGTGATTCCTCGGCATGGTCCACAGCAGCCAAGATTGAAAAAATCAGGGTGGATGGTGAGGAGATGTTCATGACGGACCAACAAACGAGGGAACGGTCTCATCCACGTGTTGGTGCGTTCGATGCATCGGGCGCCCAGTAACATTTGCCGGGCGCATGAGTCAGCGAGGTTCCGGGAGTCGTAGAGATGAGGTTCTCGACGATTCGTCGTTAGCCGGAAGTTATAATGTCTGCATCCGGCTCTCGACGCTCTGTGGTTTGAACGTGCGGGACTCCACGCGTTCCGTGCTGGCTGCAATCGATGACGGCTCGCTACACCGGAGAGATTTCTCTCGACCAGATAAGGGCAGAATTCTCTTCCCAGTTTGGCAATGAAATTGATGTTTTGGAAAATATTGGAAAACAGAATTCGGCTTTGATCGCAGCCTAAATGTAGTAAAATCAATACCGAGCGGGCGTCGTACAATGGCAGTATAGAAGCTTCCCAAGCTTCGGACGTGGGTTCGATTCCCATCGCCCGCTCCATAAACCCTGTTGATGCAGTTGGCTTTACTGGCTTCCCACCCTTAAAATGGACCCCAAATTTCTCGATTTTGGACGCAGTTGGACGCGTATGGGAGCGGAGAAAGTTCAATTGGACGCGGACCCATTGTCTAGGAGTTTTTACAGTTTGGATTTGTATTGCGGGAGCGCACCACGCCGAGTCCTTAGAAGGAAGAAAATCAAAACGATAGTCGCTCCATCCATGGACGCCCATGCCAAGAAAATGCAGCATCTGCGTACATCAACAGAAGACTGAGATAGAACGCTCTCTACTCGCTGGAGATTCCTACCGCACTGTTGCGCAACGATTCGACGTATCACGGGACGCAGTTGTACGGCATAGACGCCACCTCGTGCCTGCAACACCTAACTCCCTGCCAATAGAGCAGATATTTCAGTCGGGTACCCTCGTTGAGCAACTGCAAAACCTTACCTCCGAAGCGCAACGGCTCAAGGAAAAGGCTGAAACCGACGGGGACTTTCGGACGGCCCTCGCGGCGGTCCGCGAACTTTGTCGAATCGTAGAGTTGGTCGCCAAGCTTCGCGGCGAGCTTAACGAAAGTCCTGAGATTAATGTGGTGAATTTCCAACTGGATGCCGAGACAGCTAAAAAAATTGGAGATACTTTCCTCGCGAGACATCAACTTCGGGAGGCTTTACCATGAGTACGCAACCGATAGATACGCAGCAACTGCTCGCTCTGGCCCACCAAGACCTTGCCTGTTACGGCATGGCTTTATGGCCGAGATTTGAAATGGCTCACCACCATCAACAAATTATCTCGCAATTGGAATCCGTCGAGCGCGGGCGAGAATCAAGAGTAATCATCTGTATGCCCCCACGTCACGGGAAGAGCCTCATCACCAGCACCCTCTTTCCGGCTTGGTACCTTGGACGGCACCCCGACCACCATGTGATTTTCGCCACATACGGGCAAGAGTTGAGCGACGATTTCGGTCGCCGCGTCCGCAATTTGCTGGCAGACTCACTCCACCAAGCAATTTTCCGGGATTGCAGGTTGAGCGAAGACTCAGCGGCGGCTCACAGATTCAATACGACTCGTGGCGGCGCGTTTTTCGCGGTCGGTCGCGGCGGACCTGTCACTGGACGTGGCGCACACTTATTGATTATTGATGACCCACTCAAAGATTACGAAGAGGCGTCGAGCGAAACGATTCGCCGGTCTCTTCATGAATGGTACCGTTCGGTCGCCTACACTCGCCTCATGCCCGGCGGCAGAATCGTACTGATTCAAACCAGATGGCACGAGGACGACTTGGCGGGTCGCCTACTGCGTGAACAGTTGGGGGAAAGATGGGAACTTCTGAGCATGCCAGCAATTGCGGAATCGGATGATGCTTTCAGAAAAGAAGGCGAACCTCTTTGGCCAGAGAGATTTCCTCTTCCTCAACTTGAACAAATTCGCGCAGCGATTGGCAGCAGGGCATGGGCTTCTCTGTACCAACAGCGGCCATCCGCAGCAACGGGCGCAGTCTTCAAGCGTGATTGGTGGCAATTTTACAGACCGCCACTCCACGGACCGTTTAATCGAATCGTCCAATCTTGGGACACCGCATTTAAGAAAGGAACGGAAAACGACTTCTCTGTTTGTACGACTTGGGCTGTAACTGACAACGGCTATTATTTGTTGCACCTCTGGCGAGGCCGGGCAGAATTTCCGGAACTCAAGCGCGTGATGGTATCCCTCTCAGAACAGTGGAAACCGATGGCGATTCTTGTCGAAGACAGAGCCAGCGGACAAAGTCTAATTCAAGAATTAAAAACCTCCACCGTACTTCCTATCATCCCGGTCAAAGTTGATACCGACAAACAAACTCGGGCGCAAGCGGTCACTCCATTGATGGAAGCAGGAAAGATTTTTCTGCCGGAGCCGGAGTCGGCACCGTGGGTAAGCGACTTCATCGAAGAGATGGCCTGCTTTCCCAACGGGGTTTACGACGATGTCGTTGACTCAACAACACAAGCGTTGAACTACCTCCGCCAAGAATCCTTCACCGCTGACGCTGAGCTAAATCGGTTAATGCTCGGTCTAAAAGACTCCCAAGAACTTCTTGATAAAGAAGAATTATGGAGAAAGGCGAGGCTCGGCTACCCGATGTCGCCGGACGAAATCGCACGAATGTAGCGGTCGGGAGCCGCACTGGTTTTGATACGAGGCCAAGATGTCCAGTTCGACTGGTTTGAAGGCCGCTAGGGCCTTTTGGACCAACCCTACAGTACATCTGACGGGAAAACGGGACCCGCCGCCTCTGGGTCATCAGGGACTCGTCGGCAAGATTACGTTGGGCATTAAGGTAGACGGACGGGACGACGTTATTAGCGTACTCCTCCACTTCGCCGAGGGTAGCCTGAGCCTGCTGGAAGTGGTCTGGTATAACTTCCCCGACCCGGTACCCTCTACCTGGATAGAGACCAGCCGAAACATTTCGGTTGGGGGTTAAAGGCAACTGCTACTCTCAAGTCCCGATTAACGGCGTTCCCGTCAATGTGAAGTACTACTTTGCTTCTCCGATTTCGCGACACATCAGCAGTGAAAAAACCTGGCGCTATTGTGATGGAGGTCGAGGTGGCAGCGGCGGAGGACCCACATTCTTTGGGGGTGGTGCTGACGTTGGCGGCGGTGGCGTTGGCGGCGGTGGCTCTGGATTACTGGCTTTCGGTCGGGAGTATTGTGGAGTTTCCCTGTTTGCGGATTCCAACTGAGCGGCGGGCGGAAACTCTTCAATCGCTAAGCGGCGCTCGATTTCTTTCTCGTAAGGCGTGCCCTCCAGTTCCGCTCGCGTCATATTGATAGAGGTCAAACTGTCGCGAGTCCCTAGATACAAAAGCGCGTCTGCAACTTCTTTTAGCTTCACGGGAGGCGGGGACGAGGGCGAAGCTGCTGAGCTGAGTGCGGATGTCATCAACCACTGATACCCCTCTGCCCCTCCTCCAGAGACAATCGACATCGCGGGCAATTCCCCGACCCAGTTGCCAGCCAGCGAAACAATGACCGGCGTAGGCCAGGAATCGAAGCGATGGTCCAGGTCGTCATAGCCGCCTGGAGTATTTGTGCCGGTGATAATCAAATACGTATTTGCGCCAGCCGCCTGTAACTCAGGCTCGATAGAAACTTTTCGTGGGAAAGGAGGAACACGCAGAAGGTGGAAGCTCCCAATGATGAGTAAGGCGCGATGGTGCTTGGCCAGTACCTCATCCTTTACCACCTGCGTGAACCACTGGTCCCGATTGGCCAAATACGGTGCAATATCCCCCTTTTCCTTGACCTTCTCCCAGTCAATATAAGGGTCGCCACAGAGTATGCGCATCTGGTGCTTGCCTCTGCGTTTCAGGTTCTCTTCGCGGACAGCCTCATACAGCGACGCAGTTACTGGCGAGGGCGGCCCAACCACGCCTACCGTGTTGAGCCATGCGTTCTGCACCTGCTCCAGCGGAACATCCTCACCGCTTACATAGCGGTCGACCGATTTCTGGTATAGCGAGTTGCCCATTTCCATAACGATGTCGTCCACGCGGTCAGCGAACTCAGGAGTAGCCACAAGTGAGCGCAACCATGCATATTCCTGTTTGTTCCCGTGCATCTCTCCGAACATCACGATGTCGTGAGTCTCAAAAGCACCCACCACGGCGGCGTTCGCCTTTTCCAGCTTAAGGTTACCTTGAGCATCGGAGGGAGAGACAAAAGCAAGGAAGCTGGTCCCAAGAAGCAGGATGTGGCGGAGTTTCATAGGCAATCTCCAAAGTCCAGAAGTTAAATCCGAGACGTTCCTACTCTTTCTTACTGACGTACAGATAGACGTTGTATCCGTCGCCGTCCTTGCACTTCAAATCGCTCAACGGATATTTGGTCTTTTCAATGCTGGCGGGTTGCACGGTACAATCGTAACTTCTCAACACCAGCAGACCGCACCTTGCGGTTGGGTCTAGATTGTCGACGGTTGTCATGTCACAGGCAGTATAAAACTTGTGCCCGTCATGAAGCAGGACGTAGTCTACTTCGGTGTGTGTTCCAGCCGCTTGAAAATTTGGAACGTCTTTCTGCGTGCGTTCGATAACTTCGTACTTGCTGTTTGAACAGCCGACCAATACCAGCACTAACGCCAGTGGCAGTCTCATCGCTTCTGCTTCTCCGATGCTGTCGGCATAATCAAAATCCGAAGCTTGCGTTATACCACCGTTCCATGAAGAAGGACTACACCGCGCGGAAAGCTTTGTAAACCCACACGGACGTAACGCCAATTAGCCGACAGAAACCGTAGACCACCGTAGGAACAATCGTTATCGCTCCCAGAATGTACAATCATCCTGCTTTGTGCGCGGAGTGTTTTCTAAATCCTGTTTTTCCAGAACTCTACTAATTTCTCCGCCAAATCATCAACCCGAATTGAGTCGGTTCCGAGATGCTTGGCAGGCTCAGCCTCAATGCGAACTACCAAGTGTGCAACGTTAAAAACGGTTGGCGCAAAGGCACCAGGAGCAAAGACACCAGTAGGTTCCGTTTGTTTCACCGACTCGTGCGTCTTGTCGGCCTCAAAGTGCTTGGAACCGTTGGCCAATTGGCGACAAATTTGCCATGTTGCTTTCTCGGGCTGTCGAAGCTCTGGTTTAAATGGTTTCTTCTGCCCGAGTTTCCACTCCTTGAGGTGAAATGCTGTCACGAAAAAATCGAACGCGGCGTATGAATCAGCCGGATTATCCTTCACGCGCTGTAAATCCCGCTCAAGTTGTCCAAAGAGGTCCGTTGCCGTTCTCAGAGCAAAGATTCCTTTTTCATGCATGGCCAACACCTCAGTCGGCTTGTCATTGTAGCTTCTGGAGGCGTTTGATTATCTCCTTTGCTGCGGCGTTCGTGGCTCCAGAATCTGTCGCTCGACCCGCCCTATTAAATGCGAAAAGTTCCGTCCCTTTAGAGTCAAATACTTGAACTTTAGAACCGCTGGAGTTTATTTCACCATAGGCGGTTTGGTAGCCGCCTTGCCCTGTGCCGAAGACAATGCGGTAATCAAAATCTTTTTCTGCGAGAACGAACTTTAATTTGTGGTCAGCACCGTGGGCATTCAATTTTTCAAGAAGAATTTTTCGGTCTAACTCCGTGGCTTCTATCGTGACCTTTATGGGTTGAGGACTTGTCTGTGGTTTTGCGAGCGCGAAACCAGCGGACGCCGCGAGTATCGCGATAATGATGATTGCTCCTGCGGTTTTCATTTTGCCTCCCGTCCTGGCAACGCTATAGTAGCATCGCGGTAACGGTCCCAGTGAATAATGACGCCATGCCAGCCCTCATCCACTCGGTGCGCACCGCAGTCATGGAGCACTACGAGCACACGAAGCCGTGGGGCGTTGATTTCGTCAAGTTTGCGATTCATTTCAACGAACTGGGGAGAATCGTGGAAATCACGTACACACCGCCAATCCCCGAGGAGTACGAGGCTGTTTTAGTGGACCGAGTTTGGGAAGTTAGCCAAGTGCACGGCGCAAACTTCCAAGGCGTGGTTGCGAATGTGGTTGTCGGGTTCAAAAGTCCGAGTCGAAACTAAATGGTGCTCGCTTGAAAACGCTTTTGAACATCCCATACTACCTTGAACTTCAAAGACGGATGCTGGACATCTTCCGGTATGTGTCGTGTCACGAGAAAAACTTCGACACTTATTCCGTCATTCTGGAGAGCTTACTGGTGGATACGTGCTCATTTTTTGACTCGTTATGCCAAACCTTTATTCGAGAGAAATCACGCACGAAGTACAGTTTTAAACAAGAGCAACAGGTGGACCAATTCCAAAAGAAGGTAAGCGGCAAATCCGAGTTCAATTTTGGAGACTATCGAAAATTGCTGGAAGGCGACTTGGGTCTCTCGGCAAAGGAAGTCAATTTGAATCCGTACGAAGGCGCTATGTACTCAAATCTCATGAACTATGTGCCGGATGAGATTTCTGGTTATTTGATTGCGCCATTCAAGGAATGGGATGCTGTTCCTGAAGTCAGCTCTTCATGGTGGAACGCATTTACTGGCTTGAAGGACGACAGGATAAGCAATTTCAGTATGGCGACATTGGGGAATGTCATCCACTCTCTCGCGGCGGTGTTTGTAATTCTGACCCTCACCAACGAAATTGAATTCAAAGCCGGAACAGTCTCACTAGAGCTTTACGATTTCTTTTTTCCGAAGTACTGGAGATTTAGGGGTAGAGTTTCGGTCATGAACTTCACGTGGTCCTAGCGACACTATGGCAAAACCCAAACGTAGTCCCGTTTCAGCCGTCTCGTCGATAAGTGTGCACGACAGAAGTTGGTTCAACATTCCGATGTCCGCTGACTATTGCGGGGTGACGTCTTTTTGGGTCGAAGAGGCCACTCGTGCGGGAAAATTGCCGTATCGATGGGCCGGTCGTCGCATCATGTTGAGAAGTGACCTCGACTCACTGATGCTGGCTCTACCAGTGCATACGGGAATGTGCGACATGCCTGCGTTTATGGTGGCGACGAACGCGGCCAAGATGCCGCAAGGCACGAAGCCTTGACCATTCCTTTCTAGGCACATTTACGAGTCGGTTAAGGTATGACCGTTCTTTTGTTGTAGCTTTGTCTGAGAAGGAGGATAAATGCGGATTCTCACCAGCCTAGTCCTTGTTTGCCTTTTCAGCGTCACAACGGTGCTCGCTCAGAAGACCCAGAAGCGCGTCTTCCTAACGCCGAAATCAAATATAACCACTGCGGAGGTCGCCGAAGGATTTTCGAAGTATTGCCCTAACGTTGTCCTGACGCAAAACCAAGATAAGGCGGACTACCTGCTCGAAGCAGCCGAAACGGTGAGCGCTGACGAAGGTACGACATCAAGGCACTGGCATTTCACTCTGATGAACCCGGATGGTGACGTGCTGATGGCCACGCACCCAGAGCTTCATTTCGGTCACAAGTACAAACATCATTTCGAGGACGTCTGTAAGTTCATCAACAACAAGTAGAGAGCCGCCTATGACATCTTGGAAACGCCTCTTGGTGGTCTCCGCAGGATTTGGTGCGGGATTCGCGATTTGTGCAGCCGCAATCGTCGCGGCAGGCTATTGGTATTCGACGCGCCCTAAGCCTTGGAACGCAACCGCTCTCCGAATTGGAGCCACAAAAGCAGAACCAGTCTCTAAGATGGATGCGAATTTACGAGAAACAGGAAGTGGAATACTGTTCACATCCGACGTGGAGAACACAACGGAATCCGACGTCACGTTACCCCAAGACTTGGTTGTCATGCAAGAAACGAAGTCCTCTCATGCGTTGCACAAGTCTTTCTTAAAGCTAGACCGGGATTACTTCATTCCAGCCCACCATACTGTGACTGTGTCGCTTTCCGCCGACGACGTTTGTGCTGCAAATTTTGACCCGCGAGGTTGTTTTCACGCGTGCTTCGAGGATGACCAAGAAATCGTTTTGTTCGACAACCAGAACAGGTATGAGGTACATATACCGATGCCTGCTTTAACCGTCCCCAAATTTGAAATATGGAAACCTGCCGCCGACGTTCGAAAGAAGTAGGGCACATACGACCCGACCGGCCACCCGCCGTGCGCAAGTTTCTCGCTAGTCTCCCGCCGCAAACATCTGGTCGACGACTTCCCGCTTTTTCTTAAGGTCGGAAGTATCCGCTGCGAGATAGAGCACAGTCGTTTCGATATTGGAGTGGCCCAGGAATTCCATTGCAGCAGGACCATAAGTCGAAAAATGTGCCAGAAGTGTGCCAGAAAACGAAGCTTTAACTGATTGCGATTTTAATTGGGTTGGACAGGGCAGACTGCTCTCAAAGCTTTCCATGCGACCACATTGGCACCAACATGCCACTCTTCCGGGTGGTCTTTCGCATACTTTGTGATTATCGCCGCCACTTGGGTGTTGGTCATCCTATTGACACAGGTTTGGATGGACACCAGATATTTACCCTTGCTTGGTGCATCGAACGCTGGGGCCAGAAATATCCCATCCATCAGACCAGCAGCATAGATTGCCTGCTCAGCCGCACTGAGTCCAAGATACATCTCAGTCTTGATGAAACCCTCAGTTACAACAGCTTCATCCTCTGATTTTTGGGGAAGTGCCAAGTTAAATGGCACAAAGAGTGTCAGTAATGAGAAAACCATCAATCCTCTATGCTTCATGGTACACACCGCTCAATCTCTTTTTCGCGCGCGTAGAATTTGGATGGTGCGGAGACTTTAAAGTAGATGGTAGGCCTAAAAGGACTCGAACCTTCACGGGAGTGAACCTACATGGTCCTAAGCCATGCGCGTCTGCCAGTTCCGCCACAGGCCCATTCCAATCGGAGTGTACCAGAAAAAGCGTGAGCTAAACCGCGTCCTTGAAGAACTTGTCGATTGTGGCGTCCGGCACACCGCCAGACTTCAATAGTGCCCGCAATCCAGCCTCAGGGCCATATTTTGTGGTCATGAAATAGCCCTTCTCTCTGTCCTTCTTTTCGAGGTTTCTGTAGACTAGCTCAAAGTGCGGTGGCTCATCTTTGTCGGCTTTTCGAAGGCTAACGATTTCGAACATCGGGACCTTACCTCTCTATTGCTAGCTGTTTAATCGTTTTCTCGACCGCGTATTCGTTTTCTTCAACCCACGCGGTGACGCCCACCACCATATCGGACACCAATGCAGCCCCCACCAATTCACTCTCGCCCTCAGGCATCGCACAAACGGTGCAGTAATCGAATGTAATAGGATTTTCCATCCCGTCGTGAGGTCTTAAAGCACCCCTGCCGCCGTACTGGTCAAATCGAAAACAGCGGAATCCAGGAATATTGCGACGGACCTCCGTTGAATAAGACCCGTTCCAATGCTTGAGCACGCCGGAAGGAATCCGCACCTCCAGTTCGAACTTCTCAATCAGACGGTTTGTCCCGTTGACTAGGTTTATCCGCAATCTGCTGATGGCGTGCCCTTGTTCTCGTCCCACCGCTTGGGAAGTAAGCCGCAACTCAATACCGGACGGCTTCAACGATTTCCATGCCGCGAGTCGCGTCGGAAGTTCAGCCAGTACCTCGCTCTCGTCAGTAAACTCGAACGGGTTGAACTGGAGCAAGTCCCGAATCCCTTCCCTACCAACCGACTGGTGCTTGAACGCGATAATCGGCAACGTGCGCTTCTCGACTCGTTGAATATAAGTCGCAATCGCAATTTCCTGCTCAATCCAAACCGATGCGCGCACAACGGAGCCGCTAGGTCGTTTAATTTCACCTCTCGGATGCATAACTGTGATGAATCCGACGCAGTCATGGAGCGCACGCAGAATGTTCGCATCTAAACCATTTAAGTCTTGCACTTCTTCCGCGAAGAACGGCACGCAGTCGGTTAAAGTGCGAACCATTTCCGAAATCTGCTTGCCTAGCTGCTTCTCCGCAGTGGTGTACTGGCCGCAGGAGATGAATATTGTTTTGGGCATGACTTAGGCTTCCGGTCTTAGTACATCCCCTTCAGTAATCGTTGCCACTTGCGAGCGTCCGAAGTCGACAATTCGGCACTGATTATTGCTGCCGCAGCCTGCGGATGTAAATAGACACACCCTCCGCTATGTTCTAGAGATGGCAGCCTCACATCGTCCCCGTGGGGAACTAGTGGCCAGCTACAATCTTACAAATTTCGTGGATTAGCTCTGCAAGGTTCGCAAGAATCCCGAGGACGCGCTTGATGTCGTCAAGAAACCTGCGCTGTTTATTTTTCATGTATCGACAAGGAAAATGAGGTAACGGGACTGCCACAACAAAGGAATGCGCCGTAGCCCCAATTCTCGGGTGGGTCTCTGTTTTTCATGGAAATATTACTGCGATGTTTTGGGGATAGTTCGACTGACTCGATTTCGACCGCACTACTGCCCGACCTTCTTCTGCTGCGGCGGCAGAACTGCAACTCAAAACCCTACCAGCTTTTTGAGAGCTAGTATTTTCGCCAGTGTGTTGCTGACGAGACCTACACAGCCCGACTAGCAGCGCTTTCCGACCCGCGAATATCACTAGCGGGAAACACGCGGCTTTTGCCGGGGAACATGTTCGTCGTTGCTATTCTATAAACACCAGCCCGACTCAAACGTCTGACACTTATCCTGCGCCGTGTGGCTGACCTAGCCGTTCAGCCGCCGTTTTAACGTCGAACGACTGAGGTTTTGCTTAGGCCTAGCGCAAACATACTCGTGGGGCGATGAAAAAGCAAATAGGAATTTGGAAACGTCGTGCGGGATTCCCGCCGTCTTATCACTGGGACCTCCTATTTTTTCGTCTTCAGTTTCCGTTTCTCAACCGGGCGTACGATATAGTCGCGACACTGACATCCTGGGTAGGAGCACGGATGAAAGAACCCATTGTCAACGCGCTGTGGATGATGAATTGAGATGCCGTGGTCGCATCGGCGACACGCTTTCTTGCCTACGCCTGGATGTGCCAAAGATAATAGTCCTCGTTCCGCTCCTAAGCTTTCTTAGGATGTCGTTTACGCCATTCGGCTCTAGCCTCTTGTAGTTGAATCACGAATACCTCGCGCGGAGCCTCGTGCCTGTTCGCTTCTCGGCTGCACATTACTTTCGCGGCTTTACCAAATTGTAGTAGCTCAGCCTCCGTCATGTCTTGAAGGCGCGCTCGAAGCTCGCGAAGATTGAACTCGTTTACCCTTACACTCTGTTGCGTCATTTATCTTTAACCACCTGGGTTTCGTAGACTAGCGCCGTTTCATCATGACCAAAATCAACCTGAAGTTTAGACCCTCAGTAGTTTCGATGACCGCTTTGATTGTGGCCTCAACGATTCGACCGTCAAACAGCTTCACGATGACAGGATTGCCAACCTTGTATGTCATGGACGCATTTTACATCTTTCGGTTAATCCGATTCAGTGCTTTGCGATACGGTCTGCGGTCGCTGCGAGTTTATGCTTCAAGCTTTCGATGCGCTTCTCTATCTCAACTCGTTTTGCTGCTCTTTGTTTGGGCGAGAACTTTCGGAAATAGCTTGCTAGCCCCATCGAGACTCCTGCACCAAATGCGAATATCACAATCGCCATCGACAAGAAAGGTGGGTGTTTCACCGGAACTGCAAAATCACCTAATAGTCCGTAAGTGAAGAATGCTGCGCTGAGCAACCCGGCACTAATCAAGGCCAAGACCAAGAAAACAGCATTATAAAAATCCGCTTGCTGTTGGTCCATAACAGGCAACGCATCGAGATTTTTGAGCACCAATTCAAGTTTAGCCAATCGATTAGTGGTTGTCCGATGCGAACGAAGAGACCACCAGTCTTGCGTGAAACGGTAAATGCCCTTTACCGCAGCAGGTAACTGGTAGATGACGACGATTGCGCCTAGAACCTTGAGGACCACCTGTATCCAGAACCACGCTATATTCATCGCGGGCGAGATAGACTGTATCCAGAACCACACTGCTTTCATGGGCAAGATAGTAACATCTTCTGGAATTGTTATGCCCAGGGCCTGTGTCCGTGGTCACCGTGAATCTTTGCTTGGAGGGGATATGCCAACCAGACGATTGCTTGCATTAGCTGTTTTTGTTGTGCTCGTGGTCGGTATCGCCAGTTTTGTGATGGGCGAGTCCACGCCAACCGTCAAACCACCGAGTGTGAATGCTTCGCAGGTCGGTCGGTATCAAATATTTACGAATCCGAACGTGCGAGCGGACACTTTTCTTCTCGACACAGAAACTGGAAACACTTGGGCACAGACCCAAATAACGGATGCTACTGGCACCCCGACGATATGGGTGTACCGTGAGCGAGTGGACAACGACCAGCAGTTTACGGATTGCGCTAAGCGACAGACCTTCACGCCGGGAAAGAAATAGAAACTCAACAATTACCCCAGATTGTATTTGGAACGGGACTATTTTCGGTGCGCGAGCGGGATGTACGTATTCAGCGGCTGCGCGTCGGTGTCGGGCGACGGCGGCGGTTCCGGCTCAGTCATCATGGGTGGCGGCGGTTCTGCTAGCAAACGATGTCTCCAGACCCTGCAAAACAGTGCGATGTACGCAGACCGTCCGCGTTGGGATATTGCCTCTGCTTGTTCCGGGGTCAGGTCGTCAAGACTCCAATTCATGGCGGGAGGTTAACAGCTGCGGATGTCGGTCCGCAATAGTACCGTGCCAGCGATGACCATCATTTCAGGTTGTCGGCTTATCAGTTTTGGGTACCACGGTGACATTCTTCCAGCCGCCTTCTATATAATCACGCATCTTTCGTTCTAGTTCCTTTGTCATTGCCTCGAATGCTCTTCGGTTTCTGTTCCGTTCATCGAAAAACCTAGCTTTGTCTTCACTACCAATCCTGTCCATCACAGGTTTATAGAACGGGTCAGAGAATTGGATGACACGCATCAACTCATCACGCGCGATATCCAGCATTTCATCTGCATAATCCGCAATGTGTTTTGGTATCGAAAGAGTCTCACTACTCCAAAAATTATTCGTTTCAAAGAAGCGTTCCGAGAAATCATTACTAGCCTTCACGTTAAGCGGGTTATGGGTTCCTGATTCATCAAAATGAAAGGACGATGGGTCGTTGCTGGGTAATATTCTGATTGCATCTCTTAACAGAACAACTCGTTTCCACAATTCTTTTATCCTGTCGAATTCGCTTTCAATTCTTAGCTTGTGCAAGAGACCTTGGGCGTCAAGTTCTATTTGAAGACGGCGTGTTGCGATATCAAGTTGATTGGTAAACGCGATATTCAACCGCACGTAATCCTGTTTCTGTTTCTCTAAGGCGCGTTCAGCCCAACGTTTGCCGAGGTAGCCGGAGAGCGCAAATACAATTGCGCCACCGCCCCCAAGACTAACGAGCAAGGCGAGAGCGGTTTCAAAAATTTCCTTTAAGGACATTTTGCAGAAAGGGTACGCCAGTATAGGGGTGTGTTGCAATGGAGCAGGAGGGACGCCTTCCTTTTTCGCAGCCCGAGGCGTACCATCACGGCCATGAAGACGACAGCCCTCTTCGTGTTTCTTCTGCTCGCTTCAACGACGTACGCGCAAAGTAAAGGCTTAGATTGGAAACCAGCTACCGTCGCGGAAGTGACCTACAGCGAAGAAGAAAAGGTTGTTCCCCACACTCACATGGTGAAGCGCGACGGGTGTCAAGGCGGCATAGGATGTTACGACAAAGTCGAAGATGAGCCGACACACGTTCCTTTAAAGGTTGCCACTTACCGATTTGAGACCGCTGATATTACCTATACTGTTCGCATGGTGGTGAGGTATGGAAGTGGGCGTGAAAAGGCGTTGAACGTCACTATCCACGGAAAAACTCAGATTGCTGTGGAGGGAATGAAGATTCACGTGCTAGACGACGAGGGCAAGGACGTGAAGTTGGACATCGTGGAGAAAACCGCGAGGACAGCTTCATAAACACGGCGCAGCGAAGCAGGAGAAAACATGAGGGAAGATAACGTGGCCAAGATAAATGAGATTCTTGAGTTCGTCAGAAGCTTTTGAATGGTAAATAACTTATGATATAAGGCTCCGTATGGATGATAACCCACCGCCAAAAGCGTTGGCCCTCACGCCTCCTAGCTCTCCATCTAGTTCACTGCCGGACGAAGCGAGAAAAAGAATAATCGCAGAGGAACTCTTTCGCTTAGAAGTTCAGAAGGAGTTGCGCAAAGGAGAGGTTAACCTTCATGAATCCAAATTTCTAAAGTTTGTCAACTCTCCGTTTGGTTTGTTTGTCTTAGGTGCGATTTTCATTTCTGGACTAGGTGGGGCATTCCAGTCATGGAGCGAAAAGCTTAAACAAGTTGATGCTGGGCGCGAGACGCAAAAGAGAATCATGTCGGAGTACAGATGGCGTCTTAACGACCTTGACGCGCTGATAAAGGAAACCGAGAGCACCGATGACGTTGAGGTCAAGGGCGCTGATAGCATTTTGATTTACCGGATAGCGTATGGAGCTAACGAATACCAAACATCACTTCCTGAATTCAAAAGCGAGCCGTGGAGCAGTTTAATCAGAAGATTGGATGAGTTTGCAAATTCTGAGAGTGCTGCACAAGCAGTCGCCGCTACAACGGTTTTGATGAGCGGCCCGTACATAGGCCAAGACACGCACAAACGAGGATATTTCGGGCCAACCATTCTCGAAGACCGCGCAAAGACTCTTCATCTTTACTATAACAACGTCTCTGAAAAAGTCTACGATACGTCAGTCTTCCGTGCGTTCCGCTGACGAAGCGGTAGGGCCGGTCGCAGGTCTTTACGTTTATGTGACATGCAAGTACCCTCTAATGCCTATGCGACGACCAACCTCCAAAGAGACCGTTCTAGGCCTTGCGCTCCTCGCGGTCATTATCCCGGGGGTATACTTTGTTATTACAACGCTGAATCTTGCTGATTCTTTTTCACTGAAATTTACGCTTTCTATTTCTGCGGCGATTGCCAGTGCTTTGACAGTGTGGGCGCAGATGTATTTTCACACTCAATCTAGGTCTATCCAAGAAAAGAAAATCGAACAAATCGAGATTCGAGCCGAGAAGGAGCCGGAGAAAACAAGATTTGCATGGGACCTAGCACGAGTAAAACTTGAAGCTTACTTCGACCGCAATCTGTCGCAAGTCCGAATGATATTTGTCGTTGCGGTTGGCGTGATGCTCGTCGGGTTTGGTTTCATCCTTTGGGGCGTTAGCCATGCGGTTTCCAACCCAGAATCCGTCAAAACGTCCTACCTCGCCGCCATCTCCGGCATCATCACCGAATTCATCGGCGTCACGTTCATGGTCATCTACCGCTCCACGATGGCCCAAGCAAATCAGTTCATGGAAGTTCTGGAACGGATAAATACAGTCGGTATGGCGGTGCAAATCTTAGATGCGATTCCTGAACAAGAAACTCAACTAAAGAATTCCACCAGAGCAGAAATCGTTTCGCTTCTTTTGTCCGTCAATGCGCGGTCAAAGAGTAGCACTAAGAAGACGGACGCAAAACCTCTCGCTGTAAAGTAGGCTCCCGCCAACGCCATACCGCCTTCCCCGGTCGCATCGTCTGCCTAGACAGCTCGGCAAGTTCATCAGCGAAACCGTTATGGGGTTGTACATGCCGATAAGCAGATGCAAGAGCGTCCTATTTTATTTTTTTTAGCGAGAAGCTATGCTGAATCACCGATGGCTAAGTAACGAAGCGCATGATGGCACTACGAAAGGAATTGCACGTTACACAACGCAAACTAGGGCTGCAGATACCGAAGCCTGACCACAGAGCGGTAAGCGTTCGTTGCACTGAGGGTCGTGTGTAATTTCCGACCCTTCATCAATTCACCGCCACCCAATTTGTGTGTACACACAACCCGTCCGGCATAATCAAAAAGTCGCGGTCGCCTGCATCTTCCGTACAGATGCCGCACACCAGCGGGTCATCATCTAATGGGACACTCACGTCCCAAGGCCTGTTGGCGTGGAACGCCCCACACGAGGAACACCGCATCACTACGTCACCGAAGTAGTCAGGGTGAGTGCCGATGAATTCTTCCGCGTCTTTTCTGCTAAACCAAAATCGCCGAAGCGAACCGCAAAATGCTTACTATCAGGCGAGGTTCTACAATGCCTGTCCTAGCGACATTTGTCGCTTTCGTAATCGGGCTGGCGGTCTTCGCAGTCGCAATCGCACTAATTCCGTTCAAACGTCCCAGCCATTAAATCGGTGTGCTCTGCCTGGGCCGATTTTGGCTGAATCTGCGAAGAAGCCGCGAGTCATTCAATTGGTGTCGGCGAGGCCTGCACCGTCATCCGAACTCGCGGGAGGCGATTAGCGGAACTGCGGGCCCGCACAGCCAAATCCGTATTCCATTTCGACGTGCAGGGGTCAGTGGCGAAGTCCACACACGCAAGAATCCCGTGGCTGCGCTACATCCGACAGCAGGCTAAACGCGCCTGCATTTCTGGCCTTTCGACGGTTGGAGCATTCCGCCCAATTGTTCGGCGCTCGCTGAGGGCTATCGTGCACTTTGGAGCAGGCTTTTCCGAGCGCGGGACGAACGGCGGACCAGCAAGACGCCTTTGGTCTCGCTAAATGGTTTCAAGGAACCGATGCTGATGGCAGCCTCGAAAAGTTCTTCTGCCCTAAGATAGAACCGCACGAGCGCAAAAAAGCCGAGGGCTGGATTCTCGGAGTGTTGTAGCGGCCTAAGAGCGCAAGCCGGGTCGCCGCTATCACGGGGACGCCGGACTGCCGGGAAAATGGCCAGTCTGTTGCGCGTTCTTTCTACCTCGCCGTCTTCTCCTGTGGCGGAAATGCCTGACTGAGGGCGGCTACCACTAGCACTGCTGCTGGCTTGTGGTGCTCCTCAGGATGCTCGTTCAAATATTTCAGCACTACATCTTTAAGTTGCTCCTGTTTCGCTCCTGCAGGCGTTTCAATTATTGGCTTAGCGTTCCGAAGTTCGGTTGCAAGGACAACGCCATCCCTAACGCCCTCGATGAAAGCTTCGCAGAACTGAAATCCATTCGTTGCAAATCCCATATTGCAGGAACGCAACAGTTCAGTTCCTTTGATGTCTGAGACGACGACGTTTTTTGCGGGAGGTGGAGCTTGGCCGGTTGTACGGTCTACTATCTGTCCATGAGCCACCAGCGAGAAGTATAAAAATGCGAGGCTGAGGAAACCCAATCCCGTTCTCTTCATGTAACGACTCCTGAGTATCTTCTACACGACGAGAATCACATTGTCACATCATGTTCCTGTGTATAGCCACCTCAGCGCTTTCATCAGGCGGAAAGCAAGTCGAGTTCAAAAGCTCGGCGTAACGGGCAGCTCGTGGCTCCCACCTGATGGCAATGGGTTAATTATCAATCGCAAGCAATTTTACGCTACGTTCCGAAAAGCGTTCGGTGTCTATCTCCGTGCGCTCCGTAATCGCGGTGATGCGCTGCTATGCAAAAACTTCGTTGCTCGACAGCTACATCTTCGCCGACCTCCCAACCCACTTTCTCATTCTCTATTCCCGACGTATCATCCCGGTATGACCAAAGCCACCGTGGAGACCTTGTTCCTTTTTCTATTCCGCTGTGAGAAATGCCATAAACCAATCACGGCATGGTCACGCACGCCAAAACCGGGAACATTAGAGGAAGCCGAAAAACACGCTCTGCCCCTTCACTGTGTGAAGGACTGTGGATGGTCGAGCGCAAAGATGGGAAGTGAAGCGTTAGCCAGCTGGGCTGTTCCTTGGCATTACGAAACTGAAAAATGAGATTGCTTTCAAAGTGCAGAAAATTGCTGAACACAGGCTCGTGAAGCGGGATGAAGAAAATAAAAGGGAGAGCTAATGAATAGTTACAGCGTGAAGATTTCATACGAAGACCGGGAAAAGGGAAGAGCAGAAACGACCGCTAAAGTGGATGCGACGACCATCGCCGGAGCGATTGCAAAAGCTTCCCGTGACTTCATCAAGGGCCTCGACCGCAAGCAAAGGTTCGATGCCAACAAGGGATTGCAGATTGAAGCGGCGCGAGTCACGACCGCCGAAGCCGACGCAACGGAACGCGCAAAGGGCACGACTGCCTAGAAATTCATTCGAGAATCGCGTTAAACCGCCAGCGGAGAGTGACCATGCAACCTCCGTGCAAGCGAAACTCGCCGGAGCGACTCGCTGAGTTAGGTCCAGCCTGTCCCGGGACCCCAAACCTCTCACTGTTTCCTTCGCTACCGTGTAGAATGCCCCGGTGCTGCCACGCATAAGAATGATGCGATTAACTCGCGTCGCGAAGCCGTTCGATGACCCCGACTACATCTTCGAATTGAAACATGACGGTTTCCGCGCCATCGCCTACATCGAAAATAGCAAGTGCGAACTCGTCTCCCGCAATCAAAATCATTTTTCGTTCAAATCGCTGAGGGAATCGCTAGGCAAGCTGCCCGTCCAAAACGCCATCTTGGACGGCGAAGTGGTGTGCCTCGATGAACACGGCATAAGCCAATTTAACGAGTTGTTCTCCCGGAACGGACGACAGGTCTTTTACGCTTTCGATTTGTTATTCCTTGACGGCCACGACCTGCGCGGCCTGCCACTGTTTGAGCGCAAACAACGTTTACATCAACTCATCGAGAAAAGTCTTTTCACTAGAATCATCTATGCCCAGTACATCGAAGGACAGGGTAAAGTATTCTTCAAGGAGATTTGCGCTCGGGATTTGGAAGGCATCGTGGCAAAGCGCAAACTCGGCATCTATAAGAGCAACGGCACTGGCTGGCTCAAAATCAAGAACCCGAATTACTCGCAGGCGGTTGGAAGACATGGCTTATTAAAATCGAGGTGATAGTGGAACACATCAGCCACACCACTAATCTAACTCGGTAACCAATTTCCCGAGATAAAGCGGGACGTCATCAGGCACACGCCCGTCGCCCGGTACCGAAATGGGGCCGAGAATCTGGTTCTTTTCGAATTGAGCAGCAGCCAGTTCGGGAAATGCGTTGACAAAGTTCTCCCAGTCGGTGCCATTTTGCATGAGCTTGTCCCTGTTCAGGCTTGAAGACCAAAACTCGTGAACCAAGAACAGCCCCAGTTCTGCGTCGTTCTCTTTTGCTTCGATTAACGTGGCGGCGGCTGCTTGCAGGAGCTGATACCGAAGTCTTTGAATCGCTTCATCTGGCTCTCGTCCGAACAATGCCTGTGATAGCTGCCGGATTCGTGCGGGCACTTTTGAGCCGGAACCATTCTTTCGCTCGTAGTATTCTCCTATCACATCACCGAAAGGCTCGTCTGCCTTGGCTTCAACATTAATTACTATGCGCTTTGTGCCCACATTGCAGAGGAGGACGAGGTCGCAGTTTCTGTGCTCACCAGCAAAATCATCAAGCCTTATTACGCACTCGGGCTTCGCTTCCGGTCTCCCCAAGGCTTGGCGGGGAATGTGGGTTCAGTGCACATCAATTACCATTACAAATAAACTCTAAGGCCTTACGCTTAGAACAAGATACGGCTAGCGGTATGTCTCTCTTTGGTTACATCCTCCCGGGGAACCGCCGGTACCAGCACGCTTAGAACTCATTGTCCGCCACGAGTCCCGCTGTGCCGTTTACTCTCTCAGCAGACTGGTTTTTTATCCGATTGGCGGGGCGGGTTACCGCGTGTACGGTGTCAGAGGGGCACCTTCCCCAGTTTGGTATCTTTCTTTGAAGGAATTGAACCAGTCGGGGCGAATGAAGGGTGCCCCCGTTGTTTGGCGTTTCTCCCTTAGGGTACGTTCCTTTGTTGCAACCACCAATTAGAGTGCTCGTTGCAGATGACCATGCAATATTCCGCGATGGTTTGCGGAAGCTACTCAATTCCGATGACAACATAGCTATCGTCGGAGAGGCACGGAATGGCACGGAGTGCATTAAGCAGCTCAACAAGTTAAAGCCAGACGTCCTGTTGCTTGACCTGCGAATGCCAGATAAGGATGGGCTGGCCGTCCTCGAAGAAGTCAACTTTGACAATCTGCCGACCCGTGTGGTGGTTCTAACCGCTGCCGAAGACCAACGCGATGTCGTCCGCGCCATGCGTCTTGGCGCACGCGGAGTCGTCTTGAAGCATTCTGCCACCGACCTCCTTGTCCAGAGTATTCATCGTGTCCACGCAGGTGAAATCTGGCTGGACAATCGCATGACCGCTGAGGTCATGAAGGCGTTCCAGTCGTCGGAATCTGGGCCACGCAGCGAAAGGACCCTCCTCACCGAGCGCGAAAAAGAAATGGTCCAGCATGTCGCTCAGGGCTTCCGCAATAAAGAAATTGCTGAAAAACTCTTCATCAGCGAGCAGACCGTAAAAAACCATTTGCACAATATTTTCGACAAGCTCGGCGTCTCCGACCGACTTGAACTCGCTCTTTACGCCGTCCATCATCGGCTAATTGACCAAAACTGAAGATGCTTTATGCTTCCGCCCTCCCTGATACAGGAGGCGGTGGTTTGAATCTGCCCAGCCCGACCACTTAAGCTTTTATCTTGTATCGGATTGCGAATTGTCGTTTAGAACTGAAATTCAAATCGTTGCGAGTTCGTTTCATTTTCACATCGTGTGTCGCAGGTATGCTGATTTTCGCTAACTAATAATCTGATAGCCGCCTCACGCTGAATACGGAACTCATTGACCTGCCGAAGGACTTGGGCGAGTTCGTGATTGTGCACGAGCTATTGAACGGTATTACGCGGAGTTTCCCAGTTCATCGGCTCGCCCCAAACCACGGCAAGGTTTTCAAGAGTTTCTTGCATGCCTATTTGCCCGATTGGGAGGCACGAGAAGCGCGACTCAAGGAAGCTGCAGGCCGAACTTTTTGAGGAATGAAGTGAAGGGTTGCTGCTTGCCTTGGAGGCTTGCTGTTTCAACCTTTCCTTTGGCGGTGTTTTCCTGCCAGCGTAGCTGGTTCACAAACTGTAGCTTGCGGACCACTTGAACGCAGAAGTTGCGACCCCATGGATTCAACGACCTGCGCAGGCCGGGCAGCAGACCTTTTCGGACCATCCCTCTTTTCCAACTCTGCCGTCGGTTCACAAGCGCAAACAGTACTAGTGTCGTGTCCCGTAAACGCGCTTGCCGCCGAAGTGGGCACCAGTCGCCACTTCTCTGGTTTGCGGACTAACTGGGGACTCTCGAACGCTTCCTGAACGGACTGACTCGGTGAGGGCGGCAACGTTACACGGCCATTATCAAATGGACGGCGATGCCGAAGCGATTGTTGGTCAGATTTTCGACACGCACAACTTCTGCCAAATATTCGCAGTTCGTCGGGTCGTTTACAAACGTAAAAGGAAATGTGAGGAACAAGCGCATGCCCTTGTAGTAGCCGGACCGATGAGAATGAAAGTAAATACCCTTTTTAGACACGTTCATGCTCATCGGCAGGTCTTCAAAGTGTTCATCTTGTGGCTCAGAAGGACGCACTCGTAACAGCTTGTTCATCTTAGCGCGTCCGCTGAGCCGCTTCTCCGCTTGTTGAGTTTGCCTTGACATGGTGTTTCCTTATCATCGAGGCCACGGGCTTGAAACGTCAACTCGATGCGCCGAATTCATTACTGGCGAGTTCGCGGAAATACAGGAGAGGGGCCAAATCGGCAGGCGAGGACGGCACAATACGCTGGTCTGCTGTTCAAGGGTGCGCTTGGGGCTAGCAGCTAGTTTGGTAGAATGGGCGCGGGTGCTCCGAACAGTCAACGTTGCGCCTGACGGACGCGACTGTCAGCGGGTCATGATGTGCAAAGAACAACGGAAATTCGGGAATCATGAAATTCGCGTGGGTTCAGGACATAGACGCGGCACGTCTTTCAAGTTTAATAGGCAGTTCGACCCCCAATTGCTGAAATAGGCTAATCGCATCCCAGATGGACTGGGAATCGAGAATCTTTCCGCCTGCAATCTGGTGAATCGTGATTCCCGTTATCGAGACTTTTTTATTCGTTGGCGTGATTCCGAAAAACTCACCTTTGTGGGTGCCGGTAAAACTCCAGAACACGGCAATTTTGTCCTTCTCGCAAATGGTATCCTCGACTGTAAACCGCAAGTCTGGAAAACCAGCGACGAACATTGCAAGCTGCTTTTTGTAAGCTGCCGGTCCCACTGTTGGCCCGGAGATGTGCGGACTAGTTAGCGCGTGGCTCTGGGACAGCAGCTGGTCGACGACATCGAGCTTTCGCTCGTTCCAGAATTCCTTGTAGAGACGTCGAATCACATCCTTTGGAGAAACGGACATGAGCGGAACCTCCTCCGGAGCGGGCCGATGTCCGCGTGGATAGGTCCTCGCTCTGGGCTATCGGCGACGGAAAACGGAAGGAACAACGATTCCGAAAGCCTACTCCCGAAGGTTAGAAGTAGCAAGAAGGCAAATTGACCGCCTAAGTTTTGATTTTCGAGTCCGATGAGTTCCAACCTAGAACTCAACATTCCGGCCCGTCCGCCCTCCCTGGAAAACGGAACTCAACTCCTGGTTGAGCTGGCAGCTCTTATCGGACATCTCCATTTAATAGACCGGCCATGTGCCCGGCGTGGCGAGTTCGACCAAATGGCGGTCCGGGTCTCGAAAGTAGAGGCTCCAGCCTCCCAATTCCCACTTCTTCTTCTCTTCCACTGCGATTCCTCTCTTGTTGAGCCACGACTCCCAGTTGGCCAGCTCGTCGGATGGGATAGCGAACGCGACGTGTAACTCGCCGTCCCCGTCGTGAGGCGATTGAATCGTCCGCGAAGCTCCCTTCTTGAATATCAGTAGCACCTGGTGTGTACCCGCGTACATCGCGCAACCACGCTCACCGAACTCGCTGATGACGCTGAATCCAAAGGTTTCCTCGTAGAAATGAACTGAGCGAAGCAAGTCGCTCACGTACAGTGAGGATTCTAGAATGCCATCGGTTTCCGAGCGGAATTGATTCTCTCAGACATCTACTTCGATGACGCAGCAATATACGGACCGATGCAATCATCACTGCTGCGGAAAATCGCTCGGATTCCCGGACCCCAGCACCCCGCCGTGGTCGCTCATGTCCGGGGTCCATTCGGAGGGCTTGTAATTGGACTCAAGTCGGACCCACACCTCGGCTGCGCGGGTCACCGGCACCGCTGTCAAAAGAAGATAATCCTGACCATCCACGGTAAATTTGACTTGGCTCGAAAACACTGTACCTCTAACCGCACCCTTGAATGGCGCGGATGAAAAGAGAAATCGCCCCTCGCCGGGCCAATACACAAAAACTCCGGTGCCACTGCCAGTGGGAACCGACGATGTGGCTCTAGCCATGTTGAAGACAAGCTCCTTGCCGCGGATGAGCACAGGTGACACAACGCGAAATTCATTTGGCCTCGGGTCGACCGTATCTTCCGGCGAAAAGAAGCTTGGCGGTTCGTGGTCGATAAAGTCTCCTGCGAATTCGACCGACCCTAAACCTGGAACAGAAATCTCGGCGTTCTTTCCCGGCTCAATCCAAAGGCTCTGTTCGGCAACGCCATTGAGTCTGTCGTTGGCGTTGCCCGAGACGCGGGACACAGGGTCTTCGTACAAGACTTTTACTCCTAATTGAACCCGGTCACCTTCTCTGCGAAGGAAGTGGACGCTCATCGACAAGACACCGCCACTCGGTAACAATTGGAAATTCGCAAATCCGTCTCTGCCGGGAGGTCCGTCGGTCCTTATGGCCGCATGAAGAGCCTTGCCTTCAGGGGGCAGTTTGGCAGCCAGCCACAATACCGGCCCTCCTGCGTTTGCGCGGGCACGCACCATCACCAAGCCTCCCGAAAGCAAGACAATCGCGGCCAGCATCGACACAAACGCAAATCGCGGGATGCTAATCGACTCTCGGCCTTTACGCCACCAGCTTGATTGTGCCGGTCGGCTCTTCTCCCAAGCGCCGGGCTTTAGGTCCATTGGTTCGCTCAAACAAGCGGCTCGCCGCAACTCCGCCCCAATGGCAGAGTAGGACGCCAGCCGTGCAGCACAAGCTTCGCAGGCTCCAAGGTGTTCAGCTACTTCTCGAGGTATTTCTTCTCCATCGTACAGAGCGGAAACAAACGCCGCCGCATCCTCGCATCTCATACCCCCTCCCTTCTAGCTGGCGGTGTGGAACACCACACCTTGCGTAACTCTTCGCGTGCGGTAAAAAGTCTCGACCGCACCGTGCCCACCGGTATCTCGAGAATCTGCGCGAGTTCGGCGTAGGACTGGCCCTCGACTTCCCTCAGCCAGAGCAAACTTCGTTGACCTTCGGGTAGTCGCTGAAGAGCATTGTCCACCAGCGACGCAGTCTCTGCGTTGCATTTGGTGCCTTCCTCGGGAATGTTGCTGTCGGCTGATTCACTTTTGCGCCACCATTCGGCCGCACGCTTTCTTCCCGCTCCAAACAAATACGCTCGCAGAGTCCCTCTCTCCGGCATAAAGCCATTAGGGCTTCTCCACATTTGGGTAAAGGTCTCTTGCATCACATCTTCGGCCGCTTGCTTGTTGCCGACGACCTGTCGCAAATAGCGCAGCAGACGCGGCCCCATTTCTCTATAGAGCGCATCGAACGCCTGCGGCTCGCGGCGGCGAATTCCCTCCCAAAGTTGGCTGTCCTCAACCATGTCCTCAGCCAATTGCTCTCTCCATACTCTTATTCGGGTTTGCTGCCCAAAAAGTTCATCACAAATCCCAATTGTCGCGCACTTGACACGGGCAAGTCCTGGTAAACGGCATTCCCGTCAAGGTGAAGTACTACTTTACTTCTCCGATTTCGCGACTTGCCAGGACTTGAGAATCTTTTTTATGCACTTCTGCTATAAAATCTTCTGCGACGATGTGCGCCAACCTCACCTTCGACCTGACCTTTCCGCATTCATACAGAGTCGTTCCAACCGAACTATCGCGTAATGGTGAGCATCCCCCAATTTACTTTCCGGGAGGAACAAGGACTGGTGGCAAGGACGGTCTACTGCTGAGGTTCACAGCTTCAAATGGCGACCAATGGAGTGGTTGTTTTGCATTTGGGGACTACGGGTTGTGCGGAGTATTCGCATCACCGGACCCGGACAGTGTTTGTGTCGTGTCCAATGGAACTGGCTATTGGGTGCATGTAAATGCACCCGAGAAATCATCCGAAATGCACGCGCTTCCAATTAGGGACGTTCGGATTGTTACTGACGCACGAATCCTCTTGGTGGCGGACTTTACATCACTTTCTGCATTTGGTTCCGATGGTCAACTCTGGAAACACCGCGTGTGCTGGGACGATTTGAAGATTTCGGACATTCAGCAGGGAATCGTATCAGGCACAGGCTACGACCCCACAAATTCAGAGCGCAGCAAATCGAAATTTGCGGTTGAATTGGCAACTGGCAGGATTTTGCAATCTCCTTGGTCTTAGTTCCTGATTAGCGCCAATCTCGTCCATATGGATTCAAGTTTCTGAGTACGCGACAAATCGGGACCTTAGCGAGTTTTTGGCGATAAGATTCCGAATCATGAAAAGAATCTG
>Ga0210394_10000646_pt1 | contig 68540 bp, 41 predicted proteins | sample IncBWC12MmetaG_FD_160121 | JGI IMG/M metagenome (GOLD analysis project Ga0210394, IMG submission 160121) | Forest soil microbial communities from Barre Woods Harvard Forest LTER site, Petersham, Massachusetts, United States - Inc-BW-C-12-M | ecosystem: Environmental > Terrestrial > Soil >... | reverse complement strand
ACTTCTTTGAAGAAATGTCGCGGCTCTTTTCTTGATTTGCCGGACTCGCTCCAGATTGTAGCCCTCGCCCATGTAGATCACCGTGGCTCGCCGACCGGCAGTGGACGTGGCGTTCTGATGCGGGAATTGGTCGGTCCATCCCAGCGTGAAGCCTTGTGGAAAGTCTCCAAGAGAAGGAGGCAAGTTCGCTTCAGTTGTGAGTATATCCCACAGGTCGCCGCAACGCCGTAGGCGCTCCAGACGAAAGTCAGCAGCCTCTTGGTGCGTATCCTGACAAAAGGTGAGACGCCGTATGATCTCGGTTTTGGAAATCGAGCAAGAGTCCAGCTTACGAACATCATGCCATGCCTCGACATGACCGATTTTCCCGGAACACAACGCCAGAACGCGCTCCGCCTCGAACGGATTCCGCTCAGAAATTGTTCGAATCTCGTTGCACGCGTTCCCGCCCTCGCCCGCGATGGCGGCAAAGCCATCTTCCGCCGTCATTCTCTTGGCCCAAAGCGTGGTCGCCGCATCCCAACCGGATATTCTTGTTAACTGCGGCCCACGACGCCTGGATACTACACCTGGCACGTTGATGTGGGCTACTTTGCTGACAGTGAGAAGAAACGTCGCGGGCTCGAAATTGAAAAAGAGCGCGTGTGAATATAGGGGATCAAACCATGTGTAATAAAGGCCCCGCCGGTGGTTCGCGACAAGTGTTTGATCCCGATCGTCGAACGCTTGTGGCTTCAGGTACCACGCGGAACCGGAAATGTCTTGCCATTGCTGTGTCTGGCCGTTCAACAGTACTCGGACGCCTTTCGCCCAATTGAGGCAAAGGATTTCGGTCGTGTCACCCTGCAGACCTAAGAGTTTATCCCTGTATTGGCGAAATCGATCGTGACGCGGGCTCGGATTCATCTGTATGTGGACGATTAACGCGCGGTCATAAATGACGGCGGCGTCAGCGTCATAAAAATCAAGCGCATCCGAGCAAATCAGGGCCACGAGACTTATGCTTTGGCCGGCGACGCCGAACCTATATATGCGCGTACCGCGCTGCATACCGTTGGTTTCGAAATGGTTGTTGTCGGCCATCGGAAACGTCTTGAACTGCACGAGCATCACAAGCCGCGCGGCGCCGTTGCCATCGGCCGGCGGGGCCAAGAAAATGTAAGCGAGCGGATCGAGAAATCTATCTTGTTGGACGGGCAGCGTCTCGAAAATTACGGTCGCGACCAGCGCGAGGTCCTGCTGCAACTGCTGAAGCTCGTTGTACCTGATACTTTCGCAGCCGATCGCCCAGAGTTTCCCATGAGAAGGAATGATTGCAGCTTGAAGCGCCGCGGTAAGCGTCGACCACGGCATCGAATATTCGGGCGTAACGACAAGGTCTGCATCCGTCCCGCGCGCGTCCCGTAAAAAGGCCCCAAATTGCGCAGCTGCCGATGCTTGGTCGCGGTTCCGAACACCCGCGGCGCTGATCTCGATGTCGCCCTGGGGCTGCATCAGCAAGGCCGTATAGTTCTGCTCATTCGGAACCAGAACGTTGAGGTCCGGCGGACGTAATCCTTCGGCGGCCAGGATCTCAGCGACTGCAACAGTTTGCATGCGATTACGACGCTCCGGTCTGACAACGATCACGTTAAACGATTATATAGATTGAGCACTGTACCAGCGAGCAAGTCCATTGTCAGCAATGCAACCACCACTGTGTCTATTGACCTCTGTCTACGACCACCTAAAGCCCGATGGAATGACACCACCGCCATTCTCTCCAAGGGGCACTGACGTTTCCGCGCTGCGCAAAACGCTGGAAGAGGCGGCACGACGATTGCCAGAGCACCTTGGACATTGACGGACTTGGGCTGCATTTCCGCCGCGCTGTAAGATGGACGAATGAGCGCCAAGGAGTCCGACACGTCCCGCGTGAAGCGGAAACCCAGTTACACCACGGAGGTCCCGCCGGGAATGAAAGTTCAATTGGCAAGGTTGTTCGGCACGGACTCTTCAGAGGCGAAGATGAAGAAGCGATCTCCTGCGCAATGGAAGGGGACGCTGCGCGCCATCTTGCAGGAATTATTCCGCTACTTGGAGGCCAATGTTGACACCGACGATGTACATTGGCCGATGCTTTATTCGGGACTGGCCGCCTCTTTCGAATCTCTCAAGGGCAAAGATTTTTGGCCGGGATACGTCGAAGGCATCACGCGGATGGCCTTGATACTCATGGGAGACTATCCCGACCATCGCAAGCGTAAGCGTGGCCGCAAGCAAGAAGGCCACTATCAACTCTCCCGGTGCAGGTCAATTCGGTACATCCAGACATCGAGCCAGAAACTTAACACCCTCGTTTCCGCACCAATGTTAGAGATCAAACTGAGCAAGGATGCTTATGCTGCTCTGAGGGAATTTCGCGGGGTTGCAGGCTACAAGGTGGGATACAAAGAATTCTTCAGATGGTATCGAGAAAAATATCCACAGGATTATGCCGCAGTCTTCTAAGGAGGCAGGAATGACGCAATCAAAAACGGAACGGGCGAGGTACGTCTTCGCGGTTAAAGAGTTTGCAGACGGTGCACCTTGGATCATGCTGGAGCGCAGTGGAACGGGTCTGGGCGTACTTGGTAATGGTTTCGTCGGCCTCGAACTGACCGAGGGCACGTCTTTGCAAGAAGCAGAAGCACTCGCAGCTACCCTGCGCCGGAGCGTTAGTGCTGTTACCTTCACAAGTTTTCTGTCGTAAATCACGCGCCACGGCCGCAATGCTAACTGGAAGCGGAACTTCCCTAATATGCCTTGCTACCGAGGACGGCATGTTCCTGGCGGCCGACGATTTAGTGTACGTCGAGCGGGATGGACAGGCATTGCCGCTCTCCAAAAACTTCCGCAAGGTGTGCGGGGTCGAAAGAGTCTTGATTGGCACGGCCGGGCTGATGGTGCATACGGACATCAAATACGATGTTCAGGTTTGGGTCAGAGATTTCATCAATACACATGCAGCTGCGCTCAGTGAATTTCCTAGCTCAGCAGCACAAGGAATCTTCGAGAAGCTAAAGGAAACCTTTGGACCCGCTGAGTCCTTGGTCGCCCAAGACGTTTGGAAGGGCTATCTCCCTGGGGACCGGCTCGTCAATTATGTTGTCGCTGGCTACACGAAGAATTTCAAGCGGCCGTATATCTTTGAAGTGGGCGTGGAAATAAATAAGAATAGCGATGGGTTTGCTTATATTTCGCCGATTCATCATCACAAGGCCTTACCGCACAATGTTCGATTCGGCGAGGACCATTTTATGGAGCGGGCAGACGCAGGGATAGAGCCTGAGCATTCCTTATGGGCCAGTTCTGTAGACGCTGCCCTTCCAAACGTGGTGAGCGCCTTCCCGAATATCCCACCAGCTTTTCAAGAAAGCGTGGCATGTACGGTTGGCTGTATCAAGGTCGAAGCGCATTTTAATCCACAAAAGGTCGGCTCGGAAGTCCATGTTGTACTCATCGACCGGCGCACCCAAGCAAGCCTGTCTGCTACCTTTTAGGGCTGTCGAGAAACGTGTGCCTCGCTCGCGAAGCCGAGACGGGAGGCCGATACGACAGGAGGGGGGGGGCCCTGAGTTGCAGTCACAATGCGGCTTGGATGTCCCGATTTATGCGTTCGCCTCATCTTCGCTGAGGGGAAATTGGGGGGACTCTGTGCATGCGGAGCCACATTTCGGTACATCCTGCCACTACCAAATATTTTTCTATCTCGTTTATTTTCAAAAACAAGATTGAAAAGGAAGGACTTCCAAAAGATAGCCCGGCTGGCTTGGGCGCAGGAGGCCCCCGGTTCAAATCCGGGCGCCCCGACCACTCACTTACTGAACTAACTGACTTTCCGTTTCCGCGATACTCCTGCAACTCTCCAACTTGGGAACATTTGGGAACCATTGCTTCTCGAGCAAGTTCACAGCGTCTTTTTGTGCACTCCCACTGGCGTGTGTCTAGATGTCCAGAGTTGTCGCCGTGTGTGAATGTCCAAGCTGAGCCCGTGCAACCTTCAAAGGAGTTCTTTGCGAATGCAGCAATGTGTCGTGCGTGTGACGGAGGGTATGCCGGTGGAATTCAGCGTGTCTACCAGGTACGTCGTGGTCACGCCAGCGACTGTTTTGCTGACGCGGTTGCGGTTGCCGTCGCCGTCGTAGACGATGGTCACTCCGGCCTTTTGGACGAGGTGATTCTCGAAGTCGTAAACGTTGGCGATGCCGCCGGAACTGGCGGTGTTGCCGTTGCTGTCGTAGGTGTCGCCCGCCGTGAAGCGGTCGTTGGCGTCATAGTTCCACAGCCCTGCTGGAACTGGCGCGAGCGTTGAAGTGATTTGCTTGCGGTTGCCAACCGGATCGTAAATGTAATTCACCGCGCCATTGATGCCGTTTGGATCGCCGGCGATCCGTTTTGGTCCAGCTAAAGCAGGGACAGGCAAGACAGAGGAGGGAATTAAAGCGAGGAGCTGGTTCACGAGCCCGATCATTTCGGTTCGACGAGCCTAACTGGGAAAATCAAAAACCTTATCAGTGCCAAGCGGCTAGGGTCCGCCACCCGCCCCAGTCCCCATGCCGCAGGCATGGCTCTTACAGCGCTCCAGGGCGTGCTCTGCGGCAACCGCATCGGCAGGCCCTCAGATCGCCTCTGGAAGCCTCCTGCCATAGCTTACTCAGCGCCCGGAGACTAACCGCAAAGCTGTTTCGTGAGCGCATGGTTCTCCCCGAATCGTGATTGCGCCTCACGACACAGCTGTATCCCCCGCTCTGCATTCTGGTCGGCACCCACACGAAGCAAGTACTGTGCCGCCTCGGCCCTACCGCTCAGAATCGCCCATCCCAATGCGGTGTGACCGCTCTGAGCGCGTGCGTTTAAATCAACACCGAGTTCCACAACAGCTGATAGTATTTCGATCTTGCCACCTGCGGCTGCGGAGTGAAGGAGCGTTCCTCCTCCAGAGGTCACTACTTTTGCGTTCGCACCCTTCTCCAGAAGGAAATTAAACGCTTGGAGTGCTCCTGATTCGGCGGCGCAAGATAGCGCAGTGACACCGACCATGTCGCCCGCCTCGATGTCGATCCCTTTCGCCAATAGTGCTCCTATTTGCTGAACATCGTTGGCTGCGGCAGCCTTCATCAGGTCGTTCGCGTCATAGCTTCGTGGCCCGTCAAAAGCGCAGTAGACCGTGAAGATTGCCACCCACCAGGTCGAACGGCTCACGCCGTTTATCGCGGCTACAGCACCGGCGTAACGATCAACTGCAAGGACTGCACGGTAGCCACTGTCATGGAGATCCTTCCAATTTTCTTTTTTTGCAGTACGACAGGAGAGCGAACATTTTCGTTCAGAAGTCCATTCCATCTGCACTCGAATGTCCCTGTAGTTCAAATCAACCGGAGACGTGAATTTGCCGTCCTCGCGGTAGCGTGACTCAAGGTCCAGATGCCAGAGCGTGGAATGCTCGCCCGTGTCAGATGTGACTACACTCGGTCTCCATGGCAGGATTCTTTTTAGGGAAACAGAATCTGATTTCATCACTGTAGCACCGGCACTATGAGCCAACTTCCTTTATTGTATTCGTCAAGCGTCGGAAAACTCGACGGCAAACATGCATAGGTTGTTGCTGACCCTGGCAGGCCGAAGGAAAACGGAATAACACTACGATTGGCTTCCAAACCTTGCCAAACTGGTTGTGGAATCTTACCCACCATATAGGCTAAATCGCCCCCCTTAAATCGATCAGCCGCGAACGAAACTGCAGCCTGAATCAGATCGCCTAGGCTGAATTGTCTATTGGTATTCAAAGCGAACACAAAAAAAACTCCCGATGGTTCGATTCCTTGATCCAATGTCGGAAGTATCTGCGAGGTCAGACCAATGGAGTCGATTGAGTAGGCATTACTCAAAGATGTAGAATGGATTAGAATTTCTGGGGCAAGTTCGTCCTTAATTTTCTCCTTGGCTGCATTTTTGACTGTCGCATCTTCGGAGTCGAACTCTTCGCTAATTGATTCTGCTGCCCCCAAACTAGCAAGGTCTTCTCTCCCACCTGGATCAATTCGGTTAACTGGATCGGCGCTGGTATAGAGATATTTGTGAAGGGAGAGCGGTGCAGAGGAGTCACCCTCGAAGGTATCCACCGACCAGAAGCGGCCAGTGGAGACATTCAAATATCGAGCGCGGTTGTAGTAGAGGTTGAGGTCGGGGTCGAATTGTTCGCCGGCGAAGAGGTAATTGTTGGGGGTGGGCGAAGCGAGCGTTGTGCTGGAGCGGATCAGGTTGCCGAAGGCGTCGTAGTCGTAGGTGTCGGTGACCGCGCCGGTGGGACCGGTCAGGGCGCGGACGCTGCCGTGGCCGTCGTAGGCGTAGTAGATCTTTTGCGAAGTGCTCTGGAAGTTGGCGACGTAGCTGCGCGTCTGGCTGATCAGTTCGAGGCCGTAGACGTAGCTGTGGTTCAGCTCGTAGTTACCGGAGCTGCTGCTGTTGAACGACTCGTAGACAACCTGCGTATAGCCGGTGGGGTTCAGGCTGTCCACCAGATACGTGGTCGTGACGCCGGCGACTGTTTTGCTGACGCGGTTGCCGTCGCCGTCGTAGACGATGGTCACTCCGGCTTTTTGGATGAGGTGGTTCTCGAAGTCGTAGACGTTGGCGATGCCGCCGGAACTAACTGTGTTCCCATCCGCATCGTAGGTGTCGCCGGCCGTGAACCGGTCGTTGGCGTCGTAGTTCCAAAGGCCTGCGGGAACGGGCGCGAGCGTCGAAGTGATTTGCTTGCCGTTGCCGACCGCGTCGTAACAATTAGAAAAGGCGGGCATAGCAGGAATCAAGCATAAGAGGTCAGCGAGGAGTTAACAGAGGAAACCTATCATTCCACGCAGACAGTACCCAGAAAGGTCAATGTCCCCAAGCACGAAACCGGTATCTGGGCACCCGGCATACTGCACGCGAATCTTGCCCAGCGGTTAGGAGCCCGCCACCTGTCCAGGAATGACGCCTAATATTTTTCCGTTGTCCGAGTCGGTGAAGACCAAGAAAACTTCTTCGCTCGTACCCACATGCAATACGGTTATGCGCTTAGGGCGCTCGTTTTTCATATTTGTTATTAAATCTCTATAATTCTCGCCTGATCGTCCCTTTAGCTCGGCAATTTCTGCTCGGGTCGAATAAATGTCCAAGAGTGGTTCACCGTCACCTTGAGTTATCTCCAGAATAGCCGGCTTAGTCCCAGAAAGTGACTGCCTAACAGGATTTAGCCGGTCATCTGAATTAGCAAGAACGTATTCCAACAAACTGGCAGCATTCATATGCGCACCTATTTCTTGACCACAATTGCATCCGAAACCGAGCCCTTGAAAAGGTATTCCGATTCCCCATAGTCAGGAGCACCTGGCACGCTGCTCGATGGTAAAAGGTCCGAGAGCCTAAATGCTCTGCTCAAAACTACTCCATCTGATTTCGCGAACCTTGCCGCGACTGAGGGATCACTAGTCCACGAGGTGTACGGGCTGTCGGTATTGCCCGTAATGTGACCAAGGGCTGATTCAGAGCCTCCCCTAGGATTAGCGATTCCTTGAAGGGCATTATCGTATCCTGGATGACCTTTGGCTACCCCACGGAAAAGCACAATTTCGTCTGTGGGAGAAGATCCTAGCCCCACTGGCGGTGCATCAGGCGCCCCTAGGAAAGCTGCATTTTTGGCCAATGAGGGGACTAAATTAATCAGGCCCGCCGCCAGAAGGCCAAGTGTCCCATAGTAGAAGGCCGCGCCGATATTGCCAGCCTTGTACTCCTGGCTCGCTTGGTAGCCGCCTCCACCGATGGCTAGGACGGTCAATACGAATCTGCCGACGCGGTAGGCGCCTGCAAATCCACCCGCAATCCCCACCAGCGTCCCGATCGCTATGTTATACAAATTCCCTGTTGCATCTTCAATTTGATCTGGACTTTGCCCCTCAAGGTAAGCTCCTATGCCTGCCGTACTCGACGCTATCAAGGCACCTACAACGCCGTTAATCACGACTGCGCTTTGGATGGCGCTCATTCCAAAGATCGTTACACCACCAGTGGACGCGACTAGAGTTGACCCAAGATCGAAATCATGTCCGGAACGGTCTGTGTTGTTCACTGGATCGCTGCCGGCGTACAGATACTTATGCAAGGAGCCCGGCGATTCAGAATCACCCTCATCGCTATCCATTGACCAGAAGCGGCCGGTGGAGACATTCAGGTATCTGGCGCGGTTGTAGTAAAGGTTTAGGTCGGAGTCGAATTGTTCGCCGGCGAAGAGGTAGTTGTTGGGCGTGGTGCCGGTGGAGTGGATGAGGTTGCCGAAGGCGTCGTAGTCGTAGGTGTCGATGACTCGGCTATTCGAGAAAAGTTCAACTGAGTTTCAGGAGAGCGCCGACTGATCGCCGTAACTTCCAAAGAGTGTGCGCGCAATAAGCAAGCAAGAAAGCGCTCCATAGCAAACCCGCAATTTCCAAGGGCAACGATAAGGATCGCGATCCGCGAAAGGCTTGTAGTCTTCCGGATAGATCAAAGATCGCAAGCGACCACGCGAAAATCCCAAGAAAGTTAATCACGAATCTCTCGGAATCCGGCCGCGAGCCGCTTGAGTGCGGCTGTTGTCGGAACAATATCCCAAGACGGTGCCCGACCCAGAACCACAACAACACAACGCCTACTAGGAATAAAGCATCACTTGAATCTACATGGAGCCAACCTAGTCGAAAAAGAGGAATCCTTGGACATCCGGGAAAGTGAGTTGCGGCCCAAGCTGGGTAGTTAATCATCGCATTAGCTAGTTGTGAGGGAGGTGTAGTAAGTGAGTCTAAAAGCCTGCTTCTCTGGAAGTCGGCGAGGCAAATCAAGGCTGCGGCAACGCATGCACCAGCCGTTGCCAGCCAGAATCGCCATGAAAAGTGATCTCCCAGCGCATTCCTTTCCATGTCATCCCTTTCCGATACTATTGAAGGTGCGCTGCTATATAGTCGGTAATTCCTCGGGTACCCGTAATCGTCCCAGTTTGTGCCTTGGATCCGAAGAAGGCCTTCTTTATGTCATCATCGGTAATGCCGATATAGCCGTGCAGTCCCTCGTGAGCAATGGCCGCCCCCAGGTATTGGGACCCGTTGGATGAAATGTATGCTGGATCCCAGTAGGTCGTAAGAGGGGAATAGCCAGGCCTGGTGGCAGCGTCCGCAGAATCAGTCTTAAAATAGTCAGAAACTCGATCGTTTTTGTCTCCGAGACCCGCTTCCGCCAAAGTTGTGTTTGTCATCGTACCATCATAGAAACCGGCGCCCACGCTAAGATAAGCGGCGAAGTCCGAACGGTTGACTCCCACTTTCTGAAAGATCGTGGTGTCACAGGAACCACATCCCGCATTGAGGTGGCTGATTAGCGCCGCGAGTGCTCCGTACACCTTGAAATATTCTTGAGTTGGCAATGGGAATGGGCCAACGCTCGAGGCAATTCTTTGATCTATATAGAAGTATGCTGCGGTTTCAATCACAGCCCCAACTGCTGACGCCACTGCGACTCCCACGATATTGAAATCATCGTGACCCGACGGGTCAATAGAATTAACAGGATCGCCGCTCGCGAAGAGATATTTGTGGAGGGACTGTGGGGCCTGCTCGTCACCCTCGTCGGTATCCATCGACCAGAATCTTCCAGTGCTGGTGTTCAGGTATCTGGCGCGGTTGTAGTAGAGGTTTAGGTCGGGGTCGAACTGTTCGCCGGCGAAGAGGTAGTTGTTGGGCGTAGTGCCGGTGGAGTGGATCAAGTTGCCGAAGGCGTCGTAGTCGTAGGTATCGGTGACGGCGCCCGTGGAACCGGTCAGCGCGCGGACGCTGCCGTGGCCGTCGTAGACGTAGTAGATCTTTTGCGTGGCGCTCTGGAAGTTGGCGACGTAGCTGCGCGTTTGGCTGATCAGCTCCAGGCCGTAGACGTAGCTGTGGTTCAACTCGTAGTTGCCGGAGCTGCTGCCACTGAAAGCTTCATAGACCAACTGCGCGTAGCCCGTCGGGTTCAGCGTGTCGACCAGATATGTTGTGGTGAGGCCTGCCACCGTTTTGCTGACGCGGTTGCCGTCGCCGTCGTAGACGATGGTCACTCCCGCCTTTTGGATGAGGTGATTCTCGAAGTCGTAGACGTTGGCGATGCCGCCGGAGCTAACCGTGTTCCCATCCGCATCGTAGGTGTCGCCAGCCGTGAAGCGGTCGTTGGCGTCGTAGTTCCACAGGCCTGCTGGAACAGGCGCGAGCGTTGAGGTGATTTGCTTGCGATTGCCCACCGGGTCGTAGATATAGTTCACCGCGCCATTGATTCCGTTTGGATCGCTGGCGATGGTTTCACCCGTGAGGCGGTAGAGATTGTCGTAGCCGTAATTCACCGTACGCCCGGAAAGTTCGCTGACCGATAGACGATGCCCGGCGGCGTCCAGCGTGTAGGCATAGCTGGCGATCGCCGTCGCGGAGCCATTCACGCCCAGATTCGTCAGGCGGTTGCGCGTGTCGTACGTGTAGTTGTGCACCACGTTGTTGGGATACGTCACGCTCTGCAGGTTGCCCACGTTGTCATAATTGTAGCTGGTGGTGCCGGTGTTAACCTCGCTCACCGTGCTCAAGCGGTTAAGGGCATCGTAGGTGTAATTGACGTTGGTTTGCCCTGAGAGCCGCGTCAGATTCCCGGCCAAATCGTAGGCATACGACAGTGAGCCAGCTGGTTTGTTGAGCTGCGTCAAGCGGCCTCGGTTGTCGTATTGGGAGTAAGTGGTCGTCCCGCTCAAATCCGTCATGGTGTTCCGCAGTCCCGTTGCCGTGTAGGTGTAGGTCACCGCGGGAGCGTTGAAGCTGGGGTCAGGAGCTTTGGAGAGCAGTCGATTGGCCGCGTCGTAAGAGTACGTGGTGGTCTTGCCGTTGAAGTCCGTGTGCGTGAGCAGGTTTCCCGCGGCATCGTACATGTAGCTTTCAGATTGGCCGAGCGGCAGCGCGCGCTGCGTGCGACGCCCGCGCTGGTCGTAGTTGTAGCTTGTGGTGTGCGTGTTGGCGTCGGTCTGAGTGAGGCGGTTGCCAACCTGGTCGTAGCCGTACTGCGTGAGTAGATTCAGCCCGCCGGGAGCAGCATCCTGGACGACGCCGATAAGACGCCCGAGAGCGTCGTAGTTGTATTGCGTGATTTTGCCGTTGGCATCGGTGCGAGCCGTGACACGGCCGAGGGCGTCGTAGGTGGTGGTCTCGAACTTCCCATCGGGATAGCTAACTTGCGTCCGGCGATTGGAAGCGTCGTAGAGGTAGCTTGTGACGTTGCTGTTGGCGTCCTTTACGGAGGTCTGGTTGCCAGCCGCGTCGTAACCGAACGTTGTGACGTGACCGAGGGCGTCGGTGACGGTGGTGCGGCGCCCGGCGTCGTCGTAGGAATATTGCGTGGCGTTGCCGTTGGCGTCGGTCGAGGTGAGCACCTCGCCGATGGCGTCGTAGGCAGTGGTGCTCAGCGTCCGGGAGGAAATGTCCTGAGTTTGCGTGAGGCGGTTGAGAACGTCGTAAGCATACGTGGTGAGGACACTCGTGCGATCGATGAAACGAGTGCGATTACCGTTGTTGTCGTAGGTGGATTGTTCCGTGGTGTTGTCTGGATAGGTTGTTTGGATGATGTGGCCATCGGGGTTGTATTGGTAGGAGGTTTGGCGGCCAAGCGCGTCCGTTGTGGTCGCTTGTTGGCCGAGAGTGTTGTAAGCGGTCTGGCTCGTTGAGTTGTCGGGATACGTTGTTTGGAGCAAGCGGCCGTTGCCGTCGTAGGAATAAGACGTGTTAAGCGTTTGTTGCGTGCCTCCAGGGAGCGTGCGCGTGACGCTTTGCGAAGTGCGATTGCCGTTGCCGTCGTAAGTATAGCTGGTCACTGTACCGGTGGCGTCGGTCTGCGACGTCAAGTTCCCCGCTCCGTCGTAGCCAAAGTTGGTGACGTTGCCAAGCGGGTCCTTCGTCGTGGCCAGCAAGCCGCTGGAGGAATATGTGTTCGTAGTGGTCTTGCCGAGCGCGTCCGTGGTGGTCAGCAGATTGCCGTTAGCGTCGTAGGAGTTCGTCGTGGTGTGGCCGTTGGCGTCCTGGATGGTCAGGGGCTTATTCAGCGCGTTGTACGTGTAGGTCGTTGTGTTGTGGAGCGGATCGGTTTCTGTCAGACGATTGCCGTTGTTGTCGTACGTATAGTTGCTGGTCTTGCCGAGCGCGTTGGTTTCGCTGAGCTTGTTGTCGTTGGCGTCGTAGGTGGAGGTGGTGACGTTGTTGAGCGCGTCGGTGACTTGCGTGATGTTGCCGTCCGTATCGTAAAGGTACGTCGTCGGATTACCGTTGCGGTCCGTGATCGTCTGCGTTTGTCCAGGGACGTTGTTCGAGAACGAGATCGTGAAGCCGCTGGTATCTTTCGTGGAAGTTAGGCGACCGCTAGAATCAAACGAGCTCGTGAGCACCTGTTTGCCGTCGGGTGTGGTAATGCCTGTAAGGTCGTGGCTGCCGTCATAAGCGTAGACATTCTGGTTGGCGGCGCGATCGATGAAGCCAACCAGATCGCCATTCGAACTGTAGCTGTAACGGAGATTGTTTCCGTTCGGATCGGTGATGCGCGTAATGCGGCCTTGTTCGTCGCGCGCGAACGGCACGGATTTACCGGCGGAGCTGGTGATGCCGTTGGCGGTGATAGTAAGCGTGTTACCGTTGGGGTCGGTAACCGCCGTCAGGCCGAGTTGCTGGTCGATGGTGAATTTTGTGCCGTCCGCAGTCTGTAGAATGAAAGTAGTCGGGTTGTAGGGATTCCCGTCATAGCCGTCAATGCTGACCGCGCCGGGGGAGCTGCCTTCGACGAGAAACTGCCCACCATCGGCTGGCGTCAAGGTGGCTCCCGCAGTATTAGCGGGGCCGGGTTGTTCAACAAACGTGAGGGTTCCCGTAGTGATCTGCTCGACCTGTTGGCATTGCTGCGTGCCGCCCGCCTGGAAGGTGAACACACGGCCATCCGGAAACGTTATGGTGACGATCTTGTTGTCCGTGGCGAAGAGGCAGTAGCTCGGCAAGAAGCCGCCGAAATTCTGTGTTTCTTGCCAATTCGGCCCGAGGCTCCGGCTCTTCTGAACGCGAATATTCGCGAGGCTCAGCCGCCACCCGATTCCGAAATCGCCCTGACCTTTGTCGCGGCTGTCGTAGCTGCGAATGATCTGAATGGGGATGCCAGAGACCGGCACTGTGAGGTCATTAAAGGAAAGCGAGAAGACGCCAACTTTCATGTTGCGTGCGACACTCACCGAGATTGAGGTGGAGGCGAACTGGCCTGCGGTGTTCGTAGAGGTCAGTCGAAGCGAATACGTACCATTCAGTAGGATTGTAGGATCGAAGGTGGCAAGCTGCGCGTTCGTGACGGCGCCGGTGCCGGTCGCCAGCGTCGTGTAGACCATGGGACTGAAATCGTTCTGGAGCGCGTAGTCCAGCACCCAATTTCCGCCGCTAACACTGCCCGTAACCTGCGTGGGCGCCGTAATTTGTGTGCCATCCACCGGCGCCGCGATCGAAATAGTGGGAAGCGGCTGTGGTGTGGTGATTACATTGATGATCGTGTAGCCGCAATAGGCGGTCGACCCGGAACACAATCCAACTTTGTAGGTGCCGGGAGTGTCGGTTTGGAATTGTGTGGAAAGTGAGTTCGTGCTCGAGAAGCTGGCGTTGTAATAGACGCCGGTGGGAGCCGTAAACAAAATCCAACCGAAGTTTATCTGGCCGGGCGTTAGCGGCTGGCCGTTGATTGTTATGGTGCCCTGCAGAGGAATGGGAGTATTTACGACCCCTGAGGCCACTGCGGGCGCGGTGGTCACGACGGGCGGCCCAAGAACAAATGCGTTGACGGCTTTGGTGGTCGTGAATTGTCCGTCGCTCGCACTAAGTTGAAGTACGTAAGTGCCCGGACTTGGGAACGTAACCGTAGTCGTTGCCGCAGTCGGATTCGTAAACGTGACGAGGTTTGGTCCGCTGAATTGTGACCAGGCGATGGCTAACGTGCTGCCGACCGGCAACCCGTCATCGGTCACCGTTCCATTGAAAGTGATGTACTGGTTCGGGTAAACAATGGTCTGATCCGGGCCGGGATTCACGACCGGGGGCTGGTTCGGCGGATAAATTGTGACGGCGACTGTCGCCGACGTACTCAACTGCGAGTCGTTGCCGGTCAACTGCAAAACGTAAGTGCCGGCCTGCGAAAAGGTGGCCGAGGTTTGCGGCTGATTCGGAGTGCCGAATGTAACGGCTGCTGGCCCACTGAGCTGCGTCCAGGTAGATGTGAGCGTCCCTCCGGTCGGTAAGCCATCGTCAACTACGCTGCCGACTAGATAAACGCTGTTCGTCGGCAAAGAGACGACCTGATTGGGACCGGCGTTTACGATGGGAGGCTGATTCGTGCCGTTCGAAACCCAGTTGACGCCGGCGGTATCACTGGCTGTGCCTACCGTGATGGTGATCACGTCCGAGCCCGCCTTGAAACTGGTGTACGCGAATGTCGCTATGCCGGCGGCGTTGGTAGTGGCATAGAAAGTCTGAGGATTAATCCCCGTCACTGTGAATGTAACGCCCGTTCCGCCAATGGGCTGCCCGAAAGGATCTTGCACTGTCGCTTGAATGGTTGTTTGACTGGTGATCGGGGCCGTCGCGGACTTCGGCGAAGCTACGACGGTATTTCCAGGGACGCCGTTGGCCAGGCACACGCCGCCCGTGTAACCATAGGCATCTTGAGCGTTGAATCCATAGACCCACACACCAAACGGCAATCCAGCTGTAAGCGTATGGGGACCAACGGTGGCCTGGATCTGCGTACCCGAGAATGGACTCGTCCCGATCGGCTGGAAAGAGGTGGCGGGAATGGGATTTCCATCTAAGAGCACACCGGCAGCCTGAGCCGCCGCAGTGGGTGCTATCACATTGAGGAAATTAAGTGGGAAATTAGCGGTCGGCGTGTTGACCGTATAACTTCCCCCGAACTGCTCGAAAGGCGGCACGACAATCATCGACGGATCGACATTCGGATTGCCTCCGAACACCGAACTATTCGCGTACTGAACAGTCAGGATCGGATTGTTTGCGCTGATCTCCGCCGGCCCAGTGATGATCTGCTCGAAGAACTGCCCCTTCTGCAATACGGCTACTTGCTGATGATTGACCTGAACTTGGGTGCCGTCCGTCTGTGCTATAAACCGGAATGTGTCTCCGTTATATTCCGAGGCCAACGGCATGGTCACGAAGTTTTGCCCCCAAAGATTAGTGGCGGGCATCTCCTCGACCAGGCTGTTGCAATACAAAGACCCGTCCGGAATATCCGCGCAATCGTGGCCGCCAAACACCGCGACAGGTTTATTGGACGTAACAACCGTTCCCGTGAAATCAACCGGTGGCCCGTTGGGAACGCTCAGTGCCGTATGGTTTGTGGAGTTGCGCAACTGATATGTCTGGCCCTGGTTTAATTGGATTGTGAAGGGCATTTGCGCTTCGCGGGAGCCCGAGGCAGCTGTAGGCACAATCGTTACGGTAGTGTTATCTTGGGTGGCCGCTATCCCAAACTCCGTCCCAAATGTCTGCCCATCATTGCTGCCGATAGTGTTCCGATAACTCGCGACTAAATAGCTCGTGCCCAGGGTGAGAGTTGGAAGTCCAAGATAGCCATCGCTGGCGGCCGGATAGTAGTTCAAACCGTAAACGGCAACTGGATTTTGCGCCGTGACGTGAATGCCTTTGGCCTCCAAAGCATTTCCATTCGCGTCCACGTCGTCTGACGAAATCATTTGGAATGCTGGCGGGAGGGTCACCGTCGTGATCTGGCCGGGACTCACTGTGAAAGGCTGATTGAAAGAGAGGTTGGAACTCTGGCCGACGGTGATCGTGCCGTTCGTCGCCACATCCGAAGAAATGTACAAGTAGAGTTGCTGTGGCGGAGTCGGGTTCGGGTTTTCAAACGCCGCGCCCGTAAACATGAGCCAGAAGTCTGTGCCTTTATTGCTGAGATCGCAGTGGACGTTGCCGGAGTAAATCTTGACGTCGCTTGTCGCTGTAAACGTTCCGTTCGTCGCCGTCAGACTGAGCATGTAGACGCCAGAGGTGCTGAATGTGACGGAAGTGCTGAGCGACGTCGGATTTGCGAAGGTCGCCGTGCCAGGTCCACTAACCTGGCTCCAGCCAACCGCAATCACCTCGCCCGGATAGGGGTTTGCATCCGTGGCCGTCCCAGTAAGCGTAGCTGCGCTCGGAAAGACGATAACTTGATCGGGCCCAGCGCTGGCGCTCAATCCGCCACTGGCCGGCGCAACAAATGCGACCCGCATAGTTGCAGAACTCGTGTACTGGCCATCGCTGGCGCTTAGTTGTAAGACGTAGTTCCCCGGCAGACTAAACGTGGCAGTCGTATTCGGCTGCGCTGAGTTCGCAAACGTAACCGTTCCTGGACCGACAACTTTGGACCATAGAATGATAAGAGAACTTCCGACCGGAAGGCCGTCATCCGTGACGCTGCCCGAAAGACTCGCTGTCATAGCGGGATAGGTAATCGTCTGGTCCGGACCAACGGTCACGACGGGTGGCTTGTTGACTGGGGCCACAGTGATCGTGGTTTGCGCGGTGTTTGAAAGGCCTGTCGCTGTTACGGTCGCAGAGAGTTGGAGAACGAATGTCCCGACCCCAGGGAATGTGGCCTGTGTCTGAGGCTGCGTCGGAGTGCTGAAAGTCACGGTGCCTGGCCCGCTTACTTGCGACCATTGCACCGTTACCGGACTACCGAGTGGCACAGTCGAACTATCGCTTCCGTTCAGAGTTGCCAGCGTAGTGGGGAGCTCAATCGCTTGATTCGGTCCTGCACTTACCGCGGGTGGTTGGTTGGGTTGGTTTGCCGTGACTGTCATTGTCGCTGGTTGGCTGTTCACATAGCCGTCGTTGACAATGAGCTGGACAACGTAAACACCCACGGCAGAAGCGACAAACGTCGGCTGCGATACCGTTGTGCTCGACAATGTCGCAGCTCCTCCGCTGGGCTGCGACAAAATCGCCCAAGTGTACGTGAGCGGCCGATTTACCGAATCCGTGGATGCAGTGCCATTCAATTGCACTGTCGCACCAGCCGCTACGGTCTGGTTGGGGCCGGGATTTGCCACTGGCGGAACATCATTCGTCGAAATCGTCACGGTGGCCGCCGAACTGTTCAGAAAACCATCGTTGACGATCAACTGGATCACGTAGGTTCCTGGTAGGTCGACTTGAATGGTTGGTTTGGAGGCCGTGCTCGAGGACAGTGTGGCATTGCTCCCCGCTGGCTTCGTCGAAACAGACCACAAATAGGTGAGGGACTGGCCATCGGAATCGGTGGATCCCGTGCCGTCCAGCGCCACCAATGTTCCGACGGTTACGGTTTGCGCTACTCCTGGATTCGCGACCGGCGGTACGTCGCTCGTTGAAATTGTGACGGTAGACGGCTGGCTGCTTGCGACCCCATCGTTCACGATCAACTGGGCCACGTAATTTCCCAAAAGGTCGGGCTTCAGCGTGGGATTGACTGTCGTCGGATTAAAAATTGTGGCCACACTGCCGGTCGGTGTGGAAAGGAGCGTCCAACTGTAGGTGAGCGGATATCCCTGCAGATCGGTCGAATGGCTGCCATTGAGCTGGACAACGCTCTCGACCTCGACGGATTGATTCGGACCCGCGTTTGCCGTCGGCGGAGTGTAGACATCGCTTACCGTGACTTGAGAGGGGGTGCTGCTAAGGGTTCCATTATTCACCACCAACTGAACAACATAGTTTCCAACTTTGTCCACGACGAATGTCGGATTCACAGCCGTAGCGTTCGATAGTTGTGCGGCGCTTCCGGAGGGGAGACTTACGAAACTCCACTGGTAGGTCAGCGACAGCCCGTTTGGATCGGTCGATTGACTGCCATTCAGCTGCACCGTGGCACCGTTTGTGACGGACTGATTTGGCCCGGCATTCGCCGTCGGCGGAGCGATCTGCGTACTGATTACTACTGTGCTCGGCGAACTTGAAGAATATTGATCACTCACAATCAATTGCGCCGTGTAGCTCCCTGCCTTGTCGGCTACAAGCGTTGGTTTGACCGCAGTGGTGCTGCTGAGCGTCGCGTTGCTTCCCGAGGGCCTTGTAATCAGCGACCACTGGTATGTCAGCGAGAGTCCGTTCGGATCGGTTGAACCCGAGCCGTCTAACTGCACCGTCGAACCCAAAGGCGCCGACTGGTTGGCTCCGGCGTTGGCAACCGGAGGTTTATTCGAATTCATGCACCCTGGCGTGCTTCCGGTGATCGTCAAAGTCACCGGATTGGAAGCGCCATAAACCGTGGTTACAACAATAGGGCCCGTGCAATTGTTCTGCGGGACGGGGAGAGAAAGCGAATTGTTGCTCCAGGAGTAGATACTGATCGGAACTCCATTGAGCGTGACCGTGCCCGTCTGCGGCAGAAAATTTTCGCCTACAACCGAAAACGATCCGTAGTTGCGCGACACCGTCGATTGGGAAAGGTAAGAAATCGTTGGTATGTAGTTGTATGTGATTCCGTTGCTGTTTACGCCTTGCCAGGTGACGACGACTGGCCCGCGACCCGCGGCGCCATTCGGAGCTGTCACGATTATTTGAGAATTCGTCCAACTTTGAATTTGTGCTGCTACCCCATTAAAGGAAACGGTTCCACCCTGCACCGTTCCGAATCCACTGCCCGTGAGAATGACTTTGGCATTTGGCAGACCAATGGTGGGAGAAATACTGGAGAGCAAGGGGGCAAACACGACGTTTAGTGTGGTGGAGACCGATCCGCCACCCAAAACGGTTACGACAACCTGGTCCGCACCCGTCGGAATTGCCCCTGGAATTTGGAAGCTAATCGAGCTCCCGCCCCAAGAAGTGACATTCGCGGAGACGCCTGCAACCGTGACTGTTCCTTTCGAGCTGCCCAGATTCGCTCCAGAAATCGAAACCGTTTGGCTGGCGGGAACGTTGTTCGGAGAAATTGAGTAGATTACGGGACTGGCCGCGAGCGCGCCTGTGAGGCCGAAGCGAGAAAACAGATCATGACCAACGGATACGAGCCCATCGTGCTTCGATTGTCTCTCGCCCGTGGAATTCACTCGCCCGGTGAGGACGCCAGGCATATCACCGAGTATCAACGCCCAAACGAGAAGTATGGCGATGGTCTGACGGAGGAGCGGGTACGCACAACGGAGTGAGAGACGATGATGGATAGAGATGAAATCTCTACAAGAACGGACCACGCTGGGCCTCCAGTAAATTCTTAATGGCTAAACAATCGGGACGTGAAATCAGGAAAGCACCGTCACGCAACCTGTAATATGCGCGACGTTATACACTCAGCGAGAGGTAATTGCAATAGTAGTACCCTACTTTTAGAATCTCGTGATAGCCCGTCTGGCCGGGTCCGCCAATCCAAGAACAGCAAACGACACTGCCTCAGCCTTCCATCAGAGGGTTTACTCCCGGGGAATCAAGAAAGGACTTGGGAATAATTGGGGAACAACCATTGACGAATACCGTGCAAAACCGTGATACAGGACATAGGAAAATGCCAGACGAACCAACTACTTAGCGTTCCGGCTCTTACCTTGGGCGCAGGAGGTCCCGAGTTCGAATCTCGGCGCCCCGACCACTTACTTCTTTATTTTCAATGAACTGTTTCTGACACTTCAACGTCGGAGACCGAACATGAGTCCGACTCGGGTCCAAGCACGATCCTCTCTATACTTTGTACTGTTCGACTTTGTCCTTCCGGGATCATGAACAGTGCCCGCACAGTCCCTTCCATCGATGTACAGTTTCTTGGTGAACCTGGTACAAAAACTCGGGGCGGTCGCTATGCTAAAGCGATGGAAGTCAGCTCGTTAGCTATGGTCGAGAAGTGTCCCGTGAATCACGCTGGCCGCGATTCTCTCTCTCCCGCTGCTAATGCGCGGTAATCGTCAACGAGGTTGACGAAGTGTCAACAACCTGTCGGTTTATGGTCGTGCTCGCTGAAGTCGAATAGGTTCCAGGGCAGATTCCCTTCGGAATCCTGAAAGGGAATGAGAATGACTGCAGCGTGTTCGGCTTTAGTGCAAAGGGAGGCAGTGAAAACATTTCGGACTTGGTGGGGCTACAGCTGTCTGGCTGCGCCGGCCCCGACAAAGCGAAGCTGAAAGCTACGGTTTGTGTTGTGTTCGCACAGGATCTTAGCGTCCAGCTGATGGTAATCAAACCGCCCTGTGCCACGGTGGACGGGGAAAGGCCAATGGAAACGTAGTGGCAGGTCACTGTGAGCAATCCAGGAACATAGGTAAAGGTGTAGTTTGCAGCGGCTGCACCGGAACACGTGATCGGATAGCTCCCCACTGGGCTCGTGTTGGTTGCTGTCGTGGTGCAAGTAGGACTTGTTGCGAGGACGCTGGAACTGTCGCCGTTCACGAAACCGCTCGCGGTCCAGGTGAGCGTGGGATTTGGTGCATCGAAATTCTTCGTGACGTTGTTCGCGGCGATCGTCAGCGTCGCCGGAGTGACGGCGAGCTTGCCAGGCAAATAGGTGATTGAATAGTTCGCTGCGATTTGACCGCCGCAATTAATGGCATAGGCGCCGACAGGACTGGCCGGCGCGGCCGCGGTAGAGCAATTCAGTGCGCCAATCAATGCTGAGGCGGTGTCGCCGTTGACGAAACCGGCATAACTCGCAGTGAGAGGGGGATTCGCACCACCGTACACGCGTGTCACGCTGTTAGCCGCAATCGTCAGAGGTACCTGAGCAACGGAGAGCGTGCCGGCCGCCGAGGACGCCCGGAAGGTTCCTTGCGCGGCAAAGCTCGCAGACAACGAATGCATGGCTGCGTTCAAGACACCGAGGTTGAAAACCGCAGAGCCGTTGGACAGCGGCAGCGTGGACGCTGTGCCGCCATCCACGCTCAGCGAAACACTGCCTGTGACCGTGCCACCGGAGGAGGTGACGGAGACGGTCACGCTCCCCGGGGTTCCGTAAGCGACGCCAGTCGCGCTAATTGCCGTCGTCGTGGGAAAAGCGCTCGGCTGGAAGAGGGCGAAGGGCGAGAACGAAGTCGTCGTGCCGCAAGCAATCATGTTGCTTGTGTTGATCGATGTCGTCACGTCCGTCCATGCGCCGTTCTGGTAGTGGTATAGATGCGGCAGCTGTGTAAACGAAATCCCGGCGTAGTTGATGCAAATCGTCACCGTGCCAGTAAAGATTGCTGTCGTGGAAAGGTTGTAGTAAATCCCGGGATTGCCCAGTTGGAATCCAATAGGCGGAGGTGGGCCCGTTGGGCCGGTCGTCAGGGTGGTCACGCCCGGCTGAGTCACGTTTGTGAACGTCAAAGTCACAAGCGTGGTACCAGTCGTCGTGTCCACCGGTGTTACCGTGACGTTGGCTCCGCCTTCCGTGTTAGGGACCGTATCTATAACCTGAATCGGCTCGAATATGTTTGGTATGGTGACTGTTGCCGATGGAGGGCCAATCGTCACGGAACTGCTCGCCGCGCCATTCAGTTGAATGGTCTGGAGGTAATTCGAGCCTGACTGTGTGCTGGAAGGGCTGCTGAGTGCCGCGTTGTCGGTGAACACGATAGTCCCGCTCGATGATTCTCCTGTATACGTGATGGTGTAGTAGCATTGACCACCGGATGGCAGTCCACCAGACAAAGGCGTTGAGCAAAGGGGCGGACTTACCGTGAAGCCAGAGGAAATGATGGGTGAGCCGATCAGCATGAGTGGCGCTCCGCCGACACTCGAGAGCGTGAGCGTCTGCACCGATCCAACCGCGCCAGCAAAACCGAGGCTAGAGTTGGAGAAGGCCGCAGCCGGTGGCACAAAATCGCTCAGTGATGCCGTGATGAACACCTGATCGTTTACCGTAATCGATTCCCTGATGGGGGGGACGCTAACGGTTGCCGAGGGTGGACTCAGCACCGTCGAGTCGCCTCCCGCGGCGTTGAGCTGGATAGTCTGCGTGTAGTTGTTGGCGCCTACAGGTGCGCTGAGAGGATTGCTCAAGGCTGCGTTGTCGCTAAATACGATTGTTCCCGTTGGTGACCCGCCGGTGTAAGTAATCGTTAGTACGCATTGACTGCCGCTCGGAAGCGAAACCGAAGCCGACAAAGAGGTCAAGGAGTTTGAACAGACCGTCGCCGTTAGCTGGAAGCCGGGCGAGGTCGTGGGAGAGGCACTGAATACGAGAGGTGCACCACCGATGCTCGAGAGCACAAGGGTCTGCACGGATCCAAGGGTGTCGCCGAAGCCCAGGCTGGAGTTAGAGAAGGCCGCAGCCGGTGGCGAAAAATCGCTCAGCAAAGCGGTGATGAACACTTCGTCGCTTGCGGTAATCGCCTCGTAAATGGTGGGATTGATCTGGACGGTGACCGGAAGCGTCGTGACGGGGTCGATGTCCAGTTGGTCCGCCGAAGCGGAAAAATTGACGGTCAATGGGCCCACCAAACTGGGCTTTACGACTAAGCTGAACAAGGCTGATGACCCGACTGGAATCGACCCGAGATTGCATGCCCACAGACCGAACGCAAAACCGGCGGAGCAACTCCCACCAGGGCCTGGCGTCACACTGACGATTAGAGCTGAGGGCGGAATGGCAAACAAAATCGTGGCATTGGTAGCGTTAAAAGGTCCCTTGTTGGCGACGTTAAAAAGATAGCTGAGGTTGCTGTTTTGGAAGGCCGTTGAAGGCAAGGTTTCGACGCTGAGCGCGAGGTCCGCCGTCGGCTGATTGATTTGCAGCCCAATAGTCATCTGTGCGTCCGATGAGGGAATGCCTTCCGGCTCGTCAGAGGTAACGCTAAAGGGAATGTCGTAGGTCGCTGGCTGGGTCGTACTCACAGTGATTGGAATCACGCCCAAGTTCGTCGACGTCGCGAAAGTGGAGACTGTACAAAGGATCTGAGATCCGGACACACTACAGGGCACAGCGGCCGTGCCGCCGGAGACAAAAGTCAAGCCCGCAGGAAGGTTACCAACGAGCTTGACGTTGGTTGCGGTGGCCGGACCACCGTTCGTCAAGATCAAACCTACCGTGACATTTGTACCAATGGTCAAGATGCCTTGAGTCACGAGGTTTCCATCAATGACCAAATGAGCTGTTGGCGATCCACTGAATTGAAGTCCAACGATGGCTTGGGCGTCCGACGGAGGGATGCCTTCCGGTTGATCAGCTGCGACACTGAAAGGGATCGTGTAGGTTCCCGCCTGCGCCGCCGTAACTAGGAATGGAATCACGCCTGGGTTTGCTAGCGGAGCAAGACTCGGTGTAGTGCAAACCACCTGCGACGCGGACAAGCTGCCGCAAAGGATGGAAGTTGTTCCGCCGGAGACAAACGCAATACCGGCTGGCAAAGTGGCAGTGATCTTGACGTTTGTAGCTGTGAGCGGACTCTCATTGGTCAGTGTTAAGCCCAAAGTCACAGGTGTGTTGGCAGCCAGCGCTCCCCCGGTCACTAATTGCGCCCCAAGCACCAAATGAGCGGGGGCGGAGGGAGCAGCCGACATTCCCTGAATGAGTGCGACTCCCGAAGAACTTGCTAGCGCAACATCGTGGCCGCCAGGCCCGAAAAATGAACCTGTCGCCAAGCCTATACTACTCGAACTGCCCACGTAGATTGTCGGTATGCTGGTAAATGTTCCGGTGCCACTGTTCAACAGAGCGCTAACGAGGCCGTTCTGCGAAAAAATCAGGTCATTCGCACCGTCGGCGTTGACGTCCGCAATCGCCGCTTCTGGCATGCTGGACACTCCGCCGAACTGGGTGGGCAAATCCGACTCAGTAAAGATTAAGTTCCCACCATTCGTGAAAAGGATGGGATTGGGGATTGCAAGTCCTCCGCAGCCGCCTGCGTTCCCATGGGCGTCCATCACTAGCATGTCGGTGTGCGAGGCAGTTACGAGACTTCCCAAGCTGACGGAAGCTGGATCATAGTTTGCTTCGGAAGAGATCACGGCAGCCGACGGCTGAAAAGCACCCGCACCATTGCCCACGAAAATCAGCACCGCGCCGCCGGTTAGCACCATCTGTCCAGTGTTAAGGTTATACCCGCACTGTGCGCGCAGTGTGGCGACCAGATCGAGATTGCCGTCGCCATTCATGTCAGCCACGGCGAGCGAGGAAAGACTCAAACCATACGCGGGAGCAGCATTTGTCGCTTTCAGGGTTGGGCCTTGGACGAACGCTCCGGCTTGATACGTGAAGAGATTGATGGTTCCATCGCTGTTGCCCACTGCCAGCGTCGAATTTCCAGAGGCATCGAAAACCCCCGCGGCGAGCGCCAGCGGCTGAGCGCCCTGGGCGACATTCGTGCCGGTCGAAAAATTGACGGGCGGTTGAAACGTGCCGTCTCCATTCCCCTGCAGAAAACCAACTACGGGATTGCTGAAATTGCCCGTCGTGTCGGCCGCACTTAGTACAAAAACGCTCTGGTTCCCGTTCACTTTGCCCGTCGTAACAGCAAACGGGTGCGTTCCCGTTGGGTAAGTTACCTGGGATGCGTAGCTACCCGCGGCTTTGCTCACAAAGACGGAAATCGTATTGTCGCTGGTATTGTTTGCAGAATTCAGGCCGTTGGCGACCACCAGATCATCGATTCCATCGCCGTTGAAATCCGCCCTGGCGATGGAACGTGGCGTGTTGCCCGCCGCGTATGTCGTTGGCGTCAGAAACACGCCGCTGCCCTGATTCAACAGCACAGTCAATCCCTGGCTTGGCTGATAAAGGATCAGGTCATTCTTTCCATCTTCGTTGACGTCCGCCACGCTCACTTGCACGCCGTACACGCCCGGACCGATCGTAGTTTTGGGGTTTGCAGATCCCGTCAGCGGAGAAAATCCCTGCTTGCTCAGAAACAAGTTCACCGTTTGCGTGGTCGAGAATTGGCCTCCGCCCAGAACGATCAAGTCTGGAATTCCGTCGCCATCCAAATCGGCGCTGGTGACGTAGAATGCGTCGTCCGTGGGTATGCTGTAAAGCGAAGGCGTCGCGCTAATGCCGATTCCGCCGCTGACCACACCGAAAGGCCAAACGTACGCCGATGCGACGCTAGTCAAAGCACCGGTGGGAGTGTTCACAATCCCTGTCAGGTACGGCTGCCCGTTGAAGGTAAACGCAGACAGTGATTGCGAAAGTAGCGCGCTGCCCGAAGGGATCCCCAGAGCGCTCAGGAGGACAGGCTGCTGGAACACGCCGTTGACCTGTTGCGACAGCCCCGTGGTGCCGTCCGAATAGATTTGCAGGACCGCCGTGGACCCGCCGGCGTTCAGCGCAAATGCCGATGTAACGCTGGGCGAACTGCGCGCTGGCACGGGTACCACCGTCGGCGTGAAATTTCCCGAGCCCCCGTTCACCAACACCGTAACCGAGGCGGTGCTGATGACCAGATTTAGCGTGCCGCTGGAATTGAGATACGACGAGAGCGTGTTTGTCGTTTGGTTCAGCGATGCGGGAGCTTGGAACGTGCCATCGCCGTTGCCCTTTAGCAGATAGAGACTGCCGCGGTCATCCGTTACCACCAAGTCTTTGCTGGTCGGACTGACCACTGGCCCCGCGACGATTAAGTTCAAACCGTCTTGCACAGCCGTACCGAAGTTGTAGATCCCCGAGGGCTGCAGCGAGAAGCTGCCATCGCCGTTGCCCTGAAAAACGAACAACTGGTTGCCAGCGCCGGTACCGTTGGTCATCGCTACATCGAAAACGGCGCCGCCGCCATTCCCAAAATAGCCGCCGGCCACATTGCCTGTGCCAACGTTTGCCGTGCCGCTGGCCAGGCCGTAGACATTCCCCGCTTTGAAGACACTGTTCGGCGCTGCAACGGTTTGCGCAGAGGCTGGCAAGGGAAGGCCGAAATACCATGCGAGGACGACCAACAAGCAACGGTAGGCGAGCCTGCTAAGGGCGGACGCTTTAATCGCTGCGAATTTTCGGCTCATCGGTTCAGCCCCTGGTCGCGGTATTTCGCAGTGGTGTGAGTAGCTTTTGAAGCTGCGTTGCTCATCTCCCAACCAATTGGCTGGCGGGAACTATAAGTGCAAGGTGACTTTGAGTTCCGCCGGCCACCGTCTAATTGCCAGAGAAGCTGATGATTACCGCAACGGCTATGCTCTGACCTGCGGTGTACGTTACTGGAGGCGTGCTACTGCCGGTAATTAACTGAGTGCCTGTCAGAATTGCAGACGAAGTTGGCAATGTCGCTGTGGTGCAGCCTGGACAGGAAAGATTGACGGTCGAGACCATATCGATTTCGCCGCCACCGTTGGCTAATGTGTAAGAGCCGGGAATTGTCCCGCTCAGGGAAATGTACGGGCTCGCGGATGTCGGTGTAGTTGGCGGGCCCATCTGAGCACAAATAGTATTTTGGCCAGAATTTTGGGAGCACAGGTTACCTGCAGGAGACGATGGGTCAAGGCTTGAGAATATCCCAACACTTTGAATCAAACTGTAGTTACCGAAACGGTCAAAAAGATCTGGCGCAGCAACCATACAGCCTGGTGGAACATTGGGGGTCGTGTTAAGTGACCCGTGATTGCCCAGGAATATCATCCACGCTCCTAGCGTGCTTTGACCCGTCGCCAATTGACTGAAGAAGAGCGCCGCCCCCGGATAAACTGTATTGGGGTTTGTCACATTGGTGTCGAACGCGGTTTGCGTCGGACAAATGCTGTTTTCAAATTCGACGTGTTTGGCGACCGAGCCATCCGGATTGCGTATCTCAATCGTCCAGTGACCGTGAACGGCGATCCCTTCCTTCGCGCCCTTCGTAGAATGTTTTTCCTCCGGCAGTTGTCGTGATTTCGTTTGAGCTACCGTCGGCATCGCGCTCGCCGCGGGCGCTTGCGCCTCAATCGCTACCGCGGTCTTCGCAACTTGAGTCTGCGCATTCCCGGCGCTCGCGCAAGTCAACCCCGCCACGAGTAGGGAGCCAAGCACCAAGCTCCGCCGGGCGATATGTGCCAGCAGTTGCTGCTTACCGTTGATCTTCATGATGCTGTGTCTCCTTCGTTGCATTTCTCGTTTGCAACTTCGAAACTCGGGTACTTATGGGACTCGACCGCAGCTGGTGCATCACGCAGCCGTTGGCGCTCCAGTTCCAATATCGAGGCAAGCCACTCCAGAAATTCCGTTTCGTTCGCGATGGAAGCAGGCATTTGCATGCGCCGTCGAATCTGAGGACATTGGGCGCGAGTGTGGAGTGATCGCTTCGGAACGTCAATGTACGGAGGAAAATCTAGTTCTGTAGTAAGTCTTAACAGCCAGTCTTCTGATAACAGGGAGGTTACTGTAATTTCGCTAGCCAGGCTCGGCGGTACGGATTCCGTGTTAGACTCTCGCAAGTCCCCGGCATTCCCATTGAGGAACTTTCATGGAGCAGGCTCCCAGCTCGCCAATGCTCAAGTTCGGTCCTTACCTTGTGGACCTGTCAGCAGGCGAAGTTCGCAAGAACGGCTCCCGAATCCGACTTCAGGAAAAACCTCTGCGAGTACTTGGGCTTCTGGCGGAACGGCAGGGCCAGCTGGTGACTCGCGAGGAATTGAAAAAGCACCTCTGGCCTGAAGATACCTTCGTCGATTTTGAGACTGGACTGAACACCGCCGTCAGCAAACTACGCGACGCCCTTTCTGACAGCGCCGAAACTCCCCGCTACATTGAAACCATACCGCGCCGCGGTTACCGATTCCTTGTGCCCGTGGACACAGTCGGTGGGAATGGTCGCGGTGGCGTTTACCGTTCTGCTGCTTCTTCGGTTCAAGAAGCGGCAGCCGGAGCAGCGAGCAGAATTAATCCGCTTGCTGCGTCTTCCGTGATTGATCTGCCGGCTCAGACCTTGGCCGCCGCAGACATGCAGATAGAACAAATACGCTCGGCCAGCGCCGCCTGGATTCGCGGAACGATTGTTGCGGCTGCGCTACTCCTGATCTTCACTGTGTGGGGACTAAGTCCGCTGCCCGAACCGCGCGTCACGGACATTTTCCAAGTTACGCAAACGGGCCGGATGGATTTCCTGGTAAGGCCTGCCACCGACGGCGTGCGAATTTTCTATGTGCAAAGATCTGGAGATCACTACGACCTGATGCAAGTGCCGGCCAACGGCGGGGAGGCACAAAAGGTGCTGGCGCCATTTCCCAACACGCTAGTGTGGGACGTCTCGCCGGATGGATCGAAATACCTGATCACCAGTTTTGCGCGGCGCGGTGAGCCCGCAGCGTTGTGGACTTTGCCCGCGGTGGGCGGATCGCCGGTGAAACTCGGCGAAATCGTCTCGGGGAGTGCCTCCTTTTCCCCGGATGGTAAACAGATTGCCTATCACATCGGGCACGACCTCTTGGTCGCCAATGCCGATGGCACCGGAATCAGAGAGCTCGCAAACTTGGATCCAGACGAACCCGATGCACCTGTTTGGGCGCCGGACGCACGTACCGTTCGATTTAACCGCAACGATCCCGAACGTGACACAAATTCCATTTGGGAAATCTCGCTCGACGGAAAGAATCTCCACGCCGTTCTGCCCAACTGGCAAGAAACTCCCAATCAATGCTGCGGAACGTGGACGCCGGACGGCCGCTACTTTCTCTTTGTGGAAGGTACCACTCCTTTCACCCGACTTTATGCTATACGAGAAAAAAGCAGTTGGTGGCGACGCAGCCCGCACGGACCATTTCTTCTGGCCTCCGAAGCCACAGGCTCGTGGAGCCCCCTCGTCAGCCGTGACGGACAGCACGTCTATTTTTACGGAACGAGTACGCGAAGCGATCTCGAGAAGCTAGACCTTGCGACGCAACAATTCTCCGCAGTCTTGCGTGAACGGCGTCCGGTCATGCTCAGCGTTTCGCCCGATGGCCAGTGGATCTCTTACATCAATACCTCGTCTGGAATGATCTTGACCAGTCATCTGGATGGCAGCGCCACGCAGCAAGTCCCCCTGCAAAACATGGAAGGTGCTTTCCCGCGTCTTTCTCCCGACAACCAGCTGATTGCGTTCACTGGACTCAAAGCCGGGGCGCCGCAAAACGTTTACCTGGTTGCTGCCGGCGGTGGAACTCCCCGGCCACTTATTGCAAATGCCCGGGGGATGAGAGACGCAGACTGGTCACCCGACGGCTCGCGCTTGGTTGTGGATCGGGATTTACATCCTGCGAACCCAGACCAGCCGAGTTCGACGCTGGCGCTCATAGACCTGAAAACATTGCAGATCACGGATGTATTTGGTTCGCAGGACATGCATCAGCCGCGTTGGTCGCCGAATGGCCGCTTTCTCGCCGCCGTCCGGGGAAACCATTCCGAATTGATGGTTTACGATACTGCTTCGCAACATTGGAGCACACTGGCGCAGGGAAAAAGTATGAGCTTCCCGGCTTGGTCTGCCGATGGGGGAAACGTGTATTCCCAAGACATCCTGGCTCCTGGCGAGCCGCTCTACCGGATAGAAATTGCCACCGGGAAGCGCAGTGTTGTAGCGTCCTTTGAAAAGGTACTGGAGGCGGGAATTGAGCGCTGTGCTTTCGTCTCGGTATTGCCAGATGGAACGCCAATGGTAGCATTCGACCGAAGCAGCTCCGATATATACGGGGCCCGGTTGGTGCTTCCATAAATTCTTCGTATCCATAAATCCGCGAATCATCTTGATGGGCCTTCGAGGCGCTGGCTGAAGACCCGTCACACAGTGGCTTTCGATTATTCCTCACCTTCTGCGCGCGAGGCCCCCGGTTCAAATCCAGGCGTCGCGACCAATATCGATAAACGCCGCAGGCTATTTGGTCCGGCTTATCGCGACGGAGATGAAGTTGTCTCCATGGCTCCAAGAGCGAAGTGGATTGGAGCAGCGGAGACAATTCCCTTACTCTCCTGGATGGTGACTATCTGGTTCGGTTTTAGGTCAGCGATCACGTCCTTCCGACCGCTGGGCCAAACAATTTGCAGGCGAACAATTTTGGTGCTGCCTGGCTTCCCCAAGCCGAAGGTTAGCGGCAACTCACTCTGCGATAAGTAGCTCGAGCCGCCCTTGACCATGCGGGTCATCGTCGCGCCGGTACTCGTGGTGAGCGTCACTTTGGCGCCGATGGCGTCGCGATTCGATTTGGTGCCAATCAACTTTACGCGCAAAACGTCGTTTTGATTTGCGTTGTCGTTGCGGAGAAGACGCGCTGGTCCATTATTGGCGGTGATCACCAGGTCCAGGTCGCCGTCGTTGTCAAAATCGGCGTACGCGATACCGCGAGCAACGACGGGCTTCTGTAGCGCGCGGCCAAGTTTGGTCGATACATCCTCAAACTTCCTATTTCCAATGTTTCGGTAAACTCCAGCGGGCTGGGCGTACTTCAACGTCGGTTGAACGACGGCGATGTCGTCGGAGACGTGGCCGTTCGCGGCAAAGATGTCGAGAAGTCCGTCCAAGTTGTAGTCCATGAAGAAACAGCCGAAGGTGAGCGACTGGGTTGTCATCTGCGCAATGCCGGATCGCGGCGACTCGTCGGTGAACAAGCCGGATCCATCGTTTTTATAAAGCGACATGCTTTCGTTTGTAAAATTACCGATCACGAGGCTGGGAAAGCCGGAGCCGTCGAAGTCGGCCGCATCCGCGCCCATGCCGGCGCGCACTCTGCCCGAGTCGCTGAAGGCAACGCCGACGGTCACGCCTACCTCGGTAAACGTGCCGTCGTGATTGTTGTGGTAAAGCTTGTTGGGCTCCGTGTCATTTGAGACGAAAAGATCCATCCAGCCATCGTTGTCATAATCGAGCAAGGCGACGCCAAGCGCTTTGCCTTTGGGATCCAGCAGCCCGGCTTGTTTTGTGACGTCTTCGAAGACTCCGTTGCCTTTGTTGTGATAGAGGCGGGAACTTTCTCCCTTATACGTTTGCGGCGTGCAGTAGGATTTGTTCTTGTTGTCGAGCGTGCAGTACTGATCTTTCTCGATGGACCATTCGATGTAGTGGGTGACGAAAAGATCGAGCTTGCCGTCGTTGTCATAGTCAAACCAGACCGCGCTCGCGGAAAATCCTGGGCTGGCCACGCCGGCTTTCGCGGTGACGTCGGCGAACTTGCCGTTGCCAAGATTGTGGAAGAGATGGTTGGAGCCGACGGTCGTCAGATAAAGATCCTCATAGCCATCGTTGTCGTAGTCGCCGACGGCGCAGCCCTGCCCATAGGTCTCGATGGCTAGACCGGCCTCTCGAGTGACATCCGTAAACGTTCCATCGTGATTGTTGTGGTACAACGCTGGAAACGACTTGCCGGTCTTGTGTTCAGGCCAGTCCATCGAATTCACAAGGAAGATGTCCTGCCAGCCGTCGTTGTCGTAATCGATGAAACAGACGCCGCTTCCCATAGTTTCCGGCAAGTATTTTTTGCCGAATGCACCGCTGTTGTGTTTGAAGTGAATGCCTGCTTGCGCGGTGACGTCCACAAATTCGATCGGCCCTGAGGGTCTCGCAGGTTCGGAGTTCATCTTTGAAATAATTTCTGCCGAAGGTTGAACCGGCGATGGTGAAGACGCAGGCGGCGATTGAGGAGATGTCGCTGACGAACTCGGTTCAGCTTCAACCGCTGGCCTAGGCTTGCAGCCGAACGCGAGAAATGACGCTGCGAGTAAGAGGAGCATGCTTCGTTGCAGCTTCCATCCGCGAAACTTTCTAACTGGGAATTGTCGCTTCATGCAGCCACGCGCACGGGGACGGTTCGCCGTGAATCGAACCACATTTCAATCAGCAGCGCCGCAGGACCAACCAGGAACAAGGCATAGAAGGGCGCATAAACCACATGCGAAAAACGGAGAATCATTTCAACCAGTGCGACCACCGCAACAACCACGCATTGCCAGAACTTTGACCTGACCGTCGTCTTTGGGTCGGTAATCATAAAAAAGATGAAGAGCTGGTACATGGGGCCGGTCAGCGGAGCGATCTCGGACTGCCACGGGCTGCCTGTGATATAGCTGCGCAGAAAAGCAAAAACGATGAAGCATGCGACGTAGGTTCCCGTGATGTGGAAACGATGCAGCCGCGCGATGATGATCGAACCAAGAATCCAAATGACCAGCATCGGCAGCAGATAGTTGCCCCATTGGATGCTCAAGGCCGCTACAGTTTCGGGCGCCAAAAACAGCAAAACCGAAATGCTGAAGTTCGAGGGATTCCAGATGTGACGGCCCTTCACGCGAAGAACGTACTTCGACATGATTGAGACGATTGCGCAAACCGCGTAGGGCCAGTACGCCGGCGACCGGACGAGGATACCGACACTGATTCCACTGATGTAGGCGCTGGCGAGGATGGGCCACTTGCCCACAAATATTCGACCAAGAATTAACTCCGTTATCAGGCTTGCTACGATGGCTAGGCCGGTTTTCTTATAACTCTCCAACATTCCGAACGATATATGACCTACAACAAGAATGCAGGTGATGAACATCGGCGCGAGGTAGCGGTTCTCTACGCTGAAAAACCGTTTCCACTGGAAGGGTTGAGCCGGTTGCGGCGCCATCGCAATGCTCTGCTGGCTCATGAAGGTTCCTTGATCAGATGATTCTCGTTGGGAGCCGGGCTGTCGATGGTTTGGATTTTGCCGGACGGCCAGCGAATCACAGCCTTTTGGATCTGCGGAAATTTGCCAAGGCCAAAATGTAAGCGGCGTTGATTTTGTGCGGCGAACCCGTTTCCCCCAGAAACTTCTTGCACCTGTTGCTGGCCGTTCCAATACACCGTGACCTGCGCGCCGATCGCGCTTCGATTGCTCTTAGTGCCTTCAAGTTCAAACTCGATCCACTTGTTTTCGGGAATCACCGTATTTTTGTAAATAAGCAGAGGCCCTCGTTCATTGGCCACAATCACATCAAGCACGCCTTGATTCCATAAGTCTGCGAAGGCCACCGCACGTCCGTCAAACGTGTCCGTGACACCAACCGCCTGCGCTACGTCGACAAATTTTCCACTGCCATCGTTTAGCCAGACATGCTTGGTTTGATAGCCCGACAAGCTACGCCCTTCCATCGCCGGCCAATTTTTTGCGTCGTTGATGATGGCGCTGTGTCCGCCTGCGATTTTGGAAAAATCGTACCAGTAGCTGCGATTGTGATCGAGCGAAACGTAGCCGTTGGTCAGATACAAATCGAGCGTGCCGTCGTTATTTAGGTCGCCGAATTGCGCGCCAAAGCTCCAGCCCCCAATTTCCACGCCAAAATCGCGCGCCAGATTTTCAAATTGCAACTTGTCACCGCTGGTGTTTTCTTTCGGCACCCACAAGTTGTTTCCCTGAATGAGGACGCCTTCTTCGGAAATGTTCGAGACGTAGACGGCGTAGCGGCCCTGGTTGAGGATGTCGCCAAAGCTCGCGTTCATTCCGCTCTTTGGAGCGAACCCCACGCCCGTTTGTTCGCCGACTTCATGAAAGCGATTCCCGTCGTTGAAATAGAGTTCGGAAACTCCGTAGTCATTCGCCACGAACAGATCGGGGTGGCCCGTACCCCGGAGGTCAGCCGCGGCAGATGCCAAAGCCCACCGGCGGCTTTTTATGCCTACTTTTTCGCTGACTTCCTCGAACTTGCCATTTCCAAGATTGTGAAAGAGATATTTGCGGCCGCCGTTTTTCGCGTATTCGAAACTGTCCGGCATCATCTTCGTGGAAGCGAGGTGCCAGAGGTCGACGTCCTCGGAATAGTAGCCGCCAATGAATAAATCAAGCAGGCCATCGCCGTCGTAGTCAAACCAAAGCGCAGTGTTTGCGTTGATCCAAGACGGCAAACCAACTTGATCGGTCACTCGCGTAAAACCGTGGCCCGCATCATTGTGAAATAATTCCGGCTTCCCCCACTTGATCAACAGAAGATCTTCGTAGCCGTCGTTGTCGTAATCGCCCCACACCGCGCCCATCGAAACTCCTGTGCCGGGGCGGTTCACGTCCGCGATGCCCATCTCTTCCGCAACGTCTTTGAATGTCCCGTCGTGCATATTTCGATAGAGCGCGTTCTTCGCACCTTCCTTGCTGCTTGTCACGTAGATGTCGGGCCATCCGTCATGATCAAAATCCACGATCGAGACGGACGCGCCCATCGAAGCGACTTGCGGCATGATGTGGTTCAGTCGAGGGTCGAGCGTGGGCGCTTGATGAACAAAATCCACTCCCGCCGCGTGCGAAACCTCTTGCAAATAGAAACCATGACGAGCCAAGGCGGTCTGGAGATCCATCTTCGTTTTCGATTCGTCATTACGCGCTGCAAAGCGATTGATGATCAGGGGAGAAATCACTAAGCCCGCGAAGATGATCGCCAGAATAATTCTTGCTACGATGCCTCGCTTCACTTGGGCGGCGCGCTCCTGAGGGAATTTTGAAACACCTCTGGCGTGACGTAGCGCGTGTGATAGATTTCCCAGTCCTCCGGATGCTGACGATAGACGTACTCGTCTTCCAGCCGGCCGGGCCGCTCGACATATTCGTTTTTCGCGTGATAGGGCAACGGCAACACGGTCCTTGAAAAGGTCGAGTTAAAGTCGCCATCTTTGATCCAACCGTCGCCTACAACAATAAAGTCCCGGAGCCAGCCAGCCGGTGGGGGCGGTTGCTCAGCAAAACGCAGGGACATTTCATCGCCTGAGTTAACGATGACGTAGCGATCGTCAACGCTCTTCAGCAACTCGCGAACATCGCCGTATCGAGTGTAATAGCCAATCAAATCGCGCCAGCGTTGCTTCGAGCCAAGAATCTGATAGTAGTCCGGGATTTCGGGCGTGGGCGCACCCGGATCCGGAGTATCGATTGTCGAATATCCGCGGTAGTGCAAGTCCGCAGCTTCGGCATCCAGCGTCTGCGTTTTCACTTGAGCACCCGGCTCGCCCGTTGCCCACTCGATGCAGTCCCAATAGATTTCCAGATTGGTTCGCAATCGCACGCGCCGCGACGTTCCCGGACGGAAAATATTCGTGAGGTTGAAAAGGACTGTCTTCTTGCGGCCCGCCGGAAATCCTAGATCTGATTGGGCTGCTGTCCATCCTCCGTGCCCATCAGGAACTTCGACACTCATCCCTCTGGCATGCCAGCGGTTACCTTGCGTGATGGCGACGTTGAGAGACGATTCGGTGTCATGGATGGAACCTTGCGCGATCAAATAGAGCGGACCGCTCTTTGGGGCGTCGTCGCCGAGATCGATCTCAACATAATGGTCGCGCGTAATTCCCTGATACTGGCCGCGGCCGAAAGTGGCGAGAGCCCGACCGTCCAAGGTGCTGACGATGTCCGTGACGTCCTTGCCGTTGTCGTCGATCGCGCGAGCAATCTTGTGCGGAGTGGCTACCGTAGTGAACCCAGGCTTCGCGGGCGGAATCACGAATCGTTCGTCGACGTAGATTTCCGTGCCCACTGGATGGTCGACTGTCATCAGCGCGATACGATCGTAGTAGTAGACTTCCCAGAGTTCGGCGGTGATGCGAAGGTCGTAATATCCGTCATGTGGAATCAGCTGATCGCGGCGGATTTTGTACCACTCGCCGGTAGTCGCGATTTTCGCTGAGCCCAGTGTGTTGATGCGCAGCCCAATCGCGGAGCCCCACGGAACCGCGTCCTTGATGAACTCCATCTTCGTGCCGTTCCACGCGAAAAGGAATGGGCAGGACGCTTTCAGCCGTTGTTCCGTGACAACTTCCTGGTCCGCTTTCACGCCGAATTCCGCGCGCACCGTGCCGTTCGGCCACACCACGCGCACCACTTCCGCGCTTGACTGATTGCCAAGACCAAAGTGAAGCTGCGGCCCATTGATAGGTTGTTTCTGAACCAGGAGGCCCGAGCGAATTTCAATCTCTCCGCCGACACCGAACGGATTGATGCGCTGGTCGCCAACTGCCTGCTTCGCATGAGGCCGAACCACCTGCCAGTGATAGTTCTTCGAACCATGATTCACGCCTTGCACTGGCTTACCAGTGGCATCAAAGCCGAGCAAATCGAGGCGTCCGTTGCCACTCAAGTCCGCAATCTCCCAAATGGTGCTGAGTCCGGGATCGAGGTTCAGAAGCGTAAATTTCGAAGTTGTATCTCCGAGCCAAATCAGCGGCGCCGCGGTGGTTTTTCCAGCAGTTGGCGCGACCTGACTGAGAATCAGGTCAAGGGCGCCATTGTTGTCGAGGTCGGCGACTTCCAGCCGAACCTCACCAGCCAGCACGACCGCGGGATTCGGAATCTGCACGAGCGACGTGACTTTCCACCCGCTCGTTTCGTTAAACGAAACGCTGGAGATAGCGCCAGTCGACCCAACAACAAGCAAATCCAAAACGCCGTCGTTGTCCGTATCCGCTACACCAATCGCTTTGCCCGTTGGCATATTCTCTGGAAGCGCAACTTCCCGGAACTGACCTTGACGCTCATTGTGAAAAATATGAAGCCGCCCAACGCCATCAACGATTGCCGCGTCAGCGTTGCCATCGGCATCAAAATCGGCCCAGGCGAATGCGCGAACTCCAGATATTCCCGGGAACGGTTGGATCACGGTAAAGGTGTCGTCACCATTATTTCGCAACACTTGCGGAACACCGTCTTTTTTGCCAAGAACAATGTCCAGGTCGCCGTCGGCCTCGATATCTACGGCCCAGGCCCCTGTGTAGGACGCCTGCGTAACGCTTTTTGGCAACTTGGTGTTCGCCGTGACGTCGGTGAACTTGTCGGGAGCATCTTGCCGCATCAAACGCACGCCGCCCGCACCTGCAAGTACCAGATCCGTTTTGAAATCGTAATTAAAATCGATCTGTAAGATGCCTTCAGGAAGCGGGGAGATACCTGATGAACCACCTGGGAACGGAAAGGTCACCCCTGTCGACAGGCGTACTTCATGGCCATTCGCCAACGCGACAACCGGCGCCCCTGCACTGCCAAGCGCAATCGCGCCGATCCAGGTCCACGGCGCAGCATCGCCATCCGGAATCTGCTTGGCGTCAAACGCAAGCGTCGTGTCCGAAGGCGCCGGAGTGAAGTCCGGCGTTTCCAGGCGCAAGAAATGAGTGAAAGGTTCCGCTTCTTCTCCCGGAGGCGCTTTCAAGACTGCGAGGCTCTCGCGAAATTCCGGAACGCGCATGAGCGTGTTACGCAAAAAAGTAGTTCGTGTCGCAGCCGCGCGCGGATTCGGTCCATCGGCCGCAACTTGCACGGCGGACAACTGCGCTTTCACTTCAGCGGGCCAATTTGCGGAACGCGAGCTGATCTTCGCGAGCATCGAGTTGAGTGTCGCGGTGTCTCCGGTCTTAGCCGCTACACGAGCGAGCTCGAGTTGCGCAGCCAAATTCTCCGGCTGTGCTGCCAGAATCTTCTCTATCAAGCGTTGATATTCTGCGTCGCTATTGGCGTCACCTTGGCGTTCGACCTCTTCGGCAAGCTGATAGGCGGCGCGATAGTTGCGCGGATTAATTTCTATGGCTTTGCGCCAATCAGCGATAGCGTTCGCTGAATTTCCGCGGCTGCTCTCTAAGAGTCCGAGCAGTTGATAAATCTGATCGTTGTCGGGGGCAAGGCTCCGAGCGCGCTCAATCCGCTGCGCGGCAACATCTAATTTTCGCTGGCGAAGAGCGAGGACGCCCCAATTTGCCCAGCCGGCCGGCTCGCCTGGCACGAGAGTCGTAAGTTCAGAAAGCTTGCTCTCCGCGTGGACATCGTCGCCTACTTGAAGCGCGCCCAGTCCGATGTAAAACGCAGAAACCGCCTCCGCATATTCCCTTGAAGACTTCTGAAGAAGCTTTGTGCCCGAGCCACACGCCCACAATCCCATGCTCAGCGCACCACAAAGAACAAAAAACGCAACGCGCTGGATACGGAAATAGCGTGACGATCGTCTGGAGACGGACGTCGCACAGACGATCCTAAGTTCATGGATGTCGTTGGTTTGCCGCATTTAACCTCTTAATCGCAGCACGCAAAAGCGATGACACGTTGATTTGCCCTTCAGTCTCTCACGCAGAAAGCGTAACCGCAAAACCTCACGAAACCGGCTGCGTTCGTAATTTCCTCAGCCTTCGACGCTTCGTGATGGCGGTAACCCACAAAAAGCCGACTCCCAAAAATGGTAAGAGATAGAGCAGCAGATCCCATCGGCCAAAACCCGCGGGAGTTGGCACCACTTGCGAAATGGCTTCGCCACCACCAGCCGAACTCGCAAGAATGAGGCGGACCTTCCAGTTCTCCTGCTGATCAAACTGAACTTCTGTTTTGTATTCCACCTGCCCGCGCAAATCCTGGAGCCACGCGGAATAAACAACCTCAGCGAGTCTTCCGCTGACCGGCTGCACGCCAATCTGAACCTTCAAATCCTTCGGGACGGTTCCACCTGGCATGGGGTCCACCATGACGAAAAATGTGCCTACACCCAGATCCGGATGAGTCCAAAGAGAAATGATATACGGTCCCACACGCTGATCGGTGATGATCGGAAATGGGGGACCGTTGTGGGCCGCAGCATTCGAAGCACACAGCATGGTGAGCAAACTCATCTGAAGACAAGCGAGGAGCGTGCGCATTACCTGATAGTTGCCCGTTCTATTCATCCTTAGCTCTAGGCGGCCCATCAGCCGCCCATCATCATGGCGCGCATTTCCATGGGCTGAAACATAAGCCAGACCGACGCGAAGCCTACTAACAGACACAGTATCGCCCAGGGAACAAAAGCGCGCATCGGTTTAGCGGGGGAATCTTCTTCAGCCAGTTGATGAACCACGAGAAGCGAACCGGCTAATCCCAGCAACAGGAACCCCAATTCTATCGGCTGAACAAAGCGCATTGGCAAGCCGGTCCACGTCCAGAGTGGCGCCCCGAAAAAATGTACACCGAAATTGGCAAGCGCCACCTGGGTCACCGGCACGATAGTGAGAATCCCCGTGAAGAAATGAAAACCGTAGTGCGCGAGCCACATTCCAAATCCCAAAGGAACAAGCGCGTAGCTGTAACGGACAGCAAGCGGGACAAGCGCCAATTTGCTGCCGCCCAACGCGCGCGTCAGCCAAGCAGCAATGCCCAGCAAGACCGCCGGCTCGACAATAAGAAACATCACAAAAATGATTCCCAACACCGGCGCTTCGTGGCTGACGGACAGCAGCTTGCTCATCCAAGTCTCAAGCGCGTACACAGGACTCACCATGCCGAAAGCGTTGAGTAGCGCGCCGAAACTAAATACGATGGCGAGCGCAGCGATATCCTTGCGGCGCGAGAAATAGCCGATGCCCGAACGAATGGGATCAATCATCAGTTCCGCGGCCGGCAGCCGGCTCGTCACGCCGACATTGTCATGCGGACAGGCATGCACACAATCGAGGCAAAACGTGCAGTCCATGTTGCCCACTTTTCGAGGCTGGAAGAGAGCGAGCTCGCAGCCACGTTGCAGAATCACGAATCCGGAAGCACTTCCGGGCGAATGTGTAGCCGCCTGCTTTCCTGTGGAAGCCTGCTCACCGGCACCTCCACGCCGCCCGCGGATGCAATCCTTAGTCGCGCAGCGATCGCAAACACTGTGATCGCGAACCTGAACTTCCAGCGGCGAGAGCGTCGACGCGATGAAATTAAATTGGCCAATCGGACAAACGAACTTACAGAAGGAAGCATGCTTGAACAGTCCATCGATCAAAAGCACCGCGACAAAGTAGGCCAGTGCAAGCGAAGCCGTCCACCAGGGAGATGACCACAGGCTGAAAAGTTCGTAGGTGAACAAGATGGAAACGAACAGAGCGACCGAAATCCATTTGTTCCGCAATGCTCTCGGCCAATTGAAACGAGGTTGAAACAATCGCCGCGCGGCATTTCGAACGAGCATGAACGGACACGCCAGACAGAAAAAGTTTCCGGCGCAAAGCAGCACCAAGACTAATGCCCCGCGGAAGTGTATCCATGTGAGTACAGTTGCGAGGTTTTTTGGAGCCAGCGTGGGACCAAGCAATCCGTGAAGAATCATCACGACGGAAATAATCAGCAAAGGAATCTGCAGTATCGTGCGCGAATGCCGCCAGCGCAGAAAACTGCCGAGAATCGGAACGCACAGCAAATCGAAGCGTGGCGCATCGACGGACAATAATGCCGAATTGGAGGATTGCGTGGCCAATGAACTCTGGTCGTTTGTATGCTTCGGATTCCGCTCCGCACTCAAACGGTGCGACGGAGAAAAACCATAAGAGCTGCTACGCTGCGCAGGCTTCCACGCTCTTCTCCGCTTTATTCCACTCGCAAGTACAAACCGACAAGCCCTCCTCACCCTTGCGCGGGAACATGTGGTAGTACATGCCGATGATCATGGGGATAAATACAATTGTGTTGTAGAAAAGATGCAGCTCGACGCGCGGAAAGTACAACTGGAGAACGCTCACCGGAACGGGCTTGCCCCAGAAATTGTGGTGCATCGTCGCTTGAGTGATCAGCAGGAGGTGCTCGATGTGATGCCAAAACTGTATGACCAGAGCAACCGTCCACCAGGTGCGGCCCGTCCCAGTAAATCCCTTGCGCAGCACCCAAATTCCGATCAGCATCACCAGCGCGTAGCCATAATGGAGCACTTCCGACTTAATCAGCCAGGGATACCAAAGACCCAAAATCCCATTGGCCTGGGGCCGAGGCCATCCCATCACGTAGATCTGATACGCCTGCACAAGATGCTCACCCCAATGCGCCAGAACGATCGCCATAAACACCTGGAGAGAGCGCTCATGCCACTTAGAGTTCAACTTGTCGTAAAGGCTCGAGCCAGTGGTGGCGTGGAAATGTGCGCTGCTAATCGCAGGTGTGGAAACCGCCATGCCGCTACCCTCCAAAGGCAAAAAATAAGACGAGATTAGAAAGACCTAAATCATCCGGCGGGGGATACTCCCACACGCCCGCTGGACCATCAATAGTATATTCATACTAGCGTACAGCCTGGTAGGCGGCCTGCAGCGGACTTTCCCTTTGGCCTCCTGCGAAAACACTATTGACCCTGTCATTCTGAAAGATGAAAATGCCTAGGCTCGCGGCACACCGCACGCTGAATCCTGTCGCACGAACACCTTTTCGGAAATGAGAGGACGCCAAAATGTCTGAGAATGATGTAATTGCAAACCAGAAGCACATTTTGCAAAACCAGAAATCGATTCTCGCAAACCAGAGCACCATTAAGGCAAATCAGGAAACGATCAAGAAAAATCAGGCGTCCATCTTGAAGAATCAAGCCACCTTGAACACCATCGTGCAGAACCAAAAGAAGATTTTGGCAAAGCTCAAGTAACGTTCGCCTCCCCCACCTAAATCTTTTCGCTAGACCAGTCGCCCGCCGTCAGACCTCGCAAGCCAAGCTCTGATGGCAGCGCGATTTTCCCCATTGCGTTGTTCGGCGGTCCCCAGCCACTGCTGCTCTCTTAGGACCTCTCGATTGCTCCACTCCTAGTATTTTTCAATTATTGCGCTCGAGTTTTTTCCGAATACACTGACGCCACATTTACGTTCCCGCCTCGGTTTGGGACGCCTACGAGGCGAATAAAACATATTGCGTCGAGGAAGTGTCGACGTTTGCTCGTCTGCAATCGTACTTGCGGCGAGGAGTGCTCCAGGCAGCGCACGATTGCGCCGCTTGAAATTCCCGTGTACTGGAGATTCCGTGAAAAGCTTACTCGTTTGTTTGCTGCTTCTGTTGGCGGGGACCGTAGTCCCAGCGCAAGAGCCGGACGCGCGACCCATCCAACTCGGGGGCGTAACCTTTTCCGGCAGCATCCGCGAAAGATACGAAGTCTGGAATTGGTTTGAGCCGCTGAGCGGCAACAACTTGTACGGCTACTCCGGAACTGTCGTGCGCTTTGGACTTTCGCAAAAACACGAGCACTACGACTGGAACATCGAGTTTGAGGCGCCTATTCTGCTTGGCCTCCCGGACCATGCCGTCCACCCTGCTCCCTTGGGCCAATACGGGCTGGGGGGCTCCTATTACGCCGCGAATGACAACAGTCAAAACGCCGCATTTATTTTCCCGAAGCAAGCGTTTTTCCGCTTCAAGGGCGAGCATTCCAGCCTGCGAGCGGGGCGCATGGAGTTCACCGACGGCAGCGAAGTAACGCCTAAGGATCCCACCCTGGCATCGCTGAAGACAGACCGCATCAATCAGCGTTTCCTGGGCAACTTCGGCTTTTCCGATGTCATGCGCAGCTTTGACGGGCTGCAATACCTTTACTCCAATGGTCCCTGGACCTTCACGGCACTTAGCGCAATACCGACGCGAGGCGTGTTTCAAGTCGACGGTTGGGGATGGGTCAAAACGCCCGTCACGTATGTCGCACTCACTCGCCAAACGGAAATCGGAAGCGCTCACGCCGAGTGGCGCGTCTTCGGAATTTATTACAACGACGATCGCCCTCTCGTGAAGACAGACAACCGCCCAGCCGCTGCAAGAGCCACCGACCTCGGCGGCGTCGATATAGGCACGTACGGCGGTCACTTCATCCTCGCCGCGCCGACCTCCGCTGGCACATTTGATCTACTCGGCTGGGGCGCGCTTCAGAACGGCAGTTGGGGAGTACAGACCCAGCGGTCTGGCGCAGGCGCTATCGAAGGCGGCTGGCAGCCGACATTTTGGGAGCGCGTGCATCCATGGTTTCGCGGCGGCTACTACTATTCCAGTGGGGACGGAAATCCTTCGGACAACACCCACGGCACCTTCTTCGCGATTCTTCCCACTCCACGTACCTACGCCCGCTTTCCCTTCTTCAACTCCATGAATAACACAGATCTTTTCGGTGAAGTAATGCTGCGTCCGACCAAGAAACTGACGATCCGCAGCGATGTACACGGTCTCTGGCTAAGCAACAAGAACGACCTTTGGTACACGGGTGGCGGCGCGTTTCAACCATGGACCTTCGGCTTCAATGGAAGGACTTCGAACGGCGACACATCCCTAGCGACTCTGTATGACATCAGCGGCGACTACAAGTGGAAGCACGGCGTTTCGTTCACTCTGTACTTCGGCTACGCAGTCGGCGGCGATGTAATCAAGAAAATCTACTCCACCAATTCCAACGGCGCGCTCGGCTACAGCGAACTGAATTACCGCTTCTAACAAACACCGCCTATCCACGGCGCGAGTCGGTGTTTCTTCCGGACCAAAACAGCGGCATGCATAGGGATAGCGCCACTCATTTCCTTCGGCGCAAAAACAGCCGTGGCCGAGTCATCTCTTCCCAAGGCCCTTGCAGAGTACAGGCAGGAAGCCGTATTGTGCGTTCGACCTGAGGAAGTCTACAAGATTTTCCCGTCAGAAGTTGTGAGCCGCTCGGATTGGCCGCGGCACAGAGGAGACCGAGATGATCAATCGGCGTGACTTTTTGCAGCAGGGAGCGACCGGAGCCGCTTTCCTCTTGTTGGCGCCAAAGATCGTCTGGGCTTCTGCAGCCGGCTCGCGCACCGCGGATTCCCGCATCGAAGTTCTCTTCGACGAGCCACTTGGCACTATTTCTCCGAACATCTATGGCCATTTTGTAGAAAATCTCAGCGGCGTGCTGTATGACGGTATTTGGGTTGGAGAGAAATCCTCAGTGCCGCATATCGATGGGCTTCGGAAGAGCCTGATCGATCACATGCGCAAAATCAAAGCTTCGGTGATTCGCTTTCCCGGGGGATGTTTCGCCGACAGTTACGACTGGCGCGACGGTATTGGCCCCGCCGAAAAACGCCCCCGACGCACGAACTTCTGGGCCATGGGCGAATCCCAGAAATCGCCGGCCAGCCACCGCTACGATCCGAACGCCGTCGGTACCAATGAATTTGTACACTTCTGCAAACTCATCGGCGCGGAACCGTATCTTGCCGCAAATGTGCGGAGCCTTCCAGCATCGGCGTTCCAGCAATGGGTCGAATACTGTAATTCGCCAGCAGGAAGCACAACGCTGGCCGACGCACGCGCCGCGGCGGGCTATCCTGAGCCGTTTCGCGTGAAATATTGGGGCGTTGGAAATGAATCGTGGGGTTGCGGCGGCGAATTCACACCCCAGGAATACGCCGTGGAATTCCGGCGATATTCCACGTGGCTTCCGACGTATGGCGACAACTTGAATTTGATCGCGTCTGGACCGTACACGCTCGAGTCAAGTTGGACGAGAGGGTTTCTGGAAGAAGTGTTGCGCAAGGGCCCCGGAGAATTGCGTCGGATCTATGGACTGGCCCTGCACCACTATGCGTGGAACCTGAGCCGTGGAAAGACACAAGACTGGGACGCCGGAAAAGGGGACGCTGTAAAGTTCGAGCCCGTAGATTGGTATGAACTGCTTCGGGAAGGCGAACGAATGGAGGGCCTGGTCAACGCCCACTGGCAAGCTTTGAGCGAATTTGATCCTGAGCACAGGGTGAAGCTTGTTGTAGATGAGTGGGGCCCGTGGTACCGGCCTGGAAGCGAAGCCACTCCTGGCGATCAGCTTGAACAAATGCCCACGCTGCGCGACGCTGTGTTCAGCGGAATGACGCTAGACATCTTCAACAGAAATCCAGAAAAAGTAGCGATGGCCAATTGCGCGCAGCTCATCAACTGCTTGAACAGCCTGTATCTCGCCCACGAAGACAAATTCGTGATCACGCCTGTCGGCCATGTGTTCGAATTGTACGCGAGCCATCAGGGTGGGCAGGCATTGCGCACCGTTTTCTCATCGCCGAATTTGCACTACGACCGCGATGGCAGTCCGGCGTCCTTCTGGGGACTCCGCGGTTCCGCGTCCGTACGCGAAAAAAATCTTACGATCACCGCGGTGAATCCAAGCACCAGCGAGCCTTGCTTGGCGGAGATCGCTCTGAGAGGCGCAACAGTCAAGCAAGCCCGCGTGAGTTTCTTGAGTAACGTTGACATCCACGCGCACAACACATTCGATCAGCGAGACGTCGTTGTTCCGCAAACAAAGGCGTTGAGCTTAAGTGGGGAAACCATCGTGGTCGAGTTTCCTCCGGCCTCGGTGGCCGCTCTGAACATTCAGCTGAGCTAACAACCAGCGAGCTTATTGGCAGGCAACAGGGCGGCGCCTTCGGATCGCCCAAGCGCGCTCCAGTTCCCTACGCCTTCAAAATCGGCGTCCAAACCTGCATCGGCGTCGCCGCACGGTTCGCCCACGCGTAGTAAGGCACAAAGCTCAACTCCACTTGCCGCGCCTCGGGTGCTTCGGCACTGTATGAACGATAGAGCGAGCCATGCGAATTTGACTTCACGCTGACCGCTCCCGTATGTTTCAGCACTACGACTCCTCCAAGCAAATCGCCGCGAAACTCTTCGTGAAACGCAGACTCGCCTTTTTGTCGAACATCCAAGGAAACATCAAACAACTGCACACCATTCGCCTGATCCAGTTGCTCGAGACAATAAACCAGCGGGCCACGCTGCACCGCCACGCGTCCGTAGTCATCCACAACGCGCGGATTTGCTTCGACCACCTGAGGCGCCATGCTGAACTTAACATTGATTAGATCGCCTGGCGCCCAGCGTCGCTGCAAAGCGAGATACTGGCCTGGAGTCGCTCCCGAAACCGGTTTGCCATTGATCGAGACCTCTGTTCCGGCCGACCACCCCGGCACGCGCAGATAAAACGTAAACTCGGTCGGCTTCGCCGGCGTAACCGAAATCTCTACCGTCCCGTCCCACGGATAATTCGTCTTCTGCACCACTTTCAGTCCGGTCCCATCCTCAAGATGCCAATCCAGTAGCGAATTGTCATACAAGTGCACGTAAAGTCCGTCCTTGCTGGTGCTGTAGAAATAGCCGGGTAAAGAAGCGAACGTGCGCTCCAGGTTCGGAGGGCAGCACGTCGTGTCGTACCACGGATTGCGAATGTGGTCGCCGCCAGAAGGATCGAATCCAAGCGGATTTCTGTAACAGTACATTGTGCCCTCCAGCGACATGCCGGAATTAATCCCGTTGTACAACGCCCGCTCGATCACATCGGCGAATTTCGCGTCGCCCGTGGCCGCGAGCATCCGCCAGTTCCACATCATGTTCCCAATCGCCGCGCAGCTTTCGCCATACGCCGTGAAGTTCGGCAGCTCATAGGAATCGCCAAACGCCTCGCCTTCGCCCCGCGCACCGACTCCACCTGTCACATACATCTGTGAAGTCACAAGGTCTTCCCAAAGCACATTGAGCGTCTTCCAGTAAGTTTGGTCACCCGTTTCGAGGTAATAGTCGGTGGCCCCACAACAAGCGTACATAGCACGAACCGCGTGGCCTTCTAGATGTGTGCGCGATGCGAAAGGAATTCCGCAGAAGTGATAAACATAACCGTCCTGCGGCAGCTTGATGCGATCGTCGCCTTGCAGAATGTAGCCAGCGAGTTCGAGGTAGCGATTGTCTCCAGTCGTACGGTAAAGCTCGACGAGCGCCAGCTCGATTTCTGGATGGCCGGACAGAATCGGTTTTTTATCAGGTCCCGGGCCGAAATTGGGCAGCAGGTATTCGTTGACGAAGCGAATTCCAGCATCCAGCAATGTGCGGTCGCCGGTCGCGCGATAATATGCAATCGCGCCCTGAATCATGTGGCCGATGTTATAAAGCTCGTGGCCCCATCGCTGCACCTGAGGTGACATCCGATCTTTCGCGTGGTCACCCACGTAGTAGGTATTCAGATATCCGCTTGGTTCTTGAACGGCGACGACTTCTTTAATGATCTTGTCCGCCGTGGCGCGCAATTCCGGACGATCGCCAGATTGCAGCGCGAAACCGGCCGCCTCTGTCCATTTGTACACGTCGGAGTCTGAGTAGACCGGTCCATGCTGTGCGGCATCGCTCTTCCCGACTAACCGCAAATAATTGTTCATCCGGCCATTGGCTTCGAGCAATTTCTCCATGGACGGAATGCTTTTGTCGACGTTGGTCTCGCGGCGCGCTCCCCAAAATCCTTGCGTAATCGTCACCGCGTGTACGGGAATGTTGTGCAGCTTGGCGTACGGAGATTTATCGACAAAGAGAACACCTTCATCTTTCCAGGTAGGATCGGTGGCGCTCGAATTGTCTTCCCAGGACGAACCGAGAAAATTCGGAATAGGCACGGAGCTCAATGTAGCAGCGGAGAGGACCGCGCCGACAAATTCACGGCGCGACAACCGCGATCGCTTCGACATGTTTGCCTCCTCAGGACTTCTTCTCTCGATCTTTCCGACGGGCATTATACGCGCCGAAGAGCAACCGTCTACAGAAGTAGTCCGATAAGATCTTTCCAGCAGAGCCTACACTCAATTTTCCAGCTGCCTGAGGGTCCCGCACCGCCAGCACGCTTGTCGGCTTAGGAAGAACTCTGATTCACCCGTTCAGCGATGTGGATCAGCACGGGCAAAACATCGCCGAACGTTGCATCGCGCGCCTGTCCAAACGCGAAATAGAGCTTTTGATAAAGTGCGTACATAGAGTTGTAGATCTTCTCTGCCGCGGGCTCCGGTGTAAACATGGCATGGCCAGGACAAATCTTATCCTGCGCTTCTTCCACGGTCTTGAACGTCCCCGCCGCGAGAAAAGCGAATATCGCCGAACCCAGACTCGTCACGCTTTTGCTCGGCACCAGAACCGGCCTACCCAGCACATTCGCGTAAATTTGATTGAGTACGTTGTTCTTTTGCGGAATTCCGCCTGCATTTATCACGCGCTTGATGTGCACACCATGTTCCGCCATTCGATCCAAAATAATTCGCGTGTGGAATGCAGTGCCTTCGATGGCAGCGAAGAGTTCGTCTTGCGCGGTGCTCTGCAGGTTCCAGCCGAGGGTGATTCCGCGCAAGTTCGGGTTTACCAACACTGTTCGATCTCCGTTGTCCCAGGTCATGCGAAGAAGACCAGTCTGCCCCGGCTTGTAGTTCTCCAGTCCCCGGCTCAACGTCGCGACGTCGGTTCCGGCGCGACTGGCGATGGCGTTGAAAATGTCTCCCACCGCGGAAAGCCCTGCTTCAATTCCTGTGCGCCGCGGATGCACGCTCCCCTGCACAACGCCGCAAACTCCAGGAACCAGATTGACCGACGGCGTAATTCCAATGATGCACGTCGAAGTCCCGACCACATTCACCATGTCTTCGGAACGGCAACCCGCTCCGATGGCATCCCAATGCGCGTCGAACGCTCCAACAGGAATCGGTATGCCTGCCTTCAACCCCAGCTTCTCGGCCCAAAGCGGCGAAAGTTTTCCGGCAATCTGGTCCGAAGTCACGAACTCGCCTTGAAGTTTTTCCCGTACTCCCGCAAAAAGTGGATCCACTCTGACAAGAAACTCTTCCGGCGGCAGACCGCCCAACTCCGCATTCCACATCCATTTGTGGCCCATGGCGCAAACGCTACGCTTCACTTTGCGCGCATCGGCGATACCGCACAGCGTCGCAGCCACCATGTCGCAATGCTCGATAGCAGAAACAAATTGCGCGCGCTTTTCCGGATTGTGACGCAGCCAATGCAACAGCTTCGAAAATCCCCACTCTGACGAATACACTCCGCCGCACCACTGAATGGCTGCAAGTCCTTCCCGATGCGCCGCTTCCGTGATTTCCGCGGCTTCCGCCTTTGCCCGGTGATCGCACCAAAGATAGTATTCATCCAGCGGCTCAAGATTTTTCCCAACGGGAATCACGGTAGACCCGGTGGTGTCCATTGCAATGGCTTCCACCTGATCACCGGAGACGTTCGCCTTCTGCACGGCCTCGTGGGTAGCACTCGTCAATGCGCGCATTTGATCGTCATGCGACTGGGTAGCATATTCCGGATCTTCGCGTCTGCGGTGGAGCGGATATTCGGCCAGTGCCGTCGCCAGCAAGCCACGTTCGCTATCCACGATGGAGACGCGAACGCTCAAAGTTCCAAAATCAACTCCAGCCACGATTGCCATGAGATTTGTATTGGCTCCGGACGCATGATACTGCTACTCCACGTGATCGTGCATCTCCCAACACAGGTGTCTCCGTAGTGCCTTCATATGCTGAGGGAGCCGCCGAGGAAAAACTGGCAGCCAAGTTATGATCGAACGACTATTTCGGATTCTTACTGCCGGGGCTTGGCACGAACCGGTAGCCTATGCCTCGAACAGTAAGCAGGTGGCGTGGCTTACCCGGCTCCCGCTCAATATAACGGCGCAAACGCACGATGAAGTTATCGATAGCTCGCGTGTCCGTGTCTTCGTGCAGATTCCAGACCTCCTGCAGCAGTTGTTTGCGAGAGACGGCGTGCCCGCTATTACGAATGAGGCACCGAAGCAGATCGGATTCCATCATGGTCAGCGGAATCACTTGGTCGGCTGCGCGCAATTGCAGGTTCTGAAAGTCCACAACTTTGTCGTCAAACCGAAAAATGTTCAGCGAATGCGAGTCAGTAGTCGGCGGCGCTTCTTTCACAGATTTGGGATTTGCTGAACTCTGCCAATGCTTCCGGCGCAATAAACTCTCCACACGCGCGATCAGAATGGCGAGATCGAATGGTTTCGGTAAATAGTCATCCGCGCCGGATTCAAATCCCCTGAGAACATCTTCCGGGCGGCCACGAGCCGTCAGCATGAGCAGCGGAGTGTAGTTTTGGGCTTTGCGTAACTCGTGCGCGACTAAGAATCCATCCTTACCGGGCAGCATTACGTCCAAAACGAGTGCATCGAAGCTCTCGTGGTCCTTTAGAAGGCGTTTCAATGCGCCTTCGCCAGTGTCCGTAATCTGTACGTTATGGCCTTCTGCTTCGAGATTGAAGCGCAGTCCTTCGGCCAGGTGCGCTTCGTCTTCGACGATGAGGATGCGGCTCATGCCTGGTAGACCCGGGGAAGGCGAATGGTAAATGTGCTGCCCTGTCCTTCGCCGGCACTTTCCGCGAAAGCGTCGCCGCCGTAGCGACGAGCAATCGAGCGCACGATAAAAAGACCCAGTCCAGTTCCCTTCACTTTGTCCGTCTTGGAATTTGACGCACGATAAAATCGTTTGAAGATCCGCTTCATCTCGTTGTGCGGGATGCCGATTCCCCGGTCGTGTACGCGGAGCAGGACCGTGTCAATATTGGGCGTGAGCAAATCCACCACGATGTCTTTCTTCTCGCCGGAATACTTAATGGCGTTGTCCAACAGATTGAATACGGCCGTGCGAAATTCCTCTGGGTTGCCCAGCACCACAATTTCGTCGGACGGCGCTGTGCCAAAACTCAACACCTCGGGAGAAAGATTCTGACGTAGACGCGCAAGTTCCAGTCCCTCACGAACGATGGCGGAAAATTGCACTTCCTGCCAGTTCTTTCGCGCGCTCGCATGGCGGACTTCCCCGGCCTTCAGCACCTGTTCAACAGTCCCGAGAAGACGATCGGTATCATCAAGCATGATGCGATAAAATTCGCGGCGCTTGGCTTCATCCAGGTTTCGGCTCGTCAAGGTTTCCAGATAAAGACGAATCGAAGCGATCGGCGTTTTTAGTTCGTGAGTGACGGCATTGAGGAAACTGTCTTGCTGCTCATTTCGCCGGATTTCGCGAACGAGAAAAATCGTGTTGACGACCAGCCCCGCGATAAGCACGCCGAAGAAAATGATGCCGAGTACAAGCGGAACAACCTGCCGCCAGTGAAAGATAATCCAGCTGACATTGAGTGCGATTGTTAGGGCAACGAGGCATGCCCCGAGCGCGATGAAGAACGCGATGGCTTTGGTGCGACGCGTAATGCGCATGACGTCTTAGTTTACGCCACGACGAGCGATTGCCATATCAGCAGGACACTAAAGAGAGCTCGTGGCTCTCCAGAGCCCGCGCACAAATCCCGCGCTGATCGCTAGGAACAAATCAATCGCCGCTGGATATCACCAGGGGAGAAACTGCCGGTGCAGCCTCCGGCTTGATCGCGGCGTGCCGTTCATCGCCACGCGACGCCGGTGCAAGCTTGTGGCGCTTGACGTCCCATGCCAGACCGACCGCTCGCAATGCGCAGATGCCATACCAGTTCAGATCAATTTCATACCACACAATCCCGTGACGCGCCGACTGCGGAACTGCGTGATGATTGTTGTGCCATCCTTCGCCAAACGTAAGCAGCGCCACCCAAAGACTGTTTTTCGAAGTATCGTCCGTCAGGAACCGCCGCGAACCCCACATGTGCGTTGCAGAATTTACCAGCCAAGTGGAATGCAACCCGAATACGGTTCGCACAAAGACCCCCCACAAAAGAAACGGCCAACCACCGATCGCAAAGAGTGCGATGCCAAGCACAGTGAGCGGCACCCAGTGCCACTTGGTGATCCAAACATGAAACTTGTCTTTTCGCAGATCGGGAACATAGGCCTGCAGCTCATTAACGCTGTTGTGCATGGCCTGGCCCGTCATGATCCAACCCATATGCGCCCACAAGCCGCCATCCTGCGGCGAGTGTGGATCACCTTCCTTATCCGTGTTCTGGTGGTGCACCCGGTGTGTGGCGACCCAAGCGATCGGTCCGCCCTCAAGGGCCAGCGTCCCGCAGACGGTCAGGAAATATTCCATCCACTTCGGCGTCTTGTAGCCTCGGTGCGTGAGCAAGCGATGGTAGCTCATGCCAATGCCGAGGCTGCCCGCGATCCACCAAAGAACAATCGCCAGCGCCAGCGCCTTCCACGTAAAAAAGAACAACGCGGCGACCGCGCCGACATGAAATGCCAACATGAAAAAGGATGTGGTCCAATTGATGGGTTGAGAAAATGTTTTGTCGTGGCCTAGGATGCTCATGAATCCGAAAGTAGCACGCGGGCCGCTGCGCCTCTGTAATACTTGTGTAATCCTCGCGACGGAAGTTCTTTAGAATTGTGGCGAAACGGTTAAGAGCAATCTAGCCCGCGTGCTCCATGGAATCGACCCAACTTAGCTTTCGATCCTGGCCCCGTCCGAGGTAAATCCTTACAGACGAGGAAGTTAGCCGCGCGGGCAAAATGGCTCCCAATTGACACGAAAATGAAGCCGAAAATAGCGTATACTGTGAACGAACAAATTCCAGAATAAAGGTACCGTCACCCGAGCGCGTCGGGATGAATGTGGTTGTCATGACGGTCACCGCGGCGAATCTACCGCCAGCATTGCAGTTCGGATCCCGCCTTCTCGTTTGCCACAAATGCTCTTGGTCTATTTCCTTGGCCATGTTGTGGTGTGCAGGCAGGACCGGCAGTCTCGGGCGATACCGTACGGGGGAGAAAACGATTGCCTCTGCTCATTCAAGAAAAACATGATCTGGTCGGCAATCTCATCAGCCTCGGCAAAAGCCGCGGCTATGTGCTCAACGAGGAAGTGAACGACGTCCTTTCCGCCGAAGAACACACCACGGAAGAAATCGACAATCTCTTTTCCACCTTCGAGCGTGACGGCACCGAAATCTTCGAAGATCTCGCCGCCGCGAGGGCTGCGCACACGACGCTGGAAGTCACGCAGCGAGTCGATCTCGGGCCCAGGAACGACGCCATCCATGAAGAAGAAACCGAGATCGAACGCCCGGTTCACTCCGTGCAGAAGAGCACCGATCCGGTCAGCACCTACTTGCGCGAGATGGGCGTGGTGCCTCTCTTAACGCGCGAGACGGAAATCGTTCTCGCCAAGCGCATGGAACGCGGCAAGCTGCGCGTGCTGAAAACCGTCTCGCGCTCGCCAATCGTGGCCAAGGAATTGATAACCGTTGGTGAAGAGCTTCGTAAGGGCACTCTATCCATCAAGAAAATCGTCCACCTCCAGGAAGAAGAACTTACTGACGATAAGATCGAAGAAAAGCTGCGCCAAACACTACGGACCATCCACCAGATCGAGAAGGTTTACCAGCTAGGGCGAAAACAAGCGCTTAAGCTGCAGAACACAGCAAAATCCGAGAAGCTCGCACATCTCCGCGGGCGTCGCAGGCTGGCCCGGACGCGCATCGCGATTTCGCATCTGGTCCGCTCCATCGAATTCAGCGACGCCGAGAAAAGGCGCCTGATTGATACTCTGCGTATCACCGCCGAGCGCCTGCACACCCTCGAACGAGAGATTGGTCGTTTGGAACGCCGTGCAAGCTCCTCTCGCTCCGAGAGCGCAGCTGGAGCGCGCGATGAGTTACGAGCGCGCCGGACGGAACGCAAGAACATTGAAGAATCCTGCGAAGTTGGTTTGGATTCGCTAAAGCGCGCGCTCGCGGCCATTCGGCTTGGCGAAGCGGAAACCGAACAGGCAAAAACCGAGCTGACCGAGGCCAACCTCCGCCTCGTGGTCTCCATCGCCAAAAAATATACCAACCGCGGCATGCAGTTCCTCGATTTGATCCAAGAGGGCAACATCGGCCTTATGAAGGGTGCCGACAAGTTCGAATGGCGCCGAGGCTATAAGTTCTCCACCTACGCAACCTGGTGGATTCGCCAAGGCATCACGCGCGCCATCGCCGATCAGGCGCGCACTATTCGCGTTCCCGTGCACATGATCGAGACGATCAACAAACAGGCCCGCACCAGCAGGCAACTCGTGCAGGAACTCGGACGCGAGCCTACCACCGAGGAACTCGCGAGGCGCATGGATCTTTCGGTTGACGCGATCTGCAAGACAAAAAAGATCGCGCAGCAACCCATGTCGTTCGAAACGCCCATCGGGGAAGACGAAGAGTCCCACCTCGGCGACTTTGTCGAGGACAAGGGGGTCGTTTCGCCATCGGATGCCGCCATCCATCTCAACTTGAAGGAACATCTGGCTTCCGTTCTGAAGACGCTTACACCGCGCGAGGAAAGAATCATCAAAATGCGTTTCGGCCTCGAAGACGGCAACGAACTGACCCTCGAGCAAGTGGGCCAATCGTTCGCGGTTACCCGGGAGCGCATTCGTCAAATCGAAGCCAAGGCTTTGCGAAAGCTGCGGCATCACTCGCGATCCAGGCGTTTCCGAATCTTTCTCCAAAGCGCGTTTTAAAAACCCGTCGCATGCTCGCAGGCTCGTACCTGGCATCTTGATGCCGCCGTGGAAGTCCCATGCCTAGTTAATCTAGCTGGTCAAGCACCAGATCGGCGTGAATCCCGCCTTCCCGGCCAAGCAAATTGGCCCACATCCCAAATTGTGTGTTAAGAAGTTTCTAGCTATCGCGTCATAGGTTGTAGAAGGGCCGAGGAGGGATACTTGGCTGCCGCGATAGAAAACATCATGTTGACGCAAGCAGCCGCTGAGCTCGAGGTAGTCTTTCGCGCCCACCAGGCTTGTGTCCTCAAAGCCGCTTACCGCGTAACCGGTAGCATGGCCGACGCCGAAGACGTCGCACAATCCGTCTTCCTCCGTTTGGCCCGCGGCACTGTCGACCACAACCGCATCTCAAATCTACAAGGCTACTTACATAGGTCAGCAGTCAACGCCGCTTTGGATCTAATTCGGTCGAGGGGCCATCGCGAAATCGTGCCGGTGGAAGCAGCCGACGAACTGCACTTCAACCCCAGTCTCTCCCCGGAACGGGCGCATTCCTCGATGGAAATCAAGAATTGGCTTCGTCAGGAGCTTGCCAAACTCAGTCCCCGCACTGCCGAGATGTTTACCCTGCGCTATATCGAAGGCATGGACAACCCTGAAATCGCCGAGCTTATGAACACATCGCAGGCCGTTGTTGCCGTCACACTCCATCGAACTCGCGCGCGACTCAAGAAGAGCCTTCGTGGACTTAGAAAAGGTGCATCATGAATTTTTTCCGATCAAAGCAAGACGCTCGCCTGGATCAAGCAATCTCCGAGCTCCGCGCCGAACAGCCCGACGCCAAAACGCTCTCCGCTTCCGCCGAACACGTTTGGCAGAAGCTGCAAGAAGGTCTCGGCGAGGATTCCACTGCCAGCGCGCTACAGCCTATCCGCGGCTGCGCTGATATTCGTGCCCTGCTGCCGGCTTTTCATCAACGGGAACTGCCCACCGCCCGCGCGCTCATCGTCGAAGACCATTTGAAAGAATGCGTTTCCTGCCGTTCCTATGCTCATGGCCGCGCCGTTGACAGCAAGTCAAACGTCAGCTGGCGCATGGAGCCAGCGTCCCGTGGCTTCCAGTGGAGTTTGGGCAGTTTGTCTTTCGCTGCAGCCTCATTCGCCGTGCTCATAGCATTGGTTTGGACTGGCCGCACTTGGTATATCGATGGCCCTCCAGGCAATCGCGCACGCATCGACTCCATAGCAGGCCTGGCGTACCGCGTTGGCCCAACTGGCGAACACACGCTAAGTGTGGGCGACGAAATCGTCCAGGGTGAATTCATTCGTACGGCCGCAAATTCCCACGCCACCGTGAAGCTCTTCGACGGCTCCAAAGTGGAAATGAATCAGCGCGCGGAATTGGCTGTGAGCGCGAATCGCCGCAACACCACCATTCATCTCGATCAAGGCAGCATCATCGTGCAAGCCGCGCATCGCCGCACCGGCCACCTCTACGTCAGCGCTCCGGATTGCACAGTGGCCGTTACGGGCACGGTCTTCTCCGTAAACTCGGGCACGAAAGGCTCGCGTGTCTCCGTCATCGAAGGCGAAGTCCACGTCAAGCATTCTGGAACGGAATCCATTTTGCACTCGGGCGATCAGGTTGCCACCACATCGAGCGTCGGTCTTGTCCCCGTCAGCCAGGAAATTGGATGGAGCAACGATCTCGATCACGAACTTGCCTTGCTTGCGGAATTCGGAAAGCTTCGCCAAAAACTCGAGGCCATCCCCACGCCCGGCCCACGCTATGAAAGCAAGATACTTCCTTTGCTGGCGCCGGATACCGTCCTGTACATCGGCATCCCCAATCTTGGAGACGCGCTCCAGCAAGCAAATCAAATCTTTCAGCAACAACTCTCGCAGAGCAAAGTCTTGCAGGACTGGTGGAACAAGAGCGGCAACTCGAATCAGCATCCAACTCCCGAGGAGCTGATTGGACAGGTTCAAGCCATCAGCCAGTACTTGGGCGACGAAGTGGTGATTACATTCAAGGCCAGTCCCGGCGCAAACGATCACGGTCCCGTCCTGTTGGCTGAGGTGAAACAGCCCGGACTGGAGAGTTACTTGCAGAATCATCTGGCTGCCACTTTGTCCAACACACAAGGCAAATCCGACCTGCATGTCTTGGATCAGCAGTCGCTCTCCTCCCTTACGGTTGGCGAGCGTGGAATGATCATGCTTGTCAGGCCGAACATGCTCGTCGTCGGTGGCGACGCAGCTTCCGTGCAGCAGATGAGCGCGCAGCTCGACGCCGGCGCAACTCAATTTGCTTCAACCGACTTCGGCCAAAGAATTCTGAATGTTTACAGCCAGGGTACCGAAACTGTAGTCGCCGCGAATCTCGGCCAGATTCTGAACGCTTCACATGCTCAGCAGCAGGATTCGGCAGCCCTTCGGAATAGCGGCTTCAACGACATAAAGTATTTGATCGCCACGCGCGGCGAAGCTACCAATCATGCAGACAACCGGATCACGGTGGAGTTCAGCGGCCCGCGGCACGGCATCGCTTCCTGGCTGGCTGCTCCTGCTCCAGTGGGCTCCCTCGACTATGTTTCCGCCAACGCTGGCGCGGCTTTCTCCTTCGTGGCGAAGCAACCAGCCCTGATGTTCGATGATCTGTTCAGCACCCTTGGCGCCTCGGACCCCAACTTCGGCAAAGACCTAGCTGAGACAAATGCCGAACTCGGCCTCGATATCCGCAATGACTTAGTAAGCGCGCTGGGTGGAGAGGTCACGATTGCTCTCGATGGCCCCGTGCTCCCCACGCCTTCCTGGAAAGCTATTTTCGAAGTCAATCAATCGGGAGCTCTCCAGCTTGCCATCGAGAAGATGGTGCAGGCTGCTAATCGCGAAGCGCAAAAATCAAATCAGCCCGGCTTAACGCTTAATCAAGCACAGGTTGGTGGCCGAACGTTTTACACAATCCAATCGCAATCTCCGGCGCTGACGGCCGTTACGTCTGAGTACGACTACACCTTCGACGACGGCTATATGATCGTTGCGCCCTCACGCGCGCTGCTCATCGCCGCAATCGAAACCCACGCGAACGGCACGTCGTTGGCTCGCTCCGCTTCGTTCCGCGCTCTCCTTCCCAGCGACAACCAAGCCAACTTTTCAGGGATGATTTATCAAAATCTCAGCCCCATTCTGAAGCCACTCGCCTCCCAGCTGAATTCCGGGCAACTAGCGATGCTTCAGCAACTCGCCACCGACTCCAAGCCGAGCGTAATGTGCGCGTACGGAGAAAGCGATCGCATCGAAGTGGCCAGCAGCGGCAAGCTTCTTGATTTGAATCCAGCTTTTCCAACGCTGCTGCACTTGCTGGGCTTGTCCGATCATGGAACTTCACGATAGGCTAATCCGTATTGACTTCTAGATGACCACTCCCACGATTGAGCTCAATGGGCTCGAAGTTAAACTCGGTGGCCGAACGATACTTCACGGCATCACCGGCGTTCTGAAGAGCCGCGCCATCGGGCTCCTCGGCCCCAACGGCGCAGGCAAGTCCACGCTCATAAATACTTTGCTTGGTTTCCATGTTCCGACCAAAGGCAGCGCGCGTGTGCTTGGGCTCGACTCACACACCAGCGGCAAAGCGCTTCGCTCATTAGTCGGCTACATGCCTGAGAACGACGCTTTCATTTCAAAAATGTCCGGCGTCCGTTTCGTTCGCTACATGGCCGAGATTTCCGGCCTTCCCTCTGAACAAGCCATGGAGCGTGCGCATGAAGCTTTTGTCTACGTAGGCCTCGGCGAAGCGCGTTATCGCCCCGTGGGAACGTACTCTCTCGGCATGAAGCAACTCGCGAAGTTGGCCCAGGCGATTGCGCATGGCCCCAAAGTTCTCATTCTGGATGAACCGACCAACGGCATGGACCCGCCAGCACGCAAACGCCTGATCGAGCTCATTCGCGAAATCCGCGAAGCCAGCGATATTTGTCTGTTGCTCTCGTCTCATCTTCTGCGCGACGTCGAAGAAACCTGCGACGAAGTGCTCATCCTTCGTAACGGGCAAATCGCCTCCATCTGCAATCTCGTCGAAGAACGGCAAGCCAATCGCAAGTTTCTCGAACTGGAAACCATTGGCGTCGAAGCCACATTCACCACCGCACTCGAATGCCTCGGCTGCGAGGTCGCAGTCTTCACCAGCGGGCGCATCAAAGTCGTCATGCCAGACAGCGTCGAAATCCGCGAAGTTTTCAAAGTCGCCGCGGATCGCGGCGTACAAATTCGCCGCATGAATCACCGCCGTGATTCTCTCGAAGACATTTTCCTAAACGCCATGGAACAGACGGGAGCGCCGGATGGCCGTATATAAGCGCCGATACAATTCCTTCACCGGTTCGCTAACACCCCAGTGGTCGCGTTTTTTCGTTCTGACGCGCTTTGCTTTCGCTGACCTCTTCAAGTCGCGCTTCTTCGTTCTTCTGTTGATTCTCTGTATCGTCCCCTGCCTTTTCTCCGCAGGCTACATCTTCGTCGCCAATAACAGAACTTTACAGTTGATGATGCAACTGCGCCCGGATATGGATTTTTTCCAGGTTGAAAACCAGTATTTCATCATTATGCTGACGGTGCAGACGCAGGCGGCCTTCCTGTTGAATTGTTGGGTTGGTCCCGTCTTGATCTCTGGCGATCTAACGAATGGCGCGCTCCCTCTTTTTCTGAGCCGCCCCTTCAGCCGCGGTGATTACGTATTGGGAAAACTCGCCGTCCTAGGGTTGCTTCTATCCGCGGTCACTTGGATTCCCTGCTTGCTCTTGTTTAGCCTGCAGGCTGGGCTGGCGAGAAATGGCTGGATCTGGTCGCATCTATGGATGGTTGTTCCCATCGTGTTGTGCTCCGCGATTTGGATCCTGATGCTTTCGCTCATTTCGTTAGCTGTATCTGCTTGGGTTAAGTTGCGAATTGTCGCTACTGGCATAATCTTCGTCACATTTTTCATCCCTGCGGGCCTCGGCGAGATGTTCAACGCCATCATGGGCACGTATTGGGGAAGACTACTGAATTTCTCGAGTCTTTTTAGACAGATCTTAATTCGCTCATTCCGCGCGGAGTCGATCATGGGCGCCTTCACGCGTGGGGACGATATTCCCATTGTTATGGCTTGGGCAATGCTGGTTCTCGTCTGCATATTCGCGCTATTTGTTTTGAATGTCCGTTTGCGAGCCCGTGAGGTCGTGCGCGGATGACTCTAGACACCCGCCAAATCGTCTTCGACAACGTCTCCAAGTTCTACGGAGAAGTTCTCGGCGTAAACAAAGTGAACTTTTCTCTCGAGCCGGGAATCACGAGCCTAGTTGGCCCAAACGGTTCAGGCAAAACCACCTTGATGAATTTGCTCACCGGCTTGATCAAGCCGTCCCACGGTGCAATCTACGTCCTCGGCCTTACGCCCCAGCAACCCATCGAATTCTTTCGCCAAGTCGGCTACTGCACGCAATTCGATTCCTTCCCTCCCGGCACCAACGGCTACGATTTTATTTATTGGCCGCTGCGTCTCCACGGTTTTGGCCACGACCAAGCCACCAAGCTCACGAACGAAGCCCTCGAGCGCGCCGGCATGGCCCAAGTCGCCCGCCGAAAAGTAGCCGGCTATAGCAAAGGAATGCGCCAGCGTATCCGACTCGCTCAAGCCATTGCGCATCATCCATCCGTGCTCGTTCTCGACGAACCGCTGAACGGCCTCGATCCGATGGCGCGCGCCGAATCCATCGCCCTTTTCGAAGCCATCGCCAAACAAGGGATGCACGTCATCATCTCCAGCCATATTTTGGAGGAAGTCGATCGGATCTCCGACCGCGTCGTACTAATGAGCAGCGGCTACGTCGTCGCCGAAGGCCAGATTAAAGAGGTTCGCCGCGAAGTCCGCGATCATCCCATGCAGATTCTGGTTCGTTGCTCGAATCCCGCTGCGCTGGCGTCCGCCGCTTTCGAACTCGATCACGTCGTCGAAGCTAAAATCTTGAACGATGGCCAAAGCGTCCTGGTCCGCACGCGAGATGCCGAGCAGTTTTCCCTCCTGCTCAACAAAATCGTCTCCAGCGGCTTGCTTGAAGTCGATGCCGTTGCCCCTGCCGACGACGACGTAAATTCCATCTATCAATATCTCATCGGATCGGATGGCAGCCCGACATGAGCCTCCAGCAATCAGCAGGCCGCGCCCAGAGCACTTTCAAAGAACAACCGTGGCGCCTCTTCGCCAGCCAGATCTCCGTCCTCGTGCGCAACGAAGTTCGCCGAAACCTCTTTACTCGCCGGAGGATTGGTTTTCATCTGCTCGCGTGGATACCGGTGTTATTCCTGGCTGCCCATTTCATCTTCAGCAGGTACCATACCGAGTCATCCCCAATCGAAGACGATACGTTTGTCCTCGCCAGCATTATTCAGGTCTATTATTTCCGCCTCGGCATCTTCTTCGCCTGCATGGGTATTTTTACCTGGCTCTTCCGCGGCGAAATGGTCCAACGCACTCTCCACTATCAATTCCTTGTTCCCGTTAGAAAAGAAGTCCTGGTGGTTGGAAAATTTCTTGCCGGCGCGATTATTTCCATCGCGCTCTTCGAGGCCGCCGTGTTTGCCTGCTTCTGCCTTATTTACGCGCGCTTTGGTGCCGAAGGTAGAGCTTATGTCTTTGACGGCCCGGGCCTCAGCCAATTGGGCTCCTATCTATTGGCGACGGCTCTCGCCTGCCTTGGCTACGGCGCCGTCTTTCTCGCTCTGAGTCTTCTCTTCAAGAATCCGATCATCCCCGGCGCCATGTTGCTGGGCTGGGAAGCGATCAATCCGATCTTTCCCTCCTGGGCGCAACATCTAAGCGTCGCTTTCTATCTGAAGCATCTCTGCCCTGTCAAACTACCCATCGATGGACCCATGGCTATATTCACCATCGTCGCGGAACCTGTCTCGCCATTTGTCGCCATCTTCGGCTTGCTCTGTCTTACCCTCGCAATTCTCGTTCTATCCTGCTTCCTCATTCATCGGCTCGAAATCACCTACACCGCCGAGTAGTCTCGCTTTCTAACAAGTCCCGTCGTAAGCAACGCCCTCCTGTACCAAAGGACAGTTAGTTCCTACTCGTCAATAACCTTCCTGCGCGTGGAATTACGTCAGTCTTGTCCGTCTGCCCGCCATAACCGACCATAAATAATGGGCGGGAAGTGCCCGCTCAAGGTCAAGAAATGACGCCGCTTCTTGAAGTCAAGAATCTCCACGTCTCGTACTCCGCCCGCACGGGCGAAGTCTGCCCTGCCCTCGCAGGCGTCAATTTTGACCTGGCTCCCGGAGAAATCCTGGGCGTGCTCGGCGAATCCGGCTCTGGCAAGAGCACCCTTGCCGCCGCTCTCCTGCGTCTTCTGCCGTCCAACGGAAAAATCCAAAAGGGTTCTGTGCTTTTCGAAGGAAGGAATCTGCTCGAGGCCTCTCCCCAAGATCTCCGTAGAATTCGCGGTGGACGCATCGGCCTGATCTTTCAAGAGCCCTCTTCTTCTCTCCATCCCACCTTGCAAATCGGAAAACAGGTTTCCGATGTTGTAGCTGCCCACGACTCTCTAGATGGACTCGTGCTAAATGAAAAAGTCAGCCGACTTCTCGAATCGGTTTTTCCGAGGGACGCAGAACGCATCTCCCGCTCCTATCCTCATGAATTGAGTGGGGGCCAGCGTCAGCGTGTCCTCATCGCCCAAGCCATCGCCTGCGGGCCTTCCTTGCTTGTCGCCGATGAAGCCACTGCGTCCCTCGACCCCACGACCCAGCAGGAAATTCTGCAACTCTTCCGGACCCTTCGCCAGAAGTTCGGCCTCGCGATGATTCTCGTCACACACAACCCAGCTCTACTCGCAGACCTCGCCGATCGCATTCTTGTCCTCTACGCCGGACGCGTCGCCGAAATTGGCCCCGCCGCGAACGTGCTCTTCTCGCCACAGCATCCCTACACTGCCGCATTACTCCGAAGTCTCCCTTGGCAATTCACCGAGGGCCATGCCGCGGGCAAAACGAAGCTGCACAGCATCCCGGGGGATCCACCAGATCTATCACTGCATGAAGCAGGCTGCCAATTCGAGCCCAGGTGCGTGGAAAGAATGGAAGTTTGCAAATGCGATGAACCCGCGGCCGCTGAAGTAAGCGAGCTGCACGAAGTTTCCTGTTTCAAATTTGCCGGCTAACTCGCTTTCAGAAACCATCAAATGCGGCCACTCTTAAAAGTCGAAAATCTCGTGAAGCAATTCCCCACTGGTCGAACTGTGCATTCGAAAGCCAAACTCGCCGCGCTCGATGGCGTTTCCCTTTCCATTCCGTCGGGCGAAACTCTAGCCCTCGTCGGCGAATCCGGCTCAGGCAAGAGCACACTCGCCCTCTGCATCGCCTGCCTGGAACCTCCCACATCCGGAAGCATCTGGTTTGAAGGGATCGATGTCGCGGCACTCGGCGAACATCAGCAACGTCTGCTCCGCCCGCAAATACAACTCGTATTTCAGGATCCCGCAAGCTCGCTGAATCCGCGCTGGACTGCCCTCGATATCGTCAGCGAGCCATTTCTTGTACAGCGCCGCTTCACCAAACCGGACCGCGTTGTCAGAGCGTTGCAACTTCTCGATCGTGTCGCCATCCCCCGCAAACTGGCCGGCCGAAGAGCCGACGAACTCAGTGGTGGACAAAAACAGCGCCTCGCCATCGCCCGCGCCTTGGCGCTCGAACCCAAACTCATCATTCTTGATGAAGCGCTCTCCGCACTCGATTGCTCCGTTCAAGCCCAAATCTCCAATCTCTTGCTCGAGCTGCAATCCTCTCTCGGCTTGACCTACCTCTTCATCACCCACGATTTTGCGATGGCCGCTCACCTGGCCGATCAAATCGCCGTCATGGACCGCGGCCGTATTGTCGAATCTGGCCCCGCCGAACAGATTCTGTCTTCGCCAAGTCACGAAGTCACTCGCTCTCTGCTTGAGGCGACATCGCGCTTCGCCGAAACGCCCAGCCTACTGGTGACCGCCTGATGCGCTACCTCTTGCGCAGAACGCGCCACGCCGTCTTTCTTCTCTTCGGCGTATCTCTGCTCACATTCCTTTTCTCCGCTCTAACTCCCGGAAATTATTTCGACGAGATGCGCCTGAATCCACAAATCTCCCCGGAAACCGTCGCCGCTCTGCGCGCCCAATATCAACTCGATCGCCCGCTACCCGTCCGTTACGTCCATTGGCTGAACGCCGTCGCTCACGGTGAATTAGGCTTTTCCTTTGCCTATAACAGCCCCGTCGCCCCGCTTCTCTGGGTCCGCGCGCGCAACACTCTGCTTCTCACCGTGACAGCCACCCTGCTCGCCTGGTTCATTGCCCTTCCCCTCGGCGTCTGGAGCGCCGCCAGATTCGGCCGCGCGCCCGACAGCGTCCTCTCCTTCGCCACCGCAACGCTCCTTGTAGTCCCCGATCTAGTCCTTGCTCTCGGCTTGTTGATCTTGGCCGTTCGCACAGGCTGGTTCCCGACAGGCGGTCTCGTCTCCGTCGGCTTCGATGAATTATCCCCGCTTCACAAACTCCGCGACCTCACCTCGCACATGGCGCTCCCCGTTACTGCCCTCGTCCTCGCAACTCTGCCAATGCTCGTTCGTCACGTCCGCGCTTCTGTCGCAGAAGTTCTCGATGCCCCTTTTCTTCGAGCGGCCCGGAGCCACGGCCTTTCTAATCGTAAACTCCTCTGCAGCTACGCCCTGCGCGCCGCCGCAAATCCGCTCATCTCTCTTTTCGGATTCAGCGTCGGCACTCTTTTGAGCGGTTCTCTGCTTGTCGAGGTTGTCATGAGCTGGCCTGGCCTCGGTCCCCTTCTTCTCGAATCGATTTTGGCGCGCGATCTCTACGTCGTGATCGCCGGCGTCCTTCTCTCCATGATTTTTCTGGTCACCGGAAATCTCTTCGCGGATCTCCTTCTCTATTGGGCCGATCCCCGCATTCGCACCGCAGCGAGCGCAAAATGACGCAGCGCCGCAAACTTACGAATTGGCTCGTCGTCCTGCTGGTGCTCCACGGCATCATCGCCGCCGCAGGGTTCTTCGCTCCCTACGATCCCGCCGAACAAGACCGCGAGCGCCCCTACCTTCCTCCCATGCATCTCCACGTTATGGATGCGGAAGGTCACCTGCACCTTCGCCCGTTTTTCTACCCACTTCGTTTGCAAGAAGGTTCGTTCGACCAATATGAAGAAGACATGGCGAGCGCCGTTCCATTGCGCCTATTCACCCGCGGCGCTGCCTACCATCTGCTCGGCCTAATCCCGTCCCGTTTGCATCTTTTCGGAGCCGCTGGTGCACGAATCTATCTCCTCGGCACGGACGCCTACGGCCGCGATCAACTTTCCCGCATTCTCTACGGCGGACAAGTCTCCCTCCTCGCCGGCCTTCTCGGCGCGGGAGTCACCCTTTTGCTGGGCGCGCTAATCGGCATGGCCGCAGGCTACTTCGGCGGCTGGCGAGACGACCTATTGATGCGCGTCGCCGAACTTTTTCTCGCGCTCCCATGGCTCTATCTCCTGTTTGCATTGCGCGCGTTTCTGCCTCTCGCCGTCAGCCCTCTCGAAGCTTTTCTACTCGTCGTGGTTGTCATCGGCATGGTCGGATGGGCGCGCCCGGCTCGTTTGGTGCGCGGAGTTGTCCTCAGCGTGAAAGAACGTGACTTCGTCCGCGCCGCCCGAGGCTTCGGCGCCTCCGATATTTATTTGCTGCGCCAACATATTTTTCCGGAAACGGCGAGCGTTCTGTTAACGCAAGCCGCCATTCTCGTCCCCCAGTTCGTCCTCGCCGAAATGACGCTCTCCTTTCTCGGCCTCGGCGTCCCCGAACCCATGTCCAGCTGGGGCAACCTCCTTGCCACGCTCCAGCAATACAGCGTCCTCGTCTCCTACTGGTGGATGTATTTGCCCGCCTTCGCAATCGTGCCGTTCTTCCTCGGATACCTCGGTCTCGCGAGTGCATTGCAGCAGCACGCAAGCCCGTACAAGATAGAAGAGAAGAATAGCTGGAACCCATCGTGAGAAAAGAACGCCCCGCTTCCCAGCGCTACCGCTTCATCCTCAGCCTCTTTCTGGCTTGCGCCTCTACTATTGCACTGCCCGCCAAAGGGTTCACGCAGCCGCAGCAAACGAGTGCGAAGGAAGAATTGCTAGCTTTGCCGGGAGAAATTGGCCATTCAGGCGGACGTCTTGTCATCTCTCTCCGCGCGGAGCCAAAAACTCTGAATCCGCTTACCGCCGCAGATTCTCCTTCTCGCGAAGTGATCGGCGCGATGCAGTCCGACCTCGTCCACATCAACCGTGCAACACAACTCACGGAGCCAGCCCTCGCCAAATCCTGGAAAATCTCCGCCGATGGTCTTCAATACACGCTCACTCTGCGCAAAGGATTACGTTTCTCAGACGGCCATCCGCTCGACGCCGACGACGTCCTCTTCTCCTTTCGCGTCTACCTCGACGAGAATGTCCATGCGACCCAGCGTGATCAGCTGATCGTTGGCGGCCAACCCATCACCGTCCGCAAAGTGGACGCGCAAACCCTCGTTTTCCAATTCGCCAAACCCGACGGCGTCGAAGAAAGACTCTTCGACGGCTTCGCCATCTTGCCTCGCCATCTCCTCGAAAAGCCCTATCAGGAAGGAAAGCTCGGCCAACTCTGGACGCCTTCCACACCGCCGAACGAGTGGGCAGGACTAGGCCCTTTTCGCCTAAAAGAGTATGTCGCCGGCCAAAAACTAGTTCTCGAACGCAATCCTTACTACTGGAAGTCGGATACAAAAGGAAATCGTCTCCCGTATCTCGACGAGCTCGTTTTTCTCTTCGTTCCAAGCGCCGACGCGCAGGTCCTCCGCTTTCAGTCCGGCGAGACGGATATGATCACCCGTCTCGGGGCAGAAAATTTCTCAGTCCTTGGGCGCCAGCAGCATGGCTACACCATGTCAGACGCTGGCCCAGGCCTCGAATACAATTTCCTCTTCTTCAACTTGAACAATCTCGGCGAAAAATCCTCTGCAGACCTCACGCAAAAACAAAAATGGTTTCACAACGTGAAATTTCGTCAAGCTGTATCCACTTCCGTTGATCGGGACGCCATCGTTCGCCTTGTCTATCAAGGTCGCGGCGCGGCACTTTGGGGCCCGGTCACGCCAGGAAACCGCCGCTGGGTGAATACCGCCATCCCGCATCCATCTCGTTCGCTAGATCACGCCCGCGTCCTCTTGAAGGAAGCCGGTTTTTCCTGGTCCACCTCGTCGAACGGCGATTCCATCCTCATAGACCCGGACGGCAAGCCCGTCGAGTTTTCCATCCTGACGAGCTCTTCAAACGCCGACCGCATCAAAATGGCCACTCTAATCCAGGACGACCTCAAGCAACTTGGCATGCACGCCCAGGTAGTGCCCCTCGAATTCCGCTCTCTCATTGATCGCGTCACGCAAACCAAGGACTACGATGCCTGCCTCCTGGGACTCGCCAGTTTCGACGCCGACCCCAATTCCGATCTCAACGTATGGCTCTCCAGTGGCGGCACACATCTCTGGAATCCCTCGCAACCCCATCCAGCCACGCCCTGGGAAGCCGAAATCGACCGCGTCATGGAGCAACAACTTTCGACACCCGGCTACGACCAGCGCAAAAAACTTTACGACCGCGTCCAGGAGATTCTCGCTGAGAATCAACCCATGATCTTTCTCGCGAGCCCAGACATCCTGGTCGGCGCAAAAAATTCCATGGCCAATTTCCGCCCCGCCGTTCTCGAGCCATACGTCCTCTGGAATGTCGAACAACTATACTTCCGTACCGGCGCGGAGAATTCCATCCGATGAGTCCGGTTCTCGCCAAGGCAAAAGCCACGAAGAAACCTCCGCGAGCGTGGAGCGACGAACGCCTCGTGAAAGAATGCCTTGCCGGCAACGAAGAAGCATGGTCACTTCTCATCGAAAAGTACAAAGCGCTCATCTACTCGATCCCCGTTAAATACAGACTTCCTCCTCACGAAGCTGCCGAGGTTTTTCAAGCCACGTGCGTCGAGCTTCTTCAACATCTCCCCGAGCTACGCGAACCGCGCGCTCTTCCCAAATGGCTTATGCAGGTCGCTCACCACCAATGCTTCCGTTACAAAAAACAGCAACAGCGTCTAGTCAGCCGCGACGGTGATGTTGACCTTCCAGAGCCCGAAACGCCCGCCATCGCGGAAACATTGGTCCAGCAAACTCAAGAGGAACAAATACTGCGCGAAGCCATGGCCGCTCTCTCCCCGCAATGTCGCCGCCTAGTGGAACTTCTTTTTTTTGAATCTCCCGCGCGCCCCTACGACGAAGTCGCCGCGGAATTAGGTCTCGCTGTCGGCTCCATCGGCTTTACACGCCAGAAATGCATGGATCGCCTGCGCAAATATCTCGGCGACTTGGGATTTCACTGATGCCCACAGCGATCACAAAAATAACGTGGGAAGAACTTCTTTCGCGATTGGCCCGGATCGAAAAAGACGCGGACCGCCGAAAATTTCTGACGCGGCACAAAGCTCTAATCCGCAGTGAGGTCGTAAAGCAACTCGCCGACTTAGTCCTCGAAAAAATCCGCGTGGACACAAAAGAAGCGCTGCACCTCGCCGAAGCCGCCGTCCTGATCGGCCGCAAGCTGCGCCGCAAAGAAGACATCGCCCTCGGCACGCGCGCCAAAGCCAACGCTCTCTACGCCTCCGGAGAGAATCGCGCCGCTGTCGAGCATCACGAACAAGCCATCCAAATGTATGAGGCTCTGGGCAACTTGAAAGAATCCGCCCGCACGCTCAGCAGCTCCATCCAGCCGCTCATTCTGCTCGGCGAATACGATCGCGCCTTCAAATCCTCTGAGCGCGCCAGAGAAATCTTCACTCAAATCGGCGAGTTCCGCCGCATCGCCAGCCTCGACAACAACGTCGGCAACATTTTCCACCGCCAGGACCGCTTCGAAGAAGCCATGCTCCACTACGAGAGCGCCTACAAAACGCTCTCCGCTTACGAAGATTGGGAACGCGCAGCCGTCACGCTACACAACATGGCCATGTGCCTTATCAGCCTCAATGATTTCGCCAAATCCCTCGATTGTTACCAGAAATCTCGCGAACTCTGCGTTCGCTACGACATGCCCCTCCTTCGCGACCAGGCCGACTACAACATCGCCTATCTCTACTATTTCCGCGGCGAGTACACCCGCGCCATCGAAATGCTCTTCGCCACGCGCCGCGCCTGCGAGGTCACCGGCGACGCCTACCATCTTGCTCTTTGCCATCTCGATCTCTCGGAAATCTATCTCGAGCTCAACCTCAGTGAAGAAGCCCGCGAAATGGCGCATGACGGTTTTCTTCGTTTCGAAAAACTCGGCATGGCCTACGAAGCCGCGAAGACTCTGGCCAACGAAGCCATCGCCTACGGCCAGCAGGGAAAAACCGTCCACGCCCTCGAACGCTTCACAAAAGCCCGCGCCATGTTCGCCGCCGAAAAAAATCTCGTCTGGCCCTGGCTTCTCGACCTCTATCAAGGCCTCCTTCTCTTCCACGAGGGTCGCTACTTTGAAGCCCGCCGACTTTGCGCCGGCGCCGCAAAATTCTTTGATCAAGCAGCCCTTCCCGGCAAAGCCGCCTTGGCGCACCTTCTTCTCG
>Ga0210394_10000645_pt1 | contig 68559 bp, 55 predicted proteins | sample IncBWC12MmetaG_FD_160121 | JGI IMG/M metagenome (GOLD analysis project Ga0210394, IMG submission 160121) | Forest soil microbial communities from Barre Woods Harvard Forest LTER site, Petersham, Massachusetts, United States - Inc-BW-C-12-M | ecosystem: Environmental > Terrestrial > Soil >... | reverse complement strand
ATCAGAAAATTCTTTTCGAACTTATTTTGCAGCCAAGCCATTAGGCGTCCTCGGGTTTCCGTGACAAATTTCGCATCCGAACCGCGAAATGGGTCGGAGCATTCTCAGTCGTCTTCAGTCTAGGGACGTGCCGCACGAGTGTCAACGTGGACGGCGGGTCAGAGAGAGGAAGCGAGTTTCGTAGAATCCTACTTAAGAGGCATTCACTGCGTTGTGACTACCGGCTCCTTTCGCCGCCACAACGTCAGGCCCTGAGCACCGAAAGCGAGCATGCCGAGCGATGCGGGTTGCGGCCTGTCTGGAATGGGACTGGTCAGGGACTCATCAAGATCAAAATCCGGGTGGGTAAGATCACCTGACTCTATCGTTTGGCCAGCCTTGATCGCCTTTCCGGCGATAGTTTCGTAGGCATATCCCGTTAGTACCGTTGTGTGGGCTAAAAAGTTCACCCGCGCCCAGCCATAATGCGCCTTCCCATTGATCTCGATCTTTAAGCCGAGATAGGATAAGGGCACGCCTATCCATGGGCCGTACACCGACCCAGTGCCAAAGCGAGTGCTGATAAAAAACATCACAAGCTCGTTTGGGCTAAACTTTCGCGTTGGACCAATGAACTTGCCCTTAGGTACTGCTGCCGCGCAGAGATGGCCGCGGCTTTGCGCAGACCACACATCGTTGCCTCTACGCGCGGCGTAGACGTTCAACTTGGCAAATTTCCCAGAGGTTGTGGTCGATAGTTGGCCCGAAAGTGCGAAGTCGTGCACTCCGTCGTTCTTCATATCGAAGAACAATGCCCCATGATTGTAGGGGATGGTCTTGTGCACTTTGGTAAAAACAATTTCTCCCGCCGCCGGAGGTGCCAACGCCAACATTCCCACTCCGGCTGCGCTGGCAGCCAACGCGTACATGTTGAGCTGCTGATGGATTGATTCGGAAAGATTGCAGGTTTGCCGAGGTCGCCGTTTCATAGAATGCTGCGTTCTTTCACCGTCATTTGCTCTTCCTGTGAATCTCTCCTTCGCCATGCCACAAACCCTGCCAACCCTCGAGCGAGCAGACCCAAGCTGGCTGGTTTCGGATTGGGAATCCTGAGAGTTGCATCCGGCTTTGAGAAGCTGATCTCGTCTGCCCCGGTCATCTGTCCCGCAATGATCGCCTTGTTCGGAATGGTTTCGTAGGCGTAGCCGGTCAGTTGGGCCGTGATGCCGTTCGTGTTTGTCATTACGTTGAGCCGCGCCCAACCATAGTGGACCTTGCCGCCGATTTCAAACTTGAGTCCCAGGTAGCGATTGGAAGCTCCATGCCAACTGCCGAAGCATGTCAGTGTGTTAGCTAAGACGCAGTTCGTCATAGTTTGGGGTGCGGAGAACGGTTGCTTCGGGCCAATAATTGCGCCGAGACCAAGCGCATAGACGAATCCTTTGCCCTCCACGCGGTTGTGGCCAAATGGCAAAGCCCTTAGCGTACCGTGGAGAAAGTCACCCGAGTTGAAGGTCGTATCTTGAATGGCAAAGTCGACATCGCCATTATTATTCAGATCAAGATGGTAGATTCCCTCAGGATGACCGACGATTGTCACTTGCACCGGCGTGTAAACGACTTTCGCCTCAGCAGGCCCTGCCAACGCCAGCATTCCCACTCCCGCCGCATTGGCCGCAAGTGCATACATGTTAAGCCGTTGATGTACCGGCTCGGAGAGCTTGCCTTTCTTGGGGCAGCCGGAAATACGCTGCATAGATCCTCCTCAAAAGCCTTTCATTGTGTTGCGACTGCCGATTCCTTTCGCCGCCATATCGTTAGGCCGTGAGCACCCAAAGCAAGCATGCCCAGCGATGCGGGTTGCGGGCTTTTTGGAATGGGAATGGCCAGGGAAGCATCGGGTTCGAGATTATCCGGTTGTTCGACGCTGTCGTTGGGCTCAATCGTCTTTCCAGCGATGATGGGCTTGCCGGGGATCGTCTCGTAGGCGTAGCCAGTCAAAATGGCGGACACTCCGTCCGGGCCACTGATATTAAGGCGTGCCCAGCCGTAGTGAATCTCCCCCTTGATCAGAAACCTAAACCCTAGGTAGCCGACCCCCGCGCCGCGAGAGCTCTTTAGCCACGGGCCGGCGCAGTTGACGGTGCCTGAACTATTGGTGCAGACGAAAAGCACCTTCGCTGGGTTGGTGGTCTGGCTAGAAAACGTGAAGCCCTTCTGAAATTTCACGCTATTCGGACCAATATTCGGACCAATACGGTAACCCTTACGCAGATCCGAGGCCGGGGGCAGATTGTGGGTAGCTGCTCCAAAAACCCGATTAGATCCCAGGGAAAAGGCGAGCAGGAAATACTCAACATCAATACAGCACGCAAACGGTTGAATCTTGAAATCCGCGATTCCATCGTGATTCAGGTCAATAGTCAACCCGCGGCCAACCGCTTGGTGCGTGCGAGTGTAAACGATTCTAGCCTGGGCGGGCTGCGCCAATGCCATTATCCCCACGCCCGCTGCGCTGGCTGCAACTGCATACATGTTGAGCCGTTGATTCACTGAGTCGGAAAGTTTGCCTGTTTTACGGGGTCCGAAAATACGCTGCATAGATCCTCCTCAAGAGCCCTGCGCTGCGATTGCCGATTCCTTTCGCCGCCATATCGTTAGGCCGTGAGCACCAAAAGCAAGCATGCCCAGCGATGCGGGTTGCGGCCTCTGCTGGATGGGAATGGCCAGGGACGCATCGGGTTCGAGATTATCCGGTTGTTCGACGCTGTCGTTGGGCTCAATCGTATTTCCGGTGGTGATGGGCTTATTGGGAATTGTCTCGTAGGCGTATCCCGTCAAAACTGCGTCGAATTGGTCGTGGCCCATTTCGACGTTCAGCCGGGCCCATCCATAATGGAACTTGCCGTGAATGATAAATTTCAGACCCAGATAGCGGTGCTGAACGTCGAACCATGGACCGGAGTGCGACGTTCCCCCGTGCAAGTTTGTACCCCACCCTACCATCCCCGCCACGATACAGTTCTTCCATAACCTTTTGGCGCCAAGCCGGACCCCCGCTGGCAGGGCTGCGGCGAAACAGTTGCTGCCATGGGAGGGATGGGAGACGATTTGGTTCGACGCGTTCGGCTGGACGCGCATACTCCAGAATGTAGAAAACGGCATATGACTGTACTGGTGAACCCTGATCTTATAGTCAACAATCCCATCGTGGTTTACATCGAGCGAGAAGGTTGAATTTATGCGGATGTGGGCAGGCGTGTAAACAATCTTCGCCTCCGCCACTCCCGACAGGACAAATGCGCCCAACAGTGCCGCACCTGCTGGAAGCGCATACTCTGCTGGCGGTAACAGGGCCAGTACTCCTACTCCCGTCGCGCTGGCAGCAAGAGCATACATGTTGAGCTGCTGATGAATTGACTCGGAGAAGTTAGCTGTCTTACGGGGCCCAGAGAAACGTTTCATAAGGCCTCTTTGAAAGGGCCGAAATAGTCTACTCCGGGCTTTCCCGCTTGTCACGACCCATCGGGCGGCATCTGCCAGGCGGGATAAATAGGACGCGCACACTTCTTTCGGTGAATATACGCCAAGCCTCCTAACGATTAACAAACCTGCAGTCGAACAGAGTGGTATTCAAACTGTTCGGGGAATGTCGGCGGACGCGGTTCGCTGCCGGTAGAGTGACTCGTCGATTTGCTGCGACATTGCGAGCACATGCAGCGGACAATCGAGAAACTTTTGAATGGATTCGGAAACACGCAGCGGATCACGCAACACCTCGTGATGTTCCACACGGTAAACGGATATGTTGGCCTTGCCTCTGAGCCACGCGTTCACTTGATTCAAATGAGCCTGCAACCCAGCGATCAACGCCGCCGGCGGCAATGCTGCGCCAGTCGTTCCGCGCCTGCGGATCATCTGTGACTGCGAGGCGACAACTTCGGCGAGCGGGCGTTGCATGAAAATAATTCTGTAATCATGTGGGGAAGGTAACGCGAACAGAAGTTGCGAAATTATCTTCACTACCTTGCCTTCAGCTTCCTGGATACAATTCGGCTGCTGCGGCAAGAGTTTGATCCGTTCCCATTCGTAGTAGCCGCGAGGATTGTCTGCGTCGGCTTGACGTTCGCCGTCGCTGAGGACCTGCAACCCGCCGGCAGCAAGCATCTGCATCATGAGCGAGGTGCCGGAGCGCGGCAGACCTGAGACCACGGTAATCACGCTCGCGCCCGGGTCTTTCGCAGATTCATGAGTTGGGCATACAGGCTGCGGTGCCGGATGGCTTTGTCGAGATCGCCGCCGGGCTGGCTATGCAACGCACCAAGCCAGCGGTGGGCGGCTACAAGTCCAGGAAGCATGCTGAGACTGGTCTCGAAGGCCAGCATGGCGCGCTGGCGATGGCCTAAACGCGCCAATGCCACGCCGAGATAAAAATGACCTAACGGCAGGAAATGCTGCAGGCCGACAGCCAACAAAGCCTGTTCAGCAGCTTCTTCATTTCGGCGCTGCCGCAGGCGCACCATGGCTAGACCAAGGTGGGCTTCCGGACTGTCACCATCGATGTCTAAAGCCTGCTGGAAGGCGCGGCCGGCGTCGTCAGTTCGCTTCTGCCGCAAATAGGTTTCGCCGATGCGCAAATGCAAGTTGGGCAGGCGAGGGTCAGATTGCTCGGCTTTGAGCAGGCTGGCAAGGGCGGCTTCCATATCTCCTTCTTCAAAATGAATTACGCCCATCAGCAAGTCTGCCCACGGTCGGGGGTTGGCCTGTTTGTCCCGCGGCGTCGTTGTTTCGGCAGTAATCGTTTCGGGTGCGGCGGCCTCGGGTATTTCCGTTTGCGTTGGTATTTCCGGCGCTAGCGCCTGTGGTGTCTGGTTTCGATCAGCCGCCGCTAACGCGTCCGGCTGTTCACCCTTTGCCTCCGCTTCAGGCGGGTTCAAGTCTGCGGTGATAAGAGCTTGCAAAATTTCCTTCGCGGCTGCGCGGCGGCTGAGCGCGAGAAAACACTGCGCAAGGTGCATCTGAAAACGGCTCTGCTTGGGATCATTCCTGGCCAGGTCTTCAAGCAGGGGCAAAGCATCGTCCGGACGGCCGCAGTCCAAATAATCGCGCGCCAGGTTGTAATTTGCTTCGCGCACCGCACTAGCCACGGCTTTGCTCTGATCTTCGCTGGGCGGCTGAATATAACCAAGCGCGACGAATTGCTGCAGCACGGCTTGAGCTGCGGCGGGATCCATGCGCAAATCGCTGGGATGCATTCCACATTCGCCGGACTCCTGCTCCCAGCTGGGAATGCGCGTAATCTGCGGCGACTCCTCGAAGGCCTGCACTAAAACCCGGCCGTCCATATCCGCGCCCACCGGCAATCCAAACAGAGTCAAGATGGTCGGGGTTATATCCAGCAGGGTCGCACCGTAGATGCGCTCATCCTGTTGTACATGTGGCCCCTTCATGCAGAAAATTCCGAACGGCCGATGCTGAACCGCTGGCCCCGCCGGTTCGGCTGGAATGCCGCGCGGCCGCAGATGGTCAGAATGAAAACCATGATCGGAAACCAGCAATACAGTCGCGTCCGGGCCGGCAAGATCCAATAATGTTTCCAGCATCATGTCATGGAAGCGATACGCTCCGTTCACCACATCTTTGTAAATTTCGTACCGGTCCTCGGGAATCCCTTCCATGCGCGGCGGATGATAATGCATGAACCCATGGCAGAAGTGATCAATGCCGTTGTAATAAACCGCCAGGAAATCCCACGGCTCATTCTGCAGAATCCACGTAGCGGCATTGTGGATGGAGCAGTTTTCCGACAAGATTTTAGCGAACGACATCAGACCTTTGTCTTTTTCCTGATCGATCTCCGCCGCGCGCGGAATCCAGGGAAGAATCGCCGCCTCGGTCACATCGCCGGGATGCATGCGCAGCCCGGCAAAAGTATCGCGTAGATTTTCAGGATGCACCGCGCCAGGCGGCAGCGGCCAAGGCTTATCCGCCGGCGCCGTAGCGTACGGATAAAGATCGGAAACCGAGATGCCATTAATCGGCTCTGCGGGGTGACCTGCAAACCAGCCAAGAACGTGAGTCTTATACCCGCGCTGGGTCAGAATATTCCAGATCGCTTTTACCTTGCGCGAGGTGCTGGAGACCGGCCGGATGCCGCCGTTTTGCGTGTCCGGCTCCATGAATCCGTGAATGCCGTGCTTGTTAGCCCGCTTGCCAGTGGCAATCGAATTCCACAGCATGGGCGAAAGGATGGGCCGCAAGGTCGCCAGGTTTCCCATGACGCCTTGATTGATGAAACCGTCGAGCGTAGGCATCAATCCCTGGTCCAGCAGCGGGTTGATTACCTTCCAATCGGCCGCGTCCCAGCCAATCAGCAGAACTTTTTTCGCCAGGCGTTCAGGCATAACAGCACACGCTTCCGAGTGAGGATGTATGCAAGACCACGGAAAGTCAAGCAAGAAGAACGCTATTGACGGCCATCCTCCATGCGGATCGCAGGCGCCATCAGATGCCAGGCTTCGCGGTAGCGTTCGAAGCGGCCGCCCCACCTGCATCCTGAAGGATAGAAATTAAGGACGCTTGAGGCCACGATAGAATTCACAGGAATTATGTACCAAATCTCGCGAGGAACAATATAAGCGACCACGAAATCGATTTCCTCGGCCTTGTAATAGTCGTCAATCCGGCGCCGGCACGAAGCTCGATAGCCGTTGCGGAAAGGGCTGTACATTGACTTCACCTGCACCCGCCACAAGCGTTCGCCCGAATCGAGGATGAAGTCGTAGGCCTCGTCCTCCCCATTCGGCGTAGCCACGCCAAAGCCCAGGCTCCCCGCCTTGTGCGAGAAGGCGAGTTCTGCTAATTCACCCTTGGTCTTGGCGGTTAGCCTTCCACGCACCAGGGGCACGCTATGTGACCTGGGCTGGCGCGGTTTCCGGGAATCTTTTTTCATCTGGACTCCAATAAAAAAGGCGCGAGCCGGATTTCCGGTTCGCGCCCGTTATTTTTGCCTATATTTGTAGACTAGCAAATTGGAAGGGGTAAACCCGCCAAATTTTGAACTTTATATTTCCATCCGAATCAGCGGCTTGAAGGAAAATGGACGGTTTAGGGGGCTTGACAACTTTTCGGCAAAACTACGGTTTGGGGCTGGTTTGATACAAATACTTCTGAAAACCGACAAATGTCTTGCTGATTTCTTCGGGCCTGCCCAAATCGGAAACGGCGTCGTCGATGGAATTTGAATACTTCAAGCGAAGCAACGGGGCCAGTTTTTCCTGATCAAGTTCGTCTACCCCAACATCTACGTAGTGAGCCAGGACAAATTCGAGGAAGGCTTGCTGCTTGCTATTGAACTGTCTGCTGATGACCACCTTGGCCCGCGCGGCGCGTTCTTCGCGAGTGAGCGGCGGCAGGGCGTAGGCGATGTAGGCGAGCACGTCGAACAGGTCGCTCTTTTCGGCGTCGATTATTTTTTGCATTTCGGAGAGCTGTTCGTGTCCGAAGCCTTTCTCGGTGAGACCTTGCAACAGCTTCTTCCTGGTATCGGGAGCGCTCCACAGTGCGCGCAATTCAGCTTCGTCCTTGAAGAACTCGGGCAGCTTGCCAAACAATGATTCCATGAATTGCTGGGCGGACATCGGCGTGCCGTCCGGGTGCCAGAAGGCGGTGCTTACCATGTGCTGAATGGCTCGTTCTTTTCCGTCGGCCAGCTTTACCGTCGCCTTTCTTCTGCACACGCAGGGACGCTGCCCGCAAGCCTCGCAGGGCTCTTTCGGACAATCGCATGGGCGTTGCCCGCAAAAAGCACAGGGTTGGGGCGCAGCCTTCACGCATTCACATGGGTAGGAGCCGCACTTCGAGCACGGTTCGGGTTCGAGCGGTTCGCCGTCCCATTCGGGATCGTTGAAATGAACATACGCCCTGACGAAATCGTAGATAGTGAAGTAATCCTTACCGTCGTAGAGCCGGGTGCCGCGGCCAATGATTTGTTTGAATTCAATCATGGTGTTGATGGCGCGCATCAGGACGAGGTTGCGAATATTGCGCGCATCGACGCCAGTCGAGAGCTTTTGCGACGTGGTTAAAATCGTTGGGATGGTTTTTTCGTTGTCCTGAAAATCGCGCAGGTGCTGGTTGCCGAGTTCGCCATCGTTGGCGGTTACGCGCTGGCAATAGTTCGGGTCAGTGCTGGTCTTCATCTGGTTGATGAGGTCGCGCACCGCCAGCGCGTGGTCCTGGGTGGCGCAGAAGACCAAAGTTTTTTCGTTCTGGTTGATCTGCTCCATGAAGACCTTGACGCGTTTGGCTTCGCGTTCTTTGATCTCTATGATCTTGTTGAAGTCAGCTTCCATGTAGCGCCTTCCGCGCTCAACTTCGCCTTCTACCACGTAATCATCCGGTGTGTAGATGTACTCGTCGAGCGTGGTGGCAATCTGCTTTACACGGAAAGGCGTGAGGAAGCCGTCGTTGATGCCCTCTCTGAGCGAATAGATGTAAACCGGCTCGCCGAAATAGGCGTAGGTGTCGGCGTTTTCTTTGCGCCTTGGCGTCGCGGTCAGGCCAAGCTGAACGGCGGGAGCAAAATATTCCATGATGCCGCGCCAATTGCCTTCATCGTTGGCACCACCGCGGTGGCACTCGTCGATGACGATGAAATCGAAGAAATCGGGCGGGTACTCGCCAAAATACGGCGTCGGTTCGCCGTTTGTCGGCGGACCGCTCATGAAGGTCTGAAAGATGGTGAAGAACACGCTGGCATTTTTCGGGACTCGGCCTTTCTTGCGAATGTCCTCGGGGCTGATTCGCTTTAGTGCGTCCTCTGGAAACGCCGAGAACGAAGTGAAGTCGTTGTAGGCTTGGTCGGCGAGATTGTTGCGGTCGGCGAGAAACAGGATTCGCGGGCGGCGGGTCGGTTCTGAGCCGGTTTTCCAGTCGGTCAGGTTCCAGCGGGCGCTGAAGAGCTTCCAGGCAATCTGAAACGCGATTGAGGTCTTTCCGGTGCCGGTGGCGAGCGTCAGCAGCACACGGCGGCTTCCGTTTGTAATCGATTCCAGCACGCGATTGACCGAAATTTCCTGGTAGAAGCGGATTGCCCATGTGCCGCTCTTATCCGGATAGGGCACGGCGGCGAAGCGGTCGCGCCATGCGTTTACCTTGGCGAATGTCAGGTTCCAAAGCTCGTCAGGCGTGGGATAGACGGGAAGCTCGCCTTCCTTGCCGGTCTCCATGTCAACGCCGTAGACGCCCTGGCCGTTGGTGCAATAGGTGTAGCGGATGGCCATCTTGTTGGCGTAATTCTTGGCTTGGGCCAGGCCTTCGGTGAGCGCTTCATCCCATGCCTTGGCTTCGATAACGGCGAGTTTGGTGTTGCGGTATTCGAGAACGTAATCGGCGTAGAGCGGCTGCCCGTGCCGTCCCTGGCCCTCGATGCGGCCGGGAGAGATAAAGTGATTGCGCCGCACACGGGTGCCATCGACGACGCCCCAGCCCGCCGCTTTCAGCGCGGGATCAATGTGCTCGGCTCTGGTTTCGGCTTCGTTCATAGGATTACAGGTTGCCGCTGAAGGCTTGATGCAGCAATGACTTTTTCAGTGTCTCCAATGCGTCGAGTTTCTGTCGGTAGATGGATTCGAGGTGTTGGGTTTCTTCCCGCATGGAATCAAGCTTGGCGACGATTTGCTCTTGTTCGGTTTTGTTCGGCAAATAAATCAAGGCCTCCGAGATCATCTTCTTGGTCACGAAATCAACCGTTCCGCCCTTCTGTAACTTCTCGAAGTAACCAGACGAAGTTAGTTGTTCCAGCGTGTATCTGAGGAACTCCGAGGTGATTTTCTCGATACGCGGCCTCAGCTTGAAAATGTTCCAGTGGATGAGGTAGTCGCGATCGACAGTGACGATTGCTGTTTTTCCAATAGTCCCAATGTTCGTGAAAAATACGTCTCCTACTTCCGGCCGGTATTTGTCTTTGTAAACATGCCAATCCTCCTCGCACATGAACTTGATCTTGCTATCGAGCTCAACAACACCGTCGTCGATGTTACGCGTTTGTATGATCGGGAAACCTGAGTCGTAAAACTTAACCTTCTCGCCTGCGGTATTCAGACCTTGATGCAGGCGCTCACACACGTCGGCGAGTTGGATTTCACGCCAGCCCTTGCCGCGCTGGGTGAAGACGGATTGGAGGTGGCTTTCAAAGAGGGAGTGGGCATTTTGGAGGTTCTTTTCTGCGTTGGCTTTGGCGGTGGCGATACCGTCAAATGCTTTGTCGAGAATACCGACAATCCGCTGCTGTTCGGGCAATGCCGGAACCCTGGCTACCTGCGAATAGACCTCGTTTCTGTTGATTCCTGGCTTCACTCCTTTCGCGAGCTTCGGCAGATCCATCGTAGTCAACAGATAATAGAGAAAACGCAAGTCGTGCTGTTTGTCGTCGAACGTGACAAAGTACGTTACATCAAGGGGCCAAAACTTCTTCTCGGTCAGATTGATTTCACCAGCCGAACCCTTGCGGCCTACGATAATGCTCTGCTTTTCGTGGTAAAACCTATCCGTCCGGTCTTTCTCACCATTCGCGCCGTAGACGGGAAAACGGCCATTTGGCTTGCGGTCGCGTTCGTCCAGCGACTTTCCGTACTCCAGATGGAGTATTTCGCCGAGAGCCATTTGCTTCCATCCGTTCTTCATAGCAGCGCCTTGATGTTCGCCAACACCTCCGCGCTCTCGGCGTCCAGAGCGGCAATTTCGTCCATGATTTCCTGAGGCGTGCGATGCGCGATTTCATCGATGCCGTTCGGGTTCTCCACCGAAAGATCAAAGCTTGTTTTGTCGATACTTTTAGCATCCACACTCCAAGACTTTGGCGAGTCTGCGAAATTCTTTTGTAGCTTCACGAACTCGGCCAAATCATCGTCGTTGAGGGGATTAGTTTTGCCAAGATTACGGCCGGGGTCGAGCTGGTAATACCAGATTTTGCGCGTGGGCGCGCCCTTCTCGAAGAAGAGCACGACGGTCTTCACGCCCGCGCCCTGGAAGGTTCCGCCGGGGCAGTCGAGCACGGTGTGTAGGGAGCAACTTTCGAGCAGGAGCTTGCGCAGGCTCACCGAGGCGTTGTCGGTATTCGACAGAAAAGTATTCTTGATAACCACGCCGGCACGTCCGCCAGCCTTGAGCATCTTGATAAAGTGCTGGAGGAAGAGGAAGGCGGTCTCACCAGTGCGGATGGGGAAGTTTTGCTGCACTTCCTTGCGTTCCTGGCCGCCGAAGGGCGGATTGGCCATGATGACTTCGATGCGGTCTTTTTCCTGAATGTCGGCGAGGTTTTCTGTGAGGGTGTTGGTGTGGATGATGTTGGGCGCCTCGATGCCGTGGAGAATCATGTTCATGATGGCAATCACGTAGGCGAGCGATTTTTTCTCTTTGCCGATAAACGTGCGTTCCTGGAGGGTTCGCACATCCTTGGTGGTCAAGTTCTGGTTCCCGGTGAGGTATTCAAAAGACTCGCACAAGAATCCGGCCGAGCCGACCGCGCCGTCATAGATGCGCTCGCCGATGCGCGGCTTCACAACCTGGACGATGGCGCGGATGAGCGGGCGCGGCGTGTAATATTCTCCGCCGTTGCGTCCGGCGTTGCCCATGTTCCTGATTTTGGCTTCATAGAGATGCGAGAGTTCGTGCTTCTGGTTCTGCGAGCGGAAGCGCAGTTCGTCGATGTGGTCGATGATGTCGCGCAGGTTGTAGCCGCTTTGAATTTTGTTCTTGATCTCGCCGAAAATCGCTCCAATTTTGTATTCGAGCGTATTGGGGCCGCTGGCCTTTTGTCTGAAGGCGTGCAGGTAGGGAAAGAGCTTGCCGTTGACGAAGTCGCGGAGATCGTCACCGGTTAGCGCTTGGTTGTGATCCAGTTTGCCGTCTTTGCCTTTGGGTGCGGCCCAGCTCTCCCATTGATAAGGCTTGTCGAGGATGCGGGTATATTTCTTGCCTTCGAGCGCGGCAACGGTGGCTCGGTCCTGTTCAAGATCCTCGAGATATTTCAGGAAGAGCAGCCAGGAGGTTTGCTCGGTGTAGTCAAGTTCGGTGGTGCATCCGGCTTCTTTGCGAAGAACGTCGTCGATGTTTTTGAAGGCTTGTTCGAACATAGCGTCTTTATTAGGTCAAAATTAGGTCAAAACACCCACCCTAGCGCAAAGAACGCGCTAGGATGGGGCACCCGGATTCGTTGCTAATCCGCGCTGGTTATTTGCTGTCCGAGATAATTCGGCCATGATTAATGGGGAAGGTCAACATCTTACATCAAAGTTGCCGTTTGTTTACTAACAGCCCCACCCTTGTTCGCAGAGGACGCGAACAAGTATGGGGCACCCGCGGCTGGTTAATTGACTCACTCGCCGCCGTTCCGCACCTTTCCCCTTACCTCCGTGTCCTTTTGGACAGTACCTTTGGTACCTGCGGATGCCCACCGAAGCGCCGTATAATCGAGGTGAAACCAGCATAAATCTGGTAAGGATGGGCGACGCACACGGTGGACTTTGCATTGGCATTGCCGATTTTCGCGCTGGGGCTGGCCTTTGGCAGCTTCCTGAATGTGTGTATCTGGCGGCTGCCGCGAGGGTTGTCGGTGGTGCGTCCGGGGTCGGCTTGCCCGCGGTGCGAGCGGCCAATCCGCCTTTATGACAATGTTCCCATTTTGAGTTGGCTGATTTTGCGGGGGCGGTGCCGCGACTGCAAGGCTCGGATCACGCCGCGTTATCTGTTTGTCGAGTTGCTTACCGGGTTGATGTTTCTGGCGTGCTACGCATATTTCGGGCCAACTCTGGCCGCGTTGAAATATTGTGTTTTCGGATTTCTGCTGCTGGGCTTGATCTTCACCGATGCGGAAACCCAGCTCTTGCCCGACGCATTGACTTTGCCGGGACTGATTTTGGGATTGCTTTTCAGCCTGGTAGTTCCAGTCAACGATTTGCTTTCGCGGATGCTGGTTGGTCTGGTTTACCAGCCGGCGGCGAGCGCTTCCAGTCCGTGGCTGTCATTGTTGCAGTCCTTGATGGGAGCGGCGGCGGGCGCGTCGTTCATTTACGGGGCGGGAGCAATTTATCTGCGGGCGCGCGGCGTCGAGGGCATGGGATTTGGCGACGTCAAGCTGATGGCGATGGTGGGCGCGTTCCTCGGACTGCGGCTCACTATTTTTACTTTGTTCAGCGCCTCGATTGTGGGATCGCTGGCTGGACTTTGGACAGTTTTGGTGGTGTGGATCAAGCGCACGCGCCGGCATATAGAACGGCATCATGAGCCGGCGAGCCTGGCGAGACGTCATGCGTGGCATTCGGCAAGCATCGCGTTGCGGCGGTTTCCCATGCCGTTTGGCGTGTTTCTCGGAAGCATGGCGATAATTGCGTCGTTCTTTGGTGACCAGTTTTTTCGCTGGTACTGGAGGTTGCTGTGAAGCTGCTCAGCAACCCGATCGTAATTCGCATGGCCGTGGTGCTGTTCGTCATGGGCTTCGCGTTTTGGATCGCGACTATCCTGCTGCGCAGGATGCGGCGCGTGCTCACGGAAGAATCTTTTGCCATTGAGGCTGCTCCGGAGCTGGAGCGGTTGCCCATGCATACCTACAACGCCGTGATTCAGCAACTGAAGCAACAGAAACATGAATTGCTGAGCCTGCAGCAGGTGGAGCGGCGTCGAGCGAAGACTTCGGGGAATATCAGTGCGGCGGTGCTGTCGAATCTTTCGAGCGGCGTGCTGTTTCTTGACTCGAACGGATTGGTGCGCACGGCGAATGCCGCAGCCAAGAGCATTCTAGGATTTGCGTCGCCCGTAGGCATGAGCGTCCGGGAAATATTTCGAAAGGCGAGATTCAGTTCTGCATGGTCCCGCGAAACTTTGGCTCATGCGGTCGAAGCCAGCTTGCGGGCGGCAAACGCTTCGCGAACGGCGGAAGCGGATTACGTGACTCCCGGCGGCGAGCAGCGCATTCTTGAGTTCACGATTTCGCCAGTGTTCACGCCTTCGGGCGAGACCTTGGGTTCGGCGTGCCTGTTCACTGACAAAACCGAATTTGCCTCGATCCAAAGGCAGCAGGAATTGCGCGGAGAAATGTCAGGTGAGATGGCCCTGGCGTTGCGCAATTCGCTGGCGACGATTTCGAGCTACGCGCAGCAACTGGCAGTCAGTCGCGATCTGACATCGGTGCGACAGTTGGCGGTCGACATTGTCTCAGAGGCGGCGGACCTGGATCACAGGATAGGCGGATTTCTCGCGGGCGGAAAAGCCGCGAAGGCCGCTGGAGCTTAAGTTCCATCAACGCCGACAGGGCCTGCGCAGATTGGCAGACCGCGGCACGGAGGATAACACGACTATGAAACGCATCGCACATTACTTGACTGCAGCAATTCTGGTAGCGGCAGCGGCATCCTTTGCCAGCGCACAGGATCGGACTGCTCAACCGCAATCATTGGGCGATTACGCCCGCACCGTCCGCAAAGACAAAAAACCGGCAAGTGCCAAACAGTTTGATAACGATAATCTGCCTGTTACGGATAAGCTTAGCGTGGTGGGTGGCGCGGCGACGGCGGGCGATCAGCCAAGTACGGCGGGTGCAGCACCGAGTGCGGGCACGACCACGGACGGCAAACCAGGCGAGATCAAGCCGGGAGAATCGAGCGAAGACCGGCAGAAAACTTACGACGCGTGGAAGGACCGGATTGACGCGCAGAAAGCGAAAATAGATCTGGCGGCGCGTGAATTAGACGTGCAGCAGCGCGAATACCAACTACGCGCGGCGGCAATGTATGCCGACGCCGGTAACCGGCTCCGCAATGCGGGAACATGGGATAAGGAAGACGCGGACTACAAGAAGAAAATCGAGGAAAAGAAAAAGGCCGCGGACGAGGCTAAAGCGGAACTTGAAAACATGCAGGAAGACGCTCGCAAAGCGGGCGTGCCTTCGTCGGCTCGGGAAGAGCAGTAGCTCCGCGTTCTGAGAACTTTAAGCCCTCGATAATTCGAGGGCTTTTTTTTGCCTCCGTCACTTTGATTTTTGTTCGGCAATCCATTTGCCGGTACGAGCCTCGAGAAGATCGAGGGGAAGGGTTCCGCCGTCGAGCATTTCATCGTGGAAGGTGCGGATGTCAAACCTTGTTCCCAGCTCTGTTCGGGCGCGCTCGCGCAGTTCGCGAAACTTCAGCTGACCTAACTTGTAACTCAGTGCCTGCGCGGGCCACGCGATGTAGCGGTCGGTTTCGGACTGAACCGTGGGCTCATCGACGGCGCCGGATTTACGCATGAACTCCACAACTTGTTCGCGTGTCCACCCTTTCGAATGGATTCCCGTATCAACAACCAGGCGCACTGCGCGGAAAAGTTCCGAGGAGAGGCGGCCGTAGTCCGAAACGGGATCCTGGTAAAAACCGATTTCTTTGCCGAGTTGTTCCGCGTACAGTGCCCATCCTTCGATGTAGGCGTTGAATCCAAGGCTATGCAGGCGGAACTTGGGCAGTCCGGTGAGTTGCTGTTGCACGGATAGCTGCATGTGATGCCCGGGAATGCCTTCGTGGTAGGCGATGGCTTCGTCGTCGATCAGCGAGCGGTGACCGAAATCTGATGTGGCAACGACGACGCGGCCCGGGCGCTTGCCGTCCGGCGTGCCAGTCACGTAGTGAGTTGCTGCGGCCGCCTGGAATGCGGGAATGGCTTCAACCGTGACCGGAGATTTGGGAAGGAGAGTAAAAAGTTGCGGAAGTTTCGGCTCCATCTGGGCGATGTAGTGGCGGAAATCGTCGAGGATTTGCTCTGCCGAAGTCGGAATGTATTTGGAATTGGTTTTGAGTGAAGCTCGGAACGATGCCAGATCCGCAAAACCTTCCTTCTTGGCGATAGCAGTCATCTCGGCTTCGATGCGATCGATTTCGCGCAGGCCCAGTTGGTGGATCTCATCCGGGCTCATGTGAGTTGTGGTCCGGGCGTAAATGTTGTTCTTGTAGCGCTTCTCGCCGTCCGCAAGAGAAGTTATCGCGAGCGTAGTACGGCCCTGCGGAGCGTATTCCGTCTTCAAGAATTCGGCGAAGGTTTTGTAGGCGGGAATGACGTCGCTGTTAACAGCGTCGGTGATCTGCTGCGTCAGGCGTTTCTGGTCTTCAGGCGAAATGTCCTTGGGATACTTCTTGGTCGGCAGCAGAAAGGGATCGGCATCGATGATGCCTTGACACTGGACCGGAAGTTTCTCGGCAATGAATCGCACCGGCATCAGTTTGTCTTTCATACCAGCGCGCAGGACTTCCGTGGTCTGGCTCAGCACCCGCGGGATCTGGTGAAGGCGGGCGATGTAGTCTTCGTAGTGCTTGACCGAATCGAATGGGACGGAAAGCGGCAAATCCGCGAGATTGGTATGAATGCCATTCTGCTGATTGATTGGCATTTCGTATTCTTTGAGGTTGAAGTCGGCAATGCGCTGCTGGAGCACGCGAACCAGCAGGTCGCGGGAGAGTTGGTCCTGATCGGAGAAGCCCGTAGTGGGGATGGCTTCGAGTTGCGCTAGGAAACTCTCGTCAGTTTTGTGCCTCTGCATGATGGCGTCGAGTGAGTACTGGGCGAGCTTGTCGTTGTAGCGATAGTCTCCATAGGCGGTGGCGCGCTCCGGGAAGTTGCGCAGATCGGTTTCGTAATATTCATCGAATACCGCGTTTTGGGCGGCTACTCGGTCGGCGACGGGCTTAAGGTTTTGCGCGAAAACAGAACTGGCTAAGGCAATCAGGACAAACAAAGTTATGTGAAAGCGCATGGTGTAACAGAGTACCAAATGAGTAAGTGGTTGGGCGATAAAGGTGGGCTGCCCGCCGTCGGGGTCCGTGGTACCCACTCGTCGAACACCACGACGAGTGGGGCAGCGCTTTCGGTATTGGCGCAAACTTTCAAGGTGCTCTACTCGTTCACTGGTGGCAGCGACGGCGGGCTTCCGTTTGGGCCAATGATCCGAGACGACAAGGGTAATTTATATAGCGCAGCTTTTACCTCGGCGAACGGCTATGGGAACGGCACGATATTCAAATTTAGCGAAGGCGGCCAAGCTTAGTGTGCTATACGCTTTTCCGGGAGAGGGCGGCCATGGAACTGCCGGGGCAAATCCTTTAGGGGGAATTATCCGCGACGCCAAAGGTGATATTCACGGCGTTACCGAGTTCGGTGGTGTTGAAAACGAATACGGAGTTGTGTTTAAGCTATCTGTCACTGGTAAGGAAGCCGTACTGCACACCTTTGCAGGACCCCCGAAAGACGGCGCAGAGCCAGTCAGCTCTCTGCTCCTAGGTTCCTCCGGCATGTTCTATGGAACGACGGCCTTCGGAGGCAGCGGCGAGTGCCGCGGAGGACCGGACTGTGGCATTGTATTCGCGATTGACAGCGCCGGCCACTACAGCATAATTCATAACTTTCAAGGCGGGCCCGACGACGGAATTGAGCCTTGGGGTAACCTGGTTCAGGATGCGCAGGGAAATATCTACGGAACCACCATGGGTGGCGGCCCGGAAGCCGGTCTCTGTGGTCCCCCCTACGCGTTCGGCTGCGGCACCATTTTTAAGCTGTCAGCGAATTCCGACGGAGGCTGGACAGAAAGCATTCTGTACAACTTCACCGGAGCTGCGGATGGGAGCGACCCCGTCACGCTGGCCATAGATGCGCAGGGCAACCTCTACGGCGCTGCGCTCTTCGGTGGAAGCCATGGATGCGTAGGCGGTTGCGGCACCGTATTCAAGATGGATACGGGTGGAGACTTTACCGTATTGCATAGCTTTACTGGTGGGAACGGTGGAATGGGCCCCGACTCGGTGCTCCCGGATGCAGCGGGAAATCTGTACGGGTCGGCGATTGGCGGGAGCCCCTCGTGCCAGTCTGCTTGCGGAATCGTGTACAAGCTAGACGCAAGCCAAAAATTTACCGTGCTGCATAGTTTCAATGGAAAAGACGGCGACGCACCTGGCTACCTAATCCTCAATGAAGGCACGGGGATATTATATGGCACAACAAACCTAGGAGGCACTTCCAACTGGGGAACGATCTTCCAACTCAAGCCCTGAGCGCACAGATGGGGGCTGGCCCAACCTAACCCTGTTTGGAGGTTTAGGTTGGTCCAGCCCCCAACCTTAAGTTAGAAGAGACGGCGTTAGTTGTGGGTCAGCTCTCCTTCTTTTTTGCCGACTATTGTGACAAATCTTATTACGCCTTCGCTGTCCTCAAAAATCGGTCCGGTTCCCTCGGAGTTGACGACTGCCGTAACCAGACGACCGTAGGACTTGGGAATGCCGCCATGGGTAGGGGTTTGATCGTAGCGTGGCAATTCTCCCTCTTTCATTCCAGTGATGCTTACAAACCGAACCCAGCGTCACCGCGTAATGTCCGCCCTTATCGGCCCGATACATTCTGGGTTTCCACCCACAGCGGCGCACCGCCTTGCTGATCTTTATAGAGCGAGAACGTAACTCCCACCATCCCGCTCAGAGGTTTGCCATTCGCATCCGCCAGATTCCAGCTAAAACGAATTACGGTCGGTACCGTGCTCGGATTCGAAGCAGCTTGTTGACCCCACGCAGATCCCACCAAGGACATCCAAAGCAACCAGGAGATGACTTTTCGCATAGTTCCCTCCATCGTGCTTGTAGACCACGCCCTATCTTCAGGGTGCCCCGCTCAAGCTTCGCTTGGGCGCATCCTGAACGTCGAATGCCCGCTCGCATAACAGCCCTAATTAATCGTCAGGCTGAAGGTTGTAGATTGCTTCATGTTGCCGGATGTGCCGGTCACGGTAACGGTCGAGGTCTTTGACTTAGCAACAGGGGGACGGCGGTCGATTCCACAACTCACCACCCACACCAGCGAACCCAGCAACAGCGCCAGGAGAAGTACCGATGCCCTCCGGCGTTTACGGGGCACCGCGATGACGGCAATGCCGACCAGACCGAGCCCAGTCATCGGCAGCCATGCTGCCTCGAGGTTTCCCCACTGCGACATAGCAGCCGAGGATGCGGTTGTGTTGACGGTCAACACGATGTCTTTTTCAACGCTCCCTGCCGGTATCGTGGAGGGTAAAAATGAGCATGCGGCCCCCGTCGGCAAGCCGGAACACGCCAGAGTCATGGCGGCGGCAATCCCGGGATTCGGAGTGAATGTGATGTGTTCGGTTGCCGGGTGTCCGGCAGTTGTGCTCACTGAAGGCAGCGTCGCAGCGAAACCGAAACCTGGGTTCAGCACCGTCACGGTGGCCGTGGCTTGCGCCGTCGCGCCTCTTGAGTCTTGGGCGGTAAGCTTCACGCTGGTTTTGCCGATGGCATACGGCCCCGGCGGTGCCTGCGTCAGCGTGACCGAATCGCCGTCCAGATCATGCGAACCGTTGTCTATGTCTGCTGCGGCCGTTCCGCCCGTGTTTGCTGCAATCACGGTGACATTGTGCGCAATCGCCACCGGAGTCTGGTTGGGAGGATTATTCACGGTAACATTCGCAGTTATCTGCGCGGTCGCACCCTGTGTGTCCACGACCGTAAGCATCACGTTGGTGATCCCTATCCCATAGGGTCCGACGGGAGCCTGCGTCAGCGTAATGGCATCGCCATCCGGATCATAAGACCCGTTGTTTACGTTTGCTGCCGCCGTCCCACCGAAATGTGCAGCGGTCACCGTGACGTCTTGCGCGACCGCCACCGGCAGTTGATTGACGGTGCAGTCGAGGGCGCACGCAGGAATCTTAATCGTGTAGCTGTTCGGGGGACTGTTTCCCGCAACATCACTCACGACAATCGTGTAAGGAGTTGCGGTGGTGGTGGTGATGCCGAATGACTGGGTATTCGTACTCAGGCCGGCATCCCCCGCGTAATTGGTCCCAATAGAGCTGGGGGTATACGAGGGAGTATAGGCGGCCTCGAAGAGATTGATTCCGGATGTGCCTGAGCTGAGCTCAGGTTGCATGCAGAATGCCTGGCACGCAGTGAAAGTGTAGGAATCGAATGTGTGGCTGCCTGTGATCGTCCCCGGAAAAGCCTTGGGAGTGCCGCAGGCGCTGATCACCCCGTTGCGATTGATCCGGTTTACCTGGGCACCGGTGGCAGTGGTGATCCCTGGCAACGCAGGCGGAGTAGTTCCCAGAGTATTCGCAATGAAGAAGTAGCCGGTTGGAACCGTGAAATTGATGGCTCGCTGTGGCCCCCCGGTATAGTTCACGGTCAAGGTGAAATCAACCGTCTGGCCACAAGGGAAATCCGACTCCAGGGTAAAAGTGAATGGAGACAGGTTGTTGCCGCCGCTTGATCCCGCCGCCATATCGGCGTACGCGCTGGTACCCGGCAGGGTGATATACACCTTGGGAGTCGTGGTGCTCAAGATGGCGGTCACGCCGGTCGCGGCCTTCACTCCAGACAGGTTGGTCAATGGCAGTATGAGGATTGCTCCTTCGCCAGCTTCGATGGCCCCGTTCGCATTTCCCGGATTCTCGTTCGCAGTGACGGAAGCTAATTCAGGATTGGCGTACGCGGGCACGCCCAGTGAGTTGATGGCCTCCCATGCCATCACAATTCCGCTGCCTGAATCCCGGTCAAAGCCTGATCCCATAATGTCGACTGCCGTGCTGGTGAGCGTGGTGCGAACCTGTGCGGGAGTCAAGGTTGGGTCCGCAGCCAGGACCAGAGCGGCTACGGCTGCCGCCGCGGGCGCGGCCGCCGAGGTTCCGTAGAACGGACTTCCAAACCCGCCAACGCCAGTCACCGAAACCCCATCGGCAGCCGTGATGTCAGGCTTGTTCAACACCTGCCCGCCGGTGGAAGAAAAGTTTCCCGCGGTGATCGCCGTCGAATCGCCGTTAAAGAAAATGTGGCGCAGACCATCGGAGCTAAAAAATTCAATCTGATTTGCGGAGGTAAAAGGGTTGGGAAACGGTCCGTTGGGCGTGGGCGCCCCGGCGGACGTGGCCGCAGGAGTGGCGGCTACAGTAAAGGCTCCGGAAGCGGCCGAGTGCCCATGGGTCTCGCCGGCCGTGTTCACCGACAAACGGCCGCGAAAAAGAACGAGATGGAAAAAGCGGTTCGCCGCTCCCGTATGCTGGAACACGACCAGCCGATTGTTATTGATTACGTTCGCGCTGCCAATCAACTCCACCGGATCCTGCGTACCGTTCTGAATATTGGTGGACGCGCCTAAAACTGAGGTGCCCGTGCTGTTGAGTAAATACAAATCATAGTCGTTACCGGAACCGCCCAATGGATCGGACCACCACAGGCCGACAACCTGCTCGCCCGGGGAAGTGATGGTGTCATAGTTCGTGCTGCCGAAATTGTTTACATTACCCGTCGGCAAAGGCGCGCCTGCAGCCGTAGGGTTGAAATCCCCTTCGTAGGTTCCGGAAGTGCTTCCGTCTTCGTTCCCCTCGTTTCCTGCCGCAGAAAAATACAGCGCTCCGGATGCGACCACGTCATTCACAGCCTGCGTGACCACCCCACCCTGGCTGGTGGAGACGACGGCGGGTGTCTCCCCGTCTTGAAATGGAGATTCGACAAAGTAGAAGACATCATCGACGATGATGTCGCATCCCGCGGTCCGCAGATTTCGAATGTTTTGCGCAAAGCTGGTGATGCTGTTGTCAGCGGTCGCAAAATACAGGCTTGCTCCGGGCGCCATGTCGTGGATGATCTCCATCATGGCCGTGCCTTCATCGCCCGCTCCCGCCTGCCCCGTCAACACCGTAAGGCAAGGAGGCGTGCCACAAGTCGGCGGAAGATCGCCAGTGGCCTGGCTCCGGGCAAGACTGGTGACTCCATCCGAGAGGACGCCAATTTTCAGCGGCGATCCATTCACCCCGAACACTCCGCGCGCGTCCAGCGTCCGGTGGGTCAAGTCGCCTTCCGTTTCTACGCTGCCCTGCCCCATCTGAACCGTACCCATCGAATTCAAGCCCGCTGCCAGCTGACGGCGCACTTGTGCCGCTCTTTGCTTGAAACCGGGAACCGTGTTCCGCTGGAATCCCGGACGGCTACGCCCCGTCCCATCTTGTTGACGGGTCAGTGAGCCTTGCTTTGGGGAGATGAAGATTACGTCCGGTGATGCAGCAATGGCTTCGATTTGTTGAGGAGGAATGCTGGCGCGAATGCTGCGCAAGGCTTGATTCGTATACAGAACCTGAGCGTTGGCAGCGGTCAATTGCGCCAGCAATGCATCCGTAACGTTGGCCACAATGTCAACGACTATGCGGTTATCGGCATCAAGATCTACCCCGGTATACAAAGACGGAACCCCGGGCGCAACCGGCTGCCCGGCCATCATGCGTATGGTGAAGAGAATATTCGAGTCCACTTTCTGCTGGGGCGCAGTGCGCGATGCTTTTTCTTGCTGCAACGCCAGTATCTGCTGGACGGCAGTTGCACTGATTCCATTCGACGATGTCTCCTGGTTAGAGGTCTCTGCCTTCGAGACCCCTGGCGCGGCTTGACCCGGCTGCACTGTAGGCTGAAACTTATGTAACTGCACGTCCGTGGTTTTCGGGCTCTGACCTGAGAGAGAGCTCGCGGTCAGAACAAAGAAAATTAATAAAATCGTGACTGCCCCCATGGAGCAACGTGCTTTACTGAAATTCGTGCTGAAAAAAATGCGCGATTCTGACATTTCATCCGCTCCTTGCAGAAAGCAACCTGCTTTTGTGCTCATCGGCGGTTTCTGAAAAACCTTTATGAGCTGGTTTTCACAAGTCGCGCTCGATTCTTTGACGCTCGCCGATGCCATTAACTGTCTGTTGATTCTGATTCGATCAGCCCACGCCCGTGTTCGGTAGTTAGGATGGAGGCAACTAATTGAAGGCCAGGTTCTGGAGTTTCCCTGCCCATGCCTGACGAAAATGTAACAGCGAAGCTCGCGAGCCGGAGCGGCGAATTGGTCAAGAGCCTCGGCCCGTTCGATGCCACGATGATTGTGGCTGGCTCGATGATCGGCTCCGGCATTTTCATCGTGTCCGCGGACATCGCTCGGCAAGTGAAGAGCCCGGGACTGCTGATTATTGCGTGGCTGGTCACCGGTTTGATGACGATGATGGCGGCTCTCTGCTACGCAGAGCTGGCGGCGGCCATGCCGAAAGCGGGCGGCGAATATATTTTTCTGCGTGAGTCTTTCGGCTCGATGTGGGGCTTTTTGTATGGCTGGACGATGCTGCTGGTGATCCAGACGGCGACGATTGCCGCCGTAGCGATCGCGTTCGCAAATTTCACCGGCGTACTGTTTCCGCGGATCCCCGCTTCGGCTTGGATCTGGAAACCGGGAACCTTCGGTCCTTACAAGATGTGGTTCGGCATGCTAGGTCCGTATAGCCCTGGTTTGAACACACAAAACCTGCTCGCAATTCTCTCCTTGGTGTTTCTCACCTGGATCAATACGCGTGGCGTGCGGCTGGGCGCGAAGGTCCAGAATATTTTTACGTTGGCGAAGATCGCAGCGCTTGGCGGACTGATCCTTCTTGGTTTCGCTTTCGGGACGCGCGCTGTGCGGGCCGATAACTTGGGCCATTTTTGGCGCAACGCCGATTTCTTCGGCGTACATGCGTATGCGGCCGGCCAGCAAACGGTGTGGGTTCATACCCTGACGCTGGTCGGATTGGCGATGGTCGGGGCTTTGTTTTCCTCCAGCGCCTGGACTAACGTCACCTTCACAGCGGCGGAGGTGAGAAATCCTAGCCGCAACCTGCCGCTCTCGCTCGTGCTGGGGGCGGGTACCGTGACGCTGCTCTACGTGCTGGCTAACTTTGCCTACCTGCAGGTGCTTCCGCTAGCGGGAACCGCGACTGGCGGATCGACTCTCGAGCGCGGCATCCAGTTTGCCGCGGGAGATCGCGTGGGGACAGCAACGGCTGAAGCGATTCTAGGCCCAGCAGGCGCGGTGGTGATGGCCATTGCGGTGATAATTTCGACCTTCGGCTGCAACAACGGGCTGATCCTCAGCGGAGCGCGCGTTTACTACGCCATGGCCAGGGACGGCCTTTTCTTTCGCCAGGTCAGCACCGTGAACCGGCGCAACGCGCCCAGCGCGGCGCTGTGGGTGCAATGTGTTTGGGCCTGCGCTCTTTGCCTCTCCGGCACCTACCGGCAGTTGCTTGATTTCGTGGTCTTCGCGGTGGTGATGTTTTACATCCTGACTGTCGCGGGACTCTTCGTGCTCCGCATCCGGCGTCCAGACATGGAACGCCCGTATCGGGTGTTTGGCTACCCGGTGCTTCCCGGAGTCTATCTTTTGCTCGCGTTGTTCATCGAGGTGCAACTGCTGCGCTACAAGCCGCAGTACACCTGGCCGGGATTGATGATCGTTTCGTCAGGCATACCGATTTACCTGCTGTGGCGGGCGCGACAACGAAAAGCCGATTCACTAGAAGGGACTCGCGAGAGCGCTGAGAGTAACACCGGCCCCGCATAGCGTGCGGGCCACGGCTGCGGCAATTTCCGGAGCGCCGGGAGTGTCGCCGTGAATGCAGAGAGTTTGCGCGTTGATAGGGACTTCGCTGCCGTCGCACGCAATCACTATGCCGAGTTGCACGATGTTCAAAGCTTGCCGGCAGGCTTCTTCGGGATCGCGGATGAGCGCGTCGTCGAACTTGCGCGAGCGAAGCGTTCCATCAGGCTCGTAGCGGCGGTCGGCGAAGGCTTCCGCAGCCACGGCGAATCCAGCTTCACGAAAAACTTCGAGCATTTGCGATCCGCTGAGGCCCATGAGCACAACGTCGTGGCGCCATCGCGCAACACCTGTCGCAATCGCTTTGGCAATCACGCGATTGCGAACCGCCTGATTGTAGAGTGCGCCATGCGGCTTGACGTGTGCCAGGCCAACACCGTTGCGTCCCGCCACCTCGTCTAGTGCGCGAACTTGCTCGAAGACGGAATCCGCGATGGCTTCGGCTGGCATTTGCAGTTCCAGCCGGCCGAAATTTGCGCGATCCGGGTGACCTGGATGCGCGCCCAGCGCCAGCTTCCAGCGAAGCGCCTGCTCGATAGTTGTCCTCATCGTTTGTTCGTCGCCGGCATGCCCTCCACAGGCAATGTTCACTGAGGTGAGCGACGGCATGATCGATTCCTGAGTGCCGTCGGCGATCGCCTCGGGCAGTTCGCCCATATCGCAATTGAGGTCGATGGACTTCATTCCTGAACCAGTTCGTGCGATGCCAGCAATTCTTCCTGCTCATGGAGAAGAGATTGCGCCACTTCCCAGGCGACGCGCTCGAAATGAATCTCATCCCGCGGACGCAATTGCCCAACACTGGGCAGATCGGCGGAAATCACATTGGCAATCTTAGGGTAGCCGCCGGTGGTCTGCTGCTCCACAAAAAGAATGATTGGCGACCCTCCGCCTGGGACTTGGATGGCGCCGAGAGAAACTCCCTCTGTGATCATGTGGCCTCCGGAAGACACGAGGACGGAAGGTCCTTCTAATCGCAAGCCCATGCGATTGGATTCCTCGGCGATGCGATAGGTGCTGTTGTAGAACAATTGCTGCGAGGATTCGGGGAACCACTCGCTTTGCGGCCCGGGAGTGCAGCGCAAAATTTTGCGAGGAGACAGGCGCGACAAGATACCGGGAGCTAGCGTTCGCTTACGGTAGGGCTGAGATGCACCCGCGATGCTCAACACATCGCCCTTGCGCAGTGGTCTGCCTTCGAAGCCGCCGAGGCCGCTCAGGGTGTGCGTCGAGGCGCTGCCGAGGAAAGGTTCTACGGCGATGCCGCCTTGTACGCACAAGTAGCTCCGCGCTCCCGAGCGCGTGGGCCCAAGGCGGAGCGTCTGGCCGGGACACGCTGCGAACGACATCCACGGATCGACGGGAACGTGGTCTAATGTCGCACCGAAGTCAGAGCCGCTGAGTGCCAGGACGGCTCCCTCGGGAAACACGAATGTGGCGCCCAGCAACGTCATTTCGAGAGCTGCCGCGTCTTCGGGATTTCCGACCAAACGGTTTCCGAGACGCAGAAAAATAGGATCGGCTGCTCCTGATGGAGATACACCCATAGGACCAAAGCCTTCGCGGCCAAGATCCTGCACAGTAGTGAAGAGGCCGGGAGCTTGAACTTGGATCGTCTTCATGCTTTCTCGAGAGCGGCGAATCGCTCGGCAGAGATCGGCGTGAAATGCACGCGGTCTCCGATGGACAAGTAGCTAATGGCGGCGCGGTCCGGACGGAACATGGCGACGGGAGTGCGTCCTATCAAGCGCCAGCCACCGGGCGTGGCGAACGGATAGACGCCTGATTGATGACCGGCGATACCAACGCTCCCTGGCGGGACTCTGCGTCGCGGCACCGGAAGACGCGGCGTCACCAGCGCGTCGGGAAGTCCGCCGAGATAGGCGAAACCAGGGACGAAGCCGAGGAAATAGACGATGTAAGTGGCCGAGACATGCAGGTCGATCGCTTGCTGGACCGATAGGCTGTGCATATCGCTAACCTCCGCGAGGTCAGGGCCAAACTCTCCGCCATAGCAGACGGGGATTTCCCGGTGGCGAGGCTCGGGCAATCTGACCTCATCGAGGCGGTCGAGATATGGACGAAGACGGCTCTCGACTTCATCGTGCTGAAACTTGAGAGCATCGAACTTGACCAAAATCGAACAATAGGCAGGATGAAAATTGAGGATACCGCTGATAGGTTGCGCTTCGAGCAGGCGAAGTAGCTTAGCGACTTGCTCATGGGCGGCCAGCGAAATGTGTTGATCGAAATAAATGAGCAGGGAATTGTCGCTCGCGGGTCGAAATTGCGCGGTAGCGTGTGCAGATGCGGGCATTCGCGCGAATTATAGCGCACAGAAAATCTTTTTCTCGATGCAGGAACATGTCATCGCAATTGTGAAGGCGATGCGCACTTTGTCCCCATCCACAGTCTGTCGATTCCGCCACCGACCGAGCCCGCTTGAGATGCCTCATCCCCTGTTGGGCCATCAGGAAAAACTGATTGCGACCGAAGATAGTCGTATAACATCAGTGAAAGAAGGAGTTCTGATATGACTGACGTTACCTCTGCTGATCAACTCGACCGCCTCAAGGCAGTTGAAACCCGCGGAGAGGCTCGCCTCTCCGCCAATGGATCCAGCCCGCTTTCCGCTGGAGTGGCTGCACCCGAATTCTCTTTGCAGGATGCTCCCGATCATTCCCTTTCGCTCAAAGACTTTTCCGGCAAACGCCTGATCTTGGCTTTCTATCCCGCTGACTGGAGCCCGGTTTGCGGAGATCAAATGGCTCTCTACAACGAAGTCTTGCCCGAATTTCAGCGGCTGCACGCCGACCTGCTTGGCATATCGGTCGACGGCGTGTGGTGTCACCGGGCTTTCGCGAAGGACAGAAAACTGCGTTTCCCCTTGCTGGCCGATTTCGAACCGAAGGGCGAGGTGGCAAGGACTTACGGAGTCTATCGCAAGCATGACGGATTCAGCGAGCGGGCACTCTTCGTCATCGATGAGCGAGGGATCATTCGCTGGAGCTACGTTTCCCCGATTACAGTTAACCCAGGCGCGGACGGAATTCTCGATGCATTAGAGGAACTCGAAAGCAAAGGAGCAGCAGCATGACAAAACGACAGACGCCGCACAGTTTTCGCGGATTGGAAGTAGATCCGCGCCGCGACCACATTCAAGGGCCCGCAAACGCGCCCGTGACGCTCATGGAATACGGCGATTACCAGTGTCCCTTCTGCGGTGCAGCCTACCCGATTGTTAAGCAGATTCAGCAACGATTCGGCGAAAACCTTCGCTTCGTCTTCCGCAATTTTCCTCTCGCGCAAATCCATCCCTACGCCGAGGTTGCGGCTGAAGCGGCCGAAGCCGCTGGAGCGCAGAACAAGTTCTGGCAAATGCATGACTACTTGTATGAGCATCAAGATGCGCTAGCGCTTCCGCAATTGACTGCCGCCGCCGCGCTCTTGCGGCTGGATGTTGAACGCTTCACCGATGACCTTCGCCAGCATGCTTATGCGGAACGCGTTCGCGAGGATTTCCTCAGCGGCGTGCGGGCGGGCGTAAATGGAACGCCGACCTTTTTCATTAACGGGGTTCGTCACGACGGCTCGTGGGATTTCGGTACGCTTTCGGAGGCGATCAACGCCCAATTGGAGAAAAGGATCGCTGCGTAGGAGAGAAAAAGAGAATTCGACGACTTGAAAATGCTAATAAATCTGACAATACAAGAATAGGAGATAAACATCGAGGTAGGCTGTGGGTTCGCCTGGAAGCAAATCCCCGGGAAAAAGTGAATCACGCTTGCCCACAGTTCAAGTTTGTGCCGGACTCCCTGAATGCTGCTGCGCGAAAGACCCGTTAGCCACGACATCTTGCTAGGCTGTCGCCCAGCATCTCACGAGGATGTCTTGGTGACGCTTTTTCATGGCGCGGCGGATGCACGTTCAGGTGGAGAATCTGCTACCATGACGGCTCGGGGAGGTGACCATGCCCCAATACGTGATCGAGCGGGAAATTCCAGGCGCAGGTAATTTATCGGATGCGGAACTGCAGGCAGTCGCCAGAAAGTCGGTAGGCGTACTGAAAGAATTGGGACCGGAAATCAAGTGGCTCCATTCCTACGTAACCGGCGATAAAGTCTATTGTGTGTACCTGGCGCCAGACGAGGAAACGATTCGCGAACACGCACGCCGTGGAGGTTTTCCGGCAAATCGCATCTCGGCAGTGCGCCGCATGATCGATCCCAACACCGCAAATTGACCTAAGCGGAGTTTTGAGTCCGCAGACCTGATTCCGCGTCGCAGTTAAGTGCCTCCTGGATGGCTTGCTCTACCGGCATCGCCCAACCTTCCATCCACGCCGTCAGGCCTGCAGCATTGCCGAGTGTTCGGCGTGCAAATTCCAGGGCTTTCTCCAGCCTGCGTTGCTCGGCAGGCAGGAGCGGAATGCCCAATTGTTGGCGAAGCGCGGCCGCGGCTCCAGCCCAGTGCAGCGATTGCTCAGCCTTCGATTGCGCTGCGGCACTCACAGCGAGACATTCGAGCGCTCTCGCGATGCCGCGTTTGTGACCCAACTCCTGGAACACCTTGATGCTTTCTCCGTACAGACGACGCGCCTCGGCGTTGTTCCCCTGATCGCAGCTTAGACTTGCCAGATCGGAGAGCGCGCTCGCAATTCCCCAACTATCATGCAGTCGCCGAAACTCCGACAGGCTCTGTTCACAATAGGAGCGCGCGGCAACCAAGTCCGCTTTTTCCCGAGCAACGTCGCCCAGGTAGTTCAAAGTCCACGCGACACCGGCGCCATCTCCGACCTGACGGAACATCGTCAGACACTCATCGTAAAGCGAGGACGCGCGCTCATATTTGCCCTGCAACTTCATCACGCTGGCGAGATTGCTAAGGGCTCGGGCGATGTCAGCGGGATCGCCAAACTCCTTCCATATGGCAAGACAGCGCTCGAAGAGTAAAGACGCGTCCGTGAGTTCCCCACGATCGCGAGCGTTGACGGCCAACGCGTTGAGTGCGACGGCAACGCCGCGGTCATCGTTTAGCTCGACACAGGTATTGAGGCTCTCTTCGAACATTGGCAGCCCCGAACCGTAATCACCCTGTGCCGCCGCCAGAACTGCGCCTGCGAACAGCAGGCGCGCGCGCAGCTTCGGACGCGCCCTGGCTCCTTCCAACGCCAGGAGCCTGGCGATGGCATTACGGCCCTCCGCGAGATGCTCACGTGTCTCCCAGAAGAGGAACAGAGCGGCGCCAAGGCGCAGGCCCCATTCGGCATCCCGGGTTTTGATCAGATGATCAATCGCCAAGCGGAAATTGTCGTGCTCAACCTCAAAACGATCGAGCCACTCCGGTTGAGCGGCAATGTCCTCGGCACCTTCTTCGGCAAGTACCAGGTAATAAGCGGCATGCGCTCGGCGAGTCGCGGCTTCATCGTTGCTCTGAGCGAGTCGTTCGAGAGCGTACTCCCGGATGGTGGAGAGCATAAAGAAGCGCGCTTCTTTATCGGGCTGCTCCATCTGCTGCACCAAGCTCTTGTCCACCATGGAAGCCATGCCCTCGAGCACGTCGAGGGCTAGATCGCCTTTGGTGTCGCACACGGCTTCCACGGCCTCCAGAGTGCAGCCGCCGGTAAACACGGAAAGCCTCCGAAAGAGAGTTTGTTCAGCGCCATTGAGGAGACCGTAACTCCAGTCCACGGTGTTGCGAAGAGTTTGGTGCCGAGTTGGCAAATCGCGGGCGCCCCCGGTCAACAGGTTCAGGCGGCTTTCGAGGCGTGTCAGCATGGCGGACGGCCAAAGCATCTTGATGCGCGCGGCAGCAAGTTCGATGGCGAGAGGCAGGCCGTCAAGGCGAGCGCAGATGGCCGCCACTACAGGCGCGTTTTCTTTCGTCAGCGCGAATTCGTGCTTCACGGCCTGGGCTCGTTCCACAAAGAGCGCAATCGCCGGAAGACGGGAAAGCACTTCCAGAGGCGGAATTGATTTTGGGTCGGGCAGCGCGAGCGGTGGCACGGGAAATTCATGTTCGCCGTAGACATGAAGCGGCGCTTGGCTCGTGACCACGACCTGGATTTTCGGGCCGCTGGTCAGAAGTTGCGACACGAACGGCGCCGCGGAGACGAGATGCTCGAAGTTGTCGAGCAAGAGGAGCATTGGCCGGCTCAGGCTGCCCAGGTATTCCATCAAGTTTTCCTGCGGCGACTTATTTCCGGTTTCGCGCACTCCCACTGCTTGCGCAATCGTGGAAGCGATCAAGCCCAGTTCACCAATCGCTGACAGAGCGACAAAGGAAACGCCGCCGGGAAACTGGTCGGCGATTTCGCCCGCCACCTGCAAGGCGAGCCGAGTCTTGCCGATGCCGCCCGGACCGGTCAGGGTCACAAGCCGTACGTCCGCGCGGCTCAAGAGCTGACGTAGACCAGTCGCTTCATGTTCCCGTCCGATGAATGCGGTGCGCTGCACCGGGAGGTTGTTGGGGCGAGGCTCGGATTCCCGGGCAGGCGCATCGGCGAGGCGGTCGCGCAGCGCGGCGAGGTCGCGAGCCAAATCCCGGGTGGAGGCGTAGCGCTGTTTTGGGTCCTTGGCGAGGCAGCGCTCCACGATCCAAATGAAAGGAGCGGGCGCCTGCAGCACTCTGGCACCGAGACGCTCCGGTTCATCGCGAAGGATTGCGGCCATCGTTTCCGCGTGGGTCCTTTTCCGGAAGGCGGGAAACCCGGTGACCATTTCGTAGAGCACCGATCCGAAGGAAAACTGGTCAGAACGAAAATCGAGTTCGCTGCCGGTCGCTTGCTCCGGCGACATGTAGCCCACCGTGCCCACTACCGTTCCATGCTCGGTGATGGTAGTAGTCGCATCCGAACTCCGAGGTGGGTCGAGCTTACAAAGTTTCGCCAGCCCGAAATCCAGCACCTTGGCCGTACCGTCGCGAGAAACCATCAGATTCTCCGGCTTCAGATCGCGATGAATGATGCCAATCTCGTGCGCTTTGGCGAGACCTTCGGCAATCTGCGCCGCGATCGCAACCGACTTGCGAAATGGAATAGGGCCAGAGGCGAGCAGCGCACGCAGCGTTTCTCCGTCCACCAGTTCCATCGCGATGAAGCGCGTGCCGTTCACCTGCCCGAGTTCATAAATCGTCACGACGTTCGGGTGATTAAGCGCGCAAGCGGAGCGGGCTTCCTGCTCGAAGCGCGATAAGGCTTCCGGTTCAGAACAGCGGCCCAGCGGAAGCGTCTTGATGGCGACTTCACGGTCGAGGCGGGTGTCCTTAGCGCGATAGACCTCACCCATTCCGCCGGTGCCCAGTCGCTGAAGAATCTCGTAACTGCCGAAGCGCGTACCCGGCGACAGGGTGGATGGGAACGAACCTGAATTGGGAGGTCGATTCATGGATTGCTGGCGCAGTTCGCGGAATGCTAAGCGAACTGTTGCTGCCTAATTAAAGCTGAATTTTAAGTCGATGCCACGACAGATCCGAAAGCAGCACCCCGCCTGCGCTTATAATATCCCAGATTCCGGAGGGGATTTATGGATATTCGATCGCTGCAGCGGCCACTGAAGGATCAGTACCGGCAAGAGCCCGCCAGTTCCCGAATTACGCTGACAGCGCACGGTACTCAGACTGACGCACCGATCACTTGTTCTGTGGACTTGGGGCGGGCGATCTACAATGCGCAGGCGCACAAAGGCGTCGGTGGCGCGGGTACCGGAGCCTGCTCCGGAGACCTGCTGTTAGGTGCATTAGCAGCTTGCGCGCAGATCACTTGCCAAATGGTAGCTGCTGCCATGGGCATACCTACAGAGAGCATAGATGTCACGGTCGAGGGCGATTTGGATCTGCAGGGAACGCTTGGAATATCGAAAGAGGCGCCTGTCGGGTTTCAGAGCATCAAAGTCATTTTCGACGTCCGCGCACCGCATGCAACTGCGGAGCAGTTAAGCGCATTGCAGGCGAAAACGGAACAGTATTGCGTGGTGATGCAAACCTTGCAGCATCCGCCTCGGATCGAGAACAAATGGAAGCAGTAGGGATGGTCAAAGCTTCAGAGTGAATGCCAGGCTTGAAGTCCTCAGGACTAGTTCTAGCGGCCCCCCTAAACAATTCCGTGAGAAGAACATCCCTGAATTAGGTCCCTCGTTCACCTCGGCTTGATGTTCTGATTTACGCGGAACAGGTTCGCCGGATCGTAACGCTTCTTGATCTTCGCCAGACGTTCGTAATTTTTGCCGTAAGTCGCCCGGATGCGATCTTCGCCCTCTTCCATCATGAAGTTGATGTACGCCCCGCCGGCGGAATATGGATGAAGCGCGCTCCAATACTCCTTCGCCCAGGTGGAGACTTTTTCCTTGTTCGCGGCGTCCGGATCTACGCCGACAATCACGGATGCCCACGTCGCGTCGCGGTAAGACCACGGCGTGGCACTGTTCTTGACGCGGCCGGCGGCGCCGTTGATCGGGTACAAGTGCATGGTCGACTGCATCGACGGCAAGTTTGCCGCGTATTTCACATGCAGCGCGATGGCTTCGTCCGGAAGCGTGCGCACGAAATCCGCCTTCCAGTACCACTGCAGGCCGGGCGGATAGAGAACGTCGTGCATACTTTGGAGCACCGGATGCGGAATTGGGCCGACCATGTCGAGCGCCGGAGCCTTGAAGTTCCGGATGGGATTGAACACCTTCTCCGCCTTCTTGATCGGTCCGGTATAACACCACACGATGGCGCACATCTTCTTGTTGTGCAGATGCTCGGGGAACGGAGGCCCTGGAGGCACGGTGAGGAACGCAAAGAACCCATAGACGTCATCTGGTGCCTTCGCGATGAAGCTGCGGTACCAGCGCATCATCTCCGCTGCATCTTCCATCGGCCACAGCATCGGCCCGCCGTAGTCGGTGTGCACGGGTTGCCCCTTGAACAAAAACGAGGTCACGACGCCGAAGTTGCCACCGCCACCGCGCACCGCCCAGAACAGGTCGGCATTTTCCTTGGCGCTGGCGGTAACGAACCGCCCATCGGACAACACCATTTCGACGGCCAGAAGATTGTCGATAGTCAAGCCATAACGCCTTGTCAGGTAGCCGATCCCTCCGCCCAAGGTTAATCCGGCCACGCCCGTAGTTGAAATGATGCCCGTAGGAACCGCGAGACCGAACGCGTGCGTCGCATGGTCCACGTCGCGCCAGAGCGCGCCGCCGCCGACCAGCACAGTCTTCTTCTTCGGGTCCACGCGAACATAGTTCATCGGCGAAAGATCGATTACCAATCCGTCATCGCATACTCCCAACCCGCCCGCGTTATGCCCGCCGCCGCGGATCGCCACCAGCAACTTGTGTGTGCGGCCAAACTTCACCGCGCTCATGACGTCGGCCACATCGGCGCAGCGCGCAATCAATCGTGGGCGCCGGTCGATCATTCCGTTGTATACCTTGCGAGCTGCGTGGTAACTCGAATCGCCCGGCTCGATCAGCCCCCCGTGCAAGCTGGCTCTGAAATCCGCAATCGTCGCTTCGTTCAGCATCTTTGCCTTGACCTTCGAAAATCTGACGGCGTCACCGGGGCAAACCTCGCGTCATCCGTTAAATTGGCGAGAATTTTCGATTTGGACTCCCTGGACTCGCACATAGTACGCCTTGCCCTCCATCGGCACAAACGAGTGCTGTCCCTCGCCTGCATTAGGAATGCAGCCGTACCTCAGGCTGTGACCGTCTACAAAATGGACTGCGGAAAACCAGAAGAGCGGTTTATTTACCTGAGGAAAATGGTCGGGGAAAGAGGATTTGAACCTCCGACCCCCTGGTCCCGAATGGCGAAGTCACGCTGGCTGCGGATTCAATCTGTCAACCATGTGTTTGCTCTGACGCTTACCTATGAACATGAGCAGCGGGACCGGAACCAGCATTTGGCGCATTTTTCACACGAGTTCAGTTGTAGACTGATTTCACATTTCATGCAGGCAGGTCGCCAGGAGGCGTAGAGATGAATACGACTCGACGGGACTTTCTTAAAGTCGGTGCGGGTGCTGCGGCCGCCACATCCGCCGTCTCGGCAAACTCGAACGAGAGCTTCTACTCTATAGCATCAGGGAGATCAGCGGCAGCGCCGGCGGGGGACGAGGGCAACATGATCTATCGGAAGTTTGGACGCACGGATGTGCACATTTCCGCTATCGGGGTGGGTGGTCATCATCTCGGCGATGTGCCGACGTTGGACGAGGCGGTGCAACTCGTCCATGAGGCAGTAGACGCCGGCGTTACTTTTTTCGACAACGCTTGGGAGTATTACAACGGCAAGACTGAGACCATCTTGGGCAGAGCGCTCCGGGAGGGGCGCCGCGAAAAGGTGTTCCTGATGACAAAGGTCTGCACCCATGGGCGAAGCGGCAAATTAGCCATGCAGATGCTCGAGGACTCGCTGCGGCGGTATCAAACCGATCATCTGGATCTCTGGCAGATCCATGGCATCGTTTACGACAACGACCCGGAGTTGGCGTACGCCAAAGGCGGCGTCCTGGAAGCATTTGATCGGGCCAAGAAAGAAGGGAAGGTCAGATTCGTCGGCTTTACTGGTCACAAGGATCCTGCATTTCACCTGAAGATGCTCGAGCTGGGTTATCCATTCGACTCAGTGCAAATGCCGCTTAATCCCTTCGACGCCAGCTTCCACAGCTTTGAGAAGCAGGTCTTACCCGAGGTCAATCGGCGAGGCATGGCGGCGCTGGGAATGAAGAGCATGGGCGGTACCGCGTGGGGGATAAAAGCCGGCGTTGTTCAGGCTGAGGAAATGTTGCGTTACGCGATGAGCCTCCCAGTCACGACCACTATTTGCGGCATGGACTCGCTGGACGTGCTGTACCAGAACCTGCGCGTGGTGCACGGCTTTCAGCCGATGACGCAGAGCGAAATGGAGGCTTTGCGCGCTCGTTGCGCTCCGACAGCGGCCGACGGCCGCTTCGAGCCATACAAAGTATCGCTGCGGTATGACAACCCGATGACCCGGATGCCTCATGGATTTCCCTTCGATCACACTCAAAGGGAGGTCACGGAGATGTTGGAAAAGGCGGACGGCCCCTGGTTGGTCCCAGAGACAACACCAGAGACGTCGAGGAGATGAACAATGGGAGATCAACGTCGACAAAATGAGCGATCCCAAGTAACACCCGAAATCGAGCGCCGGTGCTTCATCCAAGCAGGCCTGGCGTCTGCGGGGACAGTGCTTGCAACTTCAGTTTTGCCCAGCCAAATCGTATCGGCTGCAGTCCCGCCGCAAATGACGAACCGCGGCGCTGACCAGATTCCTCGCAGGCCGTTCGGAAAAACGGACGAAAAAGTCTCGATTATCGGCGTTGGCGGATATCATCTCGGGACAGTGCAATCGAGCGATCTGGCCGTACGCCTGGTTCAGGAGGCGGTCGATGCGGGAGTCACGTTTTTCGACAACGCATGGGAGTACAACGACCACCGCAGCGAAGAATGGATGGGGCTTGGCTTACAGGGAAGGCGCGATAAAGTTTTCTTGATGAGCAAGGTTTGCACCCACGGCCGAGATAAGAAGGTCGCCATGCAACAATTGGAGGAGTCCCTGAAGCGGTTGGGCACCGACCATTTGGACTTATGGCAGATTCACGAGGTCATCTACGAGAACGACCCCGACCTGCATTTCGCAAAGGGTGGTGTGGTCGAAGCGCTGGATGAGGCGAAAAAGCAGGGCAAAGTACGTTTTGTTGGTTTCACCGGACATAAAAGTCCGGCGATACATCTCAAAATGCTGGCGCACGATTATCCATTCGACGCTGTCCAAATGCCGCTCAACTGTTTTGATGCAACCTATCGGAGCTTCGAGCAGCAGGTGCTCCCTGAACTTCAGCGGCGGGGAATTGCAGCGCTCGGCATGAAGAGCCTCGGGGGCGACGGCCAGCCGATCCTCTATGGCGTCGTCAGGGCGGAAGAAGCACTTCGTTATGCAATGAGTCTGCCGGTCGCGACCACAATTTGCGGTATAGACTCGCTGGACGTGCTGCACCAGAACGTGGGAATTGCGCGCGGCTTCAAATCGATGTCGCCGCAAGAGATGGAGGCGCTCCGTGAGCGATGCAGACCTTCTTCGGGTGATGGCCATCTCGAGCTGTTCAAAACAACCAAAAAATACGACGGAAAAGTTGGGCGAGAGCAGCACGGTTATCCTACTATCGCTGAACTTCCCATATGAGAATCAGAAATGCCCCCTGATGTTCTTCCCCGCCGGGCGGGACCTTTACGGTTCGCAACCCTTTGGCTCTTCCTTCATCTTCGAACCACTTCAGTGTGGCTTTGGAAACCTGTTCTCGACCTATGAAAGCTTCCATCCTCCTTCGAACCCTGCGGCTGAAGTGCGCGTCATCCCGGCTTCTCACTTCTATATCAAGTCTATGGTGTTTGCTGCCAACCGGCTCCCTACGCTCACAACCCGACAGGTTTCGTGCCACAATTTCACCGCGATGCTCCTCATACCTTGATCCAGATGCGATGTGGTTAGACGGCGCAAAAATCGGCACAGTTCCCGGCAGGCGGACACTCCTGGTGAACAATCCAAACCGTTGGCTGGCTGAGCACGGCAGGGCGACATGCGCTATGATGGTTGCCCAAATTCGAAAAGAGAGTCAGCAATTGTTGTCGTGAGCGAGCGATGCCAAGGTGGAAACTCCATTTTCGAACGTCCCAGCCGCAATTCAACGCTACGGTCTTGCGCTTCTGTCCGTCGCGATCGCTCTCGGGGCCGGCCTTCTGCTGCAAAGCTACCAATTCCGCAACGTAGCCGATTCGCTGTTTTTGTTTGCCATCGCGTTAACCGTCTGGCATGCCGGGGTCGGGCCGGCAATTCTCGCTGTTGTTTTATCAGGCCTGGCCGAATCCTACTTCTTCATCGAGCCGATTTACAGTATCTACATTACACGGGATGACATCCCGCACTTCATCATCTTCGTACTCTTTGCGTCGCTTCTTACCGCGTTCAGCGCTGTTCGTCACCGCGCCGAGCAGGATCTTTTGAGATCCCGCGACGAACTTGAGCAGGAAGTGGCGGTACGAACGCAGCAGGCCAGCCTGCTCAATCTCACACATGACACGATTTTCGTCCGTGATATGAGCGATGTCATTACGTACTGGAATCATGGCGCGCAGGAGCTATACGGATGGACGGCCGAAGATGCAATAGGAAAGAATTCTGAAGAACTCCTGCAAACTCTTTTCCCAGTACCGATCGATGACATCCGTGCGGTTGGATGATAGGGGAGCAGGTCTCGGTACCGGGTTAGTTCGGAGGGACGAATCGAGATGTTGTAGCTATTTTTCTGCAGGTCATACCGGTCATATCACGGTCAACTCCTTGTAGGCGATTGGCAATTTGCAGTGCAGTGCGCTCGTTGGGTTATGAGTGCCACCATCAACAGAATCTACAGACAATGCGCGGCGCAAAGAGTAACGCATTGTTATTAAGAAGAGTAAACCGCAACCTTCCTTGCCCCTTGGTTGCCCCTCATAAGGAGCCACCCTTTCTCCGCGCTGCTGCGGAAGAGCGAGAAGAAAGACGTTAGAAAGTTGTGTGTCCCCATGGGAAAACAGGTTTACGGGCAAGTCTTTTGTTTATTGTGGCGCCAAATCTGCATGACTTGTACCGCTCCCACTATTCGAAGCTTTATCGAGAGATTCACAAGCCGCGGGCGAAGTGCAGGCTAGGCAACCCTTGATAAGGAGCGACACTTGCCATTCCGGAGCGTTCTTCCACCGCTGGGTTGATGGAACCGTTTTCATGAGTCGTGCCGTGGTAGTCGCGGAATGCGATCAACGGACGGATTTCTAGCAGCACGTCCCTCAGTGACTCCGAAAGATTGTTCTTCCTCAGTTCATAGTGAATCACTGTGCTGTTTTCGCCGTGAATCATGAACACGGACTTCTCGAAACGCGATGCCTTGTACTTCGTACGTAAACACTGGAAATGGGTTGAGGCGAAACTCTTTGAGATAGCGGAATCCTAGGGGGTGAACAACACCTGGATATCGGTTAGCCGACAGATCGAAACGCTTCCCATCGATAAACAGCGTCTCTTCGAGCTTGGAGAGGAGAACCAAGCGACCGACAGGTGGGTTGGTCGCCGCCACCAGAAGCCCGTGGTAGCGGCGGGTGTTCGAACCAATGATTGTTGACGAGGCAAAGCCGCCGAGCCCATTGGTTTCCAGCCACTCTCGGTGAAGAGCAGCTTCCAGGTCACGACATGTTTCCCGTTTGAACTGAATCATCACTGCTCCTTACGAATTCAGTCTGCGCCTACCGTGGGAACCGCTGGCTTAGTTTTCTGGCTTTCGCGGAATTCGCCGCGCTGTTGCATCAACTTGGTGACAACGCCCGTCCATCCGGTTTGATGACTGGCGCCCACACCGGAACCGGAGTCTCCGTGGAAGTACTCGTGAAAGAGAACCAAGTCGCGCCAATGAGGGTCCGTCTGGAACTTCTCCAAGTTGCCGAATACCGGTCGATGGCCTTTTTCGTCACGAAGAAAAATGTTTGTCATCCGGCGAGACAGCTCACCCGCCACGTCCCACAATGTCTTCATGTTTCCCGATCCTGTCGGGAACTCGACTTTGAAATCGTTACCTAGATAGTGGTGGAACTTTTGCAAGGATTCGACCAGGAGAAAATTCACGGGAAACCAGATCGGGCCCCGCCAGTTCGAATTGCCTCCGAATAGTCCGGTCAACGATTCGCCCGGCTCATAGTCCACTCGGTGCTCGGTTCCGTTGACGTGGAGTACATAAGGATTTTCCCGATGGAATTGGGACAGCGCGCGGATCCCGTACGGTGATAGAAACTCGCGCTCGTCGAGCACGTAGTGGAGAATGCGGCGAAGCTGATCCTCATTCGCGATGGACAACAACCGGCGTTCACCCATCCCCTCGCTACGCATGCAGGCGAAGTTTTCCGTGAGATCGGGACGGTTATCGATGAACCATTCCAGACGCCGCTTGAAGTCGGGCAGCCGATCGAGCATTTCCGGCTCCAGAGTCTCCACTGCAAATAGCGGGATCAATCCAACCATGGAACGGATCTTCATTGGAAATTGTGATCGATCTGGCAACTTCAGCACATCGTAGAAAAAACCGTCTTCTTCATTCCAAAGTCCCATGCGGTTGTGGCCACGATGGCCCATGGCATGTGCAATGTAGATAAAGTGCTCCCAGAATTTGCTGGCCAGGTCTTCGTAACAGGACTCTTCTTTGGCCAGTTCCAGAGCGATAGCCAGCAGATTCAGGGTGTACACGGCCATCCAACTGGTTCCGTCGGATTGCTCGAGATAGCCGCCGGTGGGCAGGGGGGCGCCGCGATCGAACACGCCGATATTGTCCAGGCCGAGAAATCCGCCCTGGAAAATGTTCATGCCATCGGCATCCTTGCGGTTTACCCACCAGGTGAAATTCAGCATCAGCTTGTGGAAGATGCGTTTCAGAAATTCGCGGTCACCTCTGCCTGTGCGCTTCTTGTCGATCTTGTACACGCGCCACGCGGCCCATGCATGCACGGGCGGATTAACGTCACCAAGAGCCCATTCATAAGCGGGTATCTGCCCGTTGGGGTGCATGTACCACTCGCGTAGCATCAGCGTGAGCTGCTCTTTGGCGAAGTCGGGGTCGACCAGCGCGAGTGGAATGCAGTGGAACGCCAGGTCCCAAGCCGCATACCACGGATACTCCCACTTGTCCGGCATGGAAATTACGTCAGCGTTATACAGGTGGGTCCATTGATGATTGCGTCCCTGTTGCCGTTCCTCGGGTGGGCTTAGGTTGTCCGGGTCGCCTCGCAGCCAATCCTTGATGACGTAATGATAGAACTGTTTGGACCAGAGCATTCCCGCAAAGCCTTGGCGCATGACGTTCTTAGCATCTGCGGAGAGATCTTGAGGAATCACCGTCGCGTAAAATTCGTCGGCTTCACTCTGCCGGAGCGCGAACGTTTTGTCGAAGGCGTCGAACGCATTCGTCCCTTTGAAGTCCGAGTCGGCAAGTCGCATCCTCATTACAACCGTCTCTCCCGAACCGAGTGACATTTTGTAGTGGGCGGCTGCTTTTGTCCCAACCTGTTCGGGATTGGCTGCCGCCTTGGCACCGTGCACGATATAGTCGTTGATGCCGTCTTTGACGAAAGGAGAGTAATTCGCGGTTCCAAATAGCCTTCGAGCGTTTGTCTCGTTCTCAGTAAAGAGAAGTTCCGGAGAGCCCTCGCAATGGAGCCAGCGGGCATTGGACTGAGTTTGGTTCAGCGGAGCAAGGTTCAGTTCAATGACGGGATTGGGAGCGGGGCACGCTTCGTGCAGCTTCGAGCTCCGGGCACGGTTTCCCCAGGACCACGTATTGCGGAGCCAAACTGTGGGCAGAACCTGAAGATTCGCGGCTTCCGGGCCACGGTTTGTGATCGTGATCTTGATCAGGATGTCCTCGACATCGGCCTTGGCATATTCCACGAACACATCGAAGTAGCGATCCTCGTCGAATACGCCGGTATCGAGTAACTCGAACTCCGGTTGGCGCTGGTCGCGCCGTCGGTTTTCCTCCAACAGCTTCGCGTAAGGAAACTCCGCCTGAGGATATTTGTAGAGATACTTCATGTAGGAGTGCGAAGGCGTACTGTCGAGATAGAAGTAGTATTCCTTCACGTCCTCGCCGTGGTTGCCCTCGTTGCCCGTCAGACCGAACAGACGTTCCTTCAGAATTGGATCACGCTCATTCCACAGTGCGAGGGCAAAACAAATCATCTGTCGGCGATCACTGATCCCAGCCAAGCCGTCTTCGTTCCAGCGATAGGCGCGCGAACGGGCATGGTCGTGTGGCAAATATTCCCAGGCGTTTCCGTGCGGGCTGTAGTCTTCGCGCACGGTGCCCCATGCACGTTCGCTGAGAGATGGCCCCCAGCGCTTCCAGTGCTTTGTGCGCGCGGCAGATTCCGCCAGTCGAATTTCCTCTTTCGTCAAGAAATCCTCCGATTTTTCAGATCACGCTCAGGAGGTACGCAAACTCAATCTTCAAACAATCGCCGTGGGTGTTGAAGTTTTGTGAGCCGCTCGGACTTGGTTCCGATTCGCGAACGATAGACGGTTCCCGGTACTCGAGTTCCAGAGCGAGTGTCGTGGTGAGTGCGCTGCGAATAATGCCGATGTTCATTGGTCTCTCCTTGCTACTACTCTTCGATTTCGATTTGCATGGCAATCGGGGTACTGTGCAGCAGAGTTAAGCCACCAGGACAACTGTCCCTTCAGCTCGGCTAACACAAGGCAACACGTATCCAGCATTTTTCTGTTCCGCCGTCAGCCCGTCTTCGGCGTCCATTTGAACCCTGCCGCTAAGAACGCGCGTGGCGCACGTGCCGCAGAGGCCCTGGCGGCAGCCGTACGGAATTTGCACGCCGTTTTTCTCCGCCAGATCCAACAGGGTGCATTCGGCGGAAACGTGACAAACCTTCCCCGAGTGAAGGAACACGACGGTTTCGGCCGGGCGGGCTTCCCGTGAACGAGACTCCGTGGTACGTTTGTTTTCCCCGAAACTCTCCAGCAAGATCCGTTCTTGCTGTACGCCGAGAGCCGAGAGAATTTGGCGAGCGTTGTCCATAAATCCCTTAGGGCCGCACAGAAAGAAAGTGGGCGAATCCAGGTCGATCACGTGCTGGGAGATAAATTCCCCCGTAAGGCGACCGGTGTGTCCCTTCCAGGCCGGTTCGGGTTGCGACAGGCACACTTCGTACTTAAAGTTGGGAAGCGACCTTTCAAGTCTCGCGAGTTCGCTTTGAAAAATGATGTCCGCACCGGTGCGCACACAATATAAGAGCGTGACCGAGGTAGCCAGTTTAAGATCGTCGACATAGCGCAGCATCGAAATCATGGGTGTGATTCCGCTTCCGGCCGCAATGAGAACTATGCTTTTGTGCAGCGTCTCGTCAAAACAAAATTGGCCATAAGGTCCGCGGGCTTCCACCCTCAGACCGGGTTTGGCCCGATCATTGAGAAAAACAGATACACAGCCATTTTCCATGCGCTTTGGCGTGATCTCCACATAGTTCCCGTGGATCGGTGAGGAGGAAATGGTGTAGGACCGCATGACTCGTTGGCCATCGATTGTCCACTGAAACGTCAGAAACTGCCCTGGCTTAGCACGCAATTGTCTTTCGCTTGGAATCTGGAAGCGTAGCGTCTTGGTATCGTGGGTTTGCTGCTCGATCTGTGCCAATAGAAGATTCATTGGGTCCTTCGCGTTTTCGCGGTTGGTTGATGAGCTCTCCTGCGCAGGAATCTCCGGAATGAGTGACTCCATGGAAGCCCGCGACAGTTTCCTCTTTCTAAAAACTAAGACGCATTGGACCATGCACACCATAACAATCAAACCGGTCCCGAGCCTTAACCTCTGGCTTCCTGGGCTCGCCGAACGAAGAAGTTCCGAGAGGGTGGGAATGGACACAAGCGCGAATGAAATTACGAGGATTGCTATTCCCAGTGCCTTGAGCGACGAATGGCTATGCTTGCAACGGCGTGCGATCAATATTTTCAGAAAGAGCAGAGGCACAAGGACGAGCACAAGCACAATATGCAAAACCAGGTGCGTAGGCAGATGACCGGATATTCCCACACCTACAAGTCTCTGACTCATGCTGTAGACCATGATGCAGAGCAGAATCACAAACAAATACCCACCCAACCGGTGAGCCGCGATCAAGCGGTTTCTTGTCGTCGCATTGCGCGAGGGCTGGGAAGCCTCCAGCATCACCACTACGTTGGTGGCAGCCAGTGTGACGAAGGCAACGCCGGCCACGATAGCGGAAATATTTAACATAGGCGTCCCTCCCCTCTGAGCCGGACCATACGGTGCCGATGTTCTCTCGGACCCCCGTGTTCTTCGACGTCGGCGGCCATTCGCACTCTGTTGGTGTCAACCGCATCCCACCACGATTTATTCCAGAACTGGATGCGTTTTGGTTTACGAGACACTCCTAATATCTTGCCAAGGCGACGGCTTTCAAGACCAACGATGAACAAAGGCCGCCCCAGTGATGGGATAACGGTGCTCGCGTGGTTTTATTCCCGAGGTGTCTCTTGAACCATTGCAAGTGTGGAATGGACAGTTGGTCGTGCGTCATACATGTTTATTTTTGATCGTGGAATCCCCACAGTCGGTGAGGCAAGAGATACGTGAAGCCCGCAAACCGTTGCCAGTGCGTCGAGGAAGAGGTAAGGCCATAATCGAATCCGGCATCCAGTACAAGATTTTTCCTGACCGCATACGAGACGGCCCACAAATTCCTGACGGCATTTCTGCTGGTGAGTGGCTGCGTGAAGTGCCAGAGTTCGCCCGCGACTGTCAGCCGTCCCAGTGGGTGTGAAATCGAGAGGGTCTGGCCGAATTGTCCTCGGCGTATTATGCCTTTAGTCTGTTCGGAAAAAATGCCATTGATGTCGAAGTAGAAACCTGCGAGGTCGTCACTCACCAGGATCAGCGCACTATTCCTGAACGTGCCGATGTCGAGTTCCGGCGCGGGACTCGCGTAGAGACGGCGAATGTAGCTGAGGCTCACGGTAGGTTTGTGCCCCTCCCCGGGCAATACGACTGCCTGAAATCCGCCGAAGACCTCGCCGGGGCGACTGCCTGAGAGAGCATCGCCGATCGCTCCACTTGCTTGAGCAAGTGGCTCCGATAGGGCCAGCAACTGAAGACGGGATGCAACAGTGAGCTTGGTGACCTGGTTAATGCCAAAAAGTGTTTTGAACTCAGGTGAGGTCTCGGCAAAGAGTCCGCCGTTCTCAAAGTGCAGGTAGCCCACCGGGGTCAATGTTGCGGGAATTGAAACCGTGGGACGACCGGGATTCGCCTCCGGTGTTTCCTCGGTAGACGACTGCGCACAAATCCGCGCGACAAATAAAATTGCAGCCGCCCCCACAAAGCCGCAGCGAAGTAGTCTTGTCAAAGTAGGCTCCAGAAAGAGGTGAGATCGCACGCCGAAGCGTTTCTTTTGCTGTTCCGCTCTGGGCTACGCGCGTGGAGTCAGGAATGGCGGCGAATAAAAAGGCTCTGATAACGGTGGCGCTGGAAGATGAGAGGAGTCGAGTGAGTATCGCGACCAAATATTATTTCTTCATGACTTCTCCTTTTTGTGAACGTCATTTATTGATAACTCGACACATGAGGGCTTTATTCCACAAGTCGCTACTGAGCTTAAGTTATGAATTGTTTAGCTCATGTTGATTACGCGCGCCGGAAGGCGATGAGATACAGACAGGATGTCAGTTGATTCTCATTCAACTGTCGAGTGTCGTAAACATCGAGTAGCGTGATTACTGCATTACTCTATTACTGTGCGGGGCGATATCGCGAGTAGAGTTACGCCGCTTACTTGCGTTAACCATTCTGTCTACGGATGAAAGGTAATTTGAAAATACAAGTATCGCTAGTGTAAGAGATTAAGTCTGGCCAGCCACTTACTAACCAGCGGAAATCGGTGGGTAGGCGGACAGGTCGTCAACTCTGGTCGATTCTTTATGGGAATCGCCTCTGCTTACGCCCTGTCCGTATTGGAAGAGACTTGAACGCCTTTAGTCGCGAATGCGGCTGACCACACATCTGAGAAAGCTGTAGAGCCTCAACAAGCGAGACTCCGCACTATCTCGCGGCTCCGGATTACGGTTTCACCTCGAAGACAACGCCGCAGCCGCCCGGATGACTGCCGGCACAATGGGTCTGGTTGAAGTCGAAGTCGCCGCCTGCCGATGCCGAACCGAAAACGTTACCGTTAGCGTCGACGGCAACGTGGTCGTCCAGTGGAGTGGCCCCATCGCTTTCACCGAAGAAGGCATACAGAATCGTCTCCTCCCAGGTAGTCTTGCTGGCATTGGGCGTAAGCTTGTAGACAATGCCGCAGCCTGTATCAACAAAACCGCCGGTGCACACGGTGGTGGTACCGCCGCCGCCTTGGACCGCGCCGTAGAGATTCCCCACGGCGTCGATGGTCAGGCCGTTAAAGGGATGAACTCCATCCGTGCAGCAAGGGCCGCCGAAGTCGTGGACGATGCTCTCCGTAACTTTGCCGTTGCCCTCGGGAGTTAGTTTGAATACCAAACCTTCTAAAGATGGCCCACCGTTTACAGTCGTCCCGTATAAGTTGCCCTCGTCGTCGACGACCAAGTTGGTGACGGGATTGAATCCGGTGGAGTTGTCTGAGAAGCTAAACAAGGTGCTTTCGGTCCAGGTTCCGTTGGCATTGGGCGTCAGTTCAAACACCGTGCCGCATACATCCGCGCCACCGCATGTCGACGAGTGGCTATGGCCGCCCACCTGAGTCGTACCCCAAAGGTTGCCAGACTTATCGAATACCAAGCCTCCCAAAGGATTGCGGCCATCTTCGTTCTTTCCAGTGAACCTGTGGATCACTTTCTCCGTAAACGTCCCGTTCGCATTCTTTGTCAACTCAAAGACTGTGCCGCAACCGTGGTTGCAAAAAGTGTTGTTTACGCCGCCTCCACCAGAAGCGGTGGCTCCAAAGAGATTTCCTGCTTCGTCGAGGATGACAAACCCGCTTGAGTTGCATCCATCGTTGTTGCCGCGGAACTTATGCAGGATCGTTTCCTTATAAGTCCCGCCCTTAGAGGGCGAGAGTTCATAAACGATGCCGCATCCGCCAATCTGGCCATTTGACGTAGTCCCGTAGATATTGCCCGCTGCGTCTAAGACCACGCTGCCGGCAGGATTACCACCGTCGCCCTTTGCTTGCGAAAAAGCGTGGATAGTTTGGAAGTTAAAGCCGCCACCGGCCTTCGGCGTTAACTGGAAAACTGTGCCGTCGGCGAACTCTCCGCCACCACCCGTGTCGGTCGTGCCGTAAAGATTTCCTTTCGTGTCGAGGGTCAGGCCGGAAAAAGGAAAGCTACCGTCGCTGCCATTGGTGAAAGTGTGTAACACAGTCTCAGAACCTGCGCCTAAGGAACTGGCCGCAAGCCCCATGGTAACTGCCGCTACCGCGCAACACTTGCTCAGCGCGGTCAAGTATTTCATGTAGTTCATTTCGTATCGTCTCCGTTTAGAATTGTGCTTCATTAATCCTGCTGTTCTAGGCGAGCCCTGTGCTTAGAAACTGACCCGCATTAGAATCAACAAGAAACTTTATTCAACGACTGGCTTACTTCTTGGAATTACGCCGCGCTTGGCGACGATCAACGCCATCGTTGTTGAGATCTTGCAACTGCTGATCGATAAGACCTTGCTTCTTGTCTGCCATTTGTGCTCCTCGGTTTATAACGTTCTCGGTGGATAACTGGCACCACTCGCTTTTATTCCAGTCAAAGTCGAGGGTGCGTCGGGACAACCCTGTGATTGTTAACGTCGCTGATTTTCCATTTACCCGGAGACTTACCCTGGTTGATGTGCTCCCAACTTGAGCGCTCATGGGCGTCTGACCGGATCCGCTTGCACCGCTTCGGAAGCCACACAAGTGCCCGGTCAGGGCGATGAGACCAGCGCCCAGAAATTCAACCGCGGGGCGGCAGTTCCGCAAGACTTCTGCGCTGGGACCTTCATGGCGTACCCCCGCAGATGATGGCGATACCCGCACGGCACGCTGCGACGAGCCTGAGAAAGATCAGCGTTCTTCATGTTGAAGCAGTCCCTCCAACGTAGCTCACAAAATTCGCCAGGTTACGCAAGGTGGCGCCGATTGCGTCTGGTGTGGTTCTCGCAGACAGTTCGGCCGACTTTTTGGAAAACTCACAAAAATTCCGTGGGAATAAAGCTCGGTCTGGTCAGTTATCGGTTATGAACGTCGGAAAACCGGAGAGAGCCATTGACGGAGCAGAACTCAGAGGAGGAAAAATGAAACGAATCGCTTGGTTGCTAGTAGCTGTTATGGTTTCAGCGATCTCGCTGTATGCGGAGGATACAGGCAAAACGACCGACATGACTGGGTGGCTTTGTAACAACAAGTGTGTTACGCAGAGCGGCAGTCATGCGGCCTGTGACCAGAACTGTGCCGACAAAAGCGGAGATTTTGTCTTGGTTGACGATCGCGGTCAGGTTTTAAAAATCGCTAACCAGGACAAGGTGGCGGGGCACGCTGGTAAGAAAGTTAAGCTGAAGTGCAGGCCGGTCAAAGGCACGACAGACACAATGTACGTCGACACAGTCAGTTTATACGGTGGCGGTGGGTAGTCGCACGAATTTACGGTGGGAGAGGCTGAGATTAGGATCTCCCACTGGCCAACTTCCGCTACGCCCCGGTTGCAAATTATTCTTCCCCCTTTTCGATTCGCGAAGGGTAGCGCAATCAGGGTTCGCGGGGTGGGGCCGGGTTAATTCCGTCCAGCCAGGTCCGCCGCAGCCAACGATTCAGTAAATCTTAGAAAGGGCGGTGCGATAGCAAATCCTTTCGATCTCAAGAAGGTCCACTTTTGACATGATGGCCTAATGGGGTAGTGGTGCAGTTTGAAATTCGGAGGAAGCTCGGTTGGAAACATCGTTGCGTTGATGCTGTGATATTGTCGGGCAAGAGAAAAGCCCCAGGGCCAGCTGGAGCTTCGTATGAACTTGCGTTGGGATACTCAGATCGTCGTATAGGAGTGCGCCCGATGCAAGAAATAAAGGCCGAAAGTCTCTCGTCACGCCTCGAGGAGTGGGCGATCTCGATCTAGCCGTTTCCAGTCTGCCCGCCGTGGGAGCGTACGCGGTGACGATGGTTGCAGGCTCAGATTTGATTCCCACAGCTTCGGATCGGCAGGTGGGCCGGTGCTCTCGTTTCCGTTTCACGTGTCTCGACAAAAGACCTCACTGGGTTGTCTCGAAGTCAGTTTGGGATAGCCTCAATCACACTTTGCGGCGCCATCGTCGAAATAATTTTTGTGAGCTTGTAGCCAGAAGCGTCAAGCAGCGCGCGAAATTCAGCTTCGGTGCGTTCTCGTCCGCCAGTCATCACTAGCATATTCAGATCGAGGAGCTTACTGAAACATTTCGCGCCGTTTTTTGGCACAACCATATCCACGATTAACACTCTGCCATTCTCGGCCATCGCTCGGCGGCAATTTCTCAAGATCGTTATAGCTCGATCATCGTCCCAATCGTGAATGACTCCGGACAGAAGATAGGCGTCGGCTCCCTCCGGGACCGAGTCGAAGAAATCTCCAGCGATATAAGAGCACGGCCCCACGCGGATGTTGCCATTCAGCCCTTTGTGTAACTTTTCGATAGTACTGGGCATATCAAGAACCGCGCCTACCATCTTTGGGTTCAGCTCAAGAATCTTGCGCAGAAGCTCACCTTCACCCCCACCGACGTCGACGATCGATGAAATTCCGGCAAAGTCATAGGCTATTAGAAGCGCATAAGCCAGCATCGATGACATGTCTGTCATACCCTTGTTGAATGCGTCAGCTGGACTTGCATTTTGCTGCAAGTAGTCGAACAAGTTCGTTCCGAACACATGGTTAAAGGCTGGAGATCCGGTTTGAACGCTGTAAAGAAGGTTGCCGCACGCCTGGTAGTGAATTTCACCGATCGTAATTACCATTGCCCTAAGAGACGCAGGGGTGTCTGCACGCAGGCTCTCGGCCAGGCGGGAGAGTGCGAAGCGATCTTCCCCGACGTTCGAAAAAATATCTACGCTTGCCAAAGCGCGCATCAGGCGAAACAGTGATGGGCCGTCTACACCAGTCCTTGCGGCTAACGTAACATACGACTGAGGCCCATCTTTGAGTAAGTCAGCAATTCCCAACTTGGCAGCGACATAGATTGCTTGCGATACCCAATAGCCAGTGGCCATTTGGAACAGTGCCGCGGCGGAGGAATGCTCTTCTTTCCTTGCCGCAATTTTCACCGGAAACAGCCGATCTCTCAGAAGTGGCTTCATCTGCGTCCACAAACCGATCCGGCGGGCCCGGTGGAGAACCCGAAGAAGCGGCCAGAAAGGCAATCGGCGGGCTACCATCTAAGCAGCGCGACCTCCGCGGCCATCCCTGGCCCTAGGGCGATCATCACTCCGAAGTCGCCCGGCCGCGGATCGCCGCTGCGCACGACTTCCTCCAAGACAAACATGACTGTCGGGGACGACATATTTCCGTAGTTCCGCAATACCGTTCGGGAGAAACGGAGTTGGGAATCCGTCATGGCGAAATGCTTTTGCACGTTGTCAATCACCTTGCGTCCCCCGGGATGAACAACCCAGAAGCGAATACGAGACCGGGAAAGTCCGTGCCGCTGCAGCAACTCCTGGAGAGCAGCTTCAATCATGGGACCGGCCAGGTGCTGAATCGAAGCTCCCAACACGATTCGCAGCTTGCCGTCGCGATGCTGAAGTCCAACTTCGTCGATCTGCTCGGTGTCGATGAAAGTTTCGAAGTCGATAATTTGCGGATATTTGCGTGTGCTTTGCTCCCCGGCTGTAAGCAGAAAAGCCGCGGCACCGTCAGCGCAGATCGCGTTACCGACGACCGTTTCCAGCGTGTTATCGATGTAATAGCAAGCCGAGCAAATCTCGACGGCAAGCATTAATGCCTGGCGCTCCGGGTTTGCGCGAACGAAATCGACTGCGCGCTGCAAGGTGGGAAGAGCGCCCGCACATCCAAGTCCCGTGATGGACGCTCTTTGTACGCTGTTACTAAACCCCATATGCGCAATCAAGCGGCTGCCTACATCCGGACAGACGTAGCCCGTGCAACTGCAGACTGCGAGGAAGTCCACATCCTGCACTGTAGTGCGAGCTGAATTCACACAGTTCAGAATCGCGTGGCAACCGGTTTTCATAGCGCCGCGCAGATAGCGCTGGTTCAGTTGGTCAGAGCTCTCCTCACGATTCAGCGGGCCTTCCAGATAAAAATGGCGATAATCAATATCGCTATTCAGAAATATCTTCCGAATGCGCTCGCCCTGGTAACCGGCTGCATGAAAGGTCTGCTCTTGAGTGAGCCTGACCGGGGGGTTCGCCGTTCCGATACCGAGAATGCGAGGATGATTCACTGATCTCCAGCCAATCCTTGGGCGATCTCAGTTTTGCCCTCGTGATGCGCAGCATCGAGTTCCGCACCGAGCTGAGACTTTATGCCGCGCGTCGCTTTCTCGAGTTCAGCTTTAGTCTGGGCGACATGTCCCAGCATGGCGTGCAGCCGCTTCGGTCCCAACACTACGAGTCCGAGCAACAGCATGAACAGTATTTCCGTTCCGAAACCCACGGTTCACTCCTCGGTTAAGTTCTTACTCGTTGGCAATAGTGCTCGCTGTGGTGACCGGCTTCTCATTCTCAGCTTTCATAGCTGACTTGAAGCCGCGGATGCCCTCTCCGATTCCTTTGCCTAGCTCGGGAAGTTTCTTGGGCCCGAAAACGAGCAGGGCAATTCCGCAAATAACCAGTAGATGCATTGGCTGAAACAATCCTTCAAACATGAGCTCTCCTGCTTCAGATCAAAGACAAGCGGTTGGTAAAATACGGACGCCGTTCCGATAATTCTGGACAGCGTCCGCCTGTGAAGAAACGCAAATTGCAACTCCTGCAATCAACCACGCGTTGCCGCGTCCGCCTCATGCGCCCTGTGAGATCCCATTAGTGTGGCTTCAGGAGCTCCAAAATACCTCGCCTTTGCCTTCGAAGATCAGCCGGATCTGCGTGGCTTCCGATAATTCTGGTTGCGCTTCCCTTGAGATCATAAAAGCGTGCTGCTTCGGCTTTCGCCGCCACGTTACGTAAACCGCGCTGAAGCGCTTTTATTCCCGGCGGAGATAACTCGCGTCAGCCAGTGGTATGGCGGACACGTTTCCTGGATATTCCGCTCGTCTCCTTATGCAAATGGAACCCGTGCCCGACGCGGCAAGAGGTGATTCCGTCTCAGCGGAATCCAGAGACGAGTTTCCAGGCAAAAGGGAAAAGGCGATCCGAGGGGGCCGCCCTCACCCGCTGTAATTGTCTGGCTACTGTTTCTGCGCTGTCGTTCTAGTGGGGGCTGGAATGACCCGAACTGGAACGCCCGGCAGAGGCGCTGGGGGCGCCACCGCCATGCCATGCGCCCATCTGCGAGGCAGGTGCATAATTGCCACCGCGCGACGAGTTGTTGCCCAACGCCGCGCTGTGAACTTTTGCCGTGGCAAATCCCTGCTGCTGAACTGTGTTCGATAGTTGATTCAGGTTCTTGACGCCGCCGCGCGGAATTCCGAGTCCTGCCGAGTTCTGGGAGATTTCCAGACGGTTAAACGATCTTCCCACTTGGACAGGCACAATTTGAATTTCATTATTGATAACTGTGCTACTGAGGCTTTATTCCACAAGTGTCCGCGAGCCTCGCGTGTGAAATGCTAATCACAACCTATGTAGGGTTAGAACCAGTCACCAATGACGAGATGTGAACGGGAATGTCATTTGATTGTAAAACGTTTGTCGAGCCGGTCTCGTAAACATACGGTAGCAAAGTCACTGCAAATAACGCAGTGAGACGCCGCCGGTGCTTCATAGGGTGCAGGCGGCGTGGATGTCGGGTGGATTTGATCGCGGTTCTTTCGACCACGGTTGCAAGCCGGTCGACGACATACCAACCTTTAGGCGCGATCTACAAGGAGTGGCCGGTTGGTTCCGACTTCGATTCCGCAGAACCGAGACATCTCTCCCCATCACCAGAAACACACCAGTTTAGGAATAAAAACTTATTACTGCGGTTAGCATTGTCAGAGACCTTAGCGAGTACAGAGAAGGGGGCATAAGCCATGGCCGATTTTGCCCGCAGGTGCTTGGACAACTGGGTCCTCACCGTCAACGGCAGCTTGGAGCAAGACGCTCGCGAAACGAGCCTATGAGCTGTTCGAATTACGCGGGTGCGAACATGGTCTCCATCTGGAGGATTGGCTAATCGCCAGAGCAGGAGCTAGTCGGTCAGGGCCGCAGCGTCATAGAGTGCGGGCATCGACCAGTGAGGATGAATCCTTACTTTCGGGGACGAGCTCTTGACCAATAGAGTGTCAACGTTGTGTCCTCGGCGTTTCGCAACCACTCTGCGACGTCTTTCGCTTTGAAAGGGCGGTCCCCCGGGTCCAGGTCACGATTAAGCAAATCGGTAATTTCGTCAGCGGTGCTTGGTTTCCTGATCTTATTTAATGCTGCCACAATTTGCTCACTGAGACGACTCGAATTCGAAACCTTCTTCATCGGGACGGAGAGAATTTTCTGGGAACCGCTATTACGAGCGGTCTACGAAGAATACTAGAAAAGGTAAAGGCTGTGACATTGGTTATGCTCTAGCCGCCAGCTCCTGCGAGGGAGCCAACAACGTGGAGGATCGTCCACATCTTGGTGCGGACGGCAGAGGGAGCCAAACACGACCCAGAGGTGCAGGGTGATCGGAAGGGCCTTGAGCAGCGGCTGCGGGCTCCGGCCGCGTTGGCGGTTTCAGCATTCCACCGGCACACGGTGAAATCGGAATCTCCACATCGAATCACGAACCGGTGGATGGGATTTGTAGTCACGAGTCCACAGACTTCACACCTGAATTCCTGCAGCGTTGTAATGCTCTCAGTTCCGTATATCGTGGTTAGTCACTCTTACTCGCGATCGAGGCTTGTCGCAGATTTGGTGTCAGAATTGTCAGTTCGCCGACTTGTTCCCTCTTCGCGGTACCCCCGAGGTGGGCATGATCCATCATCCAAACCTCGGGAATGATTTCGCCGACCAGTTGTCCATGACAGAAAAGTCGCACCACCGAACTTTCAGAGACCACAATACCCACCGCCTTGGTGACAGCACTCATGTTGGCTGCGGCAATGTGGCGGCTGCCGAGTCCCAGCGGCACATCCACTTGTGCGGCTACGGCATCGAGGTAGCGGCACGCGGAAAGGACAATTCCTTCCCGACTTACCACGAACCCACCGTCCAGTTGCGCCAATTCCTTGATGGTTCCACGGAGATTGAGATTGGTGACGTGGAGTGAAGACTCAGGGTGCCCCGATAACGGGTCCAAAATCAACGGTCTGGATCTCGCGAGCACCGCACTCTCATCGCCGAGGGTAAAAAGCGTGCCAACGCGTCTTCCCTCTCGCCCCTCGCGAGCAATTTCGACTGCGAGCCCAATCAGGGACTCAAGAATGTCAGGATCATATTCCGTTACCTGGCAGAGAATGCTCTCAAACATCCATCAACTCCTCGCTTCGGCTAGACGCCGGCGCTTATCGCGTAAATGCACTCTGCTTTGGATGAACGCCACATCAAGAAGATGCAGGCGTCCCCTGCCCCGGCCTGAAACTGTCGCTCTAGAGCAGCAAGCGATCCCACGTGCCGCCATATCTTATTGCACGAACCGTTTCTCTCTCGTAAATACACTGGGGGAATTCGAGCTCGATTCGGCTTGCTCCATCGAGGGATTTCAATTGTTCGGCGGAGAGTTCCAGATCCAAACTGGCAAGATTATCCTGGAGTTGAGATACCTTCCGCGCTCCAATGATCGGGATTACTGGCACGGTTTGGTAGCGCAACCAGGCGAGTGCGACTTGCGCCATGCTGCGACCGGTTTGTTCGGAAACCGACTTTACAGCCGATATCATCAGCGCCGCGCGTTGTTCCCTCTCAGGATAGAAGGCTTTCACTCCTTCATTGGTCATCCGCCCGCCGTCGGGCTTGCCTTCGCCGTGATATTTCCCGGTTAGAAATCCACCCGCCAGAGGAGAGAAAGCCAGAACCCCCAAGTTCAAAGCTTTGGCCATGGGAATCAGTTCGCGCTCGACCGTCCGCTCAATCAGGCTGTACTCGAGCTGCAACCCGATGAACTGTGTCCAGCCTCGAAGCTCCGCAAGGGTATTTGCCTGGGCGACCCACCAGGCGGGAGCGTCCGAGATGCCGGCGTAGAGAATCTTTCCCTGGCGAACGAGATCGTCCAGTCCACGCATGACTTCTTCCACAGGTGTGATCCCATCCCAGATGTGCACCCAGTACAGATCGATGTAGTCGGTTTGCAATCGCTTCAAACTCGCTTCCACTGCTTGCATCATGCTCTTGCGATGATTGCCCGCCGCATTCGGATCATTGCCTGGCGCGGCGTTGGAGTATTTCGTGGCTAATACAACGCTCTGGCGATGGCCCTGCATGAACTCACCCAGGAATTTCTCGCTCGTGCCATTAGTGTAGAAGTTCGCCGTGTCAATAAAGTTTCCGCCTGCCTCGCGGTAGGTCTCATAGACTTTCTGCGCTTCAGCCTTCGGCGATCCCCAGCCCCACTCGTCGCCGAAGGTCATAGTACCTAGCGCCGCTTCGGAGACCCGCAGTCCGCTATTGCCGAGTAATCTGTATTTCATAATCGTGCTCCTTTCATAGGCGTATTCCCTGCAATAGAGTTTCCCTAGCTTTTCGCCGTGTACAATCGACTGTCGAAGCGCCCATCTTCAAAAACCGTTGAAACAGTAAGGTGTCGAAATTTCTCAGCCTCGCTCGCGCGCGCAGCCTCTGCTTGTTGCACTCGTTGTTCTGCATCGACACCGAGAATCAGCCGCACCGGCACCTCGTCGCTATTTGCCAGTTTCAGAATTACGCCCGCGATCTTGCGCGGATCGCCTTCCGAACGGCCTTCGAGGCCGCGCAGCACTTTGAGGTTCGTCCCCACGGAGCTTTCGTATTCCGGCAACAGCTGCGGCGAATTCTGACCAGCGCGGCGCGCCCAGTTGGTGCGAATTCCTCCGGGCTCAAGCGTGCAGATCTTGACCCCGAAGGGCGCGACTTCCATCGCCAGCGAGTCACTGAACCCGCCGACAGCCCACTTGGCCGCGTGATACGGCGTATTGCCGGGAACCCCGAGGCGACCGCCGACCGAAGACACCTGAAAGATGTGACCGCTCTTCTGCTTGCGCATCACTGGCACGGCGGCACGCGTGGTGTACACCACCCCGTAAAAGCAGGTGTCTACGACGGCCTGGAAATCCTCCGCACTCATTTGCTCGAACGGTGCAATCTGCCCGTAACCAGCATTGTTGACTAGCACGTCCAGACGCCCGAAACTGTCCACCGCCAACTGCACGGCTGCCTTTGCGGCGGCCTCATCGCGCACTTCCAGCCCGACAGGCTTCACCCGCTCGCCGTACTGCGCCTCCAGGGGTGCCAGCTCTTCCGTCCGACGCGCTCCGGCTACCACGCTGTCCCCCGCGGCCAGCGCCGCCTCGGCGATGTCGCTTCCCAATCCGTTGCCGCTTCCCGTAATCAACCAGACCTTAGACATGAAAATCCTCCGTTCTCCTTCTTAGATAGACTATGGGCGCTTAGACTCGGCCAACCGGCCTCGCGATCGATTCTGTTGTGATTACTCACTCATTTATTAGATGCAATGACTCGTTACTTGGTTACGCCGGACCAAAACATTTGAAAGCCGCTATCTCGGTAGTGTTTCGCCTTGGACGGGTTCGACGCCGTAAGGTCTATGGTCGCCTCCACCAAAGCTGCTAACGATTTCGAGATAAGTTCCACCGGGAGATCGGTCCGAAAGAGACGCTGCTCAATCGCGTCACGAATCATGGTTTGGAATTCGACGAACGGCGCGCTACCGGCGTCTCTAGACTCTTTGGTGAGTACCTCCGAAACCGTTAGTTGCGCCAGTACCTTGCGCTGCTTAGGATTTGCAATGCCCCACTTCACATAACGATCCCAAACATGTTGCAGCCTGGTACGAACATTCTTCTTCCGAGGGAAATCCGACATCATGGCGTCTGCGAGTTCCAGCTTGAGCTCCCGGTAAAGGGCATTGATCAGATCATCCTTGGTCTTGAAGTACGTAAACAGAGTGCCCTCGGCGACGCCAGCTTGTTTTGATATCTCTGACGTTGGGGCAGCGGTAAGACCACGCTCCGCAAACACGCGGGTCGCGGCGTCGAGGATCGCATTTCGCTTGTCTTCGCTTTTAGGACGAGCCAATGAGCTTCTCTATTACTGAGTATATACTCAATAATACATAGGAACCGGCCTGATGACAAGCCGAGCAGGTCTCCTGAAGCAGAATTGGTTAATAACAATAACACTGGGGTAAACCATCTAAAATAAGGGGTGTCCTACCGCTAGCCGAGACCACGTGGTCAAGGGAGTCCGGGTGGTCTCGAAAACGTTGGCAACGGGGCCCAGGCCCATCTGCTTATCCTAGATGGCAATTTCGCATTGCTCATGGCGGAGGCCCTCGACTTGACTTTATGTCCTGACGTCTGTTGAAGACGCAACCGTCCATTAGCCATAGTTCAAGGCCTCTTTGATGATTGTCGCGGGATCACAAACCCGCGCAGCGCCTTCCATCACAAGAGCCGGTGCGAAGGACGGAGCATCTGATTTTGTTCGTATCATCGCGTGACTTCACGCAATTGCGAAATAGCCTCTTGATCGTTGGGACTGACCTCTAATATCTTTCTATAAATTGCTGCAGCCGAATCAATACGCCCCATCTCCTTATATAAGGCTGCTAAATCGAAATAAGCGGGCGTCCGAGAAGGTTCTAGCTCAATCGCATGCAGCAGGTTTTCAACACCAGCATCGATAAATCCTAGCTGAAACAAATCCACACCAAGGTTGATGTACGCGTTGGCGTCACTCGGGTTAATAGAAATCGCTTTTTCTTCCTGCTGCTTGGCATCAATGAAATCACCCAATTGCTGAAGCGCCGCGCCATAGTTGACAAGGGCCGTGACATCATCAGGATTAAGTGTGAGCGCCCGTTCATAAGCATGCTTCGCCTCTCCCGCTGCGCCGAGCCGTAAATCGATATTACCCAGGCCCGTGATTGCCTTTTCATATTTTGAATTTAAATCGAGAGTGCGCTCGTAATAAGCCGCGGCCTGCATGAGATCGCCTTCTTGTTCAAGAACAGCGCCGAGATCGAACAAAAGCGTCGTGCTCCGTGGAGTTGCTTCGAGGGACGCCTTATAGAGGCACATCGAATCACGCCAGTCGAGCACACGCTTTTCGAGTCGCCATACTCCCCACAACGCCCACAGCACTACTACGCAAAGGGTGACTGTTCTCCATGTTCGAAGCTGCGCCAGTAGCGCAACAATCGAAAAACAAAAACCTGCTGACGCCAGGTAATCGAAACGTTCTGCCATTCCCTGATAAATGTAGATAATCCCGCAGAACGGCATTAAAGCGATACACATCCATGCAATGCCCGCTGCGATTTCCGGCCTCTGCTTACGCAGACGGTAAACGAGGAGAACTAGAAGTACAATCGCAATCCACGCGCTAGCGGTCATGATAGAGAGGTTGTTTGCAGGTGTGTCCGTGGAGCGCTCCACACTCATGCGAACCGGCAGAATCATCCAGTTGAGATATTTCACAAAAGAAACGCCGATTGAGAGAAACTTGGAGTAACCTGCGGTCGATATTTGGGTTCCCGCAACTTGGCGTAGCCAGAAATACACGGCCAAGACACTGATTCCGGCTCCTCCCAGTGCGACATACTCTCGTCGAGGCCTGAACGGATCCACGCTGTATAGCACCAATAACGTCATTGGCAGAACGAGGACGCCCTCCTCGTGGCAGAGAATCGCCGCTAAAGCTGCAACAGAATATGAGAACAAGGCCAGAGTTTTTCTGGAACGCAGATACCATTGCGAAGACACTAGAGCCAGAAAAATAAACACGGCCATCAGCGAATACGTACGTCCCGAGACCCACGCAACCACCTCTGAGTTGATAGGAAGGCCTAACCATAGAAGGCTGCTGATGGCTGAGACCAACACGCTAGCGTGCAGTCGGCGTAGCAGAAAGAAGCCGAGTAAACCCGCCATCCAATGAAGGACGATATTGGTGATATGGAATCCGGTTGGATTGAGTCCCCACACCTTCTCGTCCACAGCAAGGCTTAACCAAAAGAGTGGCCGGTAGAAGGACCCGCCAAAACCACGGAAGTTGTCAGTGAAGGGTACAGCGGAGTGAAAATACTGCAATGTTGTCCGGAGCTGCAGGAGAGAAGAGTTCTTTTGGATCTGATCTATGTCATCGTAGATGAATGGAGCATGGATCACTCCTCGATAAAGAAATAACATCCAAAATGCGCTAATGACCGCAAAGATTAAGGTTTGACGCGCCGTACTCCATTCCCGCAGTCGCGGTGCCAACGAATGATGAGTATGTTTCGTCGCGTGATGTTTGGCCTTATTCAAGTTTTTTCACCAACTGACGCCTTAGGCGGTCGGACTGCAGGTAATTCAAAGCGTTGAAATCATTGCGAGCATCCTGGCCAATCTCATTCACCGGGACATTGAGTGGGAGTGAACGAGTCATGCGGATGAGATATGAGGCGGCCCGTGAGACCGCCTCCACCCATAGCGCGCTGATTAGAAGGTAAACTTCGCTTGCAACTCGATTACTCTTGGTGAGGCGTCCGCACCCAGGCCGGACCCATAGATGGTAGTCGGCTGACTAACTGTTTGTGTGATTCGTCCGAACTGGCCGCTGTCCGCGTTTGTGTTTGGGAAGGCAAAGTTCGGATGATTGAAGAGATTAAAGAACCTTGCCCCAATGGAGAACTGAGCGCTCTCCCACTTCGGTACCGCAAAAGCCTTCTCCACATCGAAGTCCGTGTCGAAGTAACCTGGTCCGCGGAACTGGTTACGGCGCTGGGTCCCGAAATTATTTGTTGGGTCAGCGAAATTGGCGGCGCTGTAGCACGGATTGGGCAACCCGTTCACCAACTGAGCAGCTGAGCCACCGCAGTTGATGTCAGGAGAGCCCGCGACGTTGGCGAGCACCGCTGTGGTAGTGGCTGGACTTGTACTGCCGAACAGACTCCCTTGTAGAGTGGCTGTCGCGTTGCTGCTCCAGATCGAATACGGGAACCCCGTGTGCTTGAAGATCGTTCCGGAGAACGTCCATCCCTTCACTAGAGCGTCCGGCCCCCGACTCGTCAGATGACGGAAAGCGTTGCTCCAAACGTAGTTCATAACGAACGACTGCCGGACATCGTAGTCAGCATTGCCATAGTTAAGCTGCCGGATATTGAATGGATTTAAGGGTGTGACAACATCAACGTTGCCGTTGGCGTTCAAGCCGAACGGGTTCAAGGAGCTATTGGAGATTTCATCCAGAGCATGGCTATAGGTATACGACGCCTGGAACTGGAAGCCTCCGGTAAAGTTGTGCGCGGCAGTCACCGTGAGGCCGTTGTAGTTTGAGTTGCCTACGTTTTGTGTCTGGGCAACCACTCCAAAGCGCGCGTCTGGCTGCGTGATCGGGAGACCTCCGAACGCAGCGCCCATCGGACTAAAAGCATTCAGGGCTGGATTAGTGATTTCTTCATGCTCACCATGATTGCCTACATATTTCACGCTCAGCGTGGTGTGCCAACCCACCGCCTGCTGTATTTCCAGATCCCACTCGTCATAACGTGCGATTTGCACGTTGCCAGGGTTAAAGAAATTGAAGGCAGGAACCGCGCCTCCGTTGGCAAAATTGGCGCGGAAAGCAGCATTGGCTGCCGTCGCTTGCCCGTTCAGGTTTCCGGCCGCCGCTGGTGAAAGCGCACCATTAAAAAGCACGAATGACGGATCGTTCGGTGCGTTGGTCAGAATGTTATCAATCGCACCGGTAGGAATGGCATCGCTGAAGATACCGAATCCGCCGCGGATGACAGTGTTCCTGATGCCGAACGGGGACCATGCGAAGCCGACCCTCGGCTCATACACGACCGAGGAGACCGAAGGAAAAGCAGTGTTCAAACCCGTACGCAACGCCTGATTCACAGGTGCAGTGGGATTCAGGTCCTGAAACGGCGCTGCAAGGCTTTGAAAGCAATTGGTCTGGCAGACCGGATTCGACAAATGGTCAAAACGCATGCTCAGAGTTAGCTTCAAGTTGGGAGTGACCTTGACCTCGTCCGATGCATACCAGCCAAGTTGATAGAGAGCGATGGGTACATTTGTATTGAGGGGAAAGTTCTGAGCCACCAGATTTCCTACGCCGGTATTCGTAGGCGCAACGCCTCCGAATGCGAAGTCGTTCAGGGTAACTTCCTGGGCAAAAGGAATCACTCCGGTGAAATTGTGGTCGCCTACATCGTCTCGGCGGAAGTTCACTCCGAAGCGGAAGCTGTGCCTCCCGCGAGTCCAACTGAAATCGTCCACAAGTCCGTACTGGGTCACATTTCGGCCCTGCGGAAAGCCCGTACCCATGTTGTTCAGATTGAACAGTGAATTGTCTCCGAATGCGATCGTCTGAGGAAGCGTCTGGAATTCCGCGACCGGGTTCACCATCGTGAATAGCGCGCTATACCACTGCAGTGAGGCGATGAAGTTGTTTACCTTGTTGGCGCCGAATGTATGGGTCTCGCTCAATTGGCTCTGCCATTCCGGCTGATTACTATGAGCGTCGAAGGCGGGGCTCAGAGGATCGGTGTAGGTGGCCTGGGTGCCGCTTTCGTGCTGGACGCGGACGAACAGTTTGTCATTGTTGCCGATGTTCTGGTCGTAACGGCCCACGATCAGGTAATCGTTCGTGGCCTGAGATGTGCCGCCTTGTAGCTGGACCGCACACGGGTTGGCTGCTCCGAATGCGACTCCCGCCAAGCTAGTAACGTTCGAACAACCTCCTCCAGCGAGAGTGTTCTGAGCACGAACTGCGCCTGGCGTCGCGTTCCAGATGCCGAATAGTTGACTGTAGAACGGAACAGAAGCAGGGCTGACACTGTTTAGATTGGCGATTACTGCATTTTGAAACTGCTGCGTCGGGAGGTTGACCGAAAATAGCGACGGAATCACCAAACGAATGCCTTCATAGTCGACAAAGAAAAAGGATTTGTTTTTCCTGATCGGTCCGCCAATCGAGGCTGCATACTGATTCGCATTCACGAATGGGCGCGGGTCGACCTCGCTTCCGGCAATGCCGTTTGCCTGATTCCGGAAATAGTTATTGGAATTCAGAGCCCGCCCGTTCCACCAATACTCCGCATTTCCGTGAAAGGAATTGGTTCCGGACTTCGAGATATAGTTGATGTTCGCTCCCGCCAGACCGCCATATTGCCCACTGTAGCCATTGGTCACTACGCTGGTTTCCTGCACGTCGTTCAGGCCAAGGGTCAGGTTGGTAGCACCGCTGTTATTAATGTTGAAGTAGGGATCGTTGTCATTGGCGCCATCGTAAGTGAATACGTTGGAGTTCGAAGGCAAACCGAAGAACTCATAGTTCCCGCCGCCAAAGACAGAACCTCCGGTGGTATTCATCACGACTCCTGGCGCAGTCAGCGCAACTGCGCTCAGATCGTTGCCCGGATTGGGCAAGACGGCAATTTGCTGGGCATTAAAATTTGTTTCAAGATTGGCATCTTCGGTTTGAACGCCTGTCGCCGTGTCTGTAACCTCAACTGTTTCATGCTGGGATGAGATAGAAAGCTGCAGGTTTGCAGTAACGCTCGACCCAAGCGCGACCGTGACCTTCTTGGCGGTCCCTTGAAATCCGGCGGCATTCGCTGAGATCGAATAATTTCCGGGTTGCAAGAGAGAGAAATTGTAGGATCCTTGCGAATTGGTTGTTGTGGACGCGGAGCTACCAGTATCAACATTTTTCAACGTGATAGACACACCAGACAACACAGCTGCCGTCTGGTCCGTAACCACACCAGCGATGTCTCCGGTCGTTGCGGTCTGCGCCCAAAGGCTTGAGACAGCCATCGCAACAAATACACACAGCCAAATTGTCAGCGCGCACGAATAATTAGGCGACCACTTTTGCTTATCGGTTGATGTTTTTCCATTTACTACCACTCGACTGAACATTCCGAATTCTCCGAATTCAAATTTGCTGATGTAAAGCGACAGTTCCGTGAAGAGCAATTGCACAGCCAACGACGTGCCCAATGAACCGGCCTGCAGTGAAGATCCCGTATAAGCCAAGGTAAAAGTCAAGCGGTCTAGATTTTGTGATCTCCACTGGTGAGTCTTTTCAAAACCCGCTGCATGAGATAGTGCAGCCGACATGCCAATGGAAGTTGGCCGTAAGTTATTGGAGGTTTTGACGTGCCGGATGTGATCTAAATGATTGCCATGCCCTATTGCGGGCGATGCCCGAATTTTGGCGTCGGGGGTTCATCTAAGAGCGGCGTCTCACGGTTGACGAGTCGGCAAACGGCCTGATCCAGTTTCTCCAGCGTATTCACTTGTTCAAACATTTCCCAGGAGTCCCCACGCCTAGCGGCATGGGATCATCCTGGGAATAAGCCCGCTCACCGCGCCCGATTCAATTTCCAGAACAGACGAGATCAAAATCGGTGGGAATGAGGCCATTCGCGCCAACCGAATTGACCAACATGCCCCCTGGTCCTTTAGTGGCAATCTGGAGCGACGAAATAGGGGCGGCGTTGTTATCGACATTGGTTGCCACGCAATTCACATTTTTCTGGAATACACCATTACGAAAAAGAATTTCATAGCTGCCCATCGTGTTCAGCGCAACACTGTCAATCCAGTTACTGCCGTTGACCTTGTCTTGCTGTCTGATATTGCCGTCGGCGGTGATCTCAGCGCTTGCTTGCGTTGCCGAAACCGAATCGGCCACGGCCAAGGGAAGCTTCGTACTGCCTGGGGGACAGACGCCAGAGACAGCGCTCTTTAAGGTGCCTGACTTAGTTAGGCAAAACAGTTTGGTATGTTCAGCCCTAGCGATCCCTGGGGCCAGAAAAAGCATACATCCTATCGATAACACGGCCATAGGGCCGTAATGCTTGACTTTCATAAAATCCTCCGGTGAATTGATGAGTTATACCGCGAAAGACAGAGACGTTCCCGCCTAAATGCCGCCCTAAGAAAAAAATGGTTCAAAGAATTGCGAAATCAATGGCATCGAACCGCTTCTTTACAGTTGAAAGGCGAAGGCCTGTAGCAGTCTCTAACTGTGGCGAGGGCAACCCGGGTGCCAAAGCCACGTGAAAATCCGTGTAGCTAACCGGCTGCAATAGAACGCGATGGAAATCTGCGTTCGGGAGCTAGTGTTGAAAGTCGAGACTGTTGATCGCTCCTCGACACCCGGTCCATAGAATTCTGGAGATTCTCGAGTCCCCTCAGCTCGAGCCGGCTTCGTCTGCCCAACCTTGGCAGCGATTTGATCTAGGCAATTGATATCTTGATTCACCACGTTCTGCGTTGAGGGGACGTTCACGAGGGCATCAAACGAGGCTTAATGAACCGAGACCTTCGCACCTTTCCCTGGCTCATTTTTTTTCAGCAGAAATGAGGCGACAAACATAATTGCTGAGCCCATCGACAGCAGCCAGTACACATCGACGTAAGAGAGAATCGCAGCTTGGGCCTGAACCATGGCATATAGCCGGCCCACCGCCTGTCGTTGAGCGGCATGTGCGCTCAAGCCGGCGCGCGTCAGGCGCATGGCAAGAGCTGTGATGGCGGCGTGAAACCTGCCGGAACTTGTGAATCCGGCTAAGACGGATTGGTGATACTGACTGCGTCGGGCAATGAGGGTCGTGACGGCGGACGTCCCGACGCTCTGCCCCATGTTGCGCATGAAATTCATGAGCCCGGCGGCAGCGTTGGTTTTTTCTGGCGCCAGGCCGACGTATCCGGCAAGCGTGAGGGGGACGAATAGAAAGGCTACGGGAATGTACTGCCAGATTCTTAAGAACGTGGCCGAGCGGAAACTCATAAGCAGATCGACCTGCTTGCTCGAAAAGTACATGGCTACCGCCAGACCTATCCAACCAAAGGCTATGATGTGACGCGCTTGGAATCGGGTAGTGAGTTGGCCAACCATGGGCAGCACAACCAGCACCACGAGGGCGCCAGCGGAAAGCACCATCCCTGCCTTTTGTGCCGTATATCCCATGAGAGTCTGCAGGAGTTGTGGCATGAGTACCGTGGAACTGAATAAGGCCGCTCCCAGCATCAGGAACATCACGTTGGTGGTCGCGACGTTGAAGTTCTTGAACAAACGCACGTCGACGATGGGAGCTTTCTGAAACCATTCCCAGATGACCAAGGACACGAGGCCCACCACAGCGATCACAACCAGGGTCGTAATGAAATGAGATCCGAACCAATCGTCTTCCTGTCCTTTGTCGAGGACGATCTGCAACGCGCCTACGCCCAGGGTCAGGAGAGAAAATCCGATGAAGTCGAAGCCAGAAAGTTGCTTCCTCAGACGGGTTATGTATGGAGGATCCTCCACAAGCTGATACACGAGTATGAGTGCCAGGATGCCAACCGGAACGTTGATATAGAAAATCCAGCGCCAGGAGTAGTTATCGGTGATCCAGCCTCCCAGGGTTGGACCAATCGCAGGAGCGCAGATGGTCGTGATCCCATACAGCGAAAAGGCCAGCCCACGCTTTTCGGGAGCAAAGCTATCGCCCAGGATGGACTGCGCCATGGGCTGCAAGCCGCCGCCGAACGCGCCCTGCATGACCCGGAACAGCAGAAGAAACCCGAGGCTGGGTGCAATTCCACAGAGAAAGGAACTGACTGTAAAAAACACAATGCAGGTCAAAAAGAAGCGCTTCCGCCCGAGCGCTGCGACCAGCCATCCACTTAGCGGCAGAACAATTGCATTGGAAACCAGATAGCTGGTCAGCACCCATGTGCTCTCGTCATTGCTGGCCGCCAACCCGCCTGCGATGTGAGGCAGGGCCACATTGGCGATGCTGGTATCAAGCACCTCCATGAACGCGGCCAGCGAAACTGCACCTGCGATGATCCAAGGGTTAACTTTCGGCTGCCAGAGATCCTCTCCGGAGTTGCCAGAATCGGCTGCGCTCATCGGACCCTCACATCGGGTTCAACGGACAAGCCCGGTTTCAGCAGTCCTTCTGCATTGAAATCCGATCCAGCAGAGCGATCAAAATCGATGCGCACCGGAACTCGCTGCACGACTTTCACGTAGTTTCCAGTGGCGTTCTCCGGAGGCAGCAGGCTGAACACCGAGCCGGTACCGCCGCCCAGGTTGGTTACATGTGCTTTCCAAGTGCGGCCGTAGGCATCGACCTTGATCTCGACAGGTTGCCCTGGCCGCATATGGGCAAGTTGCGTTTCCTTGAAGTTGGCCGTAACCCAAACATCGTCGAGCGGCACCACCTCGACTAATTCTTGCCCGATGCCGACGTTCTGTCCCACTTCAACTGTCTTCTTGCCGACAATTCCCGTGACTGGAGATCGAATAATTGTGTAGCTAAGGTTAAGCTCAGCTTGAGCGAGCTGCGCCTTGCGTTGCAGTACCTGAGCATCGGATGCGTCCGCCCTGGCACGGATCAGAGAGACCTGCTGCGGAGCCGTTTGAGCGGTCCGTAAATCGGCACTTGCCTGCAGCAGTTTCCCTTGCGCCTGCTGAACGGCTTGTTCGGCCGCCAGCGCGCCCGCTGCCGCCGATGCGACGGCGGCTCGATTTGCCGTCGCTGCGGCTACCGCCGCGTCGTACTGCTGGCGCGAAATGTCTTCTTTCGCGACGAGTATTTCGTAGCGCGCCAGGTCCGCAGCGCTCTTGGTGGAATTGGCTTGGGCTTGTTCCAGCGCCGCTTTAGCAGACTCGAAATTCTGTTCGGCAGCCTTAACTCCTGCCTGTGCATTTATAACCGCAGTGCCTGCCGAATCGAGGTTGCTGCGCGTCGTAACCGATGTGATCGGTATGTTGAAGCGAGAACTTGCGGCAGTGGCTTGCGCGTCCGCGAATGTCGCCTGGGCTTGATCGACCGCGATCTTATAGTCTTTGGGGTCGATGGTCACGAGGACATCACCAGCGTGCACAATTTGTCCTTCAATCACCGGAACTTCGTGCACGTATCCGGTGATCCGCGCGCTCAACGGCATGATGTGGCCATCCACTTGGGCATCGTCCGTGCCTTCGTACAGAAACGCATTGCGAATCAAATACCCGCCTCCGACCACAACTACCAGTAAGATGGCCAGGATTATCACTGGATGATTCTGCAGCAGGCTGCGAGCACGACCGACTTTTGCGTCTTGTTTTTCAGCGTCCGGCACAGCCTCCGGTCGGACTGCGAGCGGCTTGCTTTCTTCTGTCGCCACCGCAGTGTGCCTCATGCTCGAGTCTCCGTTGTCGTCGCGCATCAATTGCCTCCTAAGTACTGCTTGTAGTTGGTTCGCGCAACCCCCATGGCACGGGCCAGCATGAGTTTGGCAAGGTTGTGGTTATACACGCTCGTTATGTACTGATCGTTGGCGCTCGCCAGGGATTGTTCGGACTGCACCACCTCAACGCTATCGGTCACTCCAGAAGTGAAACGATCCTTCGAACGCCCGAGATTCTCATTGGCCAATGCGACATTTCTCTGCGCCACGTCGACCTGCTCTTTGGCGGCATTCAGGTTGAGAAATGCAGTGCGAACGTCGTAGTCGACTTGGCCGCGAGTGTTTTCCGCTTCTGCCTTGCGTTGCCGCAGTGTCGCTTCCGCCTCGGTGATGTTGCCCTTGATCCGGCCGCCAGTGAAGATCGGAATGCGCATCTCCGGCTGGACGCTGAAGTTTCCATTCGAGTGATTGAACGTCGACCCGACGTCTGCGTACTCGCCATTCACGGCTACGACGGGGTACCGTTCGCCCTTGGCGGCGGAGAGTGTCTGCTGGGCAGCCTTCTGAGAATCGAGGGCCGCGCGGAAATCACTCCGCGAGCTGTACGCCGTCTTGAGCGCATCTTCGACGGTCGGCGGATTGATATCCGAATACGGAAGTTGGTCGGCGAGATCAAACGCTTGTCCAAGAGGTAATCCGATGGCGCGGGCCAGGGTGAGTTTTGCGATCGCGAAGTTATTGCGCGCGACACTCAGGTTGTACTCCTCGGTATGAAGTTGGACTTGGGTGCGTGTCGCATCGATCCGTGGACTGGTGCCCGCCTGATACTCCTCAATCGCGTGATCATAGAGGGCCTGGGCATTGCGTACCTGAGCCTGCTGCGCCTCAATACGGGAACTGGTTTCGATTACCTGCAGATAGGCATTGCCCACGGTCAGGGTGACCACGTCGAGTGTGTCTTTGTAGCTGAGTTGAGCGGCTTGCTCGGCGGTCCGCGCCGCGCGAAAACGCTGGATCGATTCGAAGCTGAATAATGTTTCGCTGACGCTTGCATCCACCGTACTGTAGCTATACGGTCCGAGAACATTGGGAATGCCAGGCAGGTGTTTGATTCCTAGAGTTGCGAGGCTTGTTTGGGCGACGTTCTCAGATATGCCTGCGCTCACTTGGGGCAGCAGAGCGCTTAACGCAATCAAGCGTTGACCCCGTGCGATTTGGGTATTTTCTCCGCTTTCAATGGCTCCCAAGTTGTATCGCAGGGCCATGTTGATGGCGTCCCGCAGAGTCAACTGAAGAACCTCATTGCTCGCCGGTCCGCTCTGGACACTTCCTATAACGCCGGTGACGCCGGTGTATTGAGCTGCAACCGGAGTTGTGACGCAGAGGAGGGCGAGGAGTACCGATTTGATGATCCGCCCGCTGTCAGGGCGCCGCGCCTCGATCGTCTGAGCGACTCTGCCAGCCGATAAGAAAGTGTTTGGGCGAATGGTTTTGGGGTTGGACAATCTCATGCTTCCTGTTTGGCCTCCGTTTGAGTTCGATATAAAGCGAGCCTTTGCCGCTCACCGTTCCATCGCAGTGCGTGGCCGTACGCGCCAGCCACAATTCGGCGGGGCACGTCCAGCAGGAGCGCGCAATCGGCAATCGAGTCGTGTTGTATTCCCCGAAGCACCAAAGCGGAGCGGGCCAGAGGGTCGAGCGCAGCAATGATGTCTAGCGGATCGACGTGCAGAAGAGACCTGACCTCGTCGTCGGAAAGCACTTCATAGTCGGAGAATTCGCTGGACGCCCCCGCATAGCGACTCGCCGCTGCAGAAATAAGATCGCGGACTGCTCTGACTGCCGTCCGCATCGTTGCGTGGTTCGCCCATACGAAGAGCCAATCGCGAAACACACCGCTGCCGAAGGCGGATAGCTTACTTCCGTCGACAACCGCCTGCTCAGCAACGGCTTTGTCTCCGGTAATCAGCAGCGCAATCCAGCACAGGTAATCGTGTCGTTCCGTGAAAGCCGTTTGGATTTCTTGGTTTGAAGCGAGGCGGTCCTGAGGCCGTTCTGGTTGTTCTCGGCTTCTCGAATGAAACCATGTCATGATGGACCTCTTACTTTGGAAAATTATCCCGGCGTTTCCT
>Ga0210394_10000642_pt1 | contig 68823 bp, 58 predicted proteins | sample IncBWC12MmetaG_FD_160121 | JGI IMG/M metagenome (GOLD analysis project Ga0210394, IMG submission 160121) | Forest soil microbial communities from Barre Woods Harvard Forest LTER site, Petersham, Massachusetts, United States - Inc-BW-C-12-M | ecosystem: Environmental > Terrestrial > Soil >... | reverse complement strand
GCCGAGAAACTGCCTTCATCCGCGGCCGCGATGAACGTGCGCAGTTGATCCAATGACACGCCGTCCAACATATATCTACCCCGGCGATATATCGAAGCGAGGAATAGAGGCTATCAAAACACGTACGCCAGGGTCAGGAAATCCTCGCCTTTGTTCGGCTTCTTGAGACCTGCATTGCTGATGTGCCTGATCGCAAATTCCACCTGACCGCTGTTCCCCTGTCGCGGAAAGCGCCAACCGAGCTGCTCGGCGAAGTTCAAGTGCGATCCGTTGAGTTCATCTGTTTCGTTCTTGTAGGCTGCGCCTCCGCCAAAGAACAGCTGAAGACCGGACCGGTCGATCAAGCTCCAGTTCAAACGCCAGCGCCGCGAGATTTCAAAGACCCAATTCGGCCCGGCGAGTGTTTCGCCGAGCCGCGTCTGCGCGGTCAAAAATCTGAACGCCGCCAACTCGTAATGATCATCATGCCATGTCCAGGTGGCGAGTCCGAGAGTTGAGGTGCTCGTCCCGTCGTATTGAATGCTCATGCCGCTGCCCAGCGCCAAATGACCGTCCAAGAAATTCGACGTTCCCGGCGCCGGCGCCTCTGCAGCGCGCACACGCGCTGCGAGGATGAGTGCGAGTCCAATGCATAAGGCAGCCGCGAGACCGTTTCCGTTCCGCCGCGCCGGAGAGCGTTGCATGAAGAAAGGCTAGTATCGAGTCTTGTATCTGTGAAGCCTATATTTCTCGATACGATGTATCTACAGCATAGATATACGGCCGGAGCGCGGCCGCGCAGTTGCGATTCGTTCTATCGCATGGGGTGAGCCGAGGCTGCTCCAGCCGCAAGGCGCAACCCGCAGGGCACGAACGGGCATCCACGGCGGCCGATCCCAGAAGGGGCGCGACGCCGCGCGTAGTTCCTCCCGCGCGAGACTCGGGGGGATGCGGTTTTCAGCGCCGGCGAGGCGTGAATGCCGAAGGTGCCGCAAAATCTTGCGAGTCAGCATCGGCCAGTATCGGTAGAGCAGCGCAACCAAGGCCCTTGCGTAGGCAACATAGATGCCTGAGGCCACGACGGCTCCACGGCGCACAAGGTCTCGTGCGACCCACTCGACGGGCCCCTGAGCGGTGACCGAAACGGCAACCGTTGGCCGCCCATCCGGCGCGCTCAATACCAGATAGTCCTCATCGACGCCGGGCTGGGGGCTTATCATCCCGAGCGTCACGATACCGTCCGCAAGAAAGGAAGGATCCGACAGCACACGATTGATGGCGACCGTCAGCGTCCGCTCATCCGCCACGTAGCTGCGAGCGGGCAGTATCGTTATCAGCGCAGATGGAGCTTGCGCACCTATCGACAGCACGGCTGCTGCGGTTGTGAGCAGGGACCATCCCGGGGACTCGCTCACAAAACGTTGCCCTGCCCGCATGAACCAAAGCGCGTCCTGCCAATGCGATCGATTCCTCTCGTCCGCGGTGACCATGACGCGTGCCGCTTTTGCAATACGAACTGCGCGGTGGAGCGCCTTTTGCAGCATCGTCGTGGGCTCGCCGAGGCCGCAAAATTGAACCGGAACGCGCGGCGCATCGATGTCGTCAGAGAGCGGCCATTCCGGTCCCGCTGCGTCCGCCACCACGATACACCAACGGGCGGAGTTCATGCGTCGTCGCCGGCCACAGCATATTGCATTGGAGCAGCGTAGTGCCGAGGCTCCGCACTGTGTAGCCTCTATCTTTCGATGCCGTGTATCGCTTTGGCAGATATACGTTTTGAATCGAGGAAGCATAGGGATATATCGTCCGCGACGATATATCCCATCGAGAAATATAGGCTACAAAGCTCGACCACCCGGGACTAGTCTCGCGTGATGGAAAATCTCTCCGCGCCGACACCTAGTTCCGATGGAGTCGATACCGGCGATCTGACCCTCGTGCGGCGTGCACAATCCGGTGAAACCCGGGCCTTCAACCGGTTGGTGCTCAAGTATCGACCCCGCGTGGTAGAACTTGCAATGCGCTATACGCGCAATCGCGCCGACGCTGAAGATGCCACTCAGGAGGCGTTTGTCAGGGCCTTCAGAGGACTGCAACATTTTCGCGGTGAGAGCGCGTTTTATACGTGGCTCTATCGAATCGCAAGCAATTGCGCCAGGAATTTGCTGATAGCGCGCGCCCGCGATTTGCTCAACAGCACCATCGACGTCCCCGATGACGACAGTGCCGGCCACCCTCAAACACGCCTGCAAGAATTGGAAACGCCCGAAGAGCTGACGTTCGCTGACGATATCCGCGGCGTGGTTAATGCCGCTCTTGAGAGGCTATCTGAACAGCATCGCACTGTAATCACCCTGCGCGAAATCGATGGCCTCAGTTATAAGGACATCGCTTCAACCCTATCCATTCCGGTCGGCACCGTACGCTCGCGCGTCTTCAGGGCCCGGGACATCATCGATCATCAGTTGCGCCGTGTTCATGATAGCGGTCTGGGTCGCCATACAGCGCAACGGGCTCAAGCTCGCTTGGCGGGAAAACAGGCGGCATGATCGGCGCTGGTTTCTCCATCGTCTGCCGGGCTGCTTCTAGTTTGAGGCGCTCGATAAACCAACGCCCCGCCGGACCCGGGGGGCTGTCGGTCCGATAAATGGCCGACATGGCCATAACGTAGCCCTCGGACGGTGCGTCCTCGAGCCTGAGCTGAACGAGAGCGCCGCTTGCCAGGTCTGCCTCGATCAAATGCAGAGGTAAGATTCCATAACCGAGCCCTGCACGCAGAAACGCAAGCTTGGCCCCGAGATGAGAAAGGCGCCAGAATCTCGCCGACCGTAGGCCGGGCCCCTGACTTGGCGAGATATTTGCGGGGTCGATGTGTACGAGTTGGATGTGTTCCGCGAGCGCAGTTGTCGGAATCGGCGCGCGTTGCGCCGCGAGCGGGTGCTGCGGCGAAACCACCATGGGAACGCTGACCGTCAGGAGCGGTCGACGGGTGAGCGTGGGCGGCACCCGCGACCAGGATCCGACAACGCCGACGCGGCAGCGCCCATCGAGCACCGGTTCGATCACGGCGCTCGATTCGACTTCGAATTTCAACAGGATTGCAGGGAATTTCCTCTGGAAGGCGGCGACAGCGGCCGTGAACGGCGCGGACGGAAACATGACATCAACGGCCACGCTCAGCTCCGGTTCAAGGCCGCCGGCCAGGCTCTTGGCGCGGGCCTTGAAGAGATCTACATCGCCCGCCACCGCGCGCGCATCGACGAGCAGTGCTCGACCTTGGTCGGTCAAGACCGGCAAGCGGGCGCTGCGATCGAAGAGCTTCACCCCAAGTTGCCCTTCCAGATTCGCCAAGGTCTGGCTGACCACAGATTGCGCACGCCTCAGGCGGCGACCGGCCGCCGAGAAACTCTTCTCATCCGCCGCAGCGATGAAGGTGCGGAGCTGGTCCAGTGATACGCCGTCTAACATGAATCCGCTCCAGCACTAGATCTGTCCCCTGCCGCCGTCGACGAAGAGCTCGATACCGGCGACGAAACTCGAGTCATCCGAGGCAAGAAACAGCGCTGCCTTGGCGATCTCTTCGGATGTGCCCATGCGCCCGATCGGGATGGTCGACACGATCCGCGCAATAGCGTCCGTAGATTGCCGAGCCACCAGCGGAGTATCGGTCGGACCCGGACTCAATACGTTGGCACGGATACGACGATCCTTCAGTTCTACGGTCCATCCGCGTACGAAATTACGGATGGCCGCCTTGGTCGCACCGTAAACCCAGAAGGCAGCCGTACCTTTGACGCTCGCGACGGAACCCGTGAGAATGATCGAGGCGCCGTCATTCAATAGCGGCAGTGCTTTCTGCACCGTGAACAGTGTTCCCTTCACGTTGATGTTGAAAAGCCGGTCGAAGTGCTCTTCTGTGATCTTACCCAGGGGCAGGAACTCACCGAGGCCGGCATTTGCGAAGACGATGTCGATGCGTCGCCCCGTGGCCTTGACGGTCTCGTAGAGACGATCGAGGTCGGACATTTTGGCGACGTCCCCTTGAACACCCGCGACGTTCTTGCCGATGGCCTTCACCGCCTCATCGAGTTCCTTCTGACGTCGGCCGGTGATAAATACGTAGGCCCCCTCTTTGACAAACAGATCCGCCGCGGCAAATCCTATTCCCGCCGTACCGCCGGTGATAACGGCCACTTTATCGCGCAACCTATCCATAGGCGAATGATCGTGCGTCCTATCGGTTGTCCCGATCAAGCGCCGGCCGGCCTTCAATCAATCGGTTGCTCCGATTGATCTGGTGTTGCCAACAAGCGGGTGTGATTCCGGGGATCTAAACAACGGCGATGCCCAATCCTTAGAACAATTGATGATTGTCTTAGATCCGATTGATATCTAAATTGCGCAGGCCGAGCGGCGGGCGTACTCTTCCTTTCGATCGGACTGACCGATTGATAGGCTCAGGAACGCACCGTGGACCTGCGGCAAATTGATTGCTTCCTGGCAGTCGCTACGGAGTTGCATTTCGGCAAAGCGGCCGAGAAGCTTCAGCTCGCACAATCCTCCGTGTCCGAAGCGATTCACTCCCTGGAGCACGAGGTAGGCGGCCGGCTCTTCATACGAACCAGCAGGCGCGTTCAGCTGACTGACCTTGGCGCAAAGTTGCGCCTCGGCGTAGAACCCGCGACCCTGGTGCTTCGCTCGACGTTGGAGGATTGCAGGAAGACTGCCCTCGGCAAGTCGAACCGACTGAGGATCGGGTTCCTCGGCGGCGGCCTTTACGAGTTGACCCTGCCGTTTGTGCGGCAACTCAAAAGTAAATTCAATCTGGATGTGGATTGGGTAGAGCTCACGCTCCTGGACCAATTCGAGGCTGTGGCGGCGGGAAAGGTCGATGCGGCCTTCTGCCGGCTCCCCCTTTCCCGCGATGGCCTGGTGCAAAGCGCAATTCTTTTTGAGGACAAGCGCAAATTAGTCGTGCCGGCCGACCACAGGCTGGTGAACAGGACCTTGATCGATCCCGAGGAACTTGCTCGCGAGATTCTCCCGACATTGCCCGATGATCATCAATTGGGGGCGTGGGCGGCGATTCATTTTCCTGACCATACTCCGTCGGGCCTTCCCATCGCGCGAGGGCCTGTCGTCACAACCGTTCGCGAATGTCTTGCCGTCGTCGAGTCCGGCGAGGCTGTGGTCATTTTTGGAGGACGCGCAGAGCGCTACTATTCGAACCCTGGAATCAGATACATCGAGATCGACCTGCCTCCTGTGGGTACCGCACTTGTGAGACGTCGCGCCGATCGGCGTCGCGTGATGGCGGATCTTGAGAAATGTTCGCGCGATGTCGCCATGAAGTTGCACGGCCCTCCAAGGTCTGGAGCGCGATTGGCGCTGCGAAGCCCCGGCTGACGCGACTTCACCTTGCGGCGGGTCTTTGCGCTGCGGGCAGTCGCTGGCGCAGCTCGTCAACCAGGACCCGTGTATTCTCCGAGTAGTCGATGGGCACTATGACGAGATGTACGCCGCCGCCGGCGAACGCTTTCTCCAGCGTGGATCGCAGCTCACCGACTTTGCTGACCCGCGTCCCCTGCGCGCCGTACGCTTCGGCATACTTCACGAAGTCTGGATTGCTGAATGTCATGCCAAAATCGGGGAAATGGTCGACCGCCTGTTTCCAGCGGATCATGCCGAAGGCGTGGTCCTCGATGAGCAGAACGACCAGGCTGACTTTGAGCCGTACGGCCGTCTCCAACTCCTGACTATTCATCATGAAACCGCCGTCGCCGCAGACGGCCATGACGCGCCGTTCTGGATACAACATCGCAGCCATGACCGCGGACGGCAGACCCGCTCCCATCGTCGCCAGGGCGTTATCGAGCAGGAGGGTATTCGCGACCCGCGTTCGATAGTTTCGCGCAAACCAGATCTTGTACATACCGTTGTCGAGCGCCAGAATGCCGTCTGCCGGCATGACCTCGCGGACATCATGCACGAGCCGTTGCGGCGTGAAGCGGTCTTCGGTAGCGCGCGCGGCAATCCGATTCAATATGCCTTCCCGCAACGGCAAAAGGGCTTGCGCATTGGGGATATTGCCTTCGATGCGGTCCGCAAGCAGCTTGAGCGACGGGCCGAGGTCGCCGACAACCTCCGCTTGAGGGAAGTAGACCTGCTCAACCTCGGCCGGCTGATATCCGACGTGAATGACCTTCGGCCCTTGGGCGCCCATGATAAAAGGCGGCTTCTCGACCGTATCGTGGCCGATCGTGATGATGAGATCGGCTCGTTCTATGGCCTCATGAACATAGTCGCGCTCGGAGAGTGCCGCCGTGCCCATGTAAAGCTCGGTTCCGCCCGGCACCGTGCCTTTACCCATCTGCGTCGTGAAGTAGGGAATCCGCGTTCGCAGTACGAACTGGGCGAGGTCCGAAGTCGACCGCGGCCGCGATGCCGCCGCCCCCAGCATCAACAGGGGACATTGAGCCTGCACGATCATCCGCGCGGCGCGATCGAGGGACTCCGCACTCGCCAAGGGAAGATCGACTGGATGCGGTGGCACCAATGCAATCGCCTCGCACTCTGCGGCCGCAATATCCTCGGGGAGTTCCAGGTGTATAGGGCCCGGTCGCTCCTCCTGCGCCACGCGGAACGCTTCACGTACCAAAGTCGGAATCATCAAGGGGGAGACGATCTGGCGCGACAGTTTGGTCAGAGGCTTCATCGCCGCGACGATGTCCACAATCTGAAATCGCCCCTGCCGAGACGACAGAATCCCCTTCTGCCCGTTAATCATGATCATCGGCATGGCCCCGAGCAACGCATAGGCGGCACCGGTCGACAGATTCAATGCTCCGGGTCCGAGCGTGGTGATGCAAACCCCGGGCCTGCCGGTGAGCCGTCCGTAAGTGGCCGCCATGAACGCCGCGGCTTGCTCATGGCGGGTCAAGATGAGCTGGATCGAGGACTTTCGAATGGATTCGACGATATCGAGGTTTTCTTCTCCCGGGATCCCAAAAATCCGATCAACGCCCTCATTCTCGAGAGCGGCGACGAGCAGATCAGAAGCTTTGAACATGCGCTGTCTCCGTTCAGCCATGCGAATCAGTCTTCGGATAGTCTACCTTGTCGAAAGGCTCGGGACGTGGCGTCACGTGTTGACAAGGATCATCGTTGACGCTGTAATACATGCACGCGCCGATTTGATATTCAGCTTGCGGGCGCGAAAGAAATGCGGCTAAAGTGGATGCGGCGGACCTGCTGCAGCTTGGCTGGGCGGGTTTTTTTATGCCCCCCCGGATCCGGCGTGGTCTTCCCCCAGCTTTCGCTGCGGAGAGAAGATTAATGCAACAAACCATAGTCGTTTTGAAATTCGGCAGCTCGGTGCTGCGCTCGGTAGACGACCTGCCCGCCGCGGTCCACGAGATCTACCGTTGGTATCGGGATGGCTCGCGGATACTCGCCGTAGTTTCGGCCATGGGTGACATCACCGAACGACTGCTGGCGCAGGCTCGCCAACTTGCGCCAACACCCGATGCGCAAGCGACCGCCGAACTGCTCGCGACCGGCGAGCGTGCCTCTGCGGCGCTCCTGGGCATCGCCCTGGAGCGGGTCGGTATCCCGGCTCGCGTCGTCGATCCACGAGAGATCGGTTTGATGGTTTCTGGAAGCCCGCTCGACAGCGAGCCCAAGAGCGTTGACTCGTCACGGATTCATTCGATGTTCGAAGAGCATCCGGTCCTGGTGCTGCCAGGTTTTTTCGGTCATACGGAAGGCGGACGCTTGCACTTGCTCGGCCGAGGAGGTTCCGATCTCAGCGCGGTTTTCGTCGCGGCAGCGTTGCGTGCGCGACGCTGTCGCTTATTGAAGGATGTGGACGGTGTCTACGAATCCGATCCAGCCGTGCCTGGCTCGCGGCCGCGACGGTTCTCCGCGCTCGCCTACGAGGATGCACTGCGTGTGGCCGGCCCCCTCATTCAACCGAAGGCAGTAAGCTATCTCGCCGCGAGCGGTACGGCGGCAGAAGTGGCTGCATTGGCTCTCCCCCATGAATCCGTGGTGCATTGCCGCCCAACCGTCCTGGCGGACCCGTTCCCGGAGATACCCGCGAAGCGGGTGTTGATTCTCGGCTTGGGCACGGTTGGATTCGGTGTCTATCAACGCTTGCGGGCGATGCCGCGGTGGTTCACGCCTTTGGGAGCGTTGGTGCGCGACCGCGCAAAGCACGAGACCGCGAATGTCCCAGGCGACCTTCTGCACACCTCTGAGGAAGCGGTCCTGTCACTCAACCCCGACATCGTCGTCGATGCACTGCCCCCGGGCCGTAGTTCGTCGCGGCTTGTGGTCAGTTTTTTACGTCGCGGGATCGATGTCGTGTCCGCCAACAAGGGGCTAGTCGTCGATGAGGCGGCCGTGCTTGCCGATGCACAGCGCGGCAGCGGTGCCGTGCTTCGCTTTTCCGGCGCGGTCGGCGGCAGTGCCCCGATGATCGAGGCGGTGCGCGCCGCTGCGAAACGCGGCCCTCTCATCGCACTCAGCGGTGTGTTGAACGGCACCTGCAACTTCGTGTTGGAGCGCTGTGCGCACGGTGCGGCATGGATGGACGCACTCGCCGAAGCGCAGTCGCTCGGTTTCGCCGAAGCGGATCCCAGCGAGGACGTGTCGGGCCGTGACGCGGAGCGCAAGCTCCGGATTCTCGCGGAGGTCGCCTTTGGCGAACGTCTCCTCAGCGTAAAAACAGACCCATTGACGAATGATGTCGCGACATTCGCGAGCGAAGCATGGCGCCGGGGCTTGAGTCTGCGCCAGGTGTCGCGCGTACGCCGCAGTCGCGACGGCTGGATCGGCCAGGTTTCATTCGAATCGATGGCGAGAGAGCATCCTCTGACGATTGCGACGGGGGAATGGAATGCGCTGTTATTGACGCAGAAGGACGGGCGCTCGGTCAGGGTCGTCGGCCGCGGAGCCGGGCGATGGCCAACGACCGAAGCCGTCATGGCGGATTTGCTGGAAGCTCATCGCGAAAACGGCGCGGCACGCAGGGAGACAATCGCATTCATGGACGGCGTCGTACGTTACGTCAAAGTTGCCGGTACATGACCAGTGCGTCAACATAACCGAGAGTCGGATGATGAAAAGCTTGTGGCAGCCGACCGGCGATTGCAAATCCGTTCCTCTGCCAAGACTCCACCGCACGCGTATTGGTACTGACGACACAGTTAAACTGCATCGCCCGGAAGCCGCGTCCGGCCGCCCTCTCGAGCGAGTGACCGAGCATGGCTCTTGCGATACCGCGACCCTGGGCTTCAGGTGCGGTAATGTAACCGCAGTTCGCAACGTGCGCGCCGCCTCCGCCTTGGTTGGCGCGCAGGTAATAGGTCCCGAGGATGTGTCCGCCATCCTCCGCCACAAACGTTTCGTGGTTGGGCCCGCACCAGTATTTGATCGCATCCTCTTGCGTAATGTCCCGGGCAATTGCGTACGTTTCTCCGCCACGAAATACGGGCTCCAAGATGGACCAAATTTGGTTCGTGTCGTTGGCGACGGCCCGACGGATAGAGAGCATGAGAATGATTCGACTTTCCAGCGAGGTGCGCCATTCTAGCGATTCCCTGAGCTGACCCCAAGCGCACTTATGTGGCCCTCGTATGAAGGGGGCAGGCCGATTTCTCAGGCCCGATACACGGGCAGCAAACTTCTGGTGAGCGTGTCGCCCACACCGAAGCCGGGCCACCGGCGTCCGTTAGCCGATTACGTCGACGCGGTCCGGGTAGAAGGCGACGTACTCCTTGATCTGCGCCATCGCCTCAAATGGGTTCTCATAGGTCCACACCGCATTGAGAGAGCGATCCCCGCCAGCCGGAATGCTGTAATAGGAAGCGTCGCCCTTGTAGGGACAATACGTCGAGTGCTCGCTGCGCGTGAGCGCGCCCATATCGACATCCCGACGGGGGATATACTGAACGGCCGGATAGGAGGCCTCGCGAAGCGTCAACGCGTCGCGAGTGTCGGCAATAACTCTTCCGCCGACTTTGACCACGACGCGAGACGGGTTCGCATCAATCGAAATCGGGTGGTCGGGCCCCGGAATCTTCATCGGCTTATCGGCCATGATCTGCATCCTTCTGAATTGGAAACGGTACCGCGGCATCAAACAATCGCGTCACGTCGGAGACGAACAACGCGATCATCTCTATTGGAAATCTCGTACATGGTGTTACAATACGGCCGTACATAGTGTCTGTCAAATTTATGAGTTTCCGTTATTCAGGAGTACTCACGTGCCCGACAAAATAAATCAGATGCTCCAATCGCTGCCGGTGGCGAACTATGACCCGGCCATTGCCAGTGCGCTCGAGTGGCTAGGGGATCGCTATTTACTGGCCAAGCCAATCAATGCTGCACCCAATCGCGAATCGCAGCGAACGAGCGATTTTCACCGCGCCTTCAGCAATCGAAGTCTTGAATCATGACTGCGTATACACACCAAAAGGTGGGTTACCGGCGACATAGTCCATGTCGACGGCGGCTCGAAGCTCTGAGTCAGAAGCCCATCATGCCTAGCGACTCTGCGGTAAAGGTCTCGTTAGACGACCGCCACGAGCAACCGCACCAGGGCGCGAGATACCATCACTTATTTGACGTGCGTCGTGGGGAGCCACAATCATGACAATTCGAGTCGTTCGAGATCAGCTGGCGCCGATGCGGCACGAAATCCACATCGGTCGCAATATCCTTGCCAGCGACCTCAGTGCCGAGGAAGGCGGCGACGGATCTGCACCCAATCCCCACGACCTCTACGATGCCGCGCTCGGCGCGTGCACGGCGCTGACTGTGCTTTGGTACGCGAAGCACAAGAGGATTCCGGTGGAAGGCATCGAGGTCTCCGTGGAGCGCGATGCTAGTCAGGAGCGCGCAGGTATTTATCGCCTGAGTGCGGCGCTGACGTTGACCGGCGACTTGAGCGCCGCGCAGCGCGAGGAACTTCTCCGTGCGGCGCAGAAGTGCCCAGTCCACAAGCTAATGACCGAGGTCACGACTGAGATTTCCACCACGCTATCAGGCCAAGATCGTTGAGAACAGCATCTTCTTGAAGTTCTCTGCGTAAGCCAGGTCGCGCTCGACCTTGGAGACCAGCCAAGCACCTTGCAGTCCCGTTACTATGAAGTCGGCTACATCGCCAGTCTTAAGAGTTCTTGGAAGCTCGCCACTTTTCACGGCAGCCTTCAAGCAATAAGCCGTGGCTTCGCGCAATTCCGTATAAATATTCGACACACGCTTGCGAATGATCTCACTGTGATCGGACGCTTCGGCGGCGAAATTGCCGACCAAACAGCCATTTTTTACCTCATGACTTCTGATGGCCGCAATACTCGCATCAATATAAGCTCGCAAGCGCTTCAAGGGTGGAAGCGCATCATTCCGCAACGTTTCACCAATCACAACGCGGCTATTGGCAAAATAGCGCTCAAGAATCTCCAGGGAGAACGCCTCTTTGGATGCAAAATGATTCGTGAACGATCCCTGTGGTACGCCGGCGGCTTCAACAATGTCACGCACGCTGGCTCCAACATAACCGCGCTCGAGCACGACCTTGAGCCCGTTAGTCAGTATCCTATCTTTATTGGAAATTCTGCTCACAACCGTAGACTACGTTCGTACATAGTTCTTGTCAAGCCAACTCCTGCGTCGCGCGTATAAATTACTCGAGTCAAATCAAACGATTGGAGTACTTCTGTCACATGCTCCAAACATTCGCAGCGAGGCCTCTGAATAGGGGCGAGTGATGCCGACATAATACGCACGTACACATTTTTGTTGACAAGATGTGTACGGACGTCCATAGTGATACTGCCACCCGATTTCGGCGGCTGAACCAGGAGAATGTAGAATGAGTGCTCAAGTTGTTTTGATTACCGGTGGACTCACCGGCATCGGGCGCGCCACCGCGGTCGCCTTCGCCAAGAAGGGGGCGAAAGTAGTCGTTGCCGGCCGGCGTGATGAGGTCGGCAAGGCTCTGGTGAAGGAACTCCGCTCCTTGGGGTCGGAAGCCGAGTTCATCAACGCCGACGTCCGTAAAGAGGATGACGTCCGCAATGCGGTTGACAAAACCGTCGCTCGGTTTGGCCGACTCGATGTCGCGGTCAATAACGCTGCCACCGAGGGTCAGGTGGGACCGATCACGGACCAAACCGCAGAGAGCTATGCCGCAACGTTTGACACAAATGTGCTCGGCGTGCTTTTGAGCATGAAGCACGAAGTGCGCGTCATGCAAAAACAGGGAAGCGGCAACATTATCAATATCTCCTCGACCTATGGGCATGAAGGTGCGGCTCTTGCCTCCGTCTATGTGGGCAGCAAGCACGCCGTTGAGGGCCTCACAAAGTCGGTGGCGCTCGAGACCGTTAAGTCTGGCATCCGTGTGAACGCCGTGGCACCTGGTCCGGTAGACACCGGTATGTTGACCCGCTTTACGCACACACAGGAGAACAAAGCGGCTCTGGTGACTCAAGTTCCGATGGCTCGCCTTGGGCTCTCCGAGGAGCAGGCCAATGCGATCGTCTTCATCGCATCGGACGAAGCTTCATTTATCACCGGCCATATCCTCAACGTCGATGGCGGCATGACCGCTAACTGATGCTCTTCGGGCGCGGAGGCTTGCTCCGCGCCCGGGGCCCGCTATCTTCCGCCACAAACGTTTCGTGATTGGGCCCGCACCAGTATTTGATCGCAACCTCTTTCGTAATGTCTCGGGCGATTGCGTGCGTTTCTCCTCCACGAAATGGCGAAAGCTGATGCGCGGCGCAGCAAATATCCCGGATAGTTGGCCAATGGATCGATCATTGCGCTATGCCTCCGTTCGCAAATGACTTGATTTTTGTCGATTGCTATATTATATAGCAATTAGAGATCCGCAAACCTGGCGTTGAGCTAATCATCGGCGGACGTAATGATCCGGACTGAGGGTCCGTCGTTCTCGCCGGTTTCGGTGGTTATTCAAGCGGAAATTCTCGATGCACTGGTCGTCGTCGGTTCGCAAACCGCCATCGGCAGAATAAACAGGTGTTGCGGAGAAATCGAATTCCCGGCGCATTTGAAAGTTGAAAATGTAAGCGCTTGCAAGTAGGCTCGTGCGCAACGCAGCGTGGAGGGGACGTGATGATCAGGGCTGTATGGATGATAGCGTCGTCATTAGGCTGTCTGGTGACTGCGGCGAGCACCTCCGCTGCGGAGGATTCTTGCGGCACTATGTCAGGGCGAGAAATCGGCGGCGCGCACATTGCGGCGGCTACCGCTCTCTCCGGAGATTCCGATTGGAAGCTCGAAACCCAAGGATATTCAGTTATCGTGAGTTCGCCGTTTTGTCGCGTGACGGCGCAGATCGAGGGCACCATTAATTTTGAGCTTTGGTTGCCGGCACGCACCGAGTGGAATGGCCGGCTGCTGGGCGCCGGCGTCGGCGGGAGCGCCGGGGTATTCAACTATCGCGGCCTGGCCCGCGGCGTCGGTCGAGGCTTCGCCACCGCTTCCACCGATACGGGACATTCCGTCGAGCAGAAGGATTGGATGCTGGATCGACGAGCGGTCGATAACTACGCACATCGGGCTGTCCACGTAATGACGGAGGCATCCAAGGCGATCGTCGCAGAGTACTACGCCCGCCCCGCGCGAAAATCATATTTCATGGGCTGCTCGGGCGGCGGCCGTCAGGGACTGAAGGAGATGCAGCGCTATCCGCAAGACTATGACGGAATATTGGCCGGCGCGCCGGGTGCAAATATGCCACTGCTTTCGGTGCGGCACATGATGACGGCGCTGGCGCAGGAACGAGCGACCACCAAGCTCGAATCCCAAGATTGGCAGCTTCAGGCACGACGCGTGACGCAGGCTTGCGATGCTGTGGACGGAGTTGTCGATGGCGTTGTCGATGATCCGCGCCGATGTCATTTTGATCTTTCTACAATTGCATGCCCGGGCGCTCAAACCGCCTCGTGTCTGAGCAACGATAAAATCGCCATCATGCGCAGCATCATCGCACCGGTCCACGACGAGCACGGAATGCCCTTGGATGATGGACTGCTGCCGGGAGTGAGTGCGCGCCTGGGTCCACCGCCCGCCTTGCTGCTCGAGCTGTTCGGACAAGCTGTGCACCAAGAGGTAGCGTGGGATCCGCAGGGTTTCGTACCGGCGCAGGATCTTGCGGCCGTATACAAGGAGTTCCCCGAGCTGCGCGCGGACGACGCCGATCTTCAGTCATTCCGGTCGCTCGGTCACAGAGCTATTCTCTATCAGGGCTGGATGGATCCATCGGTTCTCGCGCAATCGACCGTGAGCTACTACAACAGTGTCGTCGCCACGAGCGGGAATTTGCAGAAGGCCCAGCAGTTTCTGCGTTTATTCATGGTGCCCGGCATGCTGCACTGTGGAGGCGGAACAGGGACGGATCAATTCGGCGGCGAGGCCGGTAGCGTGGCATTGGACGCAGATCACGACGCGCTAAGCGCATTGGTGAGATGGGTCGAGACCGGTCAGGCGCCGTCCCGACTGATCGCCGCGCGCATGACCAATGGCGCGGTCGTGCGTACGCGTCCTCTTTGCGCGTTTCCTTCGGTCGCACAATACCGAGGTGACGGTGACAACGCTGATGCGGCAAACTATCGGTGCGCGGCATCGAATAATTTGGTGGCGCAGCCGTGACCCGTTCGATTGCCTGGCGGGAAACACTTGCAGTGCCGCTGGCTCTGCTGCTCGGGGCTGCAGTATGTTCTTCGGCTTGGGCCCTTGGGCGGGCGGACAATGATGTGCCGGACTCTGCCGTAGCGTCGGCGCCGGACTCCCCTGCTCCTCGTTCATTCGAAGGGAAACTCGCTTCCGGCGCACTGTGGAAAGCCCAGGTTCCCAACAATTGGAACGGCACCTTGCTGCTGTTCAGTCACGGTTATTGGCCCGCGCTGCGTGCGCCGGACCTGAGCCCGCCCGAGACTCAGGATTGGTTGCTGCATAACGGCTACGCCCTGGTCGCATCCGCCTATTCGGCTCCCGGATGGGCCATCGCGCAAGCAGTGCCGGATCAGATAGCGACTCTGGACGCGTTTGCCGATCATTTTGGCAAGCCGAAACGGACAATCGCATGGGGCTCCTCGATGGGAGCATTGGTTACGGTCGCGCTCGCCGAGCAGTATCCGCAGCGCATCGATGGAGCATTGCCATCCTGCGGCTCGCTGGCCGGCTCACTCGGCATGATGAATGAAGCCCTCGACGGCGCTTTCGTCTTCAAGGTTCTGCTCGCAGCAGACACGGATGTACGGGTAGTGAATATCGATGACGATCTAGCCAATGCGGCGTTGGTCACGACAGCGGTTGAGCGTGCTGTCCGTACCTCGGAGGGAAGGGCCCGACTGGCTCTTGCCAGCGCGCTCGCGCAACTGCCGCAGGGGCCAAGCGCCGGCGGGGAGCCTCCCGGCGCACGCGACTTCGAGCAGCAGGTCGATGACGATGCCGGCGTGTTCGCCAAAGGCGTTTTTCTGCCGCGGGCTGATCAAGAGCGGCGTGCCGGTGGAGTCTTTTCCTGGAATACCGGCGTCGACTATCGCCGGCAATTGGCGGCGAGCGGCCGCGAGTCGTGGGTGAAGGCTCTGTACGCCAAGGCCGGAAAGGATCTGCAGCAGGATTTGAACGCGCTGAATAGTGCGCCGCGCATTGCTGCGGACCCAGGTGCCGTCGCCTATATGCGGGCGCATTACGTACCCAGCGGCCGACTTCAGATTCCGCTGCTGAGCTATCACACCGTGGCCGATGGCATGACGTCTGTGGAACAGCAGGGAGCCTACCGACAGCGCGTCGAAGACGCCGGCCGGTCCTCGCAATTCCGCGCGGCCTGGGTGCGACGCGCCGGCCATTGCACGTTCACGGCCAGCGAACACTGGGGAGCGCTGGAAACCTTGGAAGATCGGTTGGATAGCGGGGTGTGGCGCTCATCGGCTGCGGACCTTAACGCGCACGCCCGGGCCTTATCGGGCCAGAGCGAGTTTGTCGAATTCACCCCATCCGCGTTTTTGCGGCCCTGCGGCCCCACCCAAAACGGCTGTGTCGGTGAGCCCGCCGCGGAATCAGCGCAGTCACCATGGGGAAACTCTGTCTACTCCGAAGTAGTCAAGTCGTCGCAATATGTTGCCGTCGCGGACGGCACCAAACTGGCAGTTGATATCTTTCGCCCCGCGCGCGGCGGCGTTCGGATCGAGACCCCGTTGCCGGTGATACTTCTGCATTCTCTGGGAGCCCGCAGCGAAGCGCGGACGCTCGCCAGCTATGGTACGGACGACCTCGTAAGGCACGGCTATGTCTTCGTGTGGATGCAGCCGCGTGGAATAGGCGCATCGTTTGGCAAAACCGGAGGATTTCTCACCGCACAAAACGGTCGAGACGTGGGGGACGTAATCGCGTGGCTGGCTCGGCAGCCTTGGTCGACGGGCAAGATTGGAATGATGGGGCTGTCCAATCTCGGGTTCATCCAGTGGCTGGCGGCGGCCCAACGTCCTCCGGGGCTTGTGACCATCGTGCCCGCCGTGGCCAATCCAGACTTTTATTTTCAGTTGTACCCGAACGGCGTAAGTGCGTTGGTCGGCGCACCGGGGGTGTCCCGCCATTCGACTCCGGCGCCACCCGTCATCGCCCAGCCGGAGTCGCAGCCGGTGGACGAGGACACAGCGCCGGATCACCCGTTATGGCTCGCCGCTCAGGTCTCTCACGCAGGAGGGCTCGGCTTGCCCGATGCGTGGCTGGTGAACACGATGCGAGATCAAATAAATCCCATTCTCGGATATGCGCCAGGCCTCGTCGACTCGCCGCTTCCGGAATATGCGGCAGCGCTGCGCGCCTCGGGAATCCGTATTTATCAGATGGCAGGTTGGGCGGATGCGTCGCCGGGGGGCCAAATCATCGCGCATCGCGGGTTTGGCACCAAATTGATCATCGGCGCGTGGCCGCACATGTTGATGGCCGAAGACCAGGGCGGTGCGCTATTGCGGGCCGAGCATTTGCGATGGTTCGATTTCACCCTCAAGGGGATCGATGACGGAATCGGGAACGAGCCGGCCGTGCGGTATCAAACCCAGAATGTTCGCGACGGTGATGGCTGGCATACCGCGGTTAACTTTCCGGTGCCGGACCAGCAGGTGACGGCGTTCCATTTTGCGCCCGGGCCGGCCGGAACTGTTGCATCGTCCAATGATGGCGGGCTTAGCCGCTCCTCGAACGCGGCGGTGCGCGCTTACGATGCCTATCATGTCGCGCTCGACATAGCAGCCTTTGGCGGCACATTCAATCGGCTCAAGCGCTCCTGGGACGGTGACATGTCGTTGGACGTCGATAGGCGCGCGCTCACCTATACGACTCCGCCGCTTGGCGAGGACACGGAAGTAACCGGCTTCCCAATCGCCCATATCTGGGTGAGCGCCGACGGCCCTGATGCGGATCTCATCGTCTACCTTGAAGAGGTGACCCCCGACGGGCGTTCGCACTTCGTGACGGACGGCGCCGCCCGCGCGTCGCACCGTCTTGTCGAGAATCGCTTCCCGTGGTCCGAGGCGCATGTGCCATTTCATCGCAGCTTTGCCGGAGACCGTCAACTGTTGGTTGACGGTACAGCGGTGAAGGTCGACTTTGCTCTCACGCCAACCTCGTACCTGTTCCACCGCGATTCGCGAATACGCTTCACGATCACGGGCGGCGAACGCAACACTTATCAGACCGCGGCAGAAGTCGATCCGAGTCGTCCGCTCACGCTTCGCATTTATCGCGATCGGATGCATGATTCGCACGTCGAATTGCCTACCCTCGACCGTCGGGGCGAATCGCGCACACCCTGAGGAGCGACAATGAGCCGCAACGATGAGTCCGTCATTCTTGCCGTAGGCGACGTCGCACCGGACCGGCCCGATCCCGATGAATGTTTCAACCTGATACGCGGCGGCATTGGTAAAGCCGATCTGGCATTCTGTCAGCTCGAAACCTGCCTGACGGACTCAGGGGTGCGCCTTCCGCAGGCGCGGCATGCCGTACGCGGCCGGCCGGCGATCGCCGCCGCGCTCAAGCGGGCCCATTTCGATGTGGTGTCGTTCGCAAGCAATCACTGCCTGGATTGGGGTCCCGATGCCTTGCTCGAAACCATCGGACACCTCGATGCACAAGGCATCGCGGTAGTCGGTGCCGGGGCCAATATTCATGCGGCGCGCCGACCGGTCATTCGGGAAATTGGCGGCAATCGCGTCGCCTTTCTTGCATATTGCTCGATACTTCCCATGGCATATTGGGCCGAACACGGCCGCCCGGGATGTGCTCCGATGCGCGCGTGGACGCAGTATGAGCAGATCGAACCCGATCAGCCCGGAACGCCTTGCCGCGTCCATACCTACGCGCATCATGAGGACCTGGCGCAGATGCGCGATGATGTCCGCGGGGCACGTGCGGCGGCTGATGTGGTCGTGGTTTCGATGCACTGGGGCATTCATTTCGTTCCCGCCGTAATCGCCGATTACCAGCGCGAAGTCGCGTATGCGGCCATAGATGCCGGCGCCGATCTCATTCTTGGACACCATGCGCACATATTGAAGGGATTCGAAGTCTACCGCGGCAGGGCGATCTTCTATAGCCTCGGTAATTTCGCCGTCGATTTGCGCATCGACAAGGCGCACGCGGAAAGCAAGAGCTTTCAGGAAATACGCACGCTGAATCCCAATTGGACGGTGCAATTGGATGGCTTATACAATTTTCCCGAGGATTCCAGAAAAACAGTCATGGTGCGAATTGCGGTCCGCGCCGGAGCCATCTCCTCCGTGAGCCTGCTGCCCGCGTACATCAATGAGCAGGCGCAACCGCGGTTGCTGACCCCGGATGAGCCGACCTTCGACGAAGTATTTGCGTATATCAGCGATATGAACCGGTGCGCAGCACTGAACGGCCGGCTCGCCCCGCACGGCGCCGAGCTTCGGGTGGAACACATCGATTCTCGGCAGCTCGTAGACGGCTAGCTGCTGGCCCTGACGATAAGTGTGAATCCGATGTCAACCACCGGGTTGTCGATTTTCTTTCCCTGGGTACGCAGCATCAGAAATTTTGCGGCTTGCTTGCCGATCACAGCTCCGTCTATTTTCACGGTGGTGAGGGTGGGATTGACCTCCGCCGCGAATTCCAAATCGCCAAATCCAATGACCGCGATGTCGTCCGGCACTCGAATTCCGCGGCGATGCAGTTCCTCGAGTACGCCGTGGGCGCTCCAATCTGAAGAGCACACCACGAGATCGGGCCGCGCGCCGCTGTCAAGATGAGCTGCGAGCGCGTTGCGCCCCTGACCGAAGGTCGTGGCGCCGACGAAGGTCGTGGTCGCGGGTTCCGGTGCGCCATTCTCGAGCATCGTTCTAGAAAAGCCGTAGCGGCGTGCCAAAGCGCGCACTCCGGTAGCGGAAATCACGAATGCGCGTCGCCGGCCTCTCGCCAATGCATGGCGCGCCACTGCGACGCCGACCGCCTCGTGTGAAAGCCCGACCACGAGATCGATCGGATCCGCGGGTAGATCCCAGGTCTCGATGGTCGGTATTCCAGTTGCCCGCAATTGACTTCGCCCAGCCGCGTCCAGCGTGGTTCCCGTCAGAATGATGCCGTCCGGACGGCGGCCGATGATCGATATGAGCTGTTGTTGCACGTGTTCATCGGCGGCGCCAGTGAGCCCCAGCATCACACTATATCCTTCATGCGCGAGCGAATCGGTCAACGCCTGAATCGTGCTCGCGAAAATTGACTGAGTCATCGAGGGAATGACCGCGGCGACCAGCTTCGAGCGGCTGGAGGCCAAGCCGCCGGCCAATAAATTGGGCACGTAGCCGATCTTCTCAACCACGTCCTGCACGCGCTTGGCCGTTCGTTTGGTGAGCATTTGCGGAGAATTAAAGAAGCGCGACACAGTCGCCGTGGATACTCCGGCCGCCTCCGCCACTTCGCTGATGGTGGCGCTGGTAATCTGCAGGCGGCCGGCCGACTGCTTCTGTTTGTCCTTTTTGTCGCTTGGTGTTTCGGCTGCCATCATTCTGCTCCGGTCGCGATTCAACACGTGCCTCAGTGTAGGCACATGAAGCGCGAGATTGTAAGGAGCGTGGCGCTCGCATTTGGCTCGGTGATCATCTCGTAAAAGTAGATTTGACGGGCAAAATGAAAGCGCTTACAATTCGCCCTCAATTTTACGATTTAGGCTGCACTGACGTTTCATGGAGCACGAACAATGCTTAACGGCGGTGCGCTTTTTCACATACCGGCGGGCGTTCAACGCTAACAGGGGGCAAGCGTGCATCAAATCAATAAGTGGTTGCTGTTTTCGGGGCTGCTGTTAATGAACTATGCCGCAGTGCGGCCCGCCGCGGGGGCAGACGCGGACGCGGCGGCGCCGAGCGGCGCCAGTTCGGATGTCCTTGAGGAGGTCCTCGTCACCGCAGAGAGGCGGGCGGAAGATCCGCAAAAGATGTCGGTATCGGTAATCGCCCTATCGAACGAGGATTTGCAGATTCATGGAATCCAGAACGTACAGAATCTTCAGTTTCTGACGCCGTCCTTGAGCTACGTTGACGAGGGTAACGTCAAGTTCATCAATATTCGCGGCGTGGGCTTGAATGAAGGAGCTCCCAATCAGACCGATGGCGTCGCCAGCCATATCGACGGCTCCTATGTGGCACAGGTCTTTACCGTCGATGATGCGTATTTCGACCTCGCCAGCGTAGAAGTGCTGCGTGGACCTCAGGGAACCTACGAAGGTCAGAACGCAGAGGGAGGTGCGATTTTCATCAATACAAAAGCGCCCAGTTTCTCCGGGCTTGACGGGTTCGCGGAGGCGAAGTTCGGTACCTATCAAGAACGGGAGTTCGGTGCTGCGGTCAATTTGCCGCTGTCGGGCAACCTCGCCTTTCGCGTTTCGGGCCAAAACGAAACGCGCGATAGCTACACGACCAATCTGGGGCCTTTTGGCGGGCAGACCGCAGCGCCGATCGACACCAACCAACCCGGCAATTTGAATCGCGTTCTCGGCCGGGTACAGATGTTATATCAACCCGTGGACGGCCTGGACATTCGTCTCATTTATCAGTACAGCAATCGCACGACAGACGGCTTTCCGTACATCCTCAACACGCCCCAAGGGCTCGCCAACCCCCGGACGATAAGCTATGACTTCGCCGAGGCCTACAATGTCAAATATGAACGTACGACGGGCATCGTCGACTGGAAAATCAACGATGACGTGAAGGTTCATGCGGTGTCCGGGTACCAGGAGACGGATCAGTACATTGCATCGGACACCGACCTTACCAGTCCGTATGTTTCGCCGGGCACCCCGCAGGGAACGAACACAATCCAGATTCATGATTGGTATGCGACGAACGAGGTCGATTTGATTTCGACGAGTTCCAGCCCTTTCCAATGGACTGCGGGCGTCACCGAGCTCAGCTATCACCAACCGTTCACCCTGCAGAGTACGTCCTATAACCCGCCGGGATTGGTGTTCAATCCGAATTCAGGTCTGGTGCTCGACTTCCATACTTTTCGTCGGAACGAGGCTGCGTTCGGAGAAATCAGCTACAAGTTTTCACCGCAGTGGGATATTAAAGTCGGTGGTCGTTACAATTATGACCACACGGGGATCGAGGGCGGCTCTTATCTGACGCCGCCGTTACCCCCGCCACTCGGCGGCCCGCTGGGTGCCGTCCGGGTGCCGGTCGGCCCCAACGAGCCCTCATACACCGCCGGAACCGGACGGGTCGTGGTGGACTTTCAGCCTACTCCGGAGAATCTGATTTACGCGACGCTGAGCCGAGGCTACAAGCCTGGGGGCTGGACCCCCGATATTGGCGGCCCCCCCACTCCGACCAATGTCTACAAAGCGGAGTACGTACTCAATACCGAACTCGGCTGGAAAGCGACTCTGATGGACTCGCACCTGCGCACTGCAATCGACATCTTTCACATGAACTTTCAAAACTACCAGGCAACGGTGGCCACCGATCCCAATAATCCCGCGACTTCCGTCACCACCAATGTTCAGGGCACGACCATCAAGGGTCTGGAGGCGCAAGTGCAGGCGCTAATGGGCCCGGTGACTGTCGAAGGCGGCCTGTCATTGCTAGATGCCAAGTATGGCAATCTGGGAATTTTTGAAACGGCAGGAATCATCGGACCGAACAATCCTGCCGCGCCCTTGTTCATTAATCTGAGCGGTCGGCAAGTCGATTACGCGCCCAAGGAATCTGCTAATTTGGGCGTTTCATATACCGTCGATGTGGGACAGGGAAAATTAGTTCCGCGCCTCGACTGGTCATATCAGGCCCGACAGTGGACCAGTTTCTTCGAAGCACCTTGGCAGCAGATTCCATCACGCGAGCTGCTCGATTTTCGGGTGGCGTACAACCTGAAACCCGCATGGAGATTTGAGGGCTATGTAACCAATCTTGCCAACAAGATCTATGCGGTTGGCATAAATGGGTCGGCCGCTCCATACATTGGCAGTTACTACCTTGGGCCACCGCGTCTTTATGGCATGTCGGCTAACTACTCGTTCTAAGAGCGGGCATGCGCGCAAGCGGCAGCACTGGACGTTCTTGGCCGTGTGCGTGCCGCTTGCGACAAGTCTCGTCGGCGTTGCGCTCTCGGAGACAAGCGCGCGATGGTGGGCGCCCGGTGCCGATCAAATACTTCCCGGGAGCCTGAGCTATGCGGACGAAACCGGCGTCATTACCATCCTCAATCTCGGCGCCCCCACCAGCACTCGCGGCCATCCCTTTTTCACGCCGCTTGGACCCAATGGGCGGGCATGTGTCACCTGCCATCAACCGTCCGATGGCATGAGCCTGTCCGCTGCCACGGCCCAGGCGCGGTGGCAGGCAACCGAGGGCAAGGATCCGCTTTTCGCAGCCATTGACGGTTCGAATTGCCCGTCGCTGCCTCAGAGCGACAAGGACTCGCATTCCCTGCTGTTGCAGCATGGCTTATTTCGAATTGCGCGACCCTGGCCGCCACTAGAAATCGACGGTAAGCCGGTGGTCGCACAGTTCAGCATTGAGGTGATTCGCGACCCGACGGGCTGCAACAGCGACAAAGTTTACGGACTCCCTAGTCCACATCCGATGATCTCCGTCTTTCGCCGGCCACGGCCCGTTGCGAACCTCAAGTACGTAACGGCCGTGGGCTATGACTTTGAGCCGAAGAACGGCCTGCCGCTTCCAATCGACGCCAAAACGGGTCGGAGAATGAGCGGAAACATATTGTCGGACTCGAGGGCCGGCACCCTCGAAGGTCAGGCCTCGGATGCCATCAGCAGCCACCTCGACGTGCACGGCAATTCCAGCGCCGCTGAAATAAAAACCATCCTTGAGTTCGAGACACATATTTTTGCGGCACAGAGCGCCGACTTCGTGGGAGGCCTATTGAACGAGGGCGGAGCACTTGGGGGCCCGGTGACGCTGGCGGCTGCCAAGCCCGGCGTACTCAAGAGTTCGCAACATCCGCAGTGGGAGGAATTTGACGGATGGTCAAAACCGGGGGCGGCAAATGAATCGACATCCTTGCAGCAGCGTACATTCCGCGAATCGGTGGCGAGAGGTGCTGCTCTTTTTAGAGATCGGACGTTTCTGGTCAGCGACACAGCGGGCATCAATTCGATGAACTTCGGTAATCCAACGCGCGACGGCTGTAATTTCTGCCATAACATGACCCGCATCGGAATGGACCTCGCGCCGGGGCAAGTCGATTTGGGAACGACCAATGAACCCCATGCGGATCCGCAGCCCGACCTGCCCTTGTTCAAGCTCACGTGCGATCCAAAGTACCCGCCGCACCCGTTCCTGGGGCCGGTCGTGTACACGCACGATCCGGGATTCGCTCTGACAACCGGCAAGTGCGCGGACATCGGAAAAATCACGATCCAATCCATGCGCGGGCTCGCCGCACGTCCGCCGTACTTTTCGAACGGCTCCGCCCGCTCGCTGCGCGACGTGATCGAATATTACAATCGGCGGTATCAGATTGGGTACACCGAACAAGAGATGCAAGATTTGACCAATCTGATGAGCGTCCTGTGATGCGGCTTGCGGCAATTGCCGCCATTGTGCTTACCGCGGCCTCGGCGGGGACGGTGATCGCGGCGGACACCGCGGCTTCAGGCCCGATGGCACACTCCCCGGTAAGCTTCATCGCATGCCCTGTGTATCGCGACACCAACAATGGTCGAAAATCCGGTTGCTGGTTGGCCACCGACATGGCCACCGGCGTTCGGTACGACATTGGCGGCGGGCGCACCAAACCGCAAATTGGGCGAGACGTACTGGTCGAAGGAGTTCTCGGCGAAGGAGCAAATGCCTGCGGCGGCGAGATTCTATTGCCGGTCCACGTGTCGGTGCTTCAAACCACATGTTCTGCAGTGATGCTGCCGGCGGAAGGCTATCCAGGGCGGGTGTTTCAAGTTCCCAAGAATGGCTACCTCCCGCCGGCGGATGTGGTGCGGCCGCTTCCGCCGGGTCCATACACATCGCGCGACTGGCACATTGAATTTAATTTCCAGTCCGATTTTCTGGCGTATCAGTACAGCGAAGTGATTCTCGACGACGCTGCCCGCTACATTCGCGCCAGCCGACCACGGCATGTCGAAGTGACCGGCTACGCCGACACAAGTCCCTATGTAATTTCCGGACGACAACTGATCGAACCGCGCTCACTGGGTGAGCAGCGCGCAAAAATGGTGGCTGAAGCTCTGCTGCGCCTTGGCGTAGACCCTGGGCTTTTGCACGTGAATTGGCATGTCGATCCCGCTGCGATCAACGCCGATGACGGCATGGCGGAGCCGTCGAAGCGCCGCGTGACCATTCACATTGAAATATAGACTGGAGAGTAAATGACCAAGCCCCCGCACTCTCCGCCCCCGGACTTCGATCCGCTTGCTCCCGAGACCATCGATAGCCCCTACGCCACTTACGCCGATTTGCGCAAACGATGTCCGGTGGCGCACGCCGATGCGTGGAATGGATTTTGGGCATTGACGCGTTATGAAGACGTGCGTGAAGCGGCCACTGACTACCGCACTTACACCACCACCGTGCAGAACGTCATTCCAAAGGTAGCCTTTACGGGACGGAGGCCGCCTTTACATCTCGACCCGCCGGACCATACCGCGTACCGCAAGGCGCTCAACCCGCTATTGTTCGAATCCAGCGTGGCACGCCTTGAGCCGATAATTCGCGAAATAGCAGCAAACGCTCTGGCGCCTCTGCTCGAGCGCGGCGAAGGCGATATTTGCCGAGATTATTCCAGTCACCTAACGGTCCAGGTGTTTGCTGCGTGGATGAACCTCGATGAGCACGACGCTCAGGCCCTGAGCGAGATCGGGCGCTCATATAATGTCGCCGTGCAGTCGGCACAGGATCATATCGTGCGCGATACGAGCCTTCGGCTCTATGCGATGGCGCGCGACCTCATCCAACATCGCCGCGATTCACCACGAGATTCTGCGGTAGATCCGATCAGTGCGCTACTGGAGGCGCGCCACGAGGGACAGCCATTGCCGGTGGATATGCTGATCGGCACGGTGCGCCAGGTGCTGGTGGTCGGCATCATCGCCCCAACCATCGTTATCGGCAGCATCGCAGTGCATCTTGCGCGCGATCAGGCATTGCAATCGCAGCTACGGCTCAATCCGGGCTTGTGGCCCCAGGCTCTCGAGGAGTTTTTGCGCCTATATACACCGTACCGCGGCTTCGCGCGTACGCCGACCCGGACGGTCGAACTCCACGGCCGCACCATCCACGAGCACGAACCGATTGCGCTGGTGTTCGCCTCGGCAAATCGGGACGAGTCGGTATTTCCCGAACCGGACCGATTCGTGATCAATAGACCCAACATCGGCGAGCACCTCGCCTTCGGGCGCGGGCCCCATAATTGCGTGGGCTCGGCGCTCGCACGGCTCGAACTCCGGGTGGCCTTGGAGGAGTTGCTCGGCCGTACTCAGCACTTCGAGTTGAACGGCGAGGTCCTGGCGACACGGATGCCCGAGATTGGCGCGTTATCGGTACCCGTGAAATTGCAGAGAGCCTGACGGATGCTCTGCGGTTTCGACTTCTTGCAGGGTCTCGAATAGCGTTTGGTCCAGATTCTCAAGGCGCTCGAGATTCAGGATCATATCGATGAGCCGGCTTTCCGCTGCGGGCCGCAACCGTTGGTACGCCAGCGCGGCGCAATCGCGAAATTTTTGAATGAGCTGGGACTCGCTCATGGGATTCGATGGCGAGCCGAGCGGCTCGGCGACACGGCGTTCCTGCCATTCCCCGGAGTGCAGCCGCACCCGCATGGTGCCGCTCACCACCTGACGGGGACCCAGGGTCGGGTCCACGGTCAACGTTGCGCGATTCGCTACGGCGAGAACTGCCGGGTCTTCGATTGCTCCAGGTACAAAGTCCTCGAGCCCCACCCTACCGCGCGTGAATGCCAATGCGGCGCAAAAAGGCGCACTGAACTTCGCGTCAATCGCGGTGCGGGGCACGCGTTTGACAGGCAGCGGCTCGCCGAGCATCTGCTGCAATGAGCTTCCGAGCATGGAAATTTCCGCAACTTGGTCGGTGCGCATGCCGGCATCGCGGTACTGCAAAGCCGCCTCAATGAAGGCATGTGTGCCTCGGCAACTGGGCCACGGTTTGTAACTGACGTTAGCGCCTTCAAACAGAACACCAAGCTCCCCGAGGAGTCTTGCCGCACTGTAGTGACCGTGCGCGTAGAGGGCGAAGAGACCCGACTCGCCCTCGAACGGCCGCTCGAATCCCGTGACTCCATATTTTGCCAGCCACGCGGCTTGCGTGCCTGCCTGGGTTGCGAAACCATCGCGTATGGCGCGCAGCACCGAATCGGGACTGCGCTTGAATTCATTGCTACAGGTCGTCTGGCATAGCGCTAAAGACCACGCGTGGCACATTTGACGCGGCGTGAGATTCAGCAGGTGTCCGGCCGCAGCAGCGGCACCATGCACGCTCAAAATCGGCGGCGGAAACCACCCCGATTGCTCGATATTCGCATCTAGTGCTAGCCCCAGCCGGCAGATCAAGTCCGCACCCACTGCCAGGGCGCTTAATAACTGCGGGCCGCCCGTGCCGCTCATCTGCTGAGCGACCGCAAGCGCCGCCGGCACAACGGAGGCATTTGGGTGGAGCGCAGCGTCGTCATGAGTGTCTTCGAAGTCGAGGGCATGGGACAAGGCACCGTTGGCCAGGGCGGCCAGCGGTGCGGACACCTTTTCAGACCGGCCAATCAGAGCGCACGGACCGCTTCCTCCGGCGCTCAACGCCAAGGCGACAAATGCATCGCAGCCCTCGCCGAGACGGCTGGCGGCCAACATGACGCCCAGCGCATCGAGCAGCGACCATTTCGCGGCGCTGATTGCCGCGGAAGGGAGATCTGATAGCGAGGTGCGACAGACCATTTGCGCGAGCTGTTCGCTGGCATTGACCGCCGTCACGGGCTACGGCTGAATCGCGGGCCCAACGACAACACGAAAACGGCCGCCACCAACAACAACGCCCCGCCCAATTCCGCGGCAGTCGGCGGTGCGCCCAGCGACAGTTTGGCAAGCACATACGCGGCCGCGATGCCGGCCAGGACGCTTGCCGAACGTTCAAGCGGAACGCAAAATGTGTTTTCGCGTTTATCCAGCAAAATGAGTATGGCAAAGACGGATATCAGCACCAACAGCACCGACAGTGCGAAGATCCAACCCATCTGATTGCTGGTCCAGACGCGCACGAAGCCGAATCCCAGTTGCCCGCCCTGGGCGCCGAAATTCACCATCGACAGCATTGCCAGCACCAAGACCGCACCCGGAATCGCGACGATCTTCTCCTCGACGAAGTAACCCTTCACGGTATTCGGGTCACCGGTCTTCCCGACCTTTGTCATGACAGCCAGCCGCACGAAATAACCCAGGGTATAAAGCACCACGGTGACGATTGCGAGGGGCGGCAAATATAGGCCTCCGCGCATTCGTATCGTCATCACGAGGCCGATCGTCACCAGCAACAGGGCGACCCATGAGTACCAGCGCACGCGGCGTCCAGCAAGGATGTCCACCAATGGCGCAATGATCAGAACGTCGCCGCGCATCAGCAATTGCATGAATGGAATGCTGACGCCTTGGAACGTGAATGACAGGGGTACCGTGAATAGCAGCATGGCCGTGCCGATTCCGGAAGCCAGCGTCCAGCGGGTCGGGCAAGGAATGGACATGCCGAGGAAACGGATGCGGTGCGCATACCGCGTCCAGCCGCTCAACCATGCGTAGAGCAGTGTCAGCACGGCGCTCAAGATGGTCGTGGCAGGCAGTATTTCGAGACCCGTGAGTGCTCGCCCGAACGGGGGGTACGGAATCGTTGCGAGCCAACGGATGAGCACCGCATACGGCACGTAAGCGAGGAAGTAAAGGAACGCCAGAAATTCGATCGGCAGGCGGCGCTGCGCAGAATCAGCGGCAGCCGGCATTCAGATACACCTCGGAAAACAGTCCATCGAGGGATACTCACGGGGCTCGGAGGAATCCATAGGCGTCAGAATATGCACGCTTGACTAATATAATGCAAGCGCTTACAAAGCGTATACAGTAAGGAGCCCAAATGAGACTAGCAAGTCACTTCGCTTGCATCACCGTAGTTGCCGCCGCCCTGGTTTTTGCTTCGATCGCGCGCGCGGCGCCGGAACCGATCGGGATCCTCGCTCCGGGGGGAACTGGCCCCTATCCGGCTGCCATGGTGACAGACCCCTCCTTGACCACCCATACCATTTATCGACCCGCAGATCTGAATCGCGTCGGCGCAGAGCGCCTGCCGATCGTTGCCTGGGGTAACGGCGGCTGCGCAAACGTCGGCGATTCGGCCAAGAGTTTTCTCCTGGAAGTCGCTTCCCACGGCTATCTCGTGATTGCCGTAGGGCCTCCCGGAGAGGCGGTATCTCAAGGGGGCACATCCGACGCGAAATCGCCGGGTGTTGGGCCGCAGACGAGAACTCACTCCTCGCAACTGACGGATGCGCTCGACTGGGCCACCGCGCAGAGCAGTCGCCGTGGCAGCGATTATTTCGGCCGCCTGGACACCCACCAAATGGCGGTCATGGGGCATTCCTGCGGCGGCTTGCAGGCACTCGAAGTTTCATCCGATCCACGGATTGCGACCAGCGTTATTTTGGACAGCGGCATCTTGAGCAGCCCACCCCCATTTCCGATGCCTGGAGTGACCACTAATGACAAGAACGAGTTGGCAAAACTGCATGCACCGCTGATCTATATCATCGGCGGCCCCACGGATATCGCCTATGCCAACGCGATGGATGATGTGGCGCATATCGAGCATGTCGCTGTGTTTGTCGGAAATCTAAACGTCGGACATCATGGGACGTTTGCCCGGCCAAATGGCGGTGCCTTTGCCGTTGTCGCCACCGCCTGGCTACAGTGGCAGCTGAAGCACGACTCAGCCGCGGCGAAGATGTTTCTCGGTACACAGTGCGGCTTGTGCGTCGATCCTGCGTGGACTATTCAGAAGAAGCGGATCGACTAGCTCCGCACGCCGTCAGCGGTGCCATGTTCTGACTGAGAAGTTCCTTTAATCCACTCGGCTCGGCTTGTACCGGGCTTGCGCGGCAAGTCGAACCCCAGCATTGTTTGACCCGTATCCCCGGTATCCTTTTCGCTGAACCAATTCGAAGAAAAATCGCTTCGCAAACGCGCGGGAATAGAACTGGAAATAGTCTCCGCCGGCGTCGCGATCGTAAAACAGGTTGACGCGTTGAAGTTCCAACATCGTCTCCTGTGTCAGTCCGAACCTTGCGCGAAGATCGTCGTAATAGTTGGGCGGCACTGGCAGAACAGGCAATCCATTTGCTGCGGCTTGCTGGGCGGCCGACAGGATGTCGGAAGTTTGAAACGCAATATGCTGAACACCAGCTCCCATTTCCCCTTCCATGAATCGAGCCGCGAGCGTTTGATTGGCGCTCGCACCGTTCAGAGTGACCCGGAACTTGCCGTCTGCTGATTCCAGCGCCTGGCTTTGCACCAAGCCGCGGGTATCGCTGATCTCGACCGGCGGCTTCTTTTGCAACTCAAAAAGCGCAAGGTAGTAGAGCTGCCACGATAGAAATTCCTCAAGTCGCATAGTCTGCGACATGTGGTCGATGTGCGTGAGACCGAGTGAATTGGTGGCCGGATTGCGATCTGGTGCGATTCGATTGAAGTCATTCGTCCAATGCCCGCAGCCTGTGTCGGCTTCGGTAAAGTAGGTCAAGGCGCCGCCAACGCCGCGGATCCAGGGAATCTCGAGTTCGCCCGCCGCAACACGTTGCCTGAAGGTATCGAAATTCAGCGCCGCCGCCCGCGCAAGCGCGGCTTCAGCCTCTTGTACGCGCAGTGCGATTGCACACACCGATGCGCCGTGCATTTCCCAATGCGCGCGCGCCCAGCCCGTGGATTCGCGGTTGACGACCAGATGTACATCCCCTTGGCGCCAGAGACTCACGTCCTTGGTCCGGTGCTCGCCCACATGCACAAACCCCATTGCGCCGAACATCGACTCGAGTCCCGGGGCCTGCTGGGAATCGACCGCAAATTCGATGAAATCAATGCCTTGAATTTGCACCCGCGGCGGCAGCGGTGCGGCGATTCGCGCGTGGTCCTGCAGCAGTTGGAGCGAGCGCCATCCATCGTTTGCCACCCGTTTGGCCGACCATTCACGGAAGCGATCGTTGAAGATCTCGAGCGACAGGGGTCCGGTGTAGCCTACGGCAGCGACGGCCGCCACGAATTCGGCCACTGGCAGGTCGCCTTGCGAGGGAAAGCAACGGAAATGCCGGCTCCAGTACAAATAATCCATCGGCATCTCCGGCGCATCGGCGATCTGCACCAGGAATATTTTTTCGGGCGCGATGGAGGCGATGCTGTGGATCGGGATTCTGCGCGACAGGGAGTGGAAGCTGTCCAAGACCAGACCAATCGCCGGATGATCGACTTTGCGGACGATATCCCACGCCTGACGATGATCGTTCACATGGCGGCCCCACGCCAGCGCCTCGTAGCCCACCCGCAAACCCCTCCTTACCGCGCGCTCGCCCAATACGCGAAAATCGTCAACTATCCTCGACCTATCTCCGAGCGCCTCGCTATGCACACTGCTGCAAACGAGAAGCAGGCTTGCGCCGAGCGCCTCCATGACGTCGAACTTTGCTTCCGCCCGCTCCAACGCCCGGTTACGGAGCGCGGTCGGCAGTCCTTCAAAGTCGCGGAACGGTTGGTAACAGGTGCAGACGAGACCGAGGTCGCGGATCATCCGTCCGACCTCGAGGGCCGTGCCGTCAAAGCCGAGCAGATCGCTTTCGAATATCTCCACGCCTGCGAATCCCGCTTCTGCGCATGCGGCCAGCTTTTGATCCAGAGTTCCACTCAGCGAAACCGTAGCGATGGAGGTGAGCATGCGCGGCAAGATGAGGCATGGTGCGATACTAATCCAAGACAATTTATGGTCTACTCTATACCATTACGTTATAGATACCCATGCTCAATTTCAGGCAAATCGAAGTCTTCCGGGCGATCATGCTGACGCACACCATGAGTGCCGCGGCCGAGATGCTCAATGCTTCTCAGCCGGGCCTGAGCCGCATGATCAAGCATCTGGAGGGGCGGCTGGGATTTTTGCTCTTTGATCGTGTCCATGGCCGTCTTTTGCCGACCGCCGAGGCCAACGCGCTGTATCTCGAGATTGAGCACATCCACCATAGCATCGAGAATCTAGACCATATCGTGGCGAGACTCGGCGCCGGCGAGAATCTGATATTTCGCCTGGGCGCGTCGCCGTCCTTGGGACGCGGGTTCGCACCGGAATTGTTGAGGGGTCTGCAGGAGACGTATCCCCGGCTCGTTATCCAGTTCGATGTTCTTTCAGTGGAGCAAGTCAGCGATCACTTGGTGGCGGGGCGCAGCGAATACGCGCTCACCGTTTACCCTATCAATCACCCAAACTTGGTGAGCTCGCAAATTGGCGCCACACCACTCGTGGCGATCCTGCCGGCAGGCCACGCGCTGCTCGCGAAGGCTCCCCTGTCGATTGGCGATTTGGAGGGACATCGCTTGATTTCCTTTCCCGCGAACTCGCCCCATGGAAGCGCAATTGCCGAAATGAGCGAGCGCGCGAAGGCCACACTCTCGATATCCACCCAGGTTCGTTTCGCGGAAACGGCATGCGCCTTCGTTGCCCGCGGACTGGGGGTAGCCATTGTCGATGAACAAACGGCTCAGGATTCGGGTTTTCCGGGCATCGTACGCGTCCCTTTGCGCGACGCGGCCACCTTACCGATCGTTCTGCACCGCAGCCGAACGACGCCTCGATCAAAAGTGAGCGCAACTTTTGAGCGCCTGTGCCGCGAACTCGGCGCCACTACGATGAACAAAGGAAGCCTCGGCCGTCGACGAATTCGATAACACCAAGTTATCGATGCCCCACATCTCGTAATTTCCCTAAGCTGCTCTGGGAGCTTAGGCTGCGGGGGATAGGCTTATCTGAATGATGCTGGCACGAGACACGACCATTCACTCCATCGCAAACGATACAGCCGGTTGGAACTCGACACGAGCGCTGATCGTGCTTTTGTGCTTCGTGCTCAATATGCTCGATGGCACCGACTTGCTCATCATGTCGTTCATAGCGCCCGTGTTATCTGAGACTTGGCATGTCGGCCCCGAGCGGCTGGGCGTATTATTCGCCGCCAGCCTCGCCGGCATGGCCGTCGGTTGCCTTCTGATCGCACCCCTCGCCGATCGTTATGGACGACGCGCTCTCATCATCGGCGCACTCGCGCTCGTCACCGTATCGATGGTATTTTCAGGCTTCTCGCGCGGCGTATCGGAGCTCATGGTCGCCCGGTTATTCGTGGGCGTAGGTGTCGGGACCATAGGGGTCTCCATGACCGCGATGACGGCCGAGTTTGCTCCGGATCGTCATGTCAATTTTGCAGTCGGATTCGTGCAAGCCGGGTATCCATTTGGTTCGATCATTACAGCCCTCGTGGCGGCAAATCTGCTCCCGATGTACGGCTGGCACTCGATGCTCATCGCGATAGGCGGCATGAGCGCGTTGCTGCTACTAGTCATCTGGCTGCTGCTGCCGGAATCTCTATCGTTTCTGGCATTGCGGCGTCCTCCGCTGGCGCTCGAGAGAATCAATGTCGTCCGCAAACGACTCGAGCTGGAGCCGTTGGTGGTGCTTCCTGCGCCTGTTGCGACGACTGGGCGAGGCCTTCAAATCAGGGCTCTGTTCCGGGACGGCAGGGCGCGCTCCAGTGTATTGCTCTGGTGCGCGGTCACATCGGGTTACTTCGTGCTGTATTTTGTGATTTCTTGGGTCCCAAAACTTGCTTCGCAGGCGGGACTTCCAGTTTCCGATGCGATCTACGCCGGCGCCACTTATAACCTCGGAGCGTTCGTTGGAACGACGGTCCTCGGTTTACTTGCGATTCGATTCCCATTGAACAAAGTCGTTGTAGCGTTTCTCGGCCTAGCGGCTATCACCATGCTCCTTTTCGGCCATTCCGCGACGAGTGTGTGGCTGACCTTGTTCCTCGCGCTGTGCGTTGGGGCGAGCGTACAGGGGGGATTCAATGGCTTCTGGGCCGTGGCTGCACGGCTATACCCCGTTGCCATGCGAAGCACAGGGATCGGCTGGGCGTTTGGGGTAGGCAGGATCGGCGCCGTTCTCGGGCCCATCGTCGGTGGCCTACTGGTCGGCGCGAAACTCCCGATATCGACCATTTTTTCTATATACGCCGCGCCGCTGGTCGCGGCGGCATGCATGACCCTGGGAATTAAATTGATTCGATGAGCACAAGCAGCAAATCTTACCTTGCCGGATTGATCGGCCGTGGGATCGGTGCCTCGCGCAGCCCCGAAATGCATGAGCGCGAAGCCGCGTCGCTCGGTGTTCCTCTCGTCTATCGGACCATCGATTTCGATCAACTCGGTTACGAGGACGATCGCCTCGATGACATGGTTCGCACGCTGCAAGCGATTGGATTTGATGGGACTAACGTGACGCATCCATTCAAGCAGAAGGTACTCGCCTCACTCGACACGGTGTCACCGGATGCAACCGCCCTCGGCGCCGTAAATACCGTGGTATACCGTGGCGGGGCACGGCATGGCTTCAATACCGACTGGACTGGGTTCCGCGCGAATCTGCTACTTGCGCTGCCGGGAATCGCCTTGCGGCAAGTCGCGCAGATTGGCTGCGGCGGCGCGGGCTCGGCCATCGCCTACGCGCTTCTGAGCATGGGGGTGCAGCAACTGCGGGTAGTCGACCCCGATCGTGAAAAGGCCGAAGCGATGGCCGGACGCATCGGATTTCATTTTCCGGATCAGGCGGTATTAGTCGTCTCAAGCGCCGAAGAAGCGCTTGACGCCGCCGACGGACTGGTACAAACCTCGCCGATCGGGATGGCCTCCCACCCGGGCATGCCATTCCCTCCCGAGCTTCTCCGCGCACATATGTGGGTAAGTGAGATTGTGTATTTTCCCTCGGAGACCGAGTTACTGCGCGCCGCCAAAAAGCGCGGCTGCGCCACGCTCGCCGGCGGCGGAATGGCCGTACATCAGGCGGCAGATGCGTTTCAGCTGATTACCGGCCTCGAGCCATGTGTGTCGCGGATGCTTGAAAACTTCAATCGAGCTCCAGACGACTCTACAGAAAGCGTGAATACGGGGCACAAGTTGTGACCAACTCAACTTATGTCGTGACGGACGCCTCAGGCAAGCGCACTGAAATATTTTCTTTAAATCTGTTGACATACGGTATTTTTGGCGTAAATTGCGCGCCCCTATGAATCATCAATCAAAAACCTTTTGCACGCGGCAGCGCTCAGCGCTGAAAGTCTGCGCCGGGAATCTCGTGAATCCCTGCGGTGCACCCCCGCGCGCCTTGGAAGTCGTGATGCGTTAGCCTCAGTTTGCATGAGTTGCGGGGCTGACCAGATGGCAGTCCCCGGAACAATCTCTCCATGAGACCCCGGAAGGCACTGCCGACCGGGGTCTCGTCGTTTTGGGCGATGGGAAGTCGTTGGTGAGAACGAGACGGAGGATTTGAGACCGCGGATCGCCGGGGTCTCGTGACGAGGTCGAAGCATCGATCGTGCAGCGACAGTGGGTTCGTACGCCCACCTGGCGCGCTTGTGCCCCGCTCCGGGTTGCGCAGGCGCGTACCGCGCGGCCGCTCTGCTTCATGCCACCACAAGTTAGCTCAGTGGGTAGAGCAGCGGCTTGGTAACCGCCTGTCGCGGGTTCGACTCCCGCACTTGTCCAGTCTTTAAAACTGGGACTTGATGGTGTTGACGCGAGGCTCGGCGCCCCCGGCTAACCCCTCGCATCGAGGTGAGCTTCGGTGGGGGAACGATGTGCATCCCGGCATTGATCCCGCACGACGCGTGCGGCGCTTTGAGCGGTGGGGACGTGCGGTGTTCGCTCCGGTGGCCGCTGAGTCGAGTCGATGAGGTGTGGTTCGCTCCCGCGAGGAACTAGGCCGCAGGATCGACGACTGCAGCGAATCGGCTCGGCGAATGCCGCGGCTCCCACAGGCCCGCGCGGTACGCGGAGGCGAACCTCGACCTGTTGGATGGCCGCCGTACATGGGGTACGGCGGCCGCGGTGAGGAGAAAGGCAATGAACGCGATGATGGGGATGAAGCGAATCACGATTGCGCAGTATGAGCGAGGACTTCTGTTTCGTAACCGCAGTTTCGAGGCGGTCATGGAGTCCGGCGTGCACTGGCTGTTCGATCCGTTCGATCGGACCGAGGTCAAGGTGTACGACGTTGCGGTGGCGGAGTTCGAGCACCCGCGGGTCGACGTACTGATCGCCGAGGCGCGCGCCGTGATCGAGCGGCACTTGATGATTGTGGAGCTGGGCGACCGCGAGGTCGGACTGGTCTACAAGAACGATCGCTTGGTGTCGGTGTTGTCGCCGGGTAAACGTCAGCTGTACTGGCGCGGACCCGTCGCCGTTCGGGTTGACGTGAAGGATATCTCGCGCGAGTTCGCGCTCGATGCCGACACGGCTCGGATCCTGATTCGCGCAGGCGGTTCGGTGGTGAACACCGCTGCGATCGGTTCGGTCGAGGTGCCGGACACGTCGGTGGGTCTGTTGATCGCGGACGGCGAGCTGCGTGACGTGCTGAAGCCGGGCTTGACGGCGTTCTGGAAGTTTCAACGCAACGTCAAGGTGGAGTTGGTGGATCTTCGGTTGCAGACGATGGAGGTCGCGGGTCAGGAAATCCTGACGCGTGACAAGGTGAGCTTGCGCGTCAACCTGACGGCGCTCTGGCAGGTGCTGGACGCGGTTCAGGCCCGGACGCGGCTCGTCAACTTCGTCGAGTACGTCTACAAGGAACTGCAGTTCGCACTGCGCGAAGCGGTGGGTGCTCGGACCTTGGATGAGTTGCTGGGCGACAAGGGAGCGTTCGATCGCGAGATCAGCGCCGTTGTGGCCGGGAAGCTCGAAGGCAACGGGGTAGTGGTCCGTTCGGTGGGTGTGAAGGACGTCATCTTGCCGGGTGAGATGAAGGTGATCCTCAACCAGGTGGTGGAGGCGGAAAAGATCGCACAGGCGAACTTGATCCGCCGGCGCGAGGAGACCGCTGCGACTCGTTCCTTGCTCAACACCGCGCGCTTGATGGACGACAACCCGACGCTGTTGCGGTTGAAGGAGTTGGAGACGCTGGAGAAGGTGACGGAGAAGATCGACAAGTTGACGGTCTTCGGCGGCCTCGAAGGCGTGTTGAAGGACGTCGTACGAATCCAGGTGCCGGGTGCCTGAGAGCCGCACGACAAGCAGGTGCCCGGCGGTCGCAAGGCCGCCGGGCCTTTCGTGCGCTGAATGACGGGGGTCACCATGATCTTCCTCCGAACTGCGTGATATCGCAGCTTCCGGCGCTGGAAATGGCATACTTTTGCGCGATATCGGGCTGAATGCGAAATGCCTGATCCGGATTGAAATGAAACTATGATTTTACTGCTGCTGGTATTTTTAGGCGGTGTGCTCACCATCGTGAGCCCGTGCATTCTGCCGGTCTTGCCGTTCGTGTTCGCCCGATCGGAACAGAAATTCCTGACCAGCGGCTTGCCGCTATTGATAGGAATGGCAGTCACATTCGCAGGCATTGCCACATTGGCTGCGGTGGGGGGAGCCTGGGCGGTTCGCGTCAACCAGTATGGACGCCTACTGGCGATGGTACTTCTGGCGGCGTTCGCGGCCACGTTGCTGTCACGGCGGCTGGCGGATTGGATGGCTCGTCCCTTCGTAGCGCTGGGAAATCGATTGATACCGCAGGGTGGCGGAGGCGATGCAAAAGCCGGCGTGGTCCCCTCTCTGCTGCTGGGAGCCGCCACCGGATTCTTGTGGGCGCCTTGCGCAGGCCCGATTCTGGGCCTTGTGCTTACAGGCGCAGCCATATCAGGGCCCAACGCTCACACCACCGTATTGTTGTTCACCTACGCAGCGGGCGCGGCGACGTCGTTGGCCATCGCCATCCTCGCCGGCGGACGCGTATTTCATGCGTTGAAGAGATCGCTCGGCGCGGGCGAGTGGCTACGACGCACGCTGGGCGTCGCGGTATTGCTTGCCGTGGCGGCCATCGCCTTGGGTTGGGACAGCAGCGTGCTCACCCGCTTGTCGCTCGCCGGGACGAACCGACTGGAGCAAACCCTAATCGACGCCATCAAACCGGGTGGCGCGATACCGGGCAATGCGAATTCCATGGCTATGACCAACTCCATGGCTATGACCAATTCCGCGGCCGGAGGTCATGCCATGATGATGTCGGGCAAGCCCTCTGGAGGACTATCGATCGAGGGTGACATACCCTCTCTCAGTGGTGCCACCACGTGGCTGAATTCACCCGCCCTGTCGCCCGAGGAGTTGCGCGGCAAAGTTGTCTTGGTGGATTTTTGGACCTATTCCTGCATCAACTGCTTACGGGCGCTGCCGTACGTGAAGACGTGGTACGCCAGGTATAAAGATCATGGTCTCGTCGTGATCGGCGTGCATGCACCGGAGTTCGCCTTCGAAAAAGATCCGGCCAATGTGAGACGCGCGGTGAGCGAGTTGGAGGTCGCCTACCCGGTGGCTCTCGACAACAACTATGCAATCTGGCAGGGATTCAACAATCAGTATTGGCCCGCGCACTATTTCATCGATGCGGCCGGCCACATACGCAGCCATCATTTCGGCGAAGGCAACTACGAGGAATCGGAGCGGATCATTCGCCAATTGTTGGCCGAAGCAGGCTATACGAATCTGCCACCATCCGGCGTGGAGTCCCTCACTGCGGTCGGTGTGCAAGCTGCCGCCGACGAGGCACACGATCAGTCGCCGGAGACCTACCTCGGGCATGCGCGTGCGCAGAACTTCGGCTCACCCGGTGGCTTGGTGCAAGACCGCCAGCAAACCTACGTGATACCGCCTTCATTGGAATTGAATCAATGGGCGCTGAGCGGACAATGGCGCGTCGACGATGAGAAAGCCGCGTTGAGCAAGGGGCCCGGGAAGATCGTGTATCGGTTCTACGCGCGAGATCTCCATCTCGTGCTGGGCCCCGGGCCGCACGGAAAGCCAATCCGGTTTCGCGTCCAGCTCGACGGTTCATCTCCCGGTGCCAACCACGGTGTAGATACCGATGCGCATGGCGATGGCGTCATCACGGAGCAGCGCCTATACCAGTTGATTCGGCAAGCCACGGCTGTTGGAGAACATGTCTTTTCAATCGAGTTTTTGGACAGCGACGTTCAGGCCTATTCATTTACATTTGGATGAGGACCGCACCGTGGTATGGAAGAACAACGACCTTCTAGGCAATCGAACCCAAGCCGCCCTCGATCGACGACGTCTTCTGACCGTCGGTCTGACTGCCCTGGCAGCAAGTACCGGCATCGCCCGAGCCTTCGGGTCGACGCAATCGGCGCCCGCATCAACCGAAGTATCGATCGAGAATTTTTCCGCCGCAGGGAAGAGTGAGGGGATCGTGCGCGTGGCAAAACTGGTCAAGACCGATGCGCAATGGCGTGCTCAGCTCTCGGCGCTGAGTTATCGCGTTACCCGTCAGGACGGCACCGAGGCGGCATTCTCCGGCGAGTACGACAGCAATCATTCGGACGGGATATATCGATGCATTTGTTGCGAAACAGCGCTGTACGACTCAAAGACCAAGTACGACTCGGGAACGGGTTGGCCCAGCTTCTGGCAGCCGATCTCGGCGCTGAATGTCGTGAAGAGCTCCGATTCCAGCCTTGGCATGCAGCGAGATGCGATCTCATGCCGACGCTGCGACGCGCATTTGGGACATGTGTTTGACGACGGCCCGCGGCCGACCGGGCTGCGCTACTGCATGAATTCGGTAGCGCTGCATTTCGCGCCCCGATCAGCGAATGCGAAATAAACGGCCACACCAATGACCGGCGCCGGCGGATGCGATCGGTGCCTGATCACTTCGAATATACATAGTGAATGAAGCCCTGGTTCTGCCCAAGGCGATCGTACAATTGTCGTGCTACGGTATTGCTTTGATGGGTCAACCAGTAGGGACTATTCGCCCCCGCCGCCCGCGCCGCCTCTGCGACGGCCTCGATCAGCATTCGGCCGCAACCGGTGCCGCGCACCTTCGAATCTACATACAGGTCCTGTAGATAGCACGCCGGCACTGTCGACCACGTGTCTTCGTGAAAAAGAAAGTGCACGATCCCCACGAGATGGTCGGCTGAATCATGCGCACCCAGGCCGTGAACACGTCCGATATGAAGTCTGCGCCAAAGGCTTTCAGAGACGGCTGCGGGAAGCTCGACGCCGTAGAAGAGCTGATACTCGGACCATAGCTCGGCCCATCGGGAGTGATCCGACGGACTCAGCGGCGCGATTCGAATCATCTCGCCGCCGTGTCGGTGGTGAGCACGAAGAGGCCAACGACTTCGTGCCCGGGAACCCGCGGGAATCGAATTCCGGGAAAAGCGCCGAGCTTGGTGAAAGAATCGCTATGGCAGATGCCGCACGCCTGCACTTTGATTCGAACCTGCCTGGGACCCGGGGTTGGAATATCGCGCATGACCAGTTCGAAGGGACCATTGGCGGTAGAGATCTGCACTGCTCGCATGCGCGACATGGCTGGCTCCATCAAGAGTGGTTTTGAATCGCGATTCTTCAGCGCGCGTAGTGCGCAACGAAGACGGCCTTTGTCAAGAGATGGTCGGGCGCGCCGCCCATTACCGGCGCACCCGCCACTTCTTGCTTAGATACTCATGCAGATCGCCTTGGTTTCAAGATAATTCTTGAGAACCTCACTTCCCATCTCGCGGCCCCAACCCGACTGCTTATAGCCGCCAAATGGCAACGCAGCATCGAAGATGTTGTAGCAATTAACCCAGACCGTCCCGGCCCGAAGCTCATTGGCGATGCGATGGGCACGCTTGATGTTGCTGGTCCAAAGACCCGCGGCCAAGCCATACACCGTGTCGTTGGCGCGGCGAATCAGCTCATCGTCAACTTCCTTGAACGGCATGACAGTCACGACCGGCCCGAAGATCTCTTCCTGGTACACGCGCATCTTGTCGCTCGTGCCGTCGAGCACCGTGGGCTCGACGAAATAGCCGGTCTCCCCGTGGCGCTTGCCGCCGCACACCGTGCGAGCCCCCTCCTCCTTGCCGGAACGCAGGAATCCGGTGACACGATCGAACTGGGTCTTCGACACTAGGGGTCCCATCTCGCTCTGCGGATTGAGTCCGGGCCCCAGGCGGATGGCGCGCGCGGCCTTGCTGACGCCCTCCAGTACGCGGTCGTAGCTCTTCTCCTGCACGAACAGACGCGATCCTGCGCAGCAACATTGGCCGTGATTGAAGAAGATTGCGCTCGCCGCGCCTGGAATCGCCACATCGAGATCCGCGTCGTCGAGCACGATGTTGGGCGACTTGCCGCCCAGCTCGAGCGTGACCTTTTTTAGGTCATTCGCTGCGGCTTTGACGATCAGCTTGCCGACTTCGGTCGAACCGGTGAAGGCCACCTTGTCCACATGGTTGTGCGCTGCCAGCGGGGCGCCGCACGTCTCGCCAAACCCCGTCACCACGTTGAGCACGCCGGGCGGCAAGCCCGCGTCTAAACACAGCTGCGCGAGGCGCAGTGCCGACAGCGGCGTTTCCTCCGCCGGCTTGAGCACCACTGTGCAGCCGGCCGTCAGCACCGGGCCCAATTTCCAGGCCGCCATCAGCAGCGGAAAATTCCAAGGAATGATCTGCGCCACAACCCCGATGGGCTCCTTGCGCGTATAGGCGTGATACTGCGCCTCGGGGGTATATGGCACCGAAAGGGCGATCGTGCTGCCTTCGATCTTGGTTGCCCAGCCCGCCATGTAGTGGAACAGGTCCGCGGCCAGGGGCACGTCAGCGGCGCGCGCCACACCGATGGGTTTGCCGTTGTTGAGCGATTCCAGCTGCGCCAGCTCCTCGAGATTCTCCAGGATCAGGTCGCCGATTTTCCACAGAATTTTTCCTCGCGCCGAGGGCGACATGCGCGGCCAAGGACCCTTGTCGAACGCCTTGCGGGCCGCGGCCACCGCCAGATCAACATCGGCGCGCTTACAATCGGCCACACGCGCAATGACGGCTTCGTTGGAAGGATTGAAAACTTCGAAGGTTTCGCCCGACTGGGCGTCCTGCCAGCGGCCGTCGATCAAGGCTTGACGAGCCTGACTCACGAAGCGCTTGACGGGTGTGCTCAGCGACACCATATCGACTGCAGTGTTCATGGGTATCTCCTGTGTAGATATTGCCTGTCGGATTCGCGGGGAGCTCTACCCCACGGGTTCGGACCCCGGCACCGGGCGCCTGGTTCCGCAGAAGCTGTTTGGTTGCCCAAGCGTTTTACGCCTTTGTCAAAGATTTGTCACAAGGCACCCGAATAGGCCGCACCGATGAACAACTGTGAGTCGCGGGTTCGGCGAAATTGCGCACCGCACGCATTGGCGCGATCTATTCGCGGGCGTGGAGCGGCATCGAGGGCGAGATGGAAGCCTTTACAGGCGGCGATTCGACAATCTTGCGAGCGGTTTCTGGCGGCGGCCCCATACCCCCAAGCCGCCCAAGGCCGACACCAACAATGGCAGGGCAGCCGGCAACGGTACGGGCGTGATCCCCAAGCTTCCGTTGTACATCCCGCTCTGGGTTCCCACTTCGAGGCCGGCGATTTGCAGCACATATTCGCCGCTCGAAATGTTCGATGAGAACAGCTGTGTCGAGGCGATCACGCCGTTCACATCCGCGGACCACGGCGAGGCCATCCCGTTGGCGACCGCGCCCGTGCCGCCGATGGTGAGATTCTGCACGCCGTTGGCTGAATACGCATAGAGGCGCGCGGTCAGATTCTGGATGCCCAACTGCTGAGTGAGATTCAATGAAAAGACGTACGCACTGGCGAGCGAGTTCGGTACATCGACGACGTAGGTATCGACGAAATTATATTGCTGTCCCTGCAGCGTACCGGCCGCATAGGCACCGTTTGCGGCCGCAAAGCTGTTGGTAAAACTATAATTGCTGGCCGGGTTATTGGTCAGATCGCTGACACTGACCGGACCCAGGGAATCGTTGGGATTGCCGGTGATGGTGGCCGGTGACTGTAGCCCAGCACCCGTGGCGGACCAGCTGAGAGCAAGTATCAGCGGCTGATTCGTGCCCACGGGCGTCACGATGTCCGCGCGGGCCGCCGCGCTGCCTAGCGTGACGCACGAGACGAGGATCGCGAGATACGGTTTGACGAGTAATCGGCGGCTCATGCGTTCAGGTTACTGAGCGCGTGTAACATCTGATCGCGCTTTGCTATGACAAATCGACGACATGACGCGGTCGTGCCGCGCCGACGATCCGCGCCAGGAGGCATGCGCCAAGCAACAGCAGCAGCCAGCGGTCCAGACCCCCGCCGCCGCCCGACTTCGTCGGCAAAGGCGCTGCCGTCACTGTGACGGATTGGGCGGCAGACCCGCCGGCGCCGGTGCAGGTCAACGTCAACATCGCGGTCGTGTCGACGACGATGGAGGTGCTGCCGCTGGTCGCCTCAGGCCCGGTCCAGGCCGAGCTGCCGCTCGCGGTGCAACTGGTTGCGTTCTGCGAGCTCCACGTCAATTGCACTGCTTGACCCGCGGTCACCGAAGAGGAGGCCGCCGACAACTTCACCGTCGGCGGGGAAGAAGCCATGCGTACCGAATACAGTCCGTAATTCTGCGCCGGCGCCGGGGTCGCGACGAATGGCAGCACATAGTTGCCGGGCGTCGCGGAAAAGCTGAATGCTCCTCCGCCGTAAATCTTGCCGAGCACCTGACTACCCTGTGAGACCACCACCGCGAGACTCGAGAATTTTGCGGGAAAAGACAGATCGTTAAGCGTCACGTCAAAGGCACCCGAGATGCCCAGATTGATCGATTGGGTATCGAAAACACCTCCCACCGGCTGCGCTTGGTCCAGCAGGATCTGCGGCGCCGTGCCGCCGGTTTCGATCGTCACGCCGAATATACCGCTCCCGCTGGGCGGCGCCGATGCGTCGACCAGCACGACCACGGTCCCTTGCGCGGCCGTGAAATCACCGGTGAGCGTCGACAGCAGCACAGCGCCATTTTGCGCCACGGTGGCGCTGACGTTCTGCAGCGAGGAGGGAAATTGAAAGTCGTCGACGATGAGGTGATAGGTGCCCGCTGACGCGATTGTTTGCACGAACGCGTAGCTGGTCGCCGCCGTGCCGGTGGGATTGGCCACTTGAATGGTCGAATACAAGCTCGCCGCGCCGGACTGCGCAGCGGTGATGTTGACCGAGTAGACGCCCGGACTCGCGCCGGCGCTCGCGAAATGCCAAACCTCGACAGTGCCGGCGGCCGCCATGAAATTGGTGGCCGTTCCCGGGGCATTGAGCACGGCCAGCGCTTGGGCTCCCTGGGTGACGGCAATCCCCACGTTCATCAGCGGTGCCGGGTATCCATAATCGGTGAGATTTAAACTGAGACCCTGCGCCGCGGGGTTTTGGAGTATGTTCGATGCCATCATCAGACCGACCGGAAGCGTACGGTCGAACACCGCTGCGCCGCTCGGGTCCGTGATGCGAATACCGTATAGGCCGGCTTGCAATCCTGCGGCGGCCGTTGCCGCAATCAGCAATTGATATTGAGTGCCGGCGGCCAAGGTGATCGGTGTTGGCGTGCCGGCGGGGATTCCCACGCTGATCGGCGTACTGCCTTGAAATACGCCGGCCGAGATCGATTGCAGGGCGATCGGGAATATATGGTCGGTCAACGTGACCGTATAGGTACCCGCAGCAGTCGCCGTGAAGTTCGTATTGACCGTCGACGTCGCCGAGGAGGACGCCATCGCCGGCGCCTGGATGTTGCCGGAAAATGAATAGGCGGCAATACAACTCGCGGCGTTGCCGGCTGGGGCCACACATACGCCGAAACTGCCGATACCCTGCGTGCTGTCCGGCGTGCCGATCACGTGCAGCGCGTAATTGCCTGCGGCGGCCGGGATGGCGAAAGTGGCCTTGTGCGTCGCAGGGCTGACGCTGACCGAGCCGACCAGCGTATCGCCCAAGGTCACGGCGACTTGCAGGGACGCAAAGGCAGCCGGCGTCTGCAGATCGGTCAACGTGAGAGTGAGCGCCTGCGCCGTTGCCGCGGTAAACGAGTATTCCGAGGGGGCCGCCACGCTTGCCGAACCGATGAGACTCGTCTTATCGAGCAGCACATCGGCGTGCACCGCTCCCGCAAACAGCAGCAGCGTGCCTGCGGCGAGACCCGAAAACTTGCACGACCTAGGGCGCAACAACCGCAATGGCTGCAGAAACCGGCGCATGTTTACGACGTCGGCGCCGCGGCAAGGGCTGCCGGCAGCTTCGCGAGGCTTTCCAGGGCCGCTTTCGCCTCATCCATTCCGGAGAATTTCTTGCCCGATTTCAATGACCTCGCCAGGCTGTCGCGCGCGGCATCGTGTTGCCCCGCCGACGCCTGCGCCATGCCGAGGTGATACAGAGACACCGGAGAATCCGGCGCCTTCGACAATGCCGCCTGCAGCGCGGCCACCGCCGCGGCGCTCTCGCCGCGTTTGTAGAGCACCCAGCCGTAGGTATCCAGAAACGCACCGTTCGGAGACGCGGAGAAACGCACCGCCAATGCCTTTGCGCGATTCAGGCTGGCCTGATCTTTCTTGTAGGTCACGAGCAGCATGGCCAGATTATTGGCATCCGCGTCCGACTGCGGGTCGCGGCGCAATGCCTCTTCGTACACCATGATTGCCTGGTCGGACTTGCCCATGCGCTCGTACAGACCGGCCAACTCGCCGACCAGCACTCCCGGCTGATCGGATTTCGCGATGCCCTCCTGCAGCGTCGCGATGGCGGCGTCGGCATCCCGATCGACCAATTGCGCCTGGGCGAGGCCGCGGTACGGAATCCACCACTTCGGCGCGCGCCCGATCGCGGTCTTCAACGCCTGCTCCGCTGCGGCAGGATGCTGCGAATTCAGCAACACTTCAGCCTTCAGGTTCAAGGCGAACGGCAGCGTCGGGAACCGTGCGGCGGCAGCGTCCAGACGCTTGATGGCTTCGGCGGTGCGATCGAGCCGCACCAGCACGCGCACCTCGGCCTGCAGCGGTTCAGCGGCATCGGGCTGAATGTCGAGCGCCGCCGAGTACAAGCGCAGCGCGTCGTCCAAACGCTTGTCGTCTTCGGCGACCGCACCTTGATAGAAATAGCCCAGCGGCTGTTTCGGCTGCAGCGCAACCATGGCATTCGCGGCGCCCTGCGCTTCCGCCCCGTCCTTGGTGGCCGCGCCGACCTTGAACTGCGCCTCCAGCGCCGCCATGTTGTCGGGCTGTTGCTTGACCAGTGCATCCACGAGCGGCTTTGCCTGCTCCGCCTTGCCCAGCTGGATCAGCAGTTGCACCAAGTCCAAGCGTGCGCTGAGATCTTTCGGATCGGCATCCGCCGCGCGCCGCATGGTCTCCTCGGCCAGCGCCGGCTCGCCGTTGGCAAGATGGGCGCGTGCCAAGGCCCGCATGACCCCTACCGCGTTCGGTTGGTCACGCAGAACCGAGCGCAGATCCGCGATCGCCGTCTTCGGGTCCTGCTGCGCCAGTGCCAAATTTCCGTGCATGATCAGCGCGTCATTGTCGCGCGGGCTCGCGCCGAGTACCTCGGCAAGCAGCTTCTCTGCAGTTGCGACATCATGGGTCGCCACTTTGAGGGCTGCCAGACGATTGCGCGCGGTGATGCCCGTTGGACCCACGCCGGCTTGCGCAATGACCCGCCGATAGACGGACTCGGCCTGCGCAAAGTCCTTGCCTTGCTCGAAGAATCGGGCCTGTGCAAATTTCAGTTCATCATCCGTTGGATTCGCCGCGATCATCGCCGCCAATTCGCGGCCCGCCGCTTCCCGGCTGCGGCGGCCCGCGAGAAAGTCCACCAAGGCGATTTTGAGGTCGCGCTCGCCGGGCAGCGCTTTGATGGCCTGCCGCAGCACCTGCTCAGCTTCGTCGATGTGATTCAGGCGGGCGTAGTATTGCGCCAATCTCAGCCGATGCGCCCCGTCGTTGGGCTTCAGGCGCGTCAAATCGATCAGCAGCGCTTCAACCCGCGGCTCATCGCTTAAAGTGGCGTAGAGTTGTGCCAACGCGAGGCGCAAATCCACGGTGTTCGGGATTTGTTTGATTGCGCCCTCCAAGAGCGAGCGGGCCTTGTCAGCTTCGCCGCGCGATTTATAGATTCCGGCGAGGACCGCGACGGCATCTTCGCTATTCGGTGCGAGTTGGACCGCATGCTCGGCATCTTCCAGAGCGCCATTCAGATCTTTCAATTGAGTTCGCGCCGCAGCGCGCACGGTCAACAGCCCGGGATCTTCCGGATGCTTGACGAGTGCCGGCTTGATGGTGTCGAGCGCTCGCTCGGGGACTCCGGCGAACAGGAACAAGCGGCCGAGGGCCGTGCGAGCCTGTACATTGTCGGCGTCCGAATCGATGGCGCCCTGATAGAACTGCGCGGCTTCGCGTGGATTGCCGAGTTTTTCGTCGACTACGCCATTGACGTAGCGAGCATTGCTGTCGTTGGGCGCGATCTGCAGCGCATTGCGAAATTCGACCCGCGCCTTGTCGTACCGCTCCGCGGCCAGAAACGCTTGGCCCTTTTCCAGATGTTTGGCCTTGCGCGCATCCGCGCCGCCGCAGCCCGCTACGACAAGTACGGCGACGAAGAGCACAGGCACCCAGAGGCGCGTCTTTGCCAGAGCCAGCATCACGACAGTTCCATCCCAAGTCGAGGGGAGGACGATGGTAAGCAGCGCAAATGACGTTGGCGTGACATCTTTCAAATTGGCAGCCAGGGCCGCACGGCGAGACCGGCCAGCACGGAGACAGCGGCGATCCGCACCCATACCGCCTGACCTTCCGCCCGACTAACCAGCATTTCGATGGAGTAGTACAAGATCACCAATTTGGCGATGGCGAGTGCGCCGCCGTGCGGCCAGTGCAAGGTGCCCGGCAAACTGGGCACGACCAGCGACATGAAGAGCACGATCAGATCGAGTGGGGTAATTTCAAAGCGCCTGTCGTTTTGCAAACGCAGACGCACCGCGGTTGCCAGCGCCGCCACCGATACAGCCGCCCAAGTCAGGCCGGACATGAGCTTGTCATGAGGCAGCACGACGGCGTCCAGATAAACCAGAACCGTGGCGGTGACATAGAGCGCCGCTTTCTCCGCGAGACTCAGGGGTGCCGCGCGCAGGACGAGCAAGAATGCAATGGTGACGGCAAAGAGCGCGATGATCAGCACGCGCACATCGCGGCTCGTGGCCGCCGTCTCCAACACGATCAGTACGGCATAGGCAGCGAGCGCCAAGGCGATGGCGTAGTACGACAACCGCGGCAGCCGATCCGGTTGCTGGAGCGCGGCGATGAAGCGGGTGAGGCGCAAGCGTCCGCCCAAGGGAGCGACGCCGGCGTGTAGACGCCAGCCGCTGCGCGCGGCCCACTCCATCACACCGATCGCGACCGCAAAGAATGCGCCGACCACGGCGAGAATGGTCACATCGGATTCGTATCGCAAGAAGTACGCGAGCACGAACAGAGCGGCCTGAATCGCGTACAGAACCATCACTGCTTCGTGATGACCGAAGCCGAGCGCCAACAGCTTGTGATGGATATGATTCTTGTCGGCGCTGAACGGCGAGCGTCCCTCCCCAATTCGCTGCACCATGACGCTCAAGGTGTCGAGTATGGGAAGCGCCAACAACAAGATCGGTATTGCGGCACTGACCTGACTCGCCGCGCTTTGCGTCGCCCGCACGCTCAAGACACCGATGGCGAAACCCAGCAGCTGACTGCCGGCGTCGCCCATGAATACGCTGGCCGGGTAGGTGTTGAAACGCAGAAAGCCCAAGATGGCGCCCGCAAAGGCCAACCCCAGCGCGGTGCCCGCGCCTTGATCGCCGACGCTCGAAAGCAACGCCACTGCGCAAAGGCACAGGAACGTGGTTCCGCCCGCCAATCCGTCCAGCCCGTCGGCGAGATTCACCGCGTTGGTGATGCCGACGAGAAACACTATCGTCAACGGCAGCGAGATCCAATCGGGCAGCACGACCCGGTCATCGAGCGTGATGGCGTGCACTCGGGTCCCGCCCACCATCACCACCAAACCCACCGCCAACAATTGCCCGAGCAACTTGATGCGGTAATCCAAGTTGAAGCGGTCATCCAGACCGCCGAACACGACGAGGACCGCCGCCCCCGCGAGGAACCAGGCGTCCTGCTTTGCTAAGTCGATGGACAGGAGAGCGGCAATGGACACGCCGACCGCCATCGCGATCCCGCCGGTGCGCGGTACCGGCGATGCGTGCACCTTGCGGGCGCCCGGTTGATCCACGATGCGCCACCTCGCCGCCAGCCGCACGAGCAGCGGCAGCCAGGCCATCGTGACCACCATGGCAAGAATAAAGGGCATGACGTAGCGCATGCGGCTTAAGGAGGAACGTAGCGAGGAAGGGTGGGCGCGATACGCGACGCAAACTCGGTCAGGAGGCGATCCGCATCCCGTTCATTGGCGCCGGCCGGCACCGCGGTAATGAGCCTGACGAGCGCGCCATCCGTGCGATGCCGCGTCAGGGCGTCCCAGAATAGATACCATTTGACGGCAAACTCGTTGGTGACGACCCGGCCCCGCTGCTGAAACCAATAGTAGACGAGCTCGCGCTGATTACCGAGCTCGATCAAGGTTCGATTGACGCGGAGCGTCCGGCCGTGGATGAGCACTTCGGGGATCGAACGCTGGCCGAATTGCCGCAGCCGCCAACCGCCGCCCGGCAGACACGATCGAGGTGAATGCACTGCTTCGCCTTTGCGTTGCGAATTGTAGTAGGCGATGTAGAGGTTGAGGTGTGCTCCTTGCTCGCTCGAATAATCCGCAAGCAAGTAATCGTCGAGTTTCAGGGTGTCCAAGTAAACGCCTTCGAGGGTATCCGGTCTGCCGGTCCAGCCGGGCAGGTGCATCGGGAATTCCGTCAGACCGGTTCGGTCGGGGGTAACCTCAACCGGCCGCGGCACACCTAAGGCGGCGGCGACGAATGCCAACAACAGGAGGCCGGCGCCGATGAAGGGCGGCGGTAATCGGCGCGCTTGCAGCACGGCGCCGCGCGGCGACGGCGCCGGCCACTCGACCGCGAATAGTTGCCGCAACGTACCGGACTCACGCCCCAGGCCGTGCAGCAGCGCGATCTCGCCGAGCATGAGACCGATGCACACCATGAACACGGCCCACCCTTGAAATTCATGCAGGAACCCCTCGGCCATGCCGATACCCCAGTGCTCGACCATGAATCCAATCGTGCCCACGCGCACGCTGTTCATGACGAGAGTAATCGGAATGCTGGAGAGGAAGACCACGAGCCTCTTCCACGGCGCACCGCGATAGAAATAGGCCGCCAGAAATCCCAGAGTCATCAGCGGGAACAGATAGCGCAGACCGCTGCAGGCTTCGGCGACCTGCAGCTTGTATCCGCCCAAATCGATCACATTGCCTTCGACGTAAACACTGATTCCCAACAGGCGCATGAAGGCGACGCCGAGATCCGATGACAAGAGTTGCAGCTGCGTGGAAAGGTTGATGAGCAAAAATTGCGGCAGCGGGATCATGAAGACGAGTATCAACAGGGGCAACGCCACCCAACGGAAGGCCGCCCTCCCGGTGAACGCCAGCACCATCCCGCAGAGGGTGACGAGATAGGCGTACTGAACCACGGTATAAATGGTCGCGAACTGGCCGAGCAGCAGCAGGCCTCCGCCGAGTAGAACCAACGCGGTTCCCCACCAACTACCGGTGAAAGGCAGGCGCTCCAATCGATCCTTTTGCTGCCAAACTAGGAAAAGCGCGATGGGAGGAATGAGAACGGCGTGACTATACTCGGGCGCCTCCGACCACGCGGTCCACATGTAGGTGAGCCCATCCCAGAACAACCAGAGGCTGAGGAGCGCAAGGCAGCCCACTAGAAACGTAACAAACCAAGAGAGGCGCCAGATATGCACGCCCCGAGCCGGAGGGTCCAAGGACTCAACCGACATTCCGATGACTCCCGGAACGCTGCAGCCGTTGGCATACCGCGTACCAGAGAAAGGCCGGGGCGGAAACCACCGTCCGCTTCCACAGCCGCTTGGGTTCTCGCGGCAAACGGTACAACCATTCGAATCCCAAGTCGCAGATCCACTGCGGCGCCCGATGTGTCACACCGGCGTAATAATCGAACACCGCACCGATGGAGCCGATTGCCGGGACCGCCACCTCGGCGGCATTGCGGGCCACCCATTTTTCTTGTTTCGGCGCCGTCATCCCGACCCACAGGACATCCGGTTGGAAATCGCGGATGATCTCGATCATGTGCCGGTTCTCCGCCGCCGACCAGTCGCGATACGGCGGCGACAACGAGCGCACCGCAATGCGCGGAAAGTCCGTGCTGACCTTGTCGGTAAGCTTGGCGAGAACCCGCTCGCTGGAACCGAAGAAGAATGCGCGGCCGCCGAGGGCGTTTAAGACCGTCATCACCGAGACGAAGAAATCGGAGCCCGTGATGCGCGGCCCGATGGAGGCGCCGACCAATGCCGCAGCCCAGCGGCAACCGACGCCATCGGCAACGACCGCGCTTGCGCCTTGCAGAGCCCTGCGAAATTCAGCGTCCGAGCGGGCGATCACCAGTGAATGAGGATTCGCGCAGGCGAAGATAAACGGCTCGCGACGCAGCGTCATCGCGCGCTCCACGGCGGCTACCAGCTCCGGCAGCGGCTGGGGTCCGATTCGTATGCCCAAAAGTTGGTTGTCGCGCACTCGCCTTCCCAATGCCATGATTCTGCAATCACAGTGATGTACACAGTCAGCGGTCCGATCGATGCGGCCGGGCCATTTCCCCTGCACAGTAGCCGTTCGAAGTTGCGGCGCGATTACACGGAGTCTTGAGGCCCACGCGAATTGTGAAAGTACTCCTGGTGCACAACAAATACCGAACCGCGGCGCCCAGCGGCGAAGATGCCGCCGTGGGCAACGAATACCGCATGCTCAAATCGCGCGGCATCGACGTGTCGCTGTTCGAGCGCTGCAATGACGACATCGATGAGTCGACGCTGTGGGCCAAAACAGGCGCCGCCTTGAATACGATCTGGTCGCACGGCTCGCGGGCGGAATTGAGCCTGCTGCTGCACCGGCTGCAACCCGACGTCGTACATGTTCACAATACCTTCGCCCTGCTGTCGCCGAGCATCTACGGCGCGTGCCGCCGTGCCGGCGTGCCCGTGGTCCAGACGCTGCACAACTTTCGCTTCTTTTGCCCCGCGGCACTCTTGCTCCGCGACGGCAAGCCGTGCGAGCTCTGCCTGGAGAAGAGCCTCTTTGAATCGGTGCGGCATCGCTGTTATCGAGGCTCGGCCGCCGCCACCGCCACGCTCGCCTCCATGCTCGCTCTGCATCGTGCCATCGGCACCTATTCGAAGGACATTCAGCGCTATATCACGCTCACCCAGTTCGGGCGGACCAAAGCGGTCAAAGGCGGCATTCCGGAGGGCAAGTTGTCGGTCAAGCCCAACTTCGTGCTCGATCCACCCAGGCCGGGGCGCGGCGGCGGCGGCTACGTGACCTATGTCGGGCGCCTATCGGAGGGCAAGGGCGTCGAGACCCTGGTCGCCGCGTGGCGCGAGCTGCCCGCGGTCAAGCTGAAGATCGTCGGCGACGGGGCGCTTCGAAGCGGTCTCGAGGAGACGGTGCGCCGGCTTGGGCTCAACGTCGAGTTCACCGGGATGCAGGATCGCGCCGCGGTTTTGCGAATAATCTCGAACGCGGAGTTCCTGATCGTTCCTTCCGAGTGTTACGAGGGTTTCCCCATGGTCATTGCCGAGTCCTTCGCCTGCGGCACACCCGTCCTCGCCTCCCGAATCGGCAGCATGGTGGAACTGATCGAGGAGGATGTGACCGGTAAGAAGTTCGCGGCGCGCGACCCGCATGACCTGGCCCGGGGTGTTGGCGCAATGCTGGCGGATCCTTTCCGATTGCGAGCCATGCGCGGCAACGCGCGGGCGTATTTCGAGAAGCACCTCACCGAGGATCAGAACTTTGCACAGTTGATGCGAATTTACACGCAAGTCGTGGCACGCAATGCCCAGGAATCGACCTTGGGAGCCGCCTGAACCTGAAGCTGCAGCGGCTAACGCAGAATGTGACCGAGCGATGATCCGGATCGCGCGTCCAAGAGGTTGGCAAATCGAGCGCCGACGGCCACGGGCAGCGGCGCAGGCGCGGCGGCGGCATCGCGCCGCCGTCGCAGGCAGAGCCCTATCAATCCCCACACGAACCATTGGTAGCCGGAGTAGGCGCTCGGAACGAGTCCGATCGAGTCCACGGCATACATAATGAAGCCCAGCAACGCCGCGATCGAATAGGTATTCAGGCGGGCGGCGAGTGAGCGAACGATCACGGTCAATACCGATAGCAGCAGCGCGATGTAGATCGTCAGGCCGATGACGCCGCCGTGAAAGAGGATTTGCAGATAGTCGTTGTGAGCACCGAGCGCCGTCTTCCCGGCGCCCAAGAGTTGTCTTGCCAACGGCAGCGTGTGCCATTCCTTGAGCATCTCGTCCCAGATGTACCAGCGGCCGGCGAAGGTGGTGTCAATTCCTCCCGTACCCTTCACCGCATTGATCTCCTTGACGAAGACGAATCCGATCGAGTTCATGATCTCCTTCGCGTAGTAGAGTCCGACGACCACGGCGACGCCGGCGAGGGCAGCGAGCGCTTTGACGTTCCTGCGCAGCAACGGCCACAGTACTGCCCATGCCACGATGATGATCACGCCCGACTTGCTGTAGGCGCCTTTGATGACGAGCAGCGCCGCGATCCCGTAAAGAATCAAGCCAATGCGCAGCAGCGATGATTTTCTGTCGACAAACGCCGATAGCAGCAGCAGCCCCATGACGGTCTGCAAACCGTAATATCGAATCGTGATGGCATCGTGATACAGACCGATATTGCGGACGATGCCCTCCTCCCCGTACGTCAATTTCCAGTGGAATCCGGTCACTGCTTCGTAGATGCCGGTCGCGATCGGAAACACCCCCGCAAGAACTAAGGTCCAGGCGAACTCACGCGTGGCGCGCTCGTCCCGGCAATACGCCTGTACCATGTAGAAACCGGCGAAGCCGTCCAGATGCCGGAAGAGGATGTTCACACCGTCCTTCGGGTCCTGCGAGAACATGATGCTCGAGGAGAACAGGACCACGTCCGCGGACCAGATCAACCACATCCACTTGAGCGGCATGCCGGCAAACGGCCGCTCCCCGCCGTCAACGAACATGCGACCGATGATGATCAAAGGCACCGCGGCGCTGACGATCTCCGTCAACTTGAAGCCGAGCAGCAAGGGCTCTTGCCAGGCGGTATCGACCAAGGGCCGCACGATGAAGAGCGCCATAATGCCGAGGCGCGGATTCAACACCAGGGTCACCAGGGCGATGATCGACGCGGCAGCTGCGATGTACGTAAGCATGACCTATTGGCCTGGCCGCAGCCAAGAGTTTGCTGCGGGCAGCGCGAATGCGCCCGTCTTAAGTGCCGCGACTTGTTCCGCCGTTAGATGCGGATAGTGGTAGAAGCCTACACCGGCACCGGTCCACTGCGATCTCACGAGGCGTGCGAAGCTCTCCGTCTCGACGCCCGAGAGGTCAGCGTAACGGCTGCCGACATCGACGAAGTTGCGCATGACGATGAGCAGCTTGTCGTGCGGGATCGCGCTCCAGGCCTCGGTTATTCTTGCAACATCCAGCGGCGATTCATAGGCCATGTAGACGATGGCGTCGACCGCGCCGCTCGCGAGCCAGCCCGCCACATCGACGCCCTGATCGAGCCGCGAATGATCGAAAGGAATGGTGTCTGCGCTCATGAAGATTGCGGGCTTCCTCGAGCGCAATTGCGCCGACAGCGCATCGACGATCGCGGAAATCGGTTTTGCATTCCACTCGAGGAGGCTGGGTATTGACGCACCGCTCTCCGCGTTGACCCAATCCTGCCGCAGCGACCTGCCGTAGCGCCTTCCATAGTCCTCTTCACAGGCTCTGCTGGTGCACGCCCCCATGGAGCGAATGTAGTCGACGTTGATGCCGTCGGGGTCGTAACGTGCGGCGGCGCCGGTGATCACCTGCGTTATGAACTCCCGAAACGGGGCGCTGTGCACATTGAAGGCGCCGGACGGCGCTCCCTCGGAATACTCGGGCGGCAGCGCTCGGGTGTCGCGGCGAGCGACGTCGAACCACAGATGGATCGCAATCCCGTTTTTGCGCGCGGCCGCCATCAAATAGTCCAATGGATCGTCGTTCTTGGCAGCGCGCTCGCTGAAGGCACTCGACACCGGCAGCGCGTGCGTGTCGAACTCGGCCTGGGCGCCGTTCCAAATACACGGAACATAGGCATTGAAGCCCGCCTGCTTGACCCTGCGCAGAGTCTGGTCCGTCTCCGCCCGGGAGGCGACCCAATGCGTGTCTTCATCGAACATGGCGCGCGTCTCGCGCCGCGGCGACCGGCGGCTTTGTTCATCGAGCAGCGCGTCGACCCATTTGCGAGCAGCCGAGCCGCCGCCGCGCTGGTAGCGATCGCGGATTTCGCCTTCAGTCAACGAGGCTTGAGAGAATTCCAAGCGATCGATGAGAAAATCCGCCGCGCGGTCTCTTTGGTCGGTGGCGCCCAGATCGCTGCCGATGAAAACTCGCCCGGCCGCGCGGCGCTCGGGGTCAAAGTCGATGCGGCGTTCACAGATCTTTTCGCCGTCGACGAACAGCCTGACGTATCCGGGCTTGCCCGCGGCCCAGGATGCCGCCAGCATGGTCCATTGATGCTTCACGAAAATCGAATAGTCGAATTGGCCCGGCATTTCGCAAAACGCGAAGTCTTGATTGCTGAGCACAAAATAGAGTTTGCGGCTTCCCGCAGGTTCCCACCAACCTTGCGAGAGAGCCAGGTAGCTCTGATCCGCTCCCTGCCACCGCAACGTCACGAACGTGTGCGAATTGCCGTCATTCTTTTCCCATAGCGGCATCACCCACGCGATGAGTGAACCGCTCTTGGTGCGCAGCGCCGCATCCTGCCATTCCACGTGAGAGTGCCCGGGCACGGCAAGGACCTCTCCGTGAGCTGCAATGCCCTGCGCGAGGAGCGCCGCGATGGCCCAAATCGACGACGCGGGTCGGCGCGAACATACGCATGACATGAGGCAGCATTCCTTTATTGGCTGGCACAAAACCGTAGCGCACGCGTGCTAAGGAACTGCTCCCCAGTTCTCGGATCTATTCAACAGAACCAGACCCGCGGCGGACACCAGAAATCCAATCGACATCGCAATGGAGAACCGATTCAAGGGGTCTACTCGTGTGAGCACTGCGACACACAATAGGACCGACGCGAGCATGGCGAAGCGCACAATCGAGAGTGCGGTGAGTTTGCCGATGCCCATGAGCATTCTCGCGATGGGCTCGAGCGCGGCGACCGTCGCGGTGCCGATCATCATGACGAAACTGGCGCGGAATATTTGGTCCGATCCTTCGGCGAAGAAAACCCTGAGAATCGGCCGTCCGATTCCCCAAAACACCAGGCATCCGACCACCGCCAATACGGATGTGACGCGCAACTGCCGTTGAATTCTGCGGCGCACTTCCCTTTGCCCGCGGATCGCCGCCGCTGATACGAGCACGAAAAACGGTGCGGAAAACATTCCCAAGGTGGTGGCTGCCAGGGTCGCAATCCGCACGGAAATGTCGAAGATTCCGTATTGACTGGGGCTGCTCGAGACGAGCAGAAACACGTAGAGAATGATGGGACCCAACAAGGTGCTCGGCGCATCCGCGAGGAACGAGGCCGAGGCGTACCGCAAGATCGACGCCAGAACGTCGCGCCGCGGACGCGCCCACTTGAGCGACGCTGTATCCAGACACAGCCAATGTCCCGTCAGGACGATCCCATAGACCGCGGCGGATCCGGCAATCAGCGCCCGCGGGTCATGCGTGCGGTGCGCGATAATCGCCGCCAATCCGTATTGCACCACGGTCAACAATCCGAAGCCGACGTTCACCCAGTGGCCACGGTATGCCGCCTCGAGCATCCCGCGCGCCAGGTTCGTCAGCAGGTTGGCTATAACAACGACGCAACCCCCGGCGGCGAGCCACCACGTCAAGTCGCCTTGCGCCGTGATGGAGCGGCCGAACAATGGGAAGTCAGCCAGCAGGAGAAGCCCGAAGATCGCCAGGAACGCGAGGCTGATGGCCGTGATCAGCAGCATGCATGACCAAAATAGTTGGTTGGGCGGGTACTCTCCTCGCGGGATGAAGTACACCAGCGACTTCCAAATCCCGAAATCGAGAACGGCCGCAATTCCGACAAAGATCGCCAGCACCGACCAGACTCCGTAGGTAGCCAAACCGACGGCGCTGATGACGACCGGCAGCAGCAACGCGGTTGCCAGGGCGCTGATCGTGGAATTGAACAGCGAGGATACCGCTACTTTGCGTATGTAGCCGTCGCCCGCGAACGCTGAATCGACGCGCATCATCGAACCGCCGGGTAGCCCGAACCGTCGCCGAGCAGAAAACTGCGCAGCCGGTCCGCGACCAACGCCGTTGCGAATTGACTGTGAAATCGCTCGCTTGCCGCCGCGGCCATGCGCTGACGCACGGTAGGGCTCTCCATGATTTGAATCAGGAGATCCGCAGAGCCGGCCGTGTCCGCCAAAGTCCAGAATGCGCCTTCTTTGCCGTCGTCAATGAGTTCCGATATCCCACCGACGGCCGGCGCGAGAATGGGCAGCCCGCAGGCCATCGCCTCTATGATCGCGAGCGGCAGGTTTTCGAGCGTCGCGGCGTGCGCATAGAGCCGCGCGCCGGCCATCAAGCCCACGGCATTCGGCCGGTTCCCGAAAAACCTCACCTGCCCTTCTATCCCCAATTCGCGTGTCTGGCGCTCAAGAGCCGCACGATCGGGCCCGTCGCCAACGAGCGCCAGGGTATATCGCTTGCCTCGGTCCCTGGCGTTCGCGAGTATTTCGAGCAAAAACCGCTGGTTCTTGCGCGGTTCCAGGGTTCCCACATTGATGATGTCCACCGGCGCTGCGACTTCGGACTTTGTGGCCCCTCCGCTGCAAAAATTTGGAATGATGGCGTTCGGCACGCGGCGCAGCCGCGGGATTCGCGCCTCCAAGCACTCCTTCATGTAGCGCGACACGTAGACGATTCCGTCCAAGAGAGGCAATACGTCAGCCTCCAAGGTGAGAATCCGGCGTGCCAACAGACCATTGCGGCTGATTTTCCCCTTATCACACCATTCGTCGGCTTGCGAGACATTGAAATGCACGATCATGACTATTCGCTGCCGTACACTTGACCGCGCCTTCAGAGCCGCCCAGGCCGCTAACGGACATTGTGCATAGACGACAACGCTCCCCGGCTTTGAAAGCTCGCTTTCGAGGGCACGGCGGAGCAGTGCGGCGTGCCAATGGCGGTACCACCAGACGCTGGATGCGCTCGATATGGGGTCCAGCAGTCTCCGAACGGCGAACAGTGGATACACCAACGCCTTCGCTTCGCGGAACGGAGTTACGACGGCGACGGGTAAACGCCGATCCTCAAGATGCATACGCAATTCCCGACAATGGGATTGCACACCCGTCGGCCCGCGCTCGGGCAGGATTGTTGCAATCACGATTCGGGACTGCCCTTCAGTCATTGACATCATGCTGGATTGGCAGTCCGTCGATCATGCGCTGGATTGCGGAACTTCTTCTGTGGATCGAGAGTACGTTGTCCACGCTACCGTCATATGACAGGAAGGGTCAGGTAAAAAGATCCCGGGTGCTGTCATGCCCCGGAAATAGTTAGAGCTTAATGTTCAACGCCCGGTTCGTGCTTCGGACAAAAAGCACTTCGTGATGAGATACCACCGATGTCCGTCTGGCAGAACATCTAGTGCGGCTTCAGATACTGGGGCATGCCGGGTTGCGCGTAAACGCGGGCGGTCGAGAACTGCTGTGCGATCCGTGGATACTGGGCAGTTGCTATTGGAGATCTTGGTGGAATTATCCACCTGTTCCGGAGACCATACGCGCCAGTCTGTCCCCTGATTACATTTATCTTACGCATTTACACTGGGACCATTTCCATGGGCCCTCTCTGAGGTGTTTTCCCAAAACAACTCGCTTTTTTGTCCCATATTTTCGCTACGATCGAATGTGTCGGGATCTACGCAATTTGGGATTTCATAACATCACCGAAATCAAGCATGGACGACGAGTCAGGTTAGCCAGCGACTTTGCAATTCGTAGTTATCATTTCGGACCCTTATTTACCGACAGCGCACTCGTCATTGAAGCTGACAATACCGTTATATTCAATGCCAACGATGCGAAACTCGCCGGTTTGCCCCTGAAGCAAATCCTATCTGATTATCCTCAAATTGATTTTTGCCTTCGCAGTCATAGTTCCGCAAATGCGCGGCGGTGCATGCATGTCGAAGATGAACCGACCGCGCCCTCGGACGATGATACTCACTACGTTTCGAGTTTTTCTTTGTTCATGAGTCGCGTGAATCCGCGCTTCGCCATCCCATTTGCCAGCAATAGCTGCTACCTTCACAAAGACGTCGTTGGGATGAACGCGTTTTCTCAAACGCCGCTATTAGTGAAACGCTACTTCGAGAGCTTCGCTAAATCCAAAGATTTGGGGGCGGAATTGAAGATTATGGTCCCTGGGGATGAATGGACATCCGACGGCGGATTCCGATTGTCAGAGCACGATTATTTCGAGGAGCGGGATGTGCATTTGCGGCAATATTCAAAACGAGTGCAGCCCATTCTCGATAAATATTATAAGAAGGAAGATTCACGGGTCTCACTGGATCTGATACGGCGATTCTTTTCAGAGCTTTGGCAGCGTACGCCCTACCTGCTCAAGAGGCGGCTATCGAATGAAAGAATTGTTATCGTCTCCGTAAGCACCAACGCTCGCGACTATTTTGCTGTGAATCTACAATCGGGAACGGTAAGCCACATGGCCGCGGACCAATTAAAAAGCGACGACGTGCGGGCAGAATTTCCAGCCGCCGTGCTCTCGCAGTCCATTCGAATGAATATGTTCACGCAGGCGTGGATTTCCAAGCGAGTTCATTACTACACCACGCGCTCCAGGATGTTTATCTTGAAGGGCGTTCTCAGAATATTGGAATTGAACGAGGCAGAACTATTACCGTTGCATCGAGCGGTAACATTTCGCACATTTAAGGCCCTCCTGCCGCGATGGCGGGAGGCGTTTCTCTATTTACATGTTTTGTGGCATTTGGTTAGGCGAAGGAGTTTTCTGGAGATTGAAGCGCGCCTATTGGAAGTGCGCGCGCGTGCGCTGGAATAGCGATGTCTTGTCAATGAAAAGCGAACTCAAAAACCTCAATAACTGGCGCAGCTTGATCCGAGTGTTCAGGGTATGTGTACATCCACTTCGCTTTCTCGCGGCTTTCTTGCAGGGTCGGACCCTCTCGGAGGTGGTTCTGCGTACGCCTGTTGGCAAAGTTCACGTCAAACTGAGAAACCTCGAGAGCCTCAAAACGCTATTTAGCATCTTCTGCCGTGGCGATTATCTGACGGAGGCAGGCGAGCCTTTCGAATTCGTGGATGTGGGAGCAAATATTGGAATTGCCAGCATTTATTTTTTGAGCAGGAATCGCCTTAACAGAGTCACGTGCTTCGAGCCTGATCGAGCAAACCTCGCTTATTTGGAGGAAAATCTTTCTCATTTCAAGTCACGCAGCACGATTTACACCTGTGCCATTGGAACCTCCGCGTGCACGACTACGTTTTTCCGCTCCGAAGATGGGAAGTACAGCTCTTTAGTGCCATCCGAAATGGCGCGGCTGCCGGATAGCGTGGAGTGCCGAAACTTCTCAGATGCGCTGCAGGAGGTAGCCTCGGGCGAATTACCCCTCGTCGTGAAGTTGGATGTTGAAGGGCTCGAGCCGGCGCTTGTGCGTGGTGTACGGTGGATTGATTATCCCAGTGTCACTCGAATCATCTGCGATTCGGTCGAATGTAGTGCTGCCGTATCGCGGCGTCACACCCGAATCATTCGCAACGGCTATGTGGAGGACATCCGATTTACTGAATCAGCGGTAGAGGGGCCCCTTCGCTCGCGAACGGCCGCGCCAATGGCTCGCCGATGAATAGTCCCTGTCCGGGCATCGCGACACTTTTCCAATACGCCTCGAGCAGGGTTTCACCGTGCAGATAGTGGCTGAGGAAAACCGCCGGGTCGGGAAATTTTTCCAGCTTGTTGCAAGGCTCGGAGACGCTGCCAAATGACGCCGTTGCCCCCTGCCGCAGCCACTCCAGCGCCGACATCTGCTCGGAGCCATCGATGATGCCGCCGGTCGAAGTGAGGTGGTCCGCCGCCGCGCCGGGGCGAAAGTGGAGCGCCGGCAATTCAGTTACGCGAACGACCCCGGTGAAATAGGCAAGAATATCGTTGGGTTCGGCGGTGAGCGGCGTGGTGAGTTGCACGATGCGGATGCGCGAACCCAAGGTTGCGACTGCAGCGTCATAACCGACGGCGCGGACATTGCGGGAGCTGTCCTGGGTTCTGACGAGGTATGCGCTGCCTTTGGGTTGCGTACCGTCGGCCTGGACGCCGCGTTCGATCACTGCGCGGGCGAGGGCTTCGTCTTGCGAGGGCAGCAACATCGCGGGCAGCCAGCCGGCGCTGTCGGCCGGCAGCCAGCCCTCCGTGTCGAATAAGGGATTTGGAGCGGTGCGTCCGCAGCCGGGCTCGCAAAATTCCGGCCGATAACCCGCTGCCATCGCGCTGGTGATCGACATGCATTCGACCGCATAGGGGTGCGACCACACGAGGAGCAGCGATTGTACTGTGGACGGCAGCGCAGCGATCAATTGCTCGCGCAGACGGCCGAGCTCCATTCGGTTGATGACTGCGATGTCGGGGACGCGCAGTCCGATCACATTGATCACCGGAATGCCCCGGCGCTGTGCATAGTAGTGAGCGACACGGACGCTCGCTGGATTATCCAGGTTGTACACCACCCCGAGTCGGTCCGGGCTGAGATCCTGTGACCGCGCCTCGATACAGCAGAGCGCCAGGCCGAAGAATAAGACGAGGCGCAGCAACACAAGGCTTACAGCAAACCATACATCAGGAGATCAACTCGGGACTCGAGCGACTTTTGCAATCATTTGCTGAATGGCCGTGCTCGATCTGTCGAAAGTGATGTCTCTGAGCGCCAAATGACATGCCGCCGGCGCCCGGCTGGGTGGCGATTCGCTCCAGGCGCGCAAACGCAGCACGAAATCGTCGATGTCAGTGGGATCAAAAACGATCCCCAAATTTGAATTCTCTATCAGGGCTTGCGAAGCGCCGGCATATTTACTCGCCAGAACCGGCAGGCCAAAGCACATCGCTTCGTTGATAACCAATCCCCACACGTCGATTAGCGACGGGGCAACAAAAATATCGGCGGCCGCGTAGAAACGGGCCAATTCCGGCGGCGATTTGGCGCCGACAAATTCAACATTTTTAAGGCCATGGCGTAGCGCGAGATTCTTCAACTCGTTGAGATAGGTTCCGTCGCCGACAATAATCGCCGAGATACTCGCATGCAATTCGCGCGGTAAGCGGCTCCACGCTTCAAGAAAGTTTTGCAGTCCCTTCCCTTGCAGCGTACGCCCGACCAACAGAAAAGTCGTCCCCTGCAGGCTTAGGCGCGTTCTTTCATTTTGCCGGTCTATGGATTGCGCTTGCCGCAGCCAGAAATCGTTGTCGATGGCCTGAGCTGAAGTGAATATACAATCGGCACTGACATTGAAGCTGAGTAGATACTGCCTGGCCGGATCGCCCCAGGCCAAAAAGCCATCAGCCCGCTTAATCAGAAACTTGCGCAGCCAATGCTGCATTTTGGAACGCCCGACGGCGCTCGAGGCAATTTCTTCCGAGGAAAGCACAAATCGGGCTCTGGAGAGTCTTGCTACAAACCAGCAGACCAAGGATCTGACACCCAGATCCCCCGACACGATGACATCTGGTCGGAATTTCAGCAGATCGCTCGCCAATCCTAAAGGAATGGAAAGGGGCTCGCGCTGCATGGCTCCGGAGAGGCGATGCTTGATGGTGCGAAACAAAGTCCAACCCGCTGAGTGCTTCATTGGCAGGTTCGCCACCGCTTCTGCGCACGATTCAGTCAGAGGCCGCGTCACGAATATCTGTACGTGAAAATCATTCACCCTGCGGACCCTATCGAATACCGGATATCTATACGCAGGGACAATGTTGGTTACGAACGCTATGCTCGGCATGCAGGTTCACGACACTGTTTATAGCGCGCCGGTGATCGATGCACTCAACGGGACCGCCGCGTCGCTGCTCGGGAGCGCCAAATCCGGGGGCCCGAGGTTGCGATCTCGCACCACTTGAGCGATCAAATCCGCGTCTATCGTCAGCTTAGATTCGGCGTAGGCATATACCAAGGCCATATCGCACAATTGATTGAGGAGACGGGGCACGCCCTTGGTCCGTGCGAAAACCATTTCAAGCGCTTCCGGCAGGAAAATCGATTCGGCACCGCCGGCCACGGTCAGCCGATGCCAAACGTAGGCATAGGTCTCGTTTCGATCCAGCGGCCGCAGATGAAAGTCGACCGAGATCCGCTGCGCGAATTGGCGCAGCATGGGGCGGGACAACTTGCTGCGCAGTTCCGGCTGCCCGACGAGGAGTATTTGAAGAACGAGGTCCTTTTCCGAATTCACATTCGACAGCAGACGTAGTTCCTCCAATACCTCGACCGACAAGTTTTGCGCCTCGTCCAATATCAAGAGCGTGCGCCGGCCCTTCGCGTACTCGTTGACGAAGGAATCCACCAACGCTTCATACTGGGCGATGTCCGAATCGTCGGCCGGCGCGATGCCTAAGGCCGATAGGGCCCACCCATGTATGGACTGGAAGCGGGCGTGGGTGTTGCTGATGAGCCCGACCGCGACTTGATTCCCCAATCCGCGGAGCAAGCGCCGCACGAGAGTGGTCTTGCCGGAGCCGATATCGCCGGTCAGTAGAGAAAACGCCGCCTGGGACTCCAAGCCGTACTCGAGCATGGTCATCGCGATGGCATGTTGGCGCGATGGGTAGAAGAAAGCCGGATCCGGCGTGAGGGAAAACGGCTTGGCATTGAAGCCGAAATGGCGCTCGTACATGGCGGTTCAGTACTCGGCGAGCCGGTCGGAGGATCGGTTTAACACGGTCCCGACCAAGGGCGTCTTGCTCAGCAATTCCACCGTCCGCAGCAAATCGTCGCGGCGGGTTTGTCCCTCGGCGGCGACCAGCAAACCGCATTCGACGAGCGGCGCGAATGAGAGCGCGTCATCGGTGCTCAATACGGGGGGCAGGTCGAACACGATGAGTCGCTCTGGATAGCGGTTCTGCAGCTCGTTGACCAACGCTTGAGCAAGCGGACCCGCCAGGACGTTCGAGGCGTCATCCAGCGTCGTCCGAGCCGGCATGATGACCAGCCGATCGAATTGGTCCGGGTGGTAAAGGCTGTCCTCGATCGAGGACTGGCCTAAGAGCACATCGTCGACCCCGAATTCCGGCTGCAGACCGAATCGTTCCGCGATGCTGGGGTGTTTGAAATCGAACTCGACCAGCAACACCGTATGCAAGCGGCCGCCCGCGAGGCTGACCGCAAGATTTATCGCCGTGGTCGTCTTGCCGTCCTCGCTGCCGGGGCTGAATACGGCCAACGAACGCCACGAATGAGCGTGCATGCGTTGCAAAACCTGGGTACGCAGCATGCGGTAGGCCGCGGCCGCCGGGTCGCTCGAAGCCGGATGCATGATGCGGCTGCGTTCCATGACTGTGCGATCGACGGCGAACACCCGGGTGCGGGAGTAGCGGATGGTCATGGGCGTGGGCCGCGCAGCCGGTTCCCCCGCCGGGTCGTTGCCGCGGGATGCTTCCGGAGCGGGATCTACGGGTTGCACTCGCTCCAGGCGGGCAAGATCCAATGCCTTACGGATCCGATCCATCGCCCTACACTCCCAGCCGACGCACGAGAATCAGCCAGACGACATCCAGCGGCGTCACCAGAAAGTGGATCGCCAGGACAATCGCCAGCACCGCCGCCACGCTGCCGCCGCAGGCGAGCTGTGCGGTTCGCTTGCGCCGGCCGCGATCGTCCGTGGTGACGATGACGGGAATCGAAGCCAGAGCGGGGACTTGCAGCAGCCGCCGGATGTCATTGGGACCTCGCACCGAAGGATCGAAGGCCTCGCGCACCGCAGCGGCCCCGATGCCGAGGGCCACGCTGAGCGCGAGCCCCAATAGAATAATGAGCAGGCGATTCGGACTGATGGGCTTTTCCGGAATTTGCGGCGGCTCGATCATGGTGAAGCGCTCGCCTTTGCGCTCCGACTCGAGATTCTCCGATACTCGCGCTTCGGTCTGCTTGGCCAGAATTTCCTGGTACTTGAGCTGTGCACTGTCGAGAGCGCGCGCCATCTCGCGAAACTGCCGCTCCACTTCCGGGGACTGCGCCAGACGCCGCTCATAGTCCTCACGCTTAGCCCGCAACTGCTCGAGCCGCTTCACCGCACTCTCGCGTTCCACCCCTACCGCGTCGAGTTGGCCCTTGACTTGGATATATACCGGATTGTCGGCGTGTAAGGTCTGCTCGCGCTTCTTGCCCACGCTCGCCGCCGCGTCGACCGACGCCTCGAGGCTCGCCACCGTGCGCTGCAGGCGGATCACATCGGGGTGCTCCGCCGTGTATTTCTCGCGAGCTCGCGCCAGCTGCGCCTTGGCCTCCTCGAGCTGACGTCCGCGTTCGCCGGTGTCGTCGCTGGATTTCACTTCCGTCTCCAGGCCATCGACTTCGCGCTGGGTGGTCACGACGTCGGGATGCCCCGGCGCAAACCTCGCCTTGTAGCTGGCCAGTTGCGATTTGAGAGCCTTGAGGCGGTCCTCCGGTCCCATGACCCGCTGACCGGTGTCGGAAAACACCTGGGAAGTCGGATTGATCTGTGCGAGCTGCGCTTCCAGCAGCACGCGCTGCGAATCCAACGAATCCACCTTGTTCTCGGCGTCCTTGACCTCGAGGTCGGTGCGCTCCATCGTTTGCACGTTGAGCTGCGCCAGCTCCGGCAGATCGCTGTGGTGCTGTTTCTTGAACGAGGCCAGGGTCTGATCCAGTTGCGCGATGTGCGCGGCCTGCCGTTCCGACTCTTCGCTGAAGAAGTTGGCGGTTTGCTGGGTGAGCTGCGTTCGCGAGGTCAGATTCTCGTTCAAATACAGCGACGCCAATTCGTTCGCCACTTTAAGCGCGAGATCCGGCGAACGGTTCTGATACGACACCGAAAACGCGATCGTCGCCTGCGTGGGTCTGCCGCTGCGCGGATCGATGACGTCCGCGCTGATCATCTTCATGCCGATGTCGTCGCGCATTCTTTGCAAGAGGACTTCGCGGGGTTCTCGTTGCCGGATATCCGGATACAATTTGTAGCGATTGATGAGGCTCAGCAGATTCTGCGTGGTCATCACGCGCTGACTAATGACCTGCACCCGTTGATCGGCAAACGAAGTGATGACCGAGCGCACCATTTCCTGCGGAATCTCCTGCTGCTCGATCAGAATCGTCGCCGACGATCGGTAGGTCGGCGGCAGCAGCAGCGCCAACGCCACCGCCGCCAGGCTGGCAAGCGCCGCAGCAAGGAAAAACGTGCCGCGCCTGCGCCAATAGGCGAGCCAACGCTCGCGCAGGTCGGCCGCCGATTGGATTCCCGGCGCGTTCGGGGGATCGCTCAATGCCACTCCCATCGCTTGAAGCGGCGGGCCAGTTCCAGGGAAACCTGACTTTCGGCCACGCTGGAGCTCGCCGCTCCATAGCGCTCGGCGACGTGGGCGACGCTGAAGCTTACGGTCCACAGCTCGGTCATCTGCCAAGCGGCCGACGCCCCTACATCCAGATATTTACGCTCGATGGCCGGCGCGAAGAATTGCGGGTCCAGTTCCCTGCGCACGCGGATGTATCCCTGCAGGCTGCAACGTTCGGAGAGCGGATAGTTCTCCACGATCTGATACAGATCGCGGCGCGAAAGGAAGGCGAAACCCGAAGGCGCGAGAGTTCGCGACGCCAGCACCGTGGTGGAGTTACGGATCCCCTGGCGCGTGAGATTGCCGGAAAACACCGTGCCGTTCTCGGTGGCTCTGAAAGAACCCAGATAAAAGGGGCCAAAGTACTCTTTGATTCGATTGGACTCGCGCGAGTAGCCGGCGCTGGCCGTGAATGTCCACAATTGGCCGAGTTCGCGGATGAAGCCGAACTCGAGGTTTGTGTCCTTGCTTTGTGTCGTACCATCCAGCGAGTCGTAGATGCTGAAACCGCCCAGTATCGACAGGGTGGTGCGCTCGCTCGATTTCCACGACAGCGTCGGCGAGGCGCTGCTGTACGTGTAATCGGTGAGGGTTGGAATGCCGTTCGATTCACCGTAGCGAACTTTCGAGTAGTTGCCCTCCACGCTGAGGCTCAACCGCTCGGTCAGGGAACGCTGCCAGGTGGCGTCCGTGAACGCCGTGTCCTGCCTGACGCCGATGGAGCCGTTTAGATTGTAGTCCTGGTACAGGCTTGAATCGCGCTCGAGCGCGCCGGTTGCCTTCAAGGTGCTGCGCTCAGTGTCGATTTCTCCGGTGGCCGTGAAGTGCGCGTAGTTTGATACGATCGATGAGTAGCCCGAATTGTCGCTGAAGCGAAAGCTGGGCTCGAGAACGAGCTTGGCCGCGTTCGCCGTGTAGGTGGTGGGTGCGTCGAGCAGCACGGCCGCGTCCGTGATCGCCGTGCGATGCGCGTCCAACAGCTGGGGATTGGTCGAATAGTCCGACGTCAGGCCGACACTCGGATCGGTGTACCAAACCCCCGCCTGCGCCAGGTTAGCGGCCGACATCACAATCGCTGCCGGCAGCGATGCGCGCGCCCATGCGCATGAGGTCATGGGACGACAACCGTATCACCGCTCTTGAGTAAGATGTTTTGTTCGAGCTTGCGGCCGCGTTGCACGTCGCCGTAGCGAAAGGCCATGGACGTCTCGCGATCGCCGTCGCGGCGCAGTATGCGGATGCCGTTGATGTCGGCGAAGGCGGTGGCGCCTCCGGCGAGGCTGAGTGCCTGCATCACGTCGATCGGCCGATTGAGCGGAAAATCGCCGGGCCGCGTCACTTTGCCGATCACATAGACGCGATTCCCGGTGGCCGCCTTGACGGTCACGGTCACGACGGCGTCGGGCTCGTACTTGCGGATGCGCTGTTCCAGTACAGCGGTCAAATCGCGCACCGTGTGACCGGCGGCCTGCATTTCCCCCGCCAGCGGAAACGTGATTCCGCCGTCCGGGCGGATCAAGACTTCGCTGGTGAGCTCCGTTTCCTTCCAAACCGTGACCTGCAGGACATCGCCCGGTTGCAGCTGGTAGCGGTCCTTGAGCGTGGGCTCGATGTCGGCGGTAACGGGCTCAGTGACGGTCGGCGCCGCTGCCGGGTCAGGTCCCGCTTGAGCGAACCCGGCATGGCGGGCGCCGGCGACGAGCAGGATGATAGACACACTCGACCACTTCATTCGGCACCGTTTCGTTCTTATCGACCCAACCTTGAGGGCGGTGAAGTGTAGGGGCCGCATATGAGAGTTTCATTGCAAACAGAAACATTTCGAATGACAAACGTCATGCAATCGTACGACGGCGCGCCACCCAGAGCATGCCAATGCCGGACAGGAACAGCAGCAGCGATGTCGGCAGCGGTACGGCCCCGCTGCCGCCGGCTTGAAACTTGACGTTGAGACCGAAGACGCCGATGCCGGCGGTGCCGGCGGCGTCTCCAAACCAGTGTGCATAGATCACCCCCGGTCCGACGCTGATCGATTCGGTGCCTGCCGACATCGAGGTCCCGATGAGGCCGCTGCTGGTCGTCAGGAAGCACGTCAGGCCGGAGATCGTGTCCAACCACGGGATAGTGGACAAGGTCACGGTGAGGGTGCCCGCGCTGCTGAGGTCGAATGACTGCACGAAGGACTGCTGCCCTTGAATGAACCCGGCGCTGTCATACAACACGGTGTCGGCGCGGACGGCGCCTGCCGACAGCCCCCACGCTGCACAGATCAGGAGAATCGCGGCCGCAAGA